>CDTW01002190.1_pt1 | contig 120430 bp, 93 predicted proteins | sample 554901 | NCBI WGS metagenome assembly CDTW01 (sample SAMEA3182045, study PRJEB8094) | gut metagenome | biome: human; feature: gut; material: Stool; isolation source: human stools | place: Canada | collected 2011-11-01
GTAGCCCGTGGGGGAATCGAACCCCCCTTTCAAGAATGAAAATCTTGCGTCCTAACCGATAGACGAACGGGCCATCCTTTTGTCGAGCGTTTCCGCTCTTAGCGAGTGTCTTTGTTTCTCGTTTGCGGATGCAAAGGTAGAAACTATTTTTGAATTACCAAAACATTCGCAAGAAAATTTTCGAATTTTTTTGTTTGAAATGCTTATGGGTGGCTTGTAATGTATTGTAAATCAAATAAATAGCTAGTGATAAAAATTTTATGGAAAAATGCATTTTTCTTTTGCCCAACCGTGGAAAGTGGTGGAAAATGGGGTTGGCGGGTTGGTGGAAGCTGTAGGGATGGTATGAAGGGGGCAGAAGGGGCTTTTCTACCATGCTTGTATGGCTCGTGAGCCGTGCAAGTGTTGCTCGCGAGCCGTGCAAGTGTCTCTCGCGAGCCGTACAAGTGTCTCTCATGAGCCGTGCAAGTGTCCCTCAAAGGGTGCCCGTGGCGGGTGTCTGGAGGGGGTAGGATGGCGAAGAGATATTTGGATGCATGGCACGTGAAGCAAAAGGATTTTTTTGTAGATTTGCCTTCGGAAAGGAGAGATTGGCATGCTACAGAAGACTCGTGGAATCGTGCTGCGCACGTTGAAGTACAAGGACAGTTCGCTCATTGCGGACGTTTATACCGAGGTGTCGGGACGCACGTCGTTCCTGCTGCCCGTGTCGCGTTCGCGCAAGGCGCCCGTGAAGACGGCTTTGTTTCAGCCCCTGGCGATGGTGGAACTGGAAGCGGACTATCGGCCGAACGCTACTATGTATAAGGTAAAGGAGGCAAAGTCGTTCTATCCTTTTTCGTCGCTGCCGTTCGATCCTTACAAGTCGGCCATTGCTCTGTTCTTATCCGAGTTCCTGTGTCGTGCCTTGCGCGAGGAGGCCGAAAACCGTCCGCTGTTTGCCTATCTGCAGCATTCGGTTGTCTGGCTGGACGAGTGCCGTGACGGCTTTGCCAATTTTCATCTGGTTTTTCTGATGCGCCTGTCGCGCTTCCTGGGTCTGTACCCTAATCTGGAACATTATGCCGAGGGCGATTATTTCGACCTGCAGGCTGCCTGCTTCACTTCGCTGCGTCCGCAGACACACTCGCATTACATTGGTCCGCAGGAGGCCGCGCGTCTGCGGCGTCTGATGCGTATGAACTACGAGACGATGCACCTGTTCGGCATGAGCCGTGCCGAGCGTGCCCGCTGCCTGTCCGTCATCAACGACTATTATCGTCTGCATTTGCCCGACTTCCCCGAACTGCGGTCGCTGGAGGTGCTGAAGGAGCTGTTCGACTGAGTGGTGTCTGTGCGTGCTCTGCACCGGTTGTATGCCCGCAACGGTAGTGGTAGGGATAAAAAGAAAGAGGATGCAGGACGAATCCTGTATCCCCTTTCCGTAAAACCGACGGGCCTGCCTGCCGGCAAGCACCGTCTTGTTCGTTTTATCCCAGCAGCTCTTTAACTTTGGCCGAGATGGCACGTCCTTCGGCCAGTCCGGCCAGTTTCTTGCTGGCTACGCCCATCACCTTGCCCATGTCCTTGCCGCTGGTGGCACCTACTTCGGCGATGATTTCCTTCAGGGCGGCTTCCAGTTCTTCGGCGCTCATCTGCTTGGGCAGATAGGCTTCCATGACTTTCACCTGTGCCAGCTCGCCTTCGGCCAGGTCCTGACGGCCTTGCTGAATGTAGATGTCGGCAGCGTCCTTGCCTTGTTTCACCAGTTTCTGGATGATTTTCAGGGCAGCGTCGTCTGTCAGGGTATCGTTGGCTCCCGGTGCTGTTTTAGCTTCGAGGAATACTTTCTTGATGTTTCTCAGAGTTTCCAAAGCCACTTTGTCTTTGGCCTTCATTGCGTTTTTAATGTCTTCGCTGACTTTGTCGAATAAATCCATGATATTGTGTCTTTTTAAGTTTCTACGTTTCTCTATTTTATTCTCTCTTACGGAAAATCATTTCAACCACTTCCACTCCCCCCTCTCCTTGGGAGAGGGGTCGGGGGTGAGGCATCAGAAGGTAATAATTCCTCCGTCGTTTCCTCCCGTCTCCTGTGCGGCCTCGGTGGCCTGCTGCACGGCAGTTTCGGCTTTGCTCTTGATGCTGTTCAGCGTACTCTTGTCGCGCTGGTAAGTCGGCGTGCTTTCCACCATGCTGATGATGTCGGCGTTGTCCAGGTCCTCGGGTGCGAAGATGTAGATGTGGCGGCGGCGCGTACGCTGGCTACGGCTGTTGGCATTGCTTCCGTAGTAACTTTCGCGACGCATACGGCGCTGTTCTTCCTCTTCTTCGAGTTCGGCCAGGCGTTGTTGTTCTTCGGCCGAACGCTGGCTGACGCGCTCGTCCATCTCTTTCATGTGAATGTCCTGTATACCGAATCCGGTAGCCAGCAGGGTGATTTTCACCTTTCCTTCGAGCGAGTTGTCTATGGCCATACCGAATTTCGTTTCGAAGTCGCGGTTGAAGCGGTTCATGAATTCCTTCACTTCTTCCATCTCGCTCATCATCAGTTCGTGTTCGGCGCTGTACGAGATGTTGAGCAATACCTTCTTGGAGTTGAAGATGTCGTTTTCGTTCAGCAGCGGCGAGTGTTGCGCGTTCTTGATGGCTTCGCTCACGCGGTTCTCTCCCTCGCCGTAGCCGGTACTCATGATGGCCACTCCACCGTCCTTCATCACGGTTTTCACATCATTGAAGTCGAGGTTGATGATGCCTCGCATGGTGATGATTTCGGCAATGCTTTTGGCGGCGATCAGCAGTGTGTCGTTGGCTTTGGCAAAGGCACTTGTCACCGAGAGGTCCGGGTAGATTTCGCCCAGTTTCTCGTTGTTGATCACCAGCAGGGCATCGACGTGCTGGCTTATCTCCTCTACACCGTCCAGTGCCTGGTCGATCTTCTTGTCGCCCTCCCAGCGGAAGGGGATGGTAACGATACCTACGGTCAGGATGTCCATGTCCTTGGCAATGCGGGCGATGGTGGGGGCAGCTCCGGTACCAGTTCCTCCACCCATTCCGGCGGTGATGAATACCATCTTCGTACCGTCGTTGAGCATGTCTTTTACTTCGTTGATGCTTTCTTCGGTTGCCTCCTTAGCCTTTGCCGGACGGTTTCCGGCTCCTAAGCCTTCGTGCCCCAGTTGCAGTTTGACGGGCACGGGCGACTCTTCGAGGGCCTTGCGGTCGGTGTTGCACACCACGAAAGCTACGTCGTGTATGCCTTCCCGGTACATGTGGTTGACGGCATTGCCGCCTCCGCCTCCTACACCGATCACTTTAATGATTTTCGGCGAATCGGTCGGGAAATCGAATTGTACTATATCTTCCATAACTATGAATGTTTCTTGTTATCACCCTTATTACTTCATGTCCTCGTCCGAGAAGATTTCGTTGGACAGCTTGTTGAAGGTTTTTTCGAACCAGCTGGGACCGTCTTTTTTCTTCTTCTTTTTGGCCTCTTTCTCCAGCCGTTCTTTTTCCTTGCGCTCGCGTTCTTTGCGTTCGCGCTCTTCCTTTTCGCGCTGTAGCTTGGCGATTCGGGCTGCTTCTTCCTGTTTCTTCAGTTCTTCGTCGTTGCTGAACATGTCCGCTGTGCTGTTGGCGGTTGCCGTTTGCGCGGGGCGCGGAATCTCCTGTAAGCAGCAGTTTTCGTTTCCGGCAGCCAGCAGGCCAAGCAGTGTATTCTGAGTACCGTTCTTCTTCAGTACGTCGCTGAAGCCGTGAATGGTCTCGTGAACGAATCGGGCAGTCTTGACCTTCTCCATCTTGCTCTGTTTGCGGAAGGCCTCTTCCAGATGTTTCAGGTTCGAGCCTCCGCCGGTCAGGATGACACCGGAGAAGAGCTTGTCCTCGTAGCCGGAAAGTTGCAGCTGGTTCCATACGTTGGCCAGTATTTCTTCGGTACGTGCGCCGATGATGTTGTTCAGAACGTTCAGTTCGATGCTACGTCCGTCTTCTGTCTGGCAAGTGGCAGGCGTTTCGGCTCCTTCTTCCTCCTCGTAGAGGGCATCGCCGTATTGCAGTTTCAGCTTCTCGGCATCCTCTTCCTCCATCTGCAGGGTGGTGATGTCGCGTGTGACGCTGTTTCCACCCAGGGGCAGTACGCTGAGGTAGCGCAGGATGTTGTTCTTGTAGACAGAGACGGTAGTGGTGTCGGCACCGAAGTCTACCAGTGCGCAACCCGACCGCATTTCGTTTTCCGTCAGTACGGCTTTGGCCAGTACGAGGGGCGAAATGAGCAGGTCGGCTATTTCAATCTTGGCCTGTTCGAAGCTGTGCTCCAGGTTCTTCTTGAGCGTGGCCCGTGCCACGATGTTCAGGAACTGCCCGGTGATACGCTTTCCCGTAACTCCTACGGGGTCGGCCTGTAGGGTATTGTCTATTTTATACTCTTGCGGGGCGACATCCAGTACGCTCATGTCGGCTAAGGGGACTTCGAGGTTCTCGTCGCAGATGCTGTCGATGAGTTCCTGCGAGATGATGCCCTCCTCTTCCAGCGTACGGCTTACCGCATTTGCTACTGTGCGTAGCGACTGTCCGCCGATGCCTACATACACTTTGGCAATAGAGTTGTTGAGCTGGCTTTCCAGCTTGTTGATGATGGAAGTCAGTGCCTGGGCTGTCTTATCAATGTTGTAGATGACTCCCTTATGTATGAACTGGGATGCCTCTTCGCGTGCATAAGCCAACACCTGGATGCTTCCGTCACTGTTCTTCTTGCCGGCGATGCCGGATATCTTGGAAGAACTCAACTCGATGGCGGCGATAAAATCTGTTGTTGCCATATTTGATGTATTTAGTTTATTTCTTCGTACAAATTATCTGATTCCCGAATTCAACGTTTATTCGGGAGTATTTGTTCCAGCCTACCTGGTTCAGTGCCTTCTCGTAGAAAGCCTTGACCCGTTTCAACTTGTTCTCGTAATTGTCCAGCCGGCCGAGGTAGATGAGGTGGTCGCCTACCCGCGGCACCAGTTCGACGTTTCTGCCCGGCAGTATGTGAATCTGTTCGACCTGTGCATTCCAAAAGGAATTGTTTTGCAAAAATACAGCAAACTTGTATAAATCCCTCATGGCAAATGACTTTTCTATACTTCCGGTAGCTACGGCAAGGTGCGCCACGCACTTGGCGTGGGGAGGCATCACGGTTCCTTTGTTGTCCAGGTAATAGTTTTCGCCGTTGTCGCTCATGACGCGCAATACGGGAATGCGCTGGGTGACCTCAACGCACAGCTTGCCGCTGGGTGTCTTGTAGCATTCGGCCCGGTCGATAAGGGGATGCTTGGACAACTCTTTCTCTACGGTTTTGGTGCGTATGCGGTCCAGTTTCTTCCCGATGGGGCTGATGCCTTTCTTTTCAAGCATGCTGATTACTTCCTTCTGGGTGATGAATCCGGCATAGGCAGTGTCCTGAATGATGAGCTGTATGTCGTGGCACACCTGTCCTTCCGGCTTCCGGTTGAAAGCTGTGATGGCCATCACCAGATAGGCTGTGATGAGCAGCAGGACAATGGAAAGTAAAATACGCTTTATCATAACCTGGGTATTAATGGAGTATCTTGATTATCTCGGGTATATAGTTGTCGAGGTCGCCGGCACCCAATACGATGACCACCTGGAAGCTCTTCGTCGCAAGGAAGTTGAGCAGGTCTTTCTTGGGGCAGATGTACTTTTCGATGCCCGGTCGCAGGTTGTCGTAGATGAGCTGGCTGCTGACACCGGGGATAGGCTCTTCGCGCGCCGGATAGATTTCGGTCAGGATGACTTCGTCGAGCAACGAAAGGCTGTCGGCAAAGTCTTTGTAGAAATCGCGCGTACGCGTATAGAGGTGAGGCTGGAAGATGGCTGTAATCTTCCGGTCGCTGTAGAGTTCGCGGATGGACTTCACGCTCTGGGCTATCTCGGCGGGATGGTGGGCGTAGTCGCTCAGCAGTACCAGACGGTCGGTCTTCAGGCGGAAGTCGAAACGGCGGTCCACTCCGCCAAAGCTGGCCATGCCCTGACGGATTTCCTCGTCGGTAGCACCGTTGAGGTGGGCCAGCGCCATGGCTGCCACGCCATTCTCGATGTTGATGCTGACGGGAACTCCGAGCCGTATGTCGTTGATGCGCGTGTCGGGGGCAACGAAGTCGATGACGATTTCACCGCCGCCGATGCGGATGTTCTCGGCATGAAAGTCGCCTTCGGTGCGCGAGTAGGTGTAAGTACGTACACCGGGTTGCACATCGGGCTTCATTTCCAGTCCGGTATGGATGATCAGCGCGCCACCCGGCTGAATGAGGGTGGTGTAGTGGCGGAAGCTTTCGAGGTAGGCTTCCTTGGTGCCGTAGATGTCCAGATGGTCGGGGTCGGTGGCAGTGATGACGCTCATGTAGGGCGAGAGCCAGTGGAAGGAGCGGTCGAACTCGTCGGCCTCGATGACGGTGTAGGGACTGTCGGCCGAGAGCAACAGGTTGGTGCCGTAGTTCTTCGAAATACCTCCCAGGAAGGCGGTGCAGCCTACGTGCGACTGGTGGAGCAGGTGTGCGGCCATGGTGCTGGTAGTGGTCTTACCGTGGGTGCCGGCCACACAGAGTGCCTTGCTGCCGCGCGTGATGAGGCCCAGCACCTGGGCACGCTTGTGTATCTCGAACCCATTCTGGCGGAAATAGGCCAACTCGCGGTGGTCGTGCGGAATGGCGGGGGTGAAGACAACCAATGTGGTGTCCTTGTCCTTACAGGCCTGGGGTATCAGGTCGACATTCTCTTCGTAGTGTATCTGTGCGCCTTCTACGATGAGGCGTTCGGTCAGTTCGCTGGGCGTACGGTCGTAGCCGGCTACGGTCTTGCCTTTCGACAGGAAGTAGCGTATCAGGGCGCTCATGCCAATGCCGCCTGCGCCAACGAAGTAAACCGACTTTATGTTTTCTATATTCATTGTCTGTATGTCTTTAGGTTGTTGTTATGCGTTATCTGCCAGTTTCAGTACTTCTTCGGCGATGCGTCGGGCAGAGTCGGGCAAAGCCAGCCGGGCAATGTTGCTGCTGAGTGCTTGCAGGCGGTTGTCGTCGGCCACGGTTTCGAGGGCGGTGGGGATGAGTTTCTCCATCGCTTCGGCATCCTTGACGTAGAGGGCCGCATCCTTGTTGACCAGCGCCAGGGCGTTCTTCGTCTGATGGTCCTCGGCCACGTTGGGCGAGGGCACCAGTATGACGGGCTTGTGCAGCAGACAGAATTCGGAGATGGAACCTGCTCCGGCACGCGAGATGACAAGGTCGGCCAGCGTATAGGCTTTGGCCATATCCTTGATGAAGTCGGTGACGTACAGGTTGGGGATGGCCGTGATGTGCGGATGGCGCACGGCTTCGCCCGTGAAGGCGACAATGGCTTGTTTCACCTGCTCGATGTATATTTTCCCGGTCTGCCAGATGAACTGGATGTCGGGATGTGCGCGCATCGTTTCGAGGGCGGCAGTCAGCGTCTGGTTGATGGTGCGTGCGCCCAGACTTCCGCCCAGTATCAGGATGGTCTTCTTCGCCGGGTCGAGGCCGAACAGGTCGGCTGCTTCCTTACGGGTGATGGAGTGCCCGAAGAGGTTCTGCCGTACGGGGTTGCCGGTCATGATGATTTTATCGGCCGGGAAGAACTTCTCCATGCCTTCGTAGGCCACGCAGATTTTGCGCGCCTTCTGGGCCAGCAGCTTGTTGGTGACGCCGGCGTAGGAGTTCTGCTCCTGTATCAGGGTAGGGATGCCCATCATGCCGGCGGTCTTCAGCGTGGGTCCGCTGGCATAGCCGCCTACGCCTACGGCCACCAGGGGCTTGAAGTCCTTGATGATTTTACGTGCCTTCCACTGGCTGCGTGCCAGCTTCACCAGTACGGCGAAGTTCTTCCACAAGTGTTTGCGGTCGAATCCGGCCACGGGCAGTCCGATGATTTTGTATCCGGCATCGGGCACGCGCTGCATCTCCATGCGTCCTTCGGCACCTACGAACAGTATTTCGGCTCCGGGGCGCAGTTCCTTGATGGCATTGGCTATGGAGACGGCGGGGAAGATGTGGCCTCCCGTGCCGCCGCCGCTGATGATGATATGAGGATGTTCGTTCATTTCGTCTGAAGTATTAAGGGATTGTTGTATGTTATTCGAATTCAGCATCGCTGTTCAGAGCTTTCGAGGTAGGGTCGGCCGCCGTCTGTGCATCGCTGGAGGGCGATGGCTCGGGGGCAGCTCCGGTACCGGCATCGACCAGCAGCGGAATCTGTGCGTCGTGCTGTTTCTGCTCTTCCAGCTTGGCGGTGTAGCGGCTCACACTCAGTATCATGCCGATGTAGGCACAGTTGATGAACGTCGAGGTTCCACCCTTACTGATGAGGGGCAACGGCTGTCCGGTGACGGGGGCCAGTCCGACAGCTACCATCATGTTGAACATGGCCTGCGTGACCAGCAGCAGGGCGATGCCCATGATGAGGAATGCCGGAAAGGTGCGGTCGCACTTCTTCGCGATGCGTCCTACGCGTACCAGCAGGCAGATGTAGAGGAAGACAACTACGGCGCCGCCTACCAGACCCAGCTCTTCGATGATGATGGCGAAGATGAAGTCGGAAAAGGCCTGGCTCAGGAAGTCGCGCTGTACGGAGTTACCCGGTCCCTTGCCTATGACGTGGCTCGTAGCCACAGCAATGCGGGCGTGGGCTACCTGTCCGTCGCCGTCGATGTCGAACTTGGCGGCGGGCACTTCTTCCTTGCTGGCAAAGTCGGCGATACGCGACTTGACGGTGGTGAAGCGGTGGCCCATCGGAATTTTCTCAAGAGTCTTGTCGGGCGTGGCCAGCAGGAACGACACGAATACCACCAGGAAGGCGGCGATGCCTCCGCCCAGCAACAACAGCTTCTTGGCCTGGACGCGTCCGATGAACATCATCAGGTAGACGGTGCCGAAGAGCAGCATTCCCGTGGAGTAGTTTTCGGGCAGGATGAGGCCGCATACGATACACGTGATAATCATGATTCGCTTGAAGGCCTTCGGGCTGGCTCCGTTTTCGTCCTGACCCTTCGACAGAATGAAAGCGGTGACTATGACCACGGCCATCTTGGCTATCTCCGAAGGCTGGAACTGGATGCCCATGAACGTCATCCAGCGGGCGGCACCGTTGACTCGGTCGCCCGTGACGAAACCCATCAGCATGACGAAGGCAAGCAACCCGATGGAGAGCGGCAGCAGGAACACGGGGAACACCTGGAACCACTTGTAGGGAATGTTGTGAACCAGTACCACGATGACTGCTCCCACCATCAGCAGGATGCTGTGCTGCGTGATGGGTGCCCAGTGGTCGCCGCTTTTGTAGGTCAGCGTACTGGCGGCACTGAACACTTCGATGATGGAGATGAGACAAAGAAAGAGGAAGATGATCCAGATGACCTTGTCTCCTTTGAATATGCTTTTTAGTAAATCCACGTTAGTCGATAATTGAGTTATATGGTTTCTACAGTTTCGTTGTTGCTCCGGGCGGCTTTTGAGGCCTCTCAGGAGGTGTCTGGCAGGGTGTCCGAGCCGTGCAAGTGTGGCTCGTGAGCCGTGCAAGTGTTTCTCGCGAGCCGTACAAGTGTCTCTCACGAGCCGTGCAAGTGTCCTGCAAACGCATGTCCGGCAGTCCTTCCGGAGGATGCCGTCGGGCATCCTTCAGCCGGTGTGGAATGCATGTTCAGGGATTACAGTTCACGGACGTACTTCTTGAACTGGTCGCCGCGGTCTTCGTAGCTCTTGAAGAGGTCGAACGAGGCGCAGCAGGGGCTCAGCAGCACGGTTTCACCTTTCTTGGCCAGGCGGAAGGCAGCTTCGACGGCATCCTTCATGCCCGTCTGCACGTCGGCTACGGGCAGGCCCAGACGGTCGAAGAAGTCGTGCAGTTTCTCGTTGTGCAGGCCCAGGTAGACCAGTGCCGAACACTTCTCGCGTACCAGATCTTCGATTTCGGTGTAATCGTTGCCCTTGTCCTTGCCGCCCAGGATGAGGACGGTCTTCGTGGTCATGCTCTGCAGGGCATACCAGCAGGAGTTGACGTTGGTGGCCTTCGAGTCGTTGATGAAGTGTACGCCGCGTACGTCGCAGACTTTTTCGAGCCGGTGCTCTACGCCCTTGAAGTCGGACAACGCCTTGCGGATGTATTCCTTCTTGATGCCCGCCAGATTGGCCGAGATACCGGCTGCCAGCGAGTTGTACAGGTTGTGTGTGCCGCGCAGCGCCAGTTCTTCCTGCTCCATGTTGAAGGCGATGGGGGCGTTTATCTCTACTTCGCCGTCTTCCACGTAGGCGATGGCTCCTTCTTCCTTGACGGCCGAGAAGGGGTACAGATGCGCCTTCAGTCCGTGCTTGGCCAGTTCGCGCTTGATGATGGGGTCGTCGTTCCAGAAGACGAAGGCATCGTCGGGCGTCTGGTTCTGTGTGATGCGGAATTTGGCATCGACGTAGTTCTGCATGCAGTGGTCGTAGCGGTCCAGATGGTCGGGGGTGATGTTCATCAGCACGGCGATGTTGGCGCGGAACTTGTACATGTTGTCCAGCTGGAAGCTGCTCAGCTCGATGACGTAATAGTCGTGCTGCTCGGTGGCTACCTGCAGGGCCAGGCTGTTTCCGATGTTTCCGGCCAGACCGACGTTCAGTCCTGCGCTCTTGAAGATATGGTAGATGAGCGAGGTAGTCGTGGTCTTACCGTTCGAACCGGTGATACAGACCATTTTGGCATCGGTATAACGTCCGGCAAACTCTATTTCGGAGATGACGGGGATGCCTTTTTCCTTCAGTTTCAGAATCAGGGGGGCGTCGTTGGGGATGCCGGGGCTTTTCACCACTTCATCTGCGTTCAGAATCAGCTCCTCCGTGTGGTGTCCTTCTTCCCAGGCAATGTCGTACTTGTTCAGCAGCTCCTTGTATTTGTCTTTGATCGCGGACATGTCGGAAACAAACGTATCCAGTCCCTTCACCTTGGCCAGTACGGCAGCACCTGCGCCGCTTTCGCCGGCTCCTAATACTACAATCCGAGTTCTCTTTTCCTTTTCCTCCCCGGCAGGGAGGGCGGTAGAGTTACTTCTGTCTGTACAATTACTTTCCTGTTTCATATCTTGTTCTTCTAATGTTCAGTTTTTGTTTTTTCTGTCTCTCAGTCACTCATTCCCCTTTCTTTTGGGGAGGGGTTGGGGGAGAGGCCTTTTATCTTATCTTCAGTGTAATGATGGTGATGGCTGCCAGCACGATGGTTACAATCCAGAAGCGGACGGTGATCTTTGACTCGTGGAACAGCTTTTCGGGGCTCTTGAAGACTACGCTGCATCCCGGTTCTACCAGACTCATGCTGGTGCGGAAGTGGTCGTGGATAGGCGTACGCTTGAAGAGGCGTTGTTTCACTCCCTTCCGTTTGCCCATTTTGTAGTAGACGCGCTGCAGAATGACGGAAAGATTCTCGACCAAGAACACGCCACACAGAATCGGGATAAGCAGTTCCTTGTGGATGATGATGGCAAACACGGCGATGATGCCGCCGATGGTCAGACTGCCGGTATCGCCCATGAAGACTTGTGCCGGATAGGCGTTGTACCACAGGAAGCCTATCAGCGCACCGATGAAGGCGCAGATGAAGATAACCAGTTCTTCCGAGCCCGGTATGTACATGATGTTCAGGTAGCCGGCATATTCAATGTGGCTCGATACGTAAGCCAATATGCCCAGCGTCACGCCGATAATGGCCGAGTTTCCGGCTGCCATGCCGTCCATGCCGTCGTTCAGGTTGGCACCGTTGCTCACAGCCGTCACAACGAAGATGGTGACCAGTACGAACAGCACCCATCCTGCGGTTTGTGCGTGTTCGCCCAGAAAGCCCATCAGGTCGGCATAGTCCAGGTTGTTGCTCTTGAAGAAGGGGATGGTAGTTTGCGTTGCCTTTATCTCTTTGGCGGCATGCACCACTTCCACCTGTCCGTCGGGCTGGGGGATTTCGATGTTTTCGCGTATCACCACTTGCGGACTCAGGTACAGTGTCAGTCCCACGATGAGGCCCAGACCTACCTGACCGATGATCTTGAACTTGCCGTGCAGGCCTTCCTTGTCTTTCTTGAAAATCTTGATGTAGTCGTCGGCAAATCCGAGCGAACCCAGCCATACGGTCGTAATCAGCATCAGCACCATGTAGATGTTCTCCAGTCTGCCCAGCAGCAGGCAGGGGATAAGTATGGCAAAGATGATGATGACGCCCCCCATGCTCGGCACACCCACTTTGTTCACGCCAAAGGGGTCGATGCTGGCATCGCGCTGTGTTTCGGTGATTTGTTTCCGCTTCAGCAGGTCGATGAACTTGTCACCCCAGATACTCGAAATGAGTAGGGCCAGAATGACAGCTATCAGCGAGCGGAACGACGTGTAGCCGAACATACCCGCGCCGGGGAAGTCGTATTTGTCCAGCCATTGGAATAAATAATACAGCATATCAGTCTTTTAGTTTATCAGTTTCTATATTTACCAAAGTTTCCCATTGTTCGTTTTTCGAAGTTGGCCTCCGTTTCCTTTCTCCTTAGGAGAGGGGCAGGAGGGAGATGCTTTACTCGCCGTTCATGATTCGGGTTACTTCCTCCTTATCGTCGAAGTGATGTTTTACGCCCTTCACTTCCTGATAGTTTTCGTGTCCCTTGCCGGCGATGAGGATGACGTCGCCCGGTTGTGCCAGCATGCAGGCCGTCTTGATGGCGTCGCGGCGGTCGACGATGCTGATGGTTTTCTGCATGTCGTCCTTGTCGAGTCCGGCCAGCATGTCGTTGATGATGTCCTGCGGTTCTTCGAAGCGGGGATTGTCGCTGGTGATGATGACACGGTCGCTCAGTCGGGCCGATTCCTTGGCCATGATGGGGCGTTTGCCTTTGTCGCGGTTGCCGCCGGCACCTACTACGGTGATTACTTTTCCTTTGCCTTCCAGTACGCCGTGGATAGCGTTCAGCACGTTGACCAGTGCATCAGGCGTGTGGGCATAGTCCACGATGGCGGTGAAACCTTTGGGCGAGCGCACCGCGTCGAAGCGTCCGGCCACCGGGTGCAGGGTGCTCAGGGCCACCAGTACGTCTTCTTCCTTCTTGCCCAGCAATACGGCAGCGCCGAATACGGCCAGCAGGTTAGAGGCATTGAAGCGTCCGATGAAGTGAACGGCTACTTCGTGGTTATTGAAGTCGAGCAACATGCCTTCGAAGTGTGACTCCAGTACGCGGCCTTTGAAGTCGCTCAGGCTGCGCAACGAATAGGTGTACACCTGCGAGCGCGTGTTCTGTGTCATCACCAGGCCGTTCTTGTCGTCCAAGTTGGTCAGGCTGAATGCGCCTTTGGGCATGTCGTCGAAGAATTTCTTTTTGGCTTTGAGGTAGTTCTCCACTGTCTTGTGGTAATCCAGATGGTCGCGCGTCAGGTTCGTGAAGATTCCTCCGGCAAAGCGCAATCCACTGATGCGTTTCTGTGCAATGGAGTGCGAGCTTACCTCCATGAAGGCATACTTGCAGCCGCTGTCGGCCATCTCGCCCAGCAGACGGTTCAGTGTGATGGGGTCGGGGGTTGTATGTTCGGTGGGCACGGCACGGTCGTCGATGTAGTTGCACACGGTCGATATCAGTCCCACCTTATAGCCGAAGTAACGGAAGGTATGATATAATAAGGTAGCGATGGTGGTCTTTCCGTTGGTACCGGTTACGCCTACCAGCTCCAGTTTTGAGGTCGGGTCGCCGTAGAACAGGGTGGCAACCTTGCCGACAGCTTCTTCGCTGTCTTTCACCTGTATGTAAGTGATGCCTTCCTTGCGTTCGTCGGGCAGATCTTCGCACAGGATGGCGACAGCTCCCTTCTCGATGGCGGCCGGAATATAGGCATGCCCGTCGGTCTGTGTGCCGTGCATGGCCATGAACAGGTGTCCGTCGGCTATCTGTCTTGAATCGATGTTTACTCCGTTTATTTCCGTCTCCGTACTTCCGATAATCTGTATCGGTTGTATTGTCTTAAGCAATTCGTTCAGTTTCATGTCTTTTGTTCTGATAACGGATAACGGGTTGTTTCCCGTTAGCTTGTTTATTCTATACCTTATTATATATACTGTCTTTTCTCTTTGTTGTTTCGGTTGTCCAGGCAGTTGGCTTTGCCTGAAGTTCCAGAATGCTTAGTTGTGCATGGTCAGCAGGATGGTCTGACCTTTCACGACACGACTTCCACCTGCAATGGACTGCCGCTTCACTCGTCCCACTCCGCTGATTCTTACCTTTAGCCCCTGTTTCTCCAGCAAGTAGACCGCATCCTTGGCTCCCATTCCGATGACGCTGGGCACGGTATTGTCTGCTATCTCCTGGCTTTGCAGGATAACGGCGCTGGGAGCTGCCTGAGTGTGTCCCCATACGTCGGTGCCTTTCTTTCCGTCGGTTATCTCGCCCTGAACGGGTACATTCAGGCTGTTCAGTACGTACGAGGCTTCACGCAAGTCGCCGGCTTTGACCGGGGGAATCACGTTTGTGGTACTGTCTATTGCGTTGCTCAGGTCGAAGCGCAGGTTCTTGGCATATACCCTTTCGGCTATCTTGCTGAAAACACTGCCCGCCATCAAACCTCCCGAGGCCGGTAGACCAGACTTCTGTATGGCGACGATGCAGCTATACTTCGGTGCTTCCGAGGGGAAGTATCCGCAGAAACTTACCAGATAGTTGGTGCGTCCGGTCTTGTATCCGGCTGCGCCTTGCGAAATCTGTGCGGTTCCTGTTTTCCCCGATACCGAGAACTGTTTGCTTCCTGCCGGTTTGGCCAGTCCTTCCGAAACGACTTTCCGCAGAATCTCACGAATTTGCGTGAGGGTATGGTCGGAGCAGATTTTCGGATTGATGACTTCGGTTGGGTACTCTTGGACAACTTCTCCGTCCTTTACGGCTGCCTTGACAAACTTGGGGCGTACCATTACGCCGTTATTGGCAATGGCATTGTAGAACGTCAGGGTATTGAGCGGTGGAAGCTGTGTCTCGTAACCGATACTCATCCAAGGCAAGGTAGTCTTGGCAAAGTAGCGTTCTTTGGGACCTTTTATGTTTGGCTTTCCCTCGCCGGGTATCTGCAAATGCAGGGGCTGGTCGAGGCTCATACGCTTCAGCCCGTCCACATACTTCTGAGGGTCGTCCTTGTAGTATTTGTCTATCAGGTACGATACACCTACGTTGGACGATACTTCCAGTATGCGTGTGACGTTGATCTTTCCATATCCTCCGCGATGCCAGTTATGGTCTTTCATTTTGCTGCCGTACATGTTCATAACACCATTGCCGGTATCTACTTCGGTGTCGGGCGTAATCTTTCCGTCTTCAAGGGCCACCATAATGGAGGCTGTCTTGAAGGTAGAGCCCGGTTCGAGCATGTCGCTGATGGCGTTGTTGCGCATTTCGTAGTAATTGCCGTCGCCGGCTTTCATCATGTTGACGATGGCTTTTACTTCGCCTGTCTGTACTTCCATCAGTACGGCTACACCTACACTGGCGTTGAGTTCCTTCAGTTTATCAACCAGTGCTTTCTCGCAAATATCCTGCATATCGACATCAATGGTCGAGATAATGTCGCATCCGTCTACCGGCGGCAGGTCGACGATGTTCAGGTACTTGTTCATCACTTTCTGGCGGTGTGTGATACCGTTGCGTCCTTTCAGCAGGGTATCGAAAGCCAGCTCGATTCCGTTCTTTGCTCCCTGAGCCGTGTCGGCGTAAAGGTCACCCAAAGTTCGGGCTGCCAGCGAGCCGAAAGGTTTCTTGCGCTGGTTAAATATCTGTTCGTGGAAACCTCCCTTGTATTTGTTCATCTTGAATACAGGCAACCTTTTGGCTTCCTTGTACTGGATGTACGAAATACGGCGGCTTCGGCTGGGCAGGATGTTGTAGTTGCGGCTTTTCATCTTGCGCCCTTTCTTCAGATGGGCTTTAAACGTGGCGACAGAGTACTCCGGGAATATTTTGTTCAGCCCGATGCAGATGGAATCGAGGTTGGCATTCCAGACAGAGTCTTTGCGGTGTTGTTCTTTCTTTCTGCGCTTCTCGTCGCGTTCGCCCGTCATGAAGTCCATGAAGATCTTGTACTCGGGAAGCGAGCTGGCCATCAGTTTGCCGTCGGCGGAGAGAATGTTTCCGCGGTTGGGCTTGATGGTGACGTTCTCTTTGACGAAGCGGTCGGCCACATCCTGCCAGTACTGCCTCTCGGCGAACATGATGATGGCGCCTTTGGCAATAATAAATACTCCTATCACACCCATGATGAGCATGACGAAGAAGTAACGGGTCATTATATTTCGTTTATTGACAGCCAATGTTGTTTAGTTTTTATCGTTCAAATGGAATATGTTTATTTGTTCTTTATCAGGTATGGCGGATTGGTCGAAGTCTGCAGGTCGCTTTCTTTGGTGGCGATGTATTCTTCGATTTTCGACTGCCGGCTTCTTTCCAACAACTCAGAACTGCGTGTCAATGCATCGTATTTGATGTCGATCAGTTCTTTCTTTAGCCGGTCAATCTCTATCAGCTGTTGTTGAGCGGCGTATCGGTTGTGGATATAGAAGATGACAAGCACCATGATGAGCACAATCAGCTTGCTCTGGCGGCGGAAGAAGTCAGCAGCCAGAATGTCGCCTCCGATGATGTTCTTCCATGCAGTGCGTCTTCTTATTTTTTCGTTCTTCTTTTCTTCTGTATGTTCGTTGTTGCCCATAATTGCTCCTTTCTATTTGTTATCGGCATTATCGGTCTTTTCTGCAATTCGCAGCTTGGCGCTTCTTGAGCGCGGGTTGCGTTCTATTTCGTCATCGTCGGGGACAATCACTTTGTTGTTGACCAGGCGGAACGGAGTCTTCACGTTACCAAAGAAGTCTTTCTCGGCTTTGCCTTCGACATTGCCGGTCTTCATGATGTTTTTCACCATGCGGTCTTCCAGCGAGTGATAGGTGATGACTACGAGCCTTCCTCCGGGGCGCAGGGCTTCGGTAGCTGCGTAGAGCATCTCTTTCAGTGCTTCCATTTCCTGATTGACTTCGATGCGTAGTGCCTGAAAGACTTTAGCCAGTTCTTTCTTCTCGCGTTCCCGTCCGAAGAGAGGTTTGACAATGTCGAGAAACTCGCCGATGGTCGAGACCGCCTGTGTACTGCGTGCCTTGACGAGGACTGATGCCAGCTTGCGGCTGTTCTTCAGTTCGCCATACAGGTAGAAGATGTTGGCCAGACGTTCTTCGTCGTAGGTGTTGACAATGTCGGCGGCGGTCAGTCCGGCCCGTTTATTCATGCGCATATCCAAAGCTCCGTCGAAGCGGAAGGAAAAGCCCCGTTCGCTGTCGTCAAAGTGGTGGGAGGATACGCCCAAGTCGGCCAATATCGCATCCACTTGCTCAATGCCATGATAGCGCAGAAAGTTGTGCAGATAGCGGAAGTTGCTACGCACGAACGTGAAGTGCGGATTGTCCACAATGTTGCGCTCGGCGTCTTCGTCCTGGTCGAAACTCAGCAGGCGGCCGCCCTCGCCCAGTCGCGAAAGTATTTCGCGCGAGTGTCCGCCTCCGCCGAATGTAACGTCGACATACGTTCCGTCGGGTCGTATGTTCATTCCGTCTACGCTGGGTTTCAGCAGTACCGGTATGTGATATGTCTGTTCTTCATTTGCCATTTCTTTTTCTCCTTTGCTTTGGGTTGGTGTGCTTTCAGGGCATTGGGTTCTGGTATTGGCTTTCGATTGCGTCTTCCGGCAGGCAGGCTTCGTCGCCCAGTACTTCCTGCAAGGCCTGGCTGAACTCTTCGGGCGACATGAAGGGCTGTTCGGCCCGTTCCTTCGCCCAGATTTCAATGGTGTTATCCATGCCAATGAAGCGCACGTCGCTTTGTATGCCTGCCATTTGCAGGTAGCGCTTGGGGATCAGGATGCGTCCGTTTCCGTCGGGCACTACGATTTCGGCATCGCTGACGAACTGGCGGAAGATGGCCTGTTGTCGTGCGTTCCACTTGTTCAGCCGCTGGCGGAGCTGGTTCTGGGTGCTGAACCACACGCTTTCGGGGTAGAGCACCAGGCAGTCCTGATAGACATCTTTGCGCAACACGAGCCGTTCTTCGGAGGCGGCCTGAAGCTGCTTCCTGAAACCAGCAGGGATAAAGACTCTTCCTTTAGCGTCTGCTTTAGCCTCGATGTTGCCTAAGAAACGTATCATATCTACCTTATTATAATAAGCGACTGTAAAAGTACACAATTCCCCACAATTCCCCACAATGTTTTAACCAAAATCTTTATAAGAAGTTTTCAACACCCTGTTGATGACTTATCCGTTTGAGAATGAAGAATATGCTGTATCCCTTTACTGGTGGGCAATCTGTGGGTTAGGGCATTGTGCGGATGGCTGTTGGGGAGTGGCGTAAAGTGGGGGAAAAAAGAAAGAAGAGCTTAAGTGGAGTATGTTCCGCTTAGCTCTTCTTGTCGACACAACTAAAATTTACGATGGTTATTTCATTTGCAGGCTGTGCCTGCCATTGGCTGTTGCTAAATGTGTTGTTTGGCCAGTCGACCCGCCCGGTTTGTTGCCATGGGCGAGCCGGCCAAACTTGAATATGTATGGAGAAAGATTGGGAAATCAGACAAAGTCCTTGAGGTCCTGCTGAAGCTTTTTGCGGGTGAAGAAGATACGGCTCTTCACTGTGCCAAGCGGCAGGTTCAGTTTTTCGGCTATCTCGCGGTACTTGAACCCTGCTACATGCATGGAGAAGGGGAGCTTGTACTCGCGTGGCAGCGTGTTGACGATGCGGTGCATTTCCTTCAGGTCGTAGGCGGCTTCGGTGCTTTCGAAAGCTGTGTCGCGCGGCAGGTTCAGGTGGTAGAGCTGGTCAGTCTGATCCACGAATGTCTGGTCGCGCACCACTTTGCGGTAGTTGTTGATGAAGATGTTCCGCATTATCGTATATATCCAACCCTTAAAATTAGTGTCGGGCATGTATTTGTCCTTATTGTCGAGTGCTTTGAGCGATGTCTCCTGCAGCAAGTCGTTTGCCTCCTCGCGGTCGGCAGTCAGTTTGTATGCAAAGCGCAAGAGCTCGTCTTGTATTCCTACTAAGTCGTTTTGAAATGCGATGCTGTTCATAAAATGTGCTTTGTTTTGGTTTTTACTTGTTCTTTCAGGTGATTTCTTGTGCAAGTTTACGAAACTTCTTTGGCTTGGGCCGACCGAAAACAGACATTATTAGGGGGAAAAACTATCAATTGATAGGTTTTATGTGAGTTTTGATAGATTTTGGGTGCAGTTTTCGGTTAAATGTTTGCAATTAATAAAAAAGATGAATTAATTTTGCGCACTCATTTCATTGTAAAGAAGAATGGCTGATGACTCTTTGTTTTTGATTGACATTGACAGAATTCTTCGGGAGAAAGCTCCGAAGCAGTCGAAGTATATACCTAAGTTTGTCGTCTCTTATCTGAAACACATTGTTCACCAGGATGAACTGAATGTCTTTTTGCGAGAGTCGAAAGACAAGGTTGGTGTGGATTTCCTGAAAGCCAGTCTCGACTTCCTCGATGCCACGATTGTGGTAGAAGGGAAAGAGAATCTGCCGAAAGACGGGCTTTGCACTTTTGTCTGCAATCACCCGCTGGGCGGACAGGACGGACTGGCGCTGGGCTACGTGCTAGGCTCGTTCTACGACGGCAAGGTGAAGTATATGGTCAACGACCTGCTGATGAATCTCCGCGGACTGGCTCCCCTTTGCATCCCTATCAACAAGACCGGACGTCAGGCGAAAGATTTCCCGAAGCTGGTGGAGGCCGGCTTTGCATCCGACAATCATCTGATAATGTTTCCCGCCGGGTTGTGCTCGCGGCGTCGCAACGGTGTGATCCGCGACCTGGACTGGAAGAAGACATTCATTGTAAAGAGTGTACAGTCGCACCGCGACATCGTGCCCATTCACTTCGAAGGAAGAAACTCCGACTTCTTTTACAATCTGGCCAACTTCTGCAAGGCTATCGGCCTGAAGTTCAACATTGCGATGTTGTATCTGGCTGACGAAATGCTGAAGAACCGCCACAAGACTTTCACCATCACCATAGGCAAGCCGATTCCCTGGCAGACGTTTGACAAGTCGAAGACGCCGACCCAATGGGCGCAGTATGTGAAAGACATCGTTTATAAACTGAAAATAGAGAATTAACAATAGAGTTAGGTAAAGAGAGATATGGAAGATATTATTGAACCTATCAGTAAGGAACTGCTGAAAGCGGAGTTGACCGAAGACAAGCGCCTGCGAATGACCAACAAGAGCAACAACCAGATTTATATCATCACGGCGCAAGACTCTCCCAACACCATGAAGGAGATTGGCCGTCTGCGCGAGATCGCATTCCGTGCGGCAGGCGGAGGAACCGGCATGTCGATGGACATTGACGAGTTCGACACCATGGAGCATCCTTACAAGCAGCTGATTGTATGGAATCCCGAAGCAGAGGAAATTCTGGGAGGTTACCGGTATATTTTGGGCACCGATGTGCGCTTCGACGAGCACGGAGCTCCTATTCTGGCTACTTCGCACATGTTCCACTTTTCGGAGAAGTTTTTGAAAGAGTATCTTCCTACCACGATCGAGCTGGGACGTTCGTTTGTGACGCTGGAGTACCAGTCTACACGTGCAGGAAGCAAAGGTCTGTTTGCTTTGGACAACTTGTGGGACGGGTTGGGCGCGCTGACCGTAGTAATGCCCAATGTGAAGTATTTCTTCGGCAAGGTGACCATGTACCCCAGCTACAACCGCAAGGGACGCGACATGATTCTGTACTTCCTGCGTAAGCATTTCGGCGATAAGGAGGGACTGATTGTTCCCATGGAGCCGTTGCAGCTGGAGTCGGACGAGAAGGAACTTGCCGCACTGTTCTGCAAAGACACGTTCAAGGAAGATTATAAGATTCTGAACGGCGAAATCCGTAAGCTGGGCTACAACATTCCGCCGCTGGTGAACGCTTACATGAGCCTGAGCCCCACAATGCGTATGTTCGGCACCGCCATCAACTACGGCTTTGGCGACGTGGAAGAGACCGGCATCCTGATTGCCGTCGACGAGATTCTGGCCGAGAAGCGCATGCGTCACATCCAGTCGTTCATCGAGAGCGAACCGGATGCGTGCCACCTGACTTCGGGGGTGAATAAACTGTTCTACCCCAGCAAGTAATAATGTAAGTAGAGGGGGTACTGACAGGCATTCCTTTGGTTTCGGTACACCCTTCTTCGCTTGTATTTAGGAAATAGTAGGCAGACTGTTGCCGTTTATCTTACGGTAGAGGTCGAGCGCAAAGACGTCGGTCATGCCTGAAATATAATCCAATACCGCCTGTATTCTTTCGTGGAATACAGGCGAATTTATTTTGTACTGGCTTGACACGCGGTTGATGAGCAACTGGGAGTAAGCCTTCTCCGGGGCACACACGGCGTCGGTCATCAGCTGGAGCAGGGTGCCGATGATGCGGAAACCGGCCAGCTCGATGTCGAGTACGTCGCGCGAGCGGTAGATGCGTTCGAACGACACGTCGGCGCAGTGTTCGTAGGCCGAGGCGGGCACGGAGTCGATGTGGCGGATGAGTGGTCCCTCGAATGTACCGGCCAGAATAGCCTGCTGGTTCTCCAAGAAGACGCGGGTACACTCGCGTATCAGTAGCCCGATGACGCACGAGCGCAGGTAGGCTATCTGTTCGTTGGTGTCGCTCACTATCTGCAGGGTCTTCTGCATGCGTGCTTTCCGCTCGTCGGTGAAGAACGACAGCATCAGTGCCTGCGTCTCGGCCGTGGTCATGATCTTCAGCTTGTGGGCGTCCTCCAGGTCCATCATCTGATAGCAGATGTCGTCGGCGGCTTCGACGAGGTAGACCAGCGGGTGGCGGGCATACTTCAGCGGAGCGTCGTTCAGCTTCTGCATGCCCAGCTCTTCGGCAATGCGGCGGAAGCTGTCTTCCTCGGTGGTGAAGAAGCCGAACTTCGACTTTTTGCCGGCCAGGCTCGACGAGTAGGGGTACTTCACGATACTGGCCAGCGTGGAGTAAGTCAGCACGAAGCCGCCGCGGCGGCGTCCCTCGAACTGGTGGGTGAGCAGACGGAAGGCGTTGGCATTGCCTTCGAAGTGCGTCAGGTCGCTCCACTCGGCGTCGGTCAGACGGTCGCGCAGAGCCAGTCCGCCGCCTTCGGAAAAGAAGGTGGAGATGGCACGTTCGCCCGAGTGCCCGAAGGGCGGATTGCCCAGGTCGTGCGCCAGGCAGGCGGCAGAGACGATGGAACCGATTTCGGCCAGGAAGGTTTCGTGCAGTTCGGGCTGGCTGGCCAGCAGGGCGCGTGCCACGTCGTTGCCCAGCGAGCGTCCTACGCATGACACTTCGAGGCTGTGCGTCAGTCGGTTGTGCACGAAGATGCTGCCCGGCAGGGGGAATACCTGCGTCTTGTTCTGCAACCGCCGGAAGGGGGCGGAGAAGATGAGTCGGTCGTAGTCGCGCTGAAATTCCGAGCGGTTCTCGGGATGCTCGGAGTGATATTCTTCCAGTCCGAAGCGCTTGGCGGAGAGGAGTTGGTTCCAGTTCATCATGTTGCGTTCCTTATGTTTTACCGTCTGCAAATGTATCACTATTTTCCGACAGAAAAAATGCTTCCTTTCATTTTGACACTTTGTCGCGCTGGTCGCCTCAGAATCGCGTTTTTCGTCCGGAGGTGCGGCGTACCGGCTGTTTTCGAAGCGGAACTGCTTATCTGCCTGTCGGATAGTCTGGTAGCGAAATGCTTACAAATATTCTGGAGGCGAAAGATGCTTCATGCCTTCATTCAGTGCCCTCTTCGCATCCGTCGTCTGCTTTCTTCCCGAGCCGCACAAGCAATCCGGTCGAGCCACACAAGCATTCCAGCCGAGCCGGACAAGCGTTGTACTCCTTCCGCACAAGTATTCCGGCGCAGTGTAGCATCGTTTCCGGCGCATAGGTATGCACAATCCGGCTCTTTTTCGTGTATATTCATGCCCTTTTCTGCATATCGGCTGCTTCCGGTTTCCCTGCTTTGCAGGTTTTGTCGGAAGGCGTTGTTGTTGAAACGGATATTTTTCTGTCTTTTTGCTTGCTTTTGGCCTGGATTCCCGTCAGATTGATTTCTGGAACTCAGCCTTTGCCCGCGGCTTCGAACGTGTTTCTCATTATTTAACTGCAAAATTGTGTCCGTTTGCTTCAAAATCTGTATTTTTGCCCGTTAAAACGAGGCCTGCTTTTCGTCGTCATCCGTCGGTAGGGCAGGCGCCAAATACCGAACAAGAATATGCTGAACGTACAGATTATCAATAAATCGAAGCATCCGCTTCCGGCTTATGCCACTTCGCTCTCGGCGGGAATGGACATCCGCGCCAATCTGACAGAACCCATTACGCTGGCTCCCATGCAGCGCTGCCTGGTGCCCACGGGGCTTTACATCGCCTTGCCTGCGGGCTTCGAGGCGCAAATTCGCCCGCGTAGCGGACTGGCTTTGAAGAAGGGCATCACCGTGCTCAACTCGCCCGGCACCATCGATGCCGACTATCGCGGCGAGGTCTGCATCATCCTTGTCAACCTGTCGGCCGAGCCTTTCGTCATCGAAGACGGCGAACGCATCGCCCAGATGGTGATAGCCCGCCACGAGCAGGCCGTGTGGCAGGAAGTGGAAGTGTTGGACGAAACAGAACGTGGAGCCGGAGGTTTCGGCCACACGGGCAAAAACTAACGAACAAACGTAGCATGAAACTCGGAATAAAAATATTGCTCGCGCTCTGGATGAGCGCCCTGTGCATGACTTCCTATGCCGCCATCGTAGGCGGACTGACCGGCGGACCGGTGGCATCGGCTGCCATCGCAGGTGCTCACACCGCCGCCAACAAGAAGAAGCCCGACGCCAAAAAGCCGAAGAAGAAGCGCAACAAGCAGAAGCGTCAGGCCGAAGCCGCTCCCGTGCCCCAACTCACCGAGGAGCAGCAGCGCAAGTTCGACTACTACTTCCTCGAAGCCATCCGCCTGAAGCAGGCGGGCGACTACGATGCTGCCTTCGACCTGTTGCAACACAGTCTTGCCATCAATCCGCACGACGCTTCGGCTTTGTACGAGCTGGCTCAGTACTACCTCTACCTGAAGCAGCCTGCCCGTGCCACGACCACCATCGAACAGGCCGTAGCTGCCGACCCCGACAATTACTGGTACGCCCAGGCCCTGTCGCAGCTCTACCTGCAGCAGAACGAGGCCGAAAAGGCAACCGTCCTGCTCGAAGATATGGTGCAGCGCTTTTCCACCCGTATCGACCCTCTGTACAGCCTGCTCGAAATCTACAACCAGCAGGAAGACTACGACCGGGTGCTCGACGTGCTGAACCTGCTCGAACAGCGCATGGGCAAGAACGAACAGCTCAGCCTTGAGAAGTTCCGCATCTATCTGCGCAAGGGCGACAACAAGCGCGCTTTCGGCGAGATGGAGAACCTTGTGGCCGAATATCCCCAGGACCTGCGCTACCGCGTTGTGCTGGGCGACGTCTACTTGCAGAACGGCAAGAAAGACGAAGCCTACGACATCTACCAGCAGGTGCTTGCCGAAGAACCCGACAACGCCATGGCCATGTACTCGCTGGCAAGCTATTACGAAGAAACGGGTCAGGATTCCCTCTACCAGCAGCAACTCGACTCCCTGCTGCTCAACCGCAAGGTGACGCCCGACATCAAGTCCAACATCATGCGCCAGCTCATCATCCGCAACGAGCAGGCCGACGGCGACAGTCTGCGCATCATCACCCTCTTCGACCGCATCATGCAGCAAGACCCCGACGAGCCCGACCTGCCCATGCTCTATGCACAGTACCTCCTGTCGAAAGGTATGAACCAACAGTCGCTCCCCGTGCTCAGACGCGTGCTCGATATCGATCCTACCAACACGGCTGCCCGTATGACACTTTTGGGCGAAGCCGTACGGCAGAACGACAATAAAGCTGTGGTCGACCTCTGCGAGGCCGGAGTAGAATCCAATCCCGATATGCTCGAATTCTACTTCTACCTGGCTATCGGCTACAACCAGGATAATCGCACCGCCGACGTGCTTTCCACCTGCCGGAAAGCGCTGGAACGCGTCACCCCCGAAAGCAAGAAAGACCTCGTGTCCGACTTCTACGCCATTATGGGCGATGCCTACCACACCGACGGCATGACCGAGCAGGCCTATGCCGCCTACGACTCAGCATTGGTCTACAAGTCCGATAACATCGGCGTGCTCAACAACTACGCCTACTACCTTTCGCTCGAACGCCGCGACCTCGACCGTGCCGAGGAAATGAGCTATCGCACCGTCAAGGCCGAGCCGGGCAATGCTACCTACCTCGACACGTACGCCTGGATTCTCTTCGAAAAGGGCAACTATGCCGAGGCACGTCTCTACATCGACGACGCCATGAAGAACGGCGGCGGGCAGAGCGAGGACGTCGTAGAGCATTGCGGCGACATCTACTACATGACAGGCGATGTGGACGGTGCGCTGAAGTACTGGAAACAAGCCCTCGACATGGGATGCAAGTCGCCCAAGCTGAAAGAAAAAATCGAGAAGAAGAAGTACATTCCTGCCGACTGACACCATTGGCCGGCATCGGTCTGCTTCTTCCCGCCGATAACGAAACCATATATATTAACCGATAATATCCGAAACAATGACCGATAACACTTCCATTCTGCGTTCCGCTGCCGTGCGGACACCGTTCTTCACCGCCCGCCTCTGCCTGCGGCTGATGCTTCTTGTGTTGCTGACCGTAAGTCTGGCCGGCTGTAAGACCTCGCGCAAGGCCGAAAGCCATGGTGCACAGTCCCTCTGCCTGTCGTCGAAAGTCCGACTGACCATCCCTCACAAGGATGCCACGTTCACCGTAAGCGGCACCATGAAACTGAAGAGTGGCGAGCGTATGCAGCTTTCCTTCCTCATGCCTATTCTGCGTACCGAGGTAGCACGAATGGATATTACGCCCGATGAGGTGTTGCTCGTCGACCGCATGGGGAAACGCTACGTGCGTGTCACCCGTGGCGAACTTCGCGGCATGCTGCCCCGCAAGGCCAACTTCGAGAATCTGGAGAAGATGCTCTTCAAGGCTTCGCGTCCAGGTGCCAAGAACTGGATCGACGGCAAGGAGCTGGGGCTGAAAGACCTCGAAAAGTGTCGCATCGAGCTGACCGAGTTCTCCAACAAACCCATCAATCTGACGCCCACCGAAGTTTCTTCCCGCTATCGCGAAGTGACGTTGGAAGAGCTGCTCGAAATGCTGCTCGACCTTTCCGCCTGAGCCCAAGGCGGTCGCCGGAGTACTGAACAACGTTGAATTTATAAGTCCCTAACCGTTTCCGAAATGTCCCGAATACTGATTCTTCTCTTCCTCTTGTGCACCTGTGCATCGCCGCTTCTGGCTCAGTCGAACAAACTGATCAAAGAGCTGGAAAACAAGCGTGGCGACTTGCAGAAACAGATTGCCGAGACCGAAACCCTGTTGAAGTCTACCAAGAAAACCGTGGGCAGCCAGCTGAACGGCCTTGCCGCACTGACCGGACAGATAGAAGAACGGAAACGCTACATCCTCAGCATCAACCGCGACATGGAAGCCATCGAGCAGGAACTCTCCTCGCTCAACCGCCAGCTCACTACGCTGCGCCGTCAGCTTAAGGAGAAGCGCCAGAAGTATGCCGCTTCCGTGCGTTATCTGTACAAGAACCGTTCGGTCGAAGAAAAGCTGATGTTTATCTTCTCTGCCGAAAACCTGGCACAGACCTACCGCCGTCTGCGCTACGTGCGCGAGTATGCCACCTACCAGCGTCTGCAAGGCGAAGAAATTCAGAAAAAGCAGCAACAGATTGCTGCCAAGCAGGCCGAACTGAAACAGGTGAAGCAGGCCAAGGAAAGTCTGCTGAAGGAGCGTGAAGCCGAAAAGGGAAAACTGGAGGCGCAGGAGAAAGAGAAACGCACCCTCATCGCCAATCTGCAAAAGAAGCAGCGCGGACTTCAGAACGAAATATCGCGCAAACGCCGCGAGGCCAACCAACTGAATGCCCGTATCGATCGCCTGATAGCCGAAGAGATAGAGAAAGCACGCAAGCGGGCCGAGGAAGAAGCCCGTCGCGAAGCTGCTGCACGCCGTAAGTCAGAGGGGACTAAAAGCGGCTCGTCGGGCACCAAGTCGAAAGCTGCTCCGTTGGAGCGGTTCAATATGAGCAAGGCCGACCGCGAACTGTCGGGCACCTTTGTCAGCAACCGCGGCAAGCTGCCCATGCCCATCACGGGTCCTTACCTCATCACCAGCCACTACGGGCAATACAGCGTCGAGGGACTTCGCGGGGTGAAGCTCGACAACAAGGGTATCGACATCCAGGGCAAGCCCGGCGCACAGGCACGTGCCATCTTCGACGGTAAGGTAGCTGCCGTCTTCAAGCTAAACGGCCTGTTCAACATCCTTGTCCGCCACGGCGCCTACATCTCCGTCTATTGCAACCTTTCTTCAGCCTCCGTCAAGACGGGCGACACGGTGAAGACCCGTCAGTCGCTCGGTACCGTCTTCTCCGATGCTTCCGACGGCGGTCGCACCGTTCTCCACTTTCAGCTCCGCAAGGAGAAGGAAAAGCTGAATCCGGAGGGGTGGCTGGAGCGTTGATGGCTTTGATAAGGCAACCGGAAAAAATAGTTACGCTGTCTGTTGCTTTTTTTAGGACGTTTGTATAGTTTTGTGTGTGGGTTTGTACTCAAAACTGATACTGAAAAAACAACATAATCTTTGTAACCATGAAACAGCGACTTCTTATCTCTATCATCTGCCTTCTCTCTGTATGGTGTGCCATGCATGGGCAGGTCAATCCCAAACCTGGCTACATAGTTGGTCAACTGAATGATACGATATACGGAACGATTGATTTCCGTACTACCGCGCGCAATGCACATGTTTGTGTATTCAAGGCGGCTGCCGATTCGGTCTTTAAGGAATATACTCCTCAGGACATTTATGCTTACCGTTTCACCGACGACGGAAAATATTACGTCAGCCGTCAGGTGAATATATCCGGCATGCCGGAAAGACTGTTTCTGGAATGCCTGATTGGGGGCATCGTCAATCTGTATTATTATGCGACGGACTATTCCAGCTATTATTTTCTGGAGGATGAAGAAGGCGAAATGTATATAGCCGATATTCCCAACGACTACTTCAGAGGGTTGGAACAGGATCCGGAAGCGAAGCGGCGTATCTTGAGGCCAATTGTCAAGGCTTTCCGCAAGAGTCCGGCTACGCTACAGAAGTTGTGGGAGATTCCTATCCGGAAACAGGAACTTTGCGAACTGACCAAAGCATATCATAACGAAGTATGTTCCACTGGGGAACAATGCATACAGTACGAATACGATAAGGACGAACAGGCCGTGAACCTGACGTGGATGTTCTCGGCAGGTGCATTCTTCGGTACTTTGGGACTGGATAGTGATGCGGATAACTATCATACGGTGGACGATATGACGGGAGCGGTGGTTCCCATGCTTAGTGTAGGGCTTGATCTGGCTTTTCCGCGGTTAGATCCTTCTCTTTCGTTACAGGCTGTCCTGAGCGGAGGATATTTGCACATGACCCGGAAGGGGAAAATGTATTATGATGTAGCTCCGAAGCCCGATGTAAAGGTGAACATGGCACTGTTGGACGTTACTCTTGGTCCGGCTTATCGTTTCGAGTTGCGCGGAAAAAAATGGAAACCGGGTATTAAGGCCGGCGTCATGGGCAGCAGTCTGCTGGGGATAGACTACACGACCAGCGACGGCAGTCCGATAACAAGTCTCGATGGTTACAAAGATTCCTACCACCTGATTGTCGGGTTCTATGCCGGGGCGATGCTGGAGTATCAGCTGGGTAAAGGCAGTCTGACGCTGGACGTGACGTATAAGAATCGGGAAGTGAACTTCATCCGTCTGAATGGGGTTGAAGTGATACTGGGTTATCGCTTCTGAAAATAAGAGGCACGGCGCAGACCTTTGCGGCGAAGTGTTGCCGCAGCAGTGCCTTGCCGTGCCCGAATGTCTGTTTTCTGCTACCGGTTGTACTCTCAAAGGGTTGCTCCGTCCAGCAACTCCAGATACAGTCCGATAGCCTCTTCTATTTCTTTTACGAAAATGAATTCGTCGGCCGTGTGCGAGCGGGCGCTTTTGCCGGGACCCATCTTCATCGAGGGGCACGACAGCAGGGCCTGGTCGGAAAGTGTGGGCGAGCCGAAAGGTGTGCGACCCAGGGCGACGGCGCGTTGCACCAGCGGATGCTTGGGCGATACGTGCGATGAACTCAGCCGGAAGGAGCGGGCCTTGGCCTGACAATGGATGTGGCGGGTGATTTCGTCGAACAATGCCTGATTGGTGTAACACTCGTTGCTGCGGATGTCCACTACGAACGTACAGCGGTCGGGGATGACGTTGTGCTGGGTGCCGGCATTGACCATGGTTACGCTCATCTTGACAGGACCCAACAGGGGCGATACTTGCTCGAAGCGGTAGTCGCGGAACCAGGCGATGTCGTCCAGCACCTTGTAGATGGCGTTGTCGCCTTCTTCGCGGGCAGCGTGGCCCGAGCGGCCTGTGGCAGTGACGTCGAGCACCATCAGACCCTTTTCGGCAATGGCGGGTTGCATTTCGGTAGGTTCGCCCACGAGGGCAAATGCCAGGGGTGGCAGTTCGGGAAGCACGCATTCGATGCCTCCGGCGCCGGAAACTTCTTCCTCGCACGAAGCCAGATAGATCAGGTTGTAGTGCTGGCGTGTGCGGCACAGCTGGAGGAACACTTGCAGCAGACTGACAAGGCTGGCACCGGCATCGTTGCTGCCCAGTCCGTAGAGCTTGCCGTTAGGTTCCAGTTGCGGGGTAAACGGATCTTTCCGCCAGCCGTTGACGGGCTTCACGGTGTCGATGTGCGAGTTGAGCAGTAGGGTCGGTTTGTTCAGGTCGAACATGGGGCTGAGGCACCACACGTTGTTGCCTTTCCGTCCGGTATCCATTCCCTGCATTTCGATGTAGCGTTGCAGGAAGTCGGCCGCCTGTTGTTCGTCGCGGCTTACGGAGGGGATGGCTATCAGCGACTTCAGCAGGCCGATGGCGTCCGAAGCCAGGGTAGGTATGTCGTAGGTCATAAGCAGAAGTTTGATTTTACTGTTGCAAACTTACGGATAAAAAGTGAAAGACAACGCACGCCGCCGTGGAAAAAACTCGTCGCTGGCAGTGCATTTCTGGGACACAAGTGTGGCTCGCGAGCCGTGCAAGTGTTTCTCGCGAGCCGTACAAGTGTCTCTCACGAGCCGTGCAAGTGTGGCTCAAAGTGCCCTTTTGTAGGGTCTAGGGCGATGTCGGGTGGGTGGTAAAAAAGAGGTGTGGGCAACTCCGTTGCCTGGCGGCTTGCGGAATTGCACACACAAGAAGAGGAAGTAATTTCCTCGGTATATTCTTCGGTTATAAGAAGTACACGAGTGAAATCATCAGATTGCGGTTCTTGTTGCCGCTGTCTTCGATGTTGTCAATCAAGCCCCAGTCGTAGCCGATGGATAGCTGGTATTTTTGATTCAGTTCTACGCCTGCTTTCAGCCCCAGACCAAAGTCAAAGCGCTTCATGGCATCGTCACCGAAGACATTGACAGAAGTGTCTTCGCCTTCCATCAGTTCACCGCTGGCTTTTGCTTTGCCGAACAGTCCGATGCCAATGTAAGGACCGAAGTTGCCGAAGATAGCAAACTTGTCGTTAACGGCATATTTGTAACCCATGTGAATAGGGATTTCCAGATAGAAAGGATTGTATTTAACAGATCCTGCAGGGCCAAGATCTACTTTGGCACCTTTCAGCGAGAGTAGTGCTCCCATGTCCAGATAGATTCCATCGGCCAGTTGGGGAAGTCCCATTTCGGCCTTTACACCGGCATGGAAACCGATGCGGCTGTCGAATCCGCTTACCGAGAAGTTGCTTGAATTAAGACCTGCGGTGATACCCCACTTAAGACTCTCCTGTGCATTCATGCCCGAAATGCCGGCCACTAATAATGCTACTAATGCTAAAAACTTTTTCATGCTTGTTAAAATTTAAGGGTTACTCAATTGCAAATATAGGAATATATTTGAATTTTTGTTAATCGGCAGGTAAGAAAATCAGGTAATTCTTGTTTTTTGTATAGGAATATCCCGCTTGGGAGGGTTTGCTCCGAATATTTTATCATAAGGAGGCAGATAGTTTCAAATGAAACCACTACCTTTGCAAAACATTAACCAATTTTATAACAGACATGGCTTATCATCATTTGTCCGTCATGGTACACCGCCAGGCGGAGAAGTATGGAGATAAAGTAGCCCTGAAATACAGGGACTATGAAAAAGCACAGTGGAACGCTGTCTCCTGGAACGAATTCTCGCAGACAGTGCGCCAAGTGTCCAATGCCCTGCTGACGCTGGGTGTGGAAGTTCAGGAAAACATCGGCGTCTTCTCGCAGAACAAACCCGAATGTCTTTACGTGGACTTCGGCGCCTATGCCGACCGTGCTGTCACCATCCCGCTTTATGCCACCAGTTCGCCTGCACAGGCGCAGTATATCATCAACGATGCCGGCATCCGTTACCTCTTCGTTGGCGAACAGTTTCAATACGACGCCGCCATCCGTGTGTTTGGCATGTGTCCGTCGCTCAAGCAAGTTATCATCTTCGACCGCAAGGTGCAGAAAGACGCCCGCGACCAGTCGATGTCCATCTACTTCGACGAGTTCCTTGCACTGGGCAAGGGGCTGCCGCACGAAGCCGAAGTAGAGAAACGCACAGCCGAAGTGGCCGACAGCGACATTGCCAACATTCTGTACACTTCGGGCACGACAGGCGAACCAAAAGGCGTCATGCTGATGCACTACAACTACATGGAAGCCTTCCGTACGCACGAAATCCGTATCCCTTCGCTGACGGACAAAGACGTTTCGATGAACTTCCTGCCGTTGACGCACGTCTTTGAACGCGGCTGGACCTATGTCTGCCTGCAACGCGGCACTCAGGTCTGCATTAATCTCCGTCCGCAGGACATCCAGATGACCATCAAGGAGATCCGCCCCACGGTGATGTGCAGTGTTCCCCGTTTTTGGGAGAAAGTTTATCAGGGCGTGCAGGAGCGTATCAGTCAGGAGACTGGCCTGAAGCGTGCCATGATGCTCGATGCCCTTAAGGTAGGGCGGGCACACAATCTGGAGTACCTTCGTCAGGGCAAGACACCGCCCCTGATGCTTCACCTGAAATACAAGTTCTACGAAAAGACCATCTATGCCATCCTGAAGAAAACTATCGGCATCGAGAACGGCACCTTCTTCCCCACGGCAGGAGCCGCCGTTTCCAACGAAGTGTGCGAGTTTGTTCATTCGGTAGGCATCAACATGGTAGTGGGTTACGGACTGACCGAGTCGACGGCCACCGTGTCCTGCTTCCCGCCTGTAGGTTTCGAACTGGGTTCGGTAGGCGAGATAATGCCCGACCTGGAAGTGAAGATAGGCGAGAACAACGAAATCCTGTTGCGTGGCAAGACCATCACGCCCGGCTACTATCGCAAACCGGTGTCCACCGCCGCCGCCATCGATAAGGACGGATGGTTCCATACGGGCGACGCCGGACGTCTGGAAGGCCGTGTGCTCTACCTGACCGACCGCATCAAGGACTTGTTCAAGACTTCGAACGGCAAATACATCTGTCCGCAGGCTTTGGAGACGAAGTTCATCATCGACCGCTACATCGACCAGGTGGCCATCATTGCCGACGAGCGTAAGTTCGTTTCTGCCCTCATCGTTCCCGTCTACGGGCTGGTGGAAGCCTATGCCAAGGAGAAAGGCATCGCCTACAGCAGCATGGAAGAACTGTTGCAGCACCCAAAGATACAGGCATTGTATCGTGCCCGCATCGACACCCTTCAGCAGCAGTTTGCCCACTACGAGCAGGTGAAACGCTTTACGCTGCTGCCCAAACCCTTCAGTATGGAGCGTGGCGAACTGACAAACACACTGAAGCTGAAACGCCCCATCGTGGCGCAGAACTACAAGGAAATCATCGACCGCATGTACGAAGAGTAAGCTCGTCGCACACGGAGCGTCAACATAGGTTGATTGTTGGGTTGGATTGTTGGAGAAGTGAAGGGAAATTCATTTCTTTGCAATCCAATCCAAACCATCAACGTTATGAAGCGAACTCTTTCTTACCTGACTCTATACCTGATACTGGCCGTGTTGTGCGGCTGCAACAGCGACGTATTTGTTGACAAATTCTCGCCTTCGGCAAAAAGCGTGCATGTGCCTGCCGACGGTTCCGAGGCCATTCTCCGTTTCGAAGCGTCTAACTGGCGCACCCAGGGCTTGTGGCTTCGTACCGACTTTACCCAGTCGGTCGACGGGGGAACTTACGATCCGGTCGTGGGCGACATCTACAGTCTTGACGGTGCTCTGATGGCCCGGGACACGGAGCTTTATTGGCAAGAGGCGGAGTCCTTTCGCTTTGTGGCTCATTCCTCGACTTTCAAACTGACCATAGAGCGCACTTCGGGGAAAGAACTCCGTTTTCTGGATGCGGAGAACTTGGGTACCGGCTCGTTACAGCTGCAACTGAATGTGGGCAATGATTACAGTTACGAACAGATAGACCTGTACATCGACCCTTCGCCCCGTTATCAGCTGGACAGCCTTGTCTACAAGCTGAATTTCTGGCTCGAAGAGGATAGTGCCATGTACTCGACGTATGTGGTTGGTCCCACCAATGCCACCGAAACGCCTTGGAAGTATGAGCTCCATCCCTACGAATACTTCCAGCGGACGTTCACCTTTCAGGGAGGAGATCAGTGGCACGAGCCCATTGATGAGGTAGCCTTCCAGCTCTTCGGCAATGAAAAGCCCGTTGTGGATGTGCCCGAGCTTGACAGGTTCCAGTTTCCGGCGTTGCTGGGAGAGAAGCTTGCATTTGCGCCCGGCAAGACCCACTTCCCCCTGTCAGACGATCTGCTGTCGGTAGTCGATACCATTGACGTTCCACCCCTCACACAGATAGAGTGTACCATTAAGTGCTGGTACCGCTTCACCGGTGTCTCCTACACTTTGTATGCCAGTAACCCGCAAACCGGTCACCGCTGCGTGTACGAAGGTCGTGCCGACCTTTACACCCCACAAGCTTATTCGCTGACGAAGAAGGAAGTACCGGTGCATATCGGAAAGTGAGGCACAACTCCCCCATTTGTACAACACTTGCACGGCTCCCGAGCCACACTTGCATTCCATTTCTGGGACACTTGCATGGCTCGCGAGCCACACTTGTGTTGCTCGACGGCCCTTCGTAGGGCGGTTGTGAGCAGGGTTGGGGGAATAAAAAACAGGCGGGTGTGCCGGTGGGGAAAATTCCCTGTGCCGGTACACCCGCCTGCGTATCAGGATGGCGGAAGTATCAATAGCCGAAGATGTCTTCCGTAGTCAGTTCGATGACGGGACCTATCTTCTTCAGCGATTCCATGTCGAGCTCTTTCTTGTCGCCCAGGATGCAATAGTTGTACGTACGGCCTTTGATCCACTTCTGCTGGAAGTCGGTGACGTCTTTCAGGGTTGCGGTCTGCAGGTCGTTGTACAGGCGGATGCGGCTGTCGGTTGTTTCGCCCATGTCCTGTGCGTTGATGTATGCCCAGATGATGTCACTTTTCAGGATGCGTTCGGTGCGCAGTCGGGCGATGAGGCCTTCCTTGGCCAGCTTGAAGGCGGCTTCGGACTGGGGCATGTTGTCGATGATGTCGTTGAACGTGCGGATGGCGTCCATCAGTTTGTCGTTCTGGGTGGCGATGTACGTGCTGACCGTGTAGTTGTACTTGGGCAGGCTCGGACGATCCATTCCGGCCCATGCCGAGTAGGCCAATCCGCGGCTTTCGCGCATTTCCTGGAAGACGATGGAGTTCATTCCGCCGCCAAAGTATTCGTTGTACAGTCTGCGACCGGGTTCGATAGCCGGGTCATACTTTTCGCCTCGGTTCGAAATCTGTGCCATGTAGATGTTCTTGGCTTCGTAGGGGGCGATGTAGACTTTGGTTTCCGGCGTAAGCTGTTGCTTGAACTCGATGCCTTGCGGCACGTCTTTCAGGGTGTCGGGCACACGGTGTTCCTTGTTGATGACGGCCAGCAGCTCTTCGGTCTTGCTGGGACCGTAGTAGGTGATGCGGTGCTTGTAGCTGTTCAGTTGGTGGATGCGGTCGACAAGTTGCTGCGGATCCATGGCCTTCAGTTCGGCTTCGCTCAGCTGGTTGGTGGCGTAGTTGGTGGGGCCCCACTCGGTGTAGACCATCAGTCGGCTGAAGTTCTGCGACTGGTTCAGCTTGGCGTCGGAGCGGCTCTTCTGCAGGTCGGCCACCAGGTTGTTGTAGGCTTCGGGGTTGACTTGCGCATCGGCCAGCAGTTTCTCGAACAGGGCCACGGCCTTCGGCATGTTTTCGTTGAGGCCGGAGAGTACGATATAGGTACGTTCGCTGCCCGGCGACACATAGAAGGTGCAAGCCATGCGGTAGAACTCACTCTTCACCTGTTCGGGCGTCATGTCAGAGGTGCCCAGATACTCCAGGTATTGAGCGGCCATGCCCAGCGCCTTATCGTTGCGGTTGCCCATGTCGAAGAGGTAAATCAGTTCGAACAGGTCGTTCGTGCTGTTGTGGCGGTAGATGACGGGGATGTCGTCCTTGGCCTTCAGTTGGGTCAGGTCTTTCGAGAAGTCCAGGAAGACCGGTTCGATGGGTTGCACCGTGCTTGCCTGAATCTCTTTGAGGAAGGCGCTCACGGTGTCGCGGTTCATTACGATGGGCGTAATCTGGGGTTTCTCTATCTTCTTTTCATTGGGATCCTTGCCCTGACGTTTGTAGATGATGGCATAGTTGTCGTCCTTCAGATACTTGTTGGCAAAGTCCACGATGTCTTGCTTGGTCAGTTTGGCCATGCGGTCCAGAGCGGTCACTTCGTCGGCCCATTGGCTTCCGTTGATGAACGACTGTACGAACCAGTCGGCACGGGCGTCGTTGCTTTCCTGCTGTTTCAGCTGGTACAGTTTGAAGTTGTTGATGTTGGCTTCGAGCAGGCTTTCGTCAAAGTCGCCGTCGCGCAGCTTCTTCAGCTCGCCCAGCAGCAGGTCTTTCACTTCGTCCAGCGTCTGTCCGGCTTTGGGGCGACCGGCCATCAGGAAGGCGCTGTAGTCGCTCATGGTCATGGGGTAGCAGTAGGCAAGCAGTGTCTTCTGCTGTTGCGCCAGGTCGAGGTCGATGAGGCCAGCCTGTCCGTTGTACAATATCTGCGATACGATTTGCAGGGTTTCGATGTCCTTGCTGGCTGCGCCGGGGAATCGCCATGCCAGGCTTACGTTCTCGGCCTCGGGGCCGAACACTTCGCGTACGACGGGCGCGGTGATAGGCGTTTCCTTGGGCAGGTCGAGCTTGGGCAGATTGGGGTTGGGCTGCATGTCGCCGAAGTACTTGTCGATGGTAGCAATCATCTGGTCGGGATCGAAGTCACCGCTGAGGCAGATGGCCATGTTGTTGGGCACGTACCACGTCTTGAAGTAGTTCTTGATGTTGGTGATGGAAGGATTCTTCAGGTCTTCCTGTGTACCCAGCACGGTCTGTGTGCCGTAGGGGTGATGGGGGAAGAGGGCGGCGAGGGTCTGTTCGTATACCTTGCGTCCGTCCTGGGTGAGCGACATGTTCTTCTCTTCGTATACCGTCTCCAGCTCGGTGTGGAAACCGCGGATCACGCAGTTCTTGAAGCGGTCGGCCTGAATCTTGGCCCAGTTTTCCACCTGATTGCTGGGGATGTCTTCCGTGTAGCAGGTCACGTCGTAGCTGGTGTAGGCGTTGGTGCCGTTAGCTCCGATGGCGGCCATCAGCTTGTCGTATTCGTTGGGGATGGCATATTTCGAGGCCTCGAACGAAAGGCTGTCGATGACGTGGTAAAGGGCTTTGCGCTCGGCTTCGTCAGTAGTCTTACGATAGACTTCGAATGTCTGTTCAATCTGGTCCAGCAATGGCTTTTCCACTTCGTAGTTCTGGGTGCCGAAGTGGTTGGTACCCTTGAACATCAGGTGTTCGAAGTAGTGGGCCAGACCGGTTGTTTCGGCGGGGTCGTTCTTACCGCCTACACGCACGGCGATGTAGGTCTGGATGCGTGGCTCGTCCTTGTTGACGGTCATGTACACTTTCAGCCCGTTGTCCAGGGTGTAGATGCGTGCCTGAAGCGGGTCGTTGGGAACAGTCTCGTAACTGTACTTCGAACTGCAGCTGCCCAGTCCTAACGTGGCCAGCAGCAGGAGCGAAAAACCGAATTGTCTGATTCGTTTGTTCATAAGCAATACTTAATTAGGTTGATAACCGCAAATTTATGCGTTTTTTTCATACCTTTGCAAGCCGAACGGAAGAATCTGCTGCCGAAGGCAGGCCTTTTGCGCAGATTTCGACTTCCATGCATCAAGAATAACAGCTAAATCACATAGACAGATGATTACCATAGAACAACTGAAGGACATCAAGGAACGTACCGAAGCGCTCTGCCGCTATCTGGACATCGAAGGGAAAAAGATTCAAGTAGAAGAAGAGCAGCTGCGCACGCAGGCACCCGGCTTCTGGGACGACCAGAAGGCTGCCGAAGCGCAGATGAAGAAGGTGAAAGGCCTGCAGCAATGGATTGAGGGATACAACGAAGTGAAGACCTTGGCCGACGAACTGCAGCTGGCTTTCGACTTCTATAAAGACGAACTGGTGACCGAAGAAGAGGTGGACGAGGCTTACAGCAAAGCTGCCGATGCCGTCGAGGCACTCGAACTGAAGAACATGCTTCGCGACGAGGCCGACCAGATGGACTGCGTGCTGAAGATCAACTCCGGTGCCGGAGGTACGGAAAGCCAGGACTGGGCCAGCATGCTGATGCGTATGTACCTGCGCTATGCCGAAACTCATGGTTACAAAGCCACGATTGCCAACTTGCAGGAAGGCGACGAAGCGGGCATCAAGACCTGTACCATCGAAATAGCAGGCAGCTATGCCTACGGTTACCTGAAAGGCGAAAACGGAGTACACCGCCTGGTACGTGTGTCGCCCTACAACGCGCAGGGCAAGCGAATGACGTCGTTCGCATCCGTCTTTGTCACCCCGTTGGTCGACGACACCATCGAAGTGACCATCGAGCCGGCACGCATTTCGTGGGATACCTTCCGAAGCGGTGGCGCGGGTGGACAGAACGTGAACAAGGTAGAGTCCGGTGTCCGTCTGCGTTATCAGTACAAAGACCCCTACACGGGCGAGGAAGAAGAAATTCTGATTGAAAACACCGAGACGCGCGACCAGCCGAAGAACCGCGAAAACGCACTGCGACTCCTCCGCTCCATGCTGTACGACAAAGAGATGAAGCACCGCATGGCCGAGCAGGCGAAGGTTGAGGCCGGCAAGAAGAAGATTGAGTGGGGTTCGCAGATCCGCAGCTACGTCTTCGACGACCGCCGTGTGAAAGACCACCGCACCAACTACCAGACAAGCGACGTGAACGGCGTGATGGACGGTAAGATAGACGGATTCGTCAAGGCTTACCTGATGGAATTTGCCGGAGCAGAATAACGTTCGTGTCCCCTTGGACACGGATGGCCGGGGACGCGGCTGTAGGGATTAGCACCTGCAGCCGCGTCTCTTTTTTATAGGGCACATTTCACCGGTTTGTGGGACACTTGTGTGGCTCGTCTGGGACACTTGCACGGCTCGCGAGCGACACTTGCACGGCTCACGAGCGACACTTGCATTCCACACGAGCCGTACAAGTGTCCTGTAAAGCCCCTGTTTCTGGTCCGATTTCCTGTTTCCGGCCTTCCGGATGGAGGCCTACTGCCTGCCGGACGCGAAAAACACAAATTTTCTTTCTTTTTTCTTGCATTCCTCCCTTTTTTCCTCTTACTTTGTTCATCGTTGAACTTAAAACTATAGAAAGACCATGGGAAAGAATAAGAAAAATATGGGACATACCCGCAAGGAAGAAGAGCAAGGCAAGAAAGTTCTGATAGGTATCGGCGTCGTAGCCGTAGTCCTGGTTATTGCCATGTTTGTGCTCTACTCCTTCTGGGGCTGATAAGAGGATAGAATTATGCCACAAGAGATCGAACGGAAATTCCTCGTCGACGGCGAGTACAAGTCGAAGGCCTACGCCAGCAGCCGCATCGTGCAGGGATACATCTGTAGTGCGCGCGGGCGGACCGTGCGCATCCGTATTCGCGACGACAAAGGTTACCTCACCATAAAGGGACCCGCCGATGCCTCGGGCATCAGCCGTTACGAGTGGGAGAAGGAGATACCGCTGGACGAAGCCCGCGACCTGATGAAAATCTGCGAACCGGGTGCCATCGACAAGACGCGCTACCTGGTGCGGAGCGGCCGGCACGTGTTCGAAGTGGACGAATTCTATGGCGAAAACGAAGGGTTGGTCATTGCCGAGGTCGAACTGTCCTCGCCCGACGAACCCTTCGAAAAGCCCGATTTCATCGGGCAGGAAGTGACGGGAGACGCCCGTTACTACAATGCGCAGCTGATGAGGCATCCTTTCTGCCGCTGGTGACGACGTGCGGGCGCGGGAGGTGCCAGCCAATTTTATAACGGAGTATTATGGAGAAACTTTATCAATACCTGCCCCGCGAACTGGTCACCTTCGTACTGGTGACCCTCTTCTCCCTGCTCATCGGGCTTTCGCAACGGCGCATCAGCCTGAAGCACGAAGGCGAAACTACGCTCTTCGGAACCGACCGCACGTTTACTTTCATCGGTATTCTGGGTTATCTGCTTTATATCCTCGACCCCGTGGACTATCGTCTGTTTATGGGTGGCGGGGCTGTGCTGGGTGTACTGCTGGCACTGAACTATTACGTCAAGCAGACGCAGTACCGCGTATTCGGGGTGACGACCATCGTCATCGCCCTTATCACCTATTGCATTGCCCCCATCGTGGCCACGCAGCCTTCGTGGTTCTACATCATGGTGGTGGTCACCGTGTTGCTGTTCACCGAACTGAAACATACCTTTACCGAGCTGGCACAGCGCATGAAGAACGACGAAATGATTACGCTGGCCAAGTTCCTCGCCATCAGTGGCATCATACTGCCGATGCTGCCCGATGAACCTCTGATTCCGGGCATCAAGCTGACGCCTTACAGCATCTGGCTGGCTACGGTGGTGGTGTCGGGCATTTCCTACCTTTCGTACCTGTTGCGGCGCTATGTGTTCCGCGAGTCGGGCATCCTGGTGTCGGGCATCATCGGCGGACTGTACAGCAGTACGGCTACCATTTCGGTGCTGGCCCGCAAGAGTCGGGGAGCTTCGGCACAGGAGGCACCCGAGTATGTGGCTGCCATGCTGCTGGCGGTGAGCATGATGTTTCTGCGTTTCCTCATCCTGATAGGTATCTTCAGCCGCGAAACGCTATTGACCATCTATCCCTACCTGCTGGGCATGTCGGTCGTGTCGGCCGGGGCGGCATGGTATCTGCACCTGCGCCGCAAGCGTACGAACGAAGCCGGGCAGAGCGAGGAGGAAGAAGACAGCCGCAACCCACTTGAGTTCAAGGTGGCTCTGATTTTTGCGGGGCTGTTTGTGGTGTTTACCGTGCTGACGCACTATACGCTGCTCTATGCCGGTACGGGCGGTCTGACGTTGCTGTCTTTCGTTTCCGGTTTCAGCGACATTACCCCGTTCATCCTGAACCTGCTGCAAGGTACGGGCGGCGTGGCCACGCTTGTCATTACGGCGTGCAGCATGCAGGCCATTGTCAGCAACATTGCCGTCAACATGTGCTACGCTCTTTTCTTTGCGGGACGGGGCAGTGCGCTGCGTGGCTGGATACTGAAAGGCTTCGGTTGCGTGATTGCCGTCAACGTATGCCTGCTCCTGCTTTTCTATCTTATAAAGTAGCTTAAACTATCCCAATGTGCATCATTCTGGAAAATCGGTGCAGAAGCAACTGTACCGGCTGACTTGCGAATTCGTGTAGTTTTGCCTTTTTTAACTCCGAAACTCTCGTAACTATCGGAAAACGTTCTATTTTTGCCCAGTCGTATGTAAGAAGAGAGGCATACGGCCAGAACAATACATCAACAAACAGACAGTAGGTTATTTAAAAAGAGTATGAAAAGCGCTAAACGCATGATGAAGTGCTGTGTACTGCTGTGGATGCTCGTCGGAGTATCGGCCGTAGCAGTGGCACAGGGCACGGCGGCTACTTTCCAGATCAAGGGAGTGCTGCTCGATTCGCTCACCCACGAAGGCGAGCCGTATGCCACCATCCGAGTGGCTAAGAAAGAGAAACCGCAGCAGGCGGTGAAAATGCTGGTGTCGGACATGAAAGGTGAATTCTGCGAGAAGGTGCCCGGCACAGGAAACTTTGTGCTGACCATCACTTCGGTGGGACGCAACCCCATTGTGAAAAACTTTACCGTTAAGGCCGGCGAGAAGCTGGTAGACTTCGGAACCCTCTACGTCACTGATGCCTCGAACGAACTGGGCCAGGTGGAAGTAGTGGCACAGAAGCCGCTGGTGAAGGCTGACATTGACAAAATAGAATACAACGTGAAGGACGACCCCGACTCGGAAACCAACTCGCTGCTCGAAATGCTTCGCAAGGTACCCCTGGTGACCGTGGACGGAGAAGACAACATCAAAGTGAACGGAAGCAGCTCCTTCAAGGTCTACGTGAACGGCAAGCCCAACAACATGATGAGCAACAACCCCACCGAAGTGCTGAAGAGCATGCCCGCCAACACCATCAAGCACATTGAGGTCATCACCAACCCCGGCCCTAAATACGATGCCGAGGGCGTGGGTGGCATCCTGAACATCGTGACCGAGGGCAGCGGATTCGAAGGCTACACGGTGACCGTAAGCGGCAACGTCAGCAACCGCGGTGCCGGAGGCGGACTGTTCGGTACCGTGCAGAAAGGAAAACTGACCGTAAGCGCACGCTACAACTACAACTATAACGACTCGCCCCGCAGCTATTCGGGCGGTTCGCAGCGTGCTACCGAGGTTTCTGCCGACGTAGCCAACCTGGATTACGACGGAAGCAGCGAAAGCAACTATTCGTTCCAGTCGGGCAGCATGGAAGCCAGTTACGAGATCGACTCGCTGAACCTGATTTCGGCCTCTTTCGGCCTGTGGGGCGGCGGCAGCAACAGCAACGGTGGTAGTGCCTATCGCGGATTCTCGCCGCTGGACAACCACCTGCTCTACCAGTATGGCATCGGCAGCCGGAGCGAGTCGTCGTGGTACTCCATCGACGGAGGTATCGACTATCAGAAGTTGTCGCGTACGGTGGCAGGCCGCATGCTGACGTTCTCGTACAAAATCAATACCCGCCCGCAAACCTCGGACGCTTACTCCGAATACGGCATTGCCTTCGGCGAAACCGACTGGGCCGACTACCTGCGACGCTTGCAGGACCAGCACACCGACGGCAGTCAGAACACCACCGAACATACCTTCCAGGCCGACTACACTACGCCCATCGGCAAGATGCACACCATAGAGACGGGCGTGAAGTACATCCTGCGCAACAACGCCTCGGACAATGACCGCTACCTGCGCACGGCTGCCGAAACCAACTCGGATTACCAGTTCGACGAGGAGTACAGCATGCACTACCGTCACCGTAACGACATTCTGGCTGCCTACTTGGGCTACGGACTGAAGTGGGAAAAGCTTTCGGGCCGTCTGGGCGTGCGCTACGAACATACCATCGAAGACGTGGAATACCTGCTGGGCCGTGGCGACGACTTCCGCAAGAACTACGACGACGTAGTGCCTTCTGCTTCGCTGGGCTGGAAGTTGAGCGACCTGTCGAACCTGCGCCTGGGCTACAACATGCGCATCTATCGTCCGAGCATCAGTTATCTGAATCCTTACCTCGACGATATGAACCCTTCCAACCTCCGTCGGGGTAATCCCGAGCTGGAGAGCGAACATAGCCATGCTTTCGACCTCAGCTACAGCAACTTCACACAGAAGTTCAACATCAACCTGACTGCCCGCTATTCGTTTACGAACAACAGCATCAACTCCGTCACCAGTCTGGTGTCCGAGGACGATATTCCCGGGCTGGACGAAAGCAAGAAGACGGGCAAAGACGTGCTCTACACCACCTACCGGAACATCGGCAAGAACCGTAACTTCAGTCTGAGCGGCTATATCAACTGGAACGCCACGAAGAATACGCGTATCTACACCAACCTGTATGGCAACTACGTCGACGTGAAAGGCGCACAGGGACTGCAGAACAGCGGCTGGAGCTTCTTCGGCTACGGCGGAGCGCAGCAGACCTTCAAGTACGACTGGCGATTGAGTCTGAACGTCTTTGGCCAGACTCCGTGGATTATGTTGCAGGGAAAAGGCAGCAGTTACTTTGGCTATAGCCTGAGTCTGAACAAGTCGTTCATGGAACGGCGGTTGTCGCTTTCGGCTTTTGCCAGCAACTTCCTGAAGAAGTACAACCGTAACGAGTCGCACATCGAGGGACAAGGCTTCGTTTACGACACGTGGAACAAATATCCGCAAATGCGCTTCGGTGTCAGCATCAGCTACCGCATTGGCGAATTGAAGGCCAGCGTGAAGAAAGCAGCACGCACCATCTCGAACGACGATGTGAAGTCGGGCGAAAGCAGCGGAGCTTCCGGCGGCGGAATGGAGTAAAAACAGACCGTTTACAGGACACTTGTACGGCTCGCGAGCGACACTTGCACGGCTCGCGAGCCGTACTTGTGTTTCTCCCGAGCCACACAAGTGTTGTTCGCGAGCCACACTTGCGTCGCTCAACCCCCTGTCCAGAGGGCTTGTGGCGGGGCTTGCTCCGGTCGTAGACAGGGCGGCGGCATGCCGGCGGAACAGACCGTCGGGCATGGGCAAAAAAAGAAGATGCACCCCGATTGAGGTGCATCTTCTTTTTTCCTTCAGTGAAGGAGTGCGGGTGATAGGACTCGAACCTACACGCCTTGCGGCACCAGATCCTAAGTCTGGCGCGGCTGCCAATTACGCCACACCCGCCGGGGGCTAATTTGGTTTAGCGGGGGCAAAGATAATAAGATTTTCGGTTGTGCCAAACTCTTTGACAAAGATTTTGGCGGTTGCGAGGCATAAACTGCGTCTGTACGATGCCTTCAGGCCGTTTGCTGGAAGGCTTATTGCCCCGACTTCAGCAGCTGGCGGGCCCGTTCGATGAGGGTGTCTATGCCTTTGCTCTGGTCGGCTTCGTCCATGTCGATGTGAATATCGGGGTCGATGCCGAACTCAATCTGTTCCATCTGCGCATTCAGGTGCGGACTGGCCGAGAAACGCACCGCCCAGCCGTTGGGCAGCTCCGACGAGAAGGGCAGGCCCGAACCGCCTCCGGTCTTGTCGCCCACGAGGGTGACGCCGGGCAGCACACTCATCGAGTTGACAAAGTCGTTGGTGGCGCTGTAGGCGTGGCGGTTGGTCAGTACCACCGTCTGTTTCTGCCAGCGGATGCTGTTCGAAGGCTCCAGGTAGATAGGTTCGGGGTCGGAGAAGTCGCTGTGACCCTTGCCGGTCTTGTGCTGTATGTAGCCCGTCAGCACCCGTTCGTTGGTAAATCGGGCTGCAATGCGGCTGGCATAGGTAAGATTGCCTCCTCCGTTGTTTCGCACGTCGATGATGAGGCCGTTGCAGATGGAGAGGTACGACAGGGCTTCGTCCAGATTGCCGTCGCCCACGCCCGACGAGAAGTCGCCGTAGTAGATGTAGCCGATGTTATCGTCGAGGATGCGGTATTTCATTCCGCCCGAGATGCGGTAGTCGCGTCCCAGGTATTGCTCGATGATGGCTTCGTCGAAATTGCGCGGGTAGTCCAGATACCAGTCCCAGTATCGGGCGGTGTTCGAGGCACTGTACAGGTTGACGTGTCCGTCCTTCAGTTCGGCCAGCATGTTGCCCAGCACTTCGAACAGGCCGTCGTTGCTCATGCCCGGACTGATCAGGGGCTGATACTTGTCGTGGATGGCGTCCCAGTCTATCTGTTTGTAGTCGAGGAAGCAGTATTGCTCGTCGATGATTTTCCAAAGGGCTTCGAAGTTGCCCTGCGGGGTATTGTCGAATTCTTCTTCGCGGATGCAGCCGCCTGCCAGCACAAGCAGGGACAGCAGCAGGCTGTATAGGGTATAACGGGTTTTCATAAGGCTTTCGGTTTATTTGTTGCGCATCAGGTAGAGTTCTTTCACGAAGCCCACCATGAATACGTGCGAGTACGTATGTGTGCGGATGTCGTTGATGCTGGACTGTTGTGCGTCCCACAGATAGGCTAAGCGCATCTTGACGCGGCCTACGGGGAAGTCGGCCGTCAGCATTTGCCGCAGCGAGGGCTGGTTGTGCAGCGAGGTGAAGCGAACCACTCCGCCGGCATTGCCCAGCGAGAATATTTCGTAGTACGACTGTCCGTAGTGGGGCGAGAACATCAGACCCATAACGGGCAGGTTCAGCTGGTAACGTAGCGTGAGGGGATAGTTGCGGATGCGCAGGTTCCAGATGGCCATGCCCGATGCGGCCAGGTTGGCGTAGGCACGTGCCTGTGCGGGGTTGTTGCCGTTGCGCATGTTGTAGACGAAGCCTCCGTTCAGCTCGCCCGCAGCTCCGGCCAGCAGGCGGAAGTTGTCGGTCAGGCGGAAGTTGTAGTGCAGGGCATAGTTCCAGTTGAGCAGGGCGTTCACGGTGTTATTATTGTCCGCACGGTTGTGCGTGTAGCCTAAGTTGCCCTGGAAGAAGGTCTGGCGTGAGATGTTGCCGTCCAGCCAGTGGGTCATGCGCATGCTTTCGCGTGCGATGCGGAACTCAATGCCCCGATACTCCTGTGGCGACAGGTAGGTATCGAATACGTTGGTGGCCCCCACACCGTACAGCGTTGCGCGGGTGATGAAGCGGCTCTGTGCCGCCGAGTCGGCCTTCAGTGCCTGCACGGTTTGCTGTTCGGGGCTTTGTGCCGCCAGTGTGGTGCAGCCGAGCAGGGTCAGGATCAGGTATAAAAATCTGTGGTTCATCTTATTCTTTAAAGAAATGTCCGGGGCATCCCGTATTTCGTAATTCTTTATTCTTTATTTTTCATTCGCTTCGCTCAAACCCTTTTTTGTTGTTTCAGTAAAGGCATAGTCCTGATTTCCTTAGAAGAGTTTCATCTGTCCCGTTATCTCGTCGATGATGTCGCCTTCGCTCTTGTCGCGGTCGGGGTCCAGGTTTTCGGGCTCTTCGTCGGGAGTGTTGCTGGCGTTGTCGTCGGGCAGTTCGGGCTGACGGGTGGGCTCCAGCTCGTTGATGGTCTCTACGGTGAAGGTCGTCAGACGCTTTCCTTTGGCCTTGAATCCTTTCACGGCGATGAACTCATCGGCCTCGACTACCAATGGTTCGCGGAAGCTGTCGTGTCCGCCGAATACCACTTCCAGGCGCGGATAGTATTCGTCGGTCAGCAGAATGAGGCGGTTGTTCTTGTTCTCGCCCAGGTAGTTCTGCTTGCGGGTGAAGGGCTCGAAGCAGAAACGCTTGATGTAGGGATAGTTCTGCTGGTCGGCATCGTAGAGGACGGCGGTCCACACCTTGTCGGGACTGAATTTCTCGATGATGCGGATGTTGTCTTCGTAATGGTTGTTGACGTCGAAGTTGGTGGTATAGAAGTCTCCGTTGTTCAGCACCACCAGGATGAGTTCGTCGCTTTGGAATTCGCCCAAGTAGTCGCCGCGTCCGTCGTAGTTCAGGCGCAGCACGTCGCTGTCGAACCATACTTTTCGTCCGCCCAGGGTAGAGCCTCCCCGTTGCTTCAGGCTGATTTTGTGCACCGGGTTGCGGGTCAGAATGTTTCCGATGGCCTGCCGTCCCTTGATGCCTATCTTGCTGAAGTCTTCCTCGAAGATGATTTTGCGCAGGCGCGGGTTAGGTTTCAGGGTGACTTTGATGATTTCGGCCTCGCCGTTGGGGTTGGCAGTGAAGTAGGTGATGCGCGAGTCGGGGGTGCCTTGGGTGACGTCGTACTCGCGGTCGCGCACAACGGAGGTCACGGCAAAGCGCTTGATGTAAGTGGTGCCTTCCTTGCCGTCGCGGTAGCACAGGTTGTAGATGGTGCGCTTGTCGTTCTTCTTGAACACGTTGGCATAGAGTATGTTCTTGCCCACGAACTTCTTGTCGGCCACGGGGGTGACAAGGTAGCGTCCGTCGCGGAAGAAGATGATGACGTCGTCCAGGTTGGAGCAGTTGGCCAGGAACTCGTCTTTCTTCAGACTGGTTCCGATGAAGCCCTCCTCGCGGTTGATGTATAGTTTTTCGTTGGCCTCGACCACTTTGGCCGAGTCTATGGTGTCGAAGTTGCGCAGCTCGGTGCGGCGGGGGAAGTTCTTGCCGTATTTGTTCTGCAGCATGCGGAACCAGTCGACGGTGTATTCCACGATGTTGTCCAGATGGCGGTCAATCTCTTCGATGTCGGCTTTCATGCGGGCGATGGCTTCTTCGGCCTTGTCGGAGTTGAACTTGAGGATGCGCGCCATCTTGATTTCCATCAGTCGCAGGATGTCGTCCTTGGTCACCTCGCGTACGAAGGTGGGGTAGTAGGGTGTCAGGCGCAGGTCGATGTGTTCGCAGGCGGCGTCCATGTTCGGGGCCTGTTCGAACTCGTGGTCCTTGTAGATGCGCTCTTCGATGAATACTTTTTCGAGCGAGGCGAAGTGCAGGCTTTCCATGATTTCGCCACGGCGTATCTGGAGTTCGCGACGAAGCAGGGCCAGGGTGTTGTCCACGGATTTGCGCAGCACGTCGCTCACGGTGAGGAAGTGGGGCTTTTGTGCGTCGATGACGCAGCAGTTGGGCGAGATGCTCACCTCGCAGTCGGTGAAGGCGTACAGGGCGTCGATGGTTTTGTCCGACGATACGCCGGGAGCCAGGTGGACGAGTATCTCGACGTTGCCCGAGGTAAGGTCTTCCACCTTCTTCACCTTGATTTTGCCCTTTTCGCTGGCCTTTACGATGGAGTCGCACACGCTTGCCACGGTTTTGCCGTAGGGAATTTCGCGGATGGCGAGGGTCTTGTTGTCAATCTTCTCGATGCGTGCGCGGATGCGTACGGCGCCTCCCCGTTCGCCGTCGTTGTACTTGCTGACGTCGATGCTGCCTCCGGTCTGGAAGTCGGGGTAGAGTCGGAATTCTTCGTGATGCAGGTAGCGGACGGCGGCGTCGCACAGCTCGTTGAAGTTGTGCGGCAGTATCTTCGACGACAATCCCACGGCGATACCTTCGACTCCCTGAACCAGCAGCAACGGGAACTTGACGGGCAGGGTGACGGGTTCGCGGTTGCGTCCGTCGTACGACAGCTTCCACTCGGTGGTCTTGGGATTGAACACCACGTCGAGGGCGAACTTCGAGAGGCGTGCTTCGATGTAACGGGGGGCAGCGGCACTATCGCCGGTCAGTATGTTTCCCCAGTTACCCTGGCAGTCGATGAGGAGGTCCTTCTGTCCAAGCTGCACCAGCGCGTCGCCGATGGAGGCGTCGCCGTGGGGGTGGAACTGCATGGTGTGCCCCACGATGTTGGCCACCTTGTTGTAGCGGCCGTCTTCCATGCGGCGCATGGAGTGCAGGATGCGGCGTTGCACGGGCTTCAGTCCGTCGAGGATGTGCGGCACGGCGCGTTCCAGTATGACGTACGAGGCGTAGTCCAGAAACCAGTTCTGGTACATGCCGCTCAGCTGGTGTTTCACGTTGGCATCTTTCGTGTCGGCGGGTTTGTAGTCGGAGTGTTCTTCGCTGCCTGCTTCGTTGAAGTCTTTTTCCAAATCGTCTTTCGGTTCGTCCAAGTTTTCGCTCATATTCTATCGGGGAATTGTCAATGTCGTTACGGAAATTTTTTCTGTTGCAGGCAAAATTACGAAAATTATCGGGATTTTGTGCAGTGAAACCGAAGAATACACCCCTATTTCTCGATTTTTGCCCCCTGTTTCGCAAGTGTTTCTCCCCCCTTTGTTCCACACTTGCACGGCTCGCGAGCAACACTTGTACGGCTCGCGAGCCGTGCAAGTGTCCCACAAATGGAATGCAAGTGTGGCTCGAAGGCCTTGCGTGCGTGCCTCTCCGCAGGGGGCAGAGGCAGGAGGCAGAGGCTGAAGGGGTGCGTAAATTTTCAATTATTAAGTCCTTGCACGGTGCTACATATTGGATAAATATCTATCTTTGTGGCGTTTTAAACGAGAATTAGCAATAAAATTAATCGATATTTTAAGAAAATGGCACAAGAAGACGTTTTTAAGAAACTTGTATCACACTGCAAGGAGTATGGTTTTGTGTTCCCCAGCAGCGAAATCTACGACGGACTGGGAGCCGTGTATGACTACGGACAGAATGGTGTGGAACTGAAAAACAACATCAAGCAATACTGGTGGCAGAGCATGGTGCTGCTCCACGAAAACATCGTGGGCATCGACTCGGCCATCTTCATGCACCCCACAATATGGAAGGCCAGCGGACACGTGGATGCGTTCAACGACCCGCTCATCGACAACCGTGACTCGAAGAAACGTTATCGTGCCGATGTTCTTATCGAAGACCAGATAGCCAAGTACGACGAAAAAATCAATAAGGAAGTGGCCAAAGCTGCCAAGAAGTTTGGCGACGCCTTCGACGAGGCTCAGTTCCGCAGCACCAATGCCCGTGTGCTGGAACATCAGGCCAAGCGCGACGCCCTGCACCAACGCTACTCCGACGCGATGAACGCCGGTCCCGACCTGAACGAATTGCGTCAGATCATCCTCGACGAAGAAATCGTATGCCCCATCAGCGGTACGAAGAACTGGACTGAAGTACGTCAGTTCAACCTGATGTTCTCTACCGAAATGGGTTCGACTGCCGACGGCTCCATGAAGGTATACCTCCGTCCCGAGACAGCACAAGGTATCTTCGTCAACTACCTGAACGTGCAGAAGACGGGCCGTATGAAGATTCCCTTCGGTATCGCTCAGATAGGAAAAGCATTCCGTAACGAGATTGTAGCCCGTCAGTTCATCTTCCGCATGCGCGAGTTCGAACAGATGGAAATGCAGTTCTTCGTAAAACCCGGCACCGAGCTCGAATGGTTCAAGAAGTGGAAAGAAATCCGCCTGAAATGGCACAAGGCCCTGGGCTTTGGCGACGATCACTACCGCTACCACGACCACGAAAAACTGGCTCACTACGCCAACGCCGCTACCGACATCGAATTCCTGATGCCCTTCGGCTTCAAGGAAGTGGAAGGTATCCACAGCCGTACCAACTTCGACCTTTCGCAACACGAGAAGTTCTCGGGCAAGAATATCAAGTACTTCGATCCCGAAACCAACGAAAGCTACACACCGTACGTCATCGAGACTTCAATCGGTGTCGACCGTATGTTCCTCAGCATCATGTCGGCTTCTTATAAGGAAGAGCAGCTCGAAAACGGCGAAAGCCGCGTAGTGCTGAAGTTGCCCGCTGCCCTGGCTCCGGTGAAACTGGCCGTGATGCCGCTTGTCAAGAAAGACGGACTGCCCGAGAAGGCACGCGAGATTATCGACGCACTGAAGTTCCACTTCAACTGCCAGTACGACGAGAAAGACTCCATCGGCAAGCGCTACCGTCGTCAGGATGCCATCGGTACTCCGTACTGCGTCACTGTCGACCATCAGACACTCGAAGACAACTGCGTCACACTGCGCAACCGCGACACGATGCAGCAAGAACGTGTGGCCATCGCCGACCTTGACCGTCTGATTGCCGATCGCGTCAGCATCACTTCACTGCTGAAGACACTGTAATTTTTTAGTTGATAAGTTGACGGGTTGACAAGTGAACAAGGCTACAAAGATGAAGGAGGCAGAGGGTGAAAGAATATTCTGCTTATCCGCTTCCCTTGTTAACTCGTTAACTTGTCAACTCCTCAACTTGTTAACATGTCAACTCGTTAACTAAAAATAATCCATATGAACAAATGTCTTTTATACCTATCCCTCTTCCTGTTTCTGTCGGTAGGCTTTGCCGCTTGCGATGAGGTAGAAGAAGTGGGCGAGTACGACAACTGGGAGCCGCGCAATACTGCCTTTATCGACTCTATCCACGCCCTTGCTGCCGACCGTCTGCTGCCCCTGAACGCAGCGCAGGAAGAAGCGGACAAGTTCGAACCGGGCGAAATGTTCGGTTTGGAGACTACGGCAAGCACCACTGCGGGCAAGCAGTATGTGTATTGCAAGAAGATTGTAAAAAATACGGCAGGTGCCGTGCCTGTATATACCAATACCGTAGAGACTCACTATTACGGTACGCTGATTACGGGCGATACCTTCCAAGGCACGTTTGAGGGGTACGGAGCAACCGATCGCGGTGTACTTGATCCTGAGACAAAGGCACCGACAGCTTTCGACAGTCCAAGACAATTCTCGGTAAGTGGGGTAATTACTGGCTGGACTGCTGCTTTGCAATACATGCACGTAGGCGAACGTTGGATGCTTTATATTCCTTACCAGAGTGGATATGGTGAGAGTGGAAGTAATAACGTATTGGGGTATTCTGCTCTTACCTTCGACTTGCAGTTAGAAGGCATTGACTAAGCTATTGCCGCTATAAATAAACAGGCGCAGACCTATATCGAATGGAAAAGTGCGGGAATTGTCAGACAATTCCGGACAACATTCGGTGTAGGTCTGCGCTTTTTATGTTTGGGGAACAGGCCGTTTGCATATTTCCTTCCCCCATTGTACAAAAACTGCCTTAGGCATGAAATCCGATCAGCCCCTCCAGCGGACTTTTTACGACTTGTCCCAAGCGGATGCCCTCGGCTTCGGCAGCCTCGGCCAGCAGCGGCTGGTAATGGAAGGCGATGGAACCCGTGAAGTGGACCTCGTACCGGCGATAGTCGTAGTGCTTCACGTTGCGGCACAAGAAGGCGCGGAAGCTGTCAGTCACCAGACGGCGCACGCAATGTTCCTGCAAGTGTCCGGCCAGGAAGGGCGACAGGCCTGCCAGAAAACGGTTGGGGAACGGACGGCGATAGACGCGGTCGATAATCTCGGCGGGCGTAAGGTCGTACTTCGACAGGAATTCGTCCTTCAGTGCCGCCGGCATCTGCCCTTTCAGCAGGTCGCCCACTAATAGTTTTCCCAGACAGGCGCCACTGCCCTCGTCGCCCAGAATGAAGCCCAAGGGCGATACATTGGCCTCAATTTCGCGGCCGTTATAGAAGCACGAATTCGAGCCCGTGCCCAGTATACAGGCAATGCCCGCCTCGTGTCCGCACAAGGCACGTGCAGCGGCCAGCATGTCGGTACAGACCTCTACGGCATCGGTGCCGAGGCTGTGAGTCAAGGCACGGTGTACTGCCTCTGCCTTATCGTTGATGCAGCCCGCACCGTAGAAGTGCACGCTGTCGGGGCGTAACCCGTCCAGCCGGGGCAACAGTTCGCTGGTGATTTCCTGTTCTATTTCCTCTTCTGTCTGAAAGTACGGGTTGATGCCCCGTGTAGTCAGTTGTTTCAGCGGTTTCCCGCCTTCGGCCACGCACCAGTCGGTCTTGGTGGAGCCGCTGTCGGCTAAAAGTATCATATTTTGAGTTTTTAAGTTTCAGAGTTTTTAGGTTGACACGTAAACAAGTTAACGAGTTGACAAGTTAACGAGGCCACGAGGGTTTGTCTTATGTCTTTTTAAGTATTTAGTTCGTTAACAAGTTGGCAAGTTGTCGAGGGTACGAGGAAATGTCTTGTAGCCTGTAGCCTCGTCAACTTGTCTACTTGTTAACTTGTCAACTAACCTGTCTTTTCCCAAATTCCGGTTCTATCTGTTTTCTCACCAGCAGTGCCGCTACGATGCCCGGCACGGTGCAGAGGCAAACCCACACGAAGAAGGTGGAGTAGCCCATCGTTTCCTGCAGCCAGCCGGCGGGCATCCCGGGCAGCATCATGCCCAGCGCCATGAAGCCGGTGCCGATGGCATAGTGTGCCGTCTTGTGTTCGCCTTCGGCTATATATATAAGGTATAGTGTATAGGCGGTGAAGCCGAAGCCGTAACCCAATTGCTCCACGGCTACGCAAAGTGCCGTGACCCATGCGCTGTCGGGGGTGGTTACGGCTAACCAGACGTAGAGCAGGTCGGGCAGGTTGATGGCCAGTGCCATGGGCAGCAGCCAGCGACGGAAACCGTGGCGCGACACTAATAGTCCGCTGACTATGCCGCCTACCAGCAGCGCCGCCACGCCCAGTGTGCCGTATATCATACCCACGGAGGCTGTGTCCAGCCCTAAGCCACCTGCCTCGCGACTGTCCAGCAGAAAGGGCGAAGCTATCTTGACCAGTTGCGATTCGCCCAAGCGATAGGTCAGCAGGAAGAAAAACATCAGACCTATGTGCTTCTTGCGAAAGAAACTGACGAATGTCTGCACAAAGTCCTTCAGCAGCTTGCCGGCCGAAAGTTCGGGACGGCGTACGTCGGTGTCAGGGCGGGGCAGAACGAAGCGGTGGTACAGGGTAATCGCAATGAACAGACCCGCCATGAAGTAGAACGTCAGGCTCCATGCCAGCGGAATGTTCCCGCCCGATGTTTCCAGCCATCCGGCCAGCATCACCAGGATGCCTTGCCCGAAGATATTGGCCAGGCGGTAGAACGTGTTGCGGATGCCCACGAAGAACGACTGTTCGCCCGTGGTCAGTCCCAGCATGTAGAAGCCGTCGGCGGCAATGTCGTGCGTGGCCGAGCCGAAAGCCATCAGCCAGAAGCAGGCCAGCGTAGCCTGTACATAATGGTCGGTAGGGATGAAAAAGGCGATGCCCGCCATCGAGGCGGCTATCAACGCCTGCATGGTGGTTATCCACCAGCGTTTGGTCTTGATGAGGTCCACAAAGGGGCTCCACAGCGGCTTGATGGTCCAGGGCAGGTAGAGCCACGAGGTGTAGAGGGCAATCTCCGTGTTGCTAAGTCCCAGCCGCTTGTACAGGATGACGGCCAGGGTCATCACGGCTACGTATGGCAGCCCTTCGGCAAAGTAGAGGGTGGGGATCCATAGCCAGGGCTTGTGGGGCCTCACCCCCGACCCCTCTCCCAAGGAGAGGGGGGGAGTGGGTGTGTGTTTTTTGTTATTGCTCATAGTTGTTCTTTCTCTCTATATATGTATTCTATCCTAATTCCCCTCTTCCAAATAGAAGGGGAGGAGTAGGTGCATTTTTTATTCTTGTTTATGCTCGCTTTCTCCCTATAAGTATTCTATCCTGTTCCCCTCTCCTTGGGAGAGGGGTTAGGGGTGAGGCTTCTCTTAATAAATATTCTCTATCTCCGCCCCCACATAATAATGCTTCAGTATCTCGTCGTACTTGTAGCCTTGCTCTCCCATCACGGCGGCACCTATCTGGCAGAGGCCTACGCCGTGCCCCCATCCGGCTCCGGTCAGGATGAAGCGGGCGGGGATGCCTTCGGGCGACAGGTCTTCGCGATCGACGACAAACGCCGAACTGTAGAGGTGCGAGGGCGAGAGCGTGCGCCGTATCACCAGTTCCTTGCCGATGATGCGCGTCTGCTGCGTGCCCACAATCTTCAGTTGCCAGATGCGTCCGCTGGTGCCGCGGGCTATGGGGACGAGGTCGATGATCTGTCCGTAGTCCACCCCTGAGCGGCGTTGGATGAGGGCCGAAAGCTCCTCTTGCGTGTATTCCACCCGCCAACGGTAGAAGTCAGTTGTTTCCTGGTCGTAGTGGTTGAGCACCTGCTTCAGGATGCGCTGGTCGGTGGTGTGGCAGAAGGCGTCGGGCGTGGACCGAATCCAGCGTTCGGCTTCGGCCTCCACGGTGAGGTCGGGCAGGTCGGGGGCGGGCACCGTCGTATCGCCCTGAGGCACGCGCCAGTCGCGTTGTTTGCGCAGGTAGGGCTGGGGCGTGTCTTCCCAGCAGTACTGAAACTCCTCGAACGCGCCGCCGCAGCACTTGGAGTAGCGGGTGTCGCACAAGCGTCCTCCGCTGGTCAGCACCTGTCCGCGTGTGTCGGCTACAGCTTGCCGCGCCTTTTCGGTGATGGGTCGCGTCAGTCCCTGGTAGCGCTGGCAGTGGTCGTCGGCGCAGACGTGGTAGAGCGTGTGGGGTCTTATCCCCGAGAGGGGATAGATTTGAGATAAAACCCAACTTCTCGAAATCACCGCATGCGCCTTCAGCAGTTCTTCCGAGGCGTGGGCACTCATTTCGCTGGAGATGACGCTTACGAGGTAGTCTTCCAGGGGGAGGACGTTGACGGCGGTGAGGCGTTCGTTCTCGATGACGAATTTCAGCAGGCCGCCGAAGCTCTGGTTTTCGCGCCGTTGCCAGTGGAAGTCGATGCCGATGGTGACTTCCTGGAGCTCGAAAGTGCTGTCTTCCGACTCGGCGGGTTGCAGCATCAGGGTGTCGAAGGTCTTGTTTTGCCAGCCGATTTGCCCGTCGGCGTAGCGGACGGTTTGCGGACCCTGCACGTAGCAGGAATAGACCACGCAGCCGCCGACGTAAGTCCCCGTCAGGCGGTAGTGCGCGGAGAGGTTGAAATGGATTTCGGTGCCGGACACGATGCCGACTTCGATAATGGGTTCGTGTGTAATGTGTGGTTCTATCATAGGGTTCCCTCCCAACAAACTTCGTTCAACATTTCTTCTATCTCGTGGCTGCCGATGCGGAGGAAGTCTTCTTCGCGCGGCAGGATGAATACGCCGCCCAGATCGACCGACGCGGGACTGCACAGCAGGCGGGCATCGCCTTCGGCAAAGTAGCACGAGGGGCGGTGCTTGCGGCGGGGGAAGACGAAAAGCGTCCATCCGGCGGGCTCGTACAGTGCCAACAGGTTCAGCATCGGTTCGTCTTCGCCGGGGACGACGGGCTGGGCGTCATATACGCGGCGGAACAGCTGTGCGGCATCCGTGGCCGAGGGCGAAGTGATGACCAGCGTGTGGCGTGGTGCGTCGTCGAGCCGTAGCAGCCGGGCTGTGCCGCAGGTGTCTATCTGCGTCTGTCCCAGTGTGTGCCACTGGCTTTCGATGGGCATGAAGCCGCGACTGCCTGCCTGGAAGTGGGCATGGTCGGGGGCGGAGGCGCCGCAGCGGGGGCCGTTGTAGAAGACGGTGTAGTCCGTCAGCAGTCGGGCCAGTTCCAGCATGTCGTTCACCCGCGTGGCTATGCGCTGGGGCGTGTGCTCGTCCTCCACGATGGTCAGGTGGCGGGGGAAGATGGGGAAGGGGTTCAGCAACAGCTGGTAGTGCCCGCGGAAGGGGATGCCTTGCTGCTCGGGCGGACGATTGGCGGGACAGAGGAAGCAGCGGCGTTCGCGCAGCGAGCGGTCGTCCACCCGTGCGGCCGACGAAACGATGCGTGCGGGGTTGAACTGCACCCGGTAGCGCACGCCCCGCACGTCCATCTCCTTCAGCTGCACGTGGGCGAGGGCCTCGTAGTTGCGGCGGGCGGTTTCCCAGGTGGCAAGTTGCTGCTCGGTCAGCAGGCGTATGTTTTCGTTCAGAGTGCTCATGAAGTGTATTTCTTAATTTATTGATTTATAGTTGTTTGAAGAAACGCTCGAATGCCCCGTGTGGGACACTTGCATTTCATTTGTGGGACACTTGCACGGCTCGCGAGCCACACTTGTGTGGCTCGTGTTCGACACAAGTGTTGCTCGGACGTCCTGCAAGCGCGGCATTTTTCAGGCTTTCCGCTGTCTGTTCAGTGCGATGCGCGCCTGTAGTTCCCAAGTGCGGATGCGGTCCTTGTAGAGGTTGTTGGCGTTTTGCTTCGCAATGTCGAGGGCGGCATCGGAATTGCCCTCCCAGCGGCGGCACAGATAGACCACGTCGTAAACGCGGCCTATGCGGTAGCGGCGTGAGAAGGCGAGTCCCAGGGCATAGTCCTCGCCATAGCTGGTGTTGGGCACCTTTATCGCTCGCAGCACGGGCGTGTAAAAGGCGCGGGGCGCTCCCAGACCGTTGATGCGCAGGGCGTTGTTGCGGCCGTTGTCGGGCGTCCACTCGCGGTGGTCGATGATGCCGGGCGGGATGGGGTTCATCTGGAAGTCGGTCATCAGGTACGTGCCCACCACCATGGCGCACTGTTGCTCGTAGAAGGCGCGCACGAGGGTCGAGAGCGTGTGTTCGTCCTTGTAGACGTCGTCGCTGTCCAGCTGAATGGCGAACTTACCGCATTGGGGATGGTGCACACCCACGTTCCAGCAGCCGCCGATGCCCAGGTCGTCGCGGTCGGGCACGAGGTGGATGAGGCGCGGATCGCCTGCAAATTCGTCGATGGCCTCGGTGGTGCCGTCGGTGGAGTGGTTGTCGATGACAATCAGGTTGAAGCGGAAGTCTGCCTGCTGCGACAGTACCGAGCGGATGGCGTCGCGGATGGTGCGTACACGGTTGCGCACGGGGATGATGACCGATGCTTCGTACTCGAAGTCGCCGGCGTCGAAGGCCACGGACTCGAATTCCGGTTTCAGATAGGCACCCACCTCTTTCAGGTGTTCGGTGCAGGCTGCCTCCATCTCAATCTGGCGGTCGCGGTTGCGGGGATCGACGTAATCAAACTGCTTCTCGCCGCTCAGGCGGGTGTCGGTCTCCACTTCCGTGTAAAGGTATTCGTTGATGTGTACCAGCTGATGATGTTGCGACAGCTTGAGGCGCAGGTCGTACAGGCCGGCGTAGCGATAGCCGGACGTCATGCGGTCGGCAGCTTCCTTCAACGCGTCGGTGCGCAGCAGCAGGACGGAGCCGAAGTCGAAGTCATCGCGCAGCGATCCCGGCTGGTAGTCGATGACGGGAGCTGCCTGTCGCCGTCCTTCCTTCAGCTGATAATGGTCGGCATAGACCATGCCCGCGCCGCTGTCCTCCAGAATGCGCATCATACGCTCCAGGGCGAATATACCTAAGCAGAGGGCGGTGTCCTTGGTGTAGAGCAGCGTATAGGGTGCCTGTGCGCTTCGGGCGACGGTTTGCATCACCTGGCTGCTGAAGGGAGCTTCTGTTTCCAGAATGCCGTAACCGTTCTTCAGGTCCGCGGGCACGTTGGGGCCGAAGAGGTTGATTTGTGCGACCTGTCCTGTGGCCTTCAGGCCGCTGACGGTCTGTTCTATGTCTTTGTTTCCTGTACTAAGGAGGTAGCAATCGATGTTCATAATCTGTAATAAGTAAAATATAGTGGATAATGGATTATTCTTTATACGTTCTTCCGGGGCAGGCTTACCATCCACAGCCCCAGACAGGTGAACAGCGCATTGAATATCAGCAGTTCGTAGCTGAACTGGTAGCCGCCGAACCATGTTTCGGAATTGCGCTGCAACACGTAGCACAGTGCGGGCGAGGCAAGAGCCACCAGCGGGATGTAGCGGTCGCGTACCCTGCGTCGGCAGAAGATGCCGAAGGCAAACAGGCCGAGGATGGGTCCGTAAGTATAACTGGCCAATGTATAGACGGCGTTGATGACGCTGGTATTGTTCAGCAGGTTGATGGCCACGATGACGATGCCCATCAGCACCGCCATGCCTGCATGTACCCTGCGGCGCAGGCGGGCGACTTCGGCTTCGGTCTTGCCCTTGATACCCAGGATGTCCACTGTGAACGAAGTGGTGAGTGCCGTCAGTGCCGAGCCCGCCGCCGAATAGGCCGACGCGGTAAGTCCCACGATGAAGAGGATGCCCACCACGACGGGCAGGTAGCCGCCGGTGGCAATCAGTGGAAACAGTTCGTCGCTCTTCTCCACCCGGATGCCGCGACTTTCGGCAAAGAGGTAGAGCAGCACGCCCAGCATCAGGAACAGCAGGATGACGAAGAACTGCAGCAAGGCGCTGGTCAGCAGGTTCTTCTGCGATTCGCGCGAGTTGCGGCAACTCAGGTTGCGTTGCATCATGTCCTGGTCCAGCCCGTTCATGGCGATGGTGGTGAATACACCTGCCAGAAATTGCTTGAAGAAGTATTGCCGGTTGTTCGGGTCGTCGAAGAAGAAGATGCGCGACAGCTCGCTGGACATGACGGCTTCCGCAGCCCCATCCAGCGTGAGCCCGAGGCCCGAAGCCATGTAGCCGATGCAGAGCACGACGGACACAATCAGGCAGAGCGTCTTCAGCGAGTCGGTCCAGATGAGCGACTTCACGCCTCCGCGCCAGGTGTAGAGCCACACCAATGCCACGGTCAGGGCGGCATTCAGCACGAAGGGCAGTCCGCAGGGACCAAAGACGAGCAATTGCAGGGTGATGCAGACCAGCATCAGACGCACGGCAGCTCCCAGCATCTTCGAAAGGAAGAAGAACCACGCCCCCGTACGGTAGGATGCCCGTCCGAAGCGACTCTCCAAGTATTCATAGACCGAAACGAGATTCAGGCGATAGAACAGCGGCGTGAGCACGAAGGCAATGATGAACTGCCCCGCAATGAAACCCAGCACCATCTGAAGGTAACCGAAGCCACTGTCCTTCACCATGCCGGGCACGGAAACGTAGGTGACGCCCGATATGCTGGCGCCGATCATGGCAAACGCCACTACTGGCCACGACGAACGGCGGTTCCCAGTGAAAAAGCCCGCATTGTCGGCTTTGCGTCCGGCTAAGTAGGAGACGGTGAAGAGGATAACAAAATAGGCGGCGAGGGTAAGCAGTACGGATAGGGGGGACATGTGTATGGTGTTTATTCGTTATACAATAGATAGGGTCGGCGTTGCTCCTTGAACCGTTTCACGTCGGGCATCCAGCGCGCCTTGATTTCTTCGGCACTGCGGCCTTCCTCGATCATCCGGCGCACGTAGGAGGTACCCATCAGCAGTTCGAAGAAGGAAGTGAAGAAGCGGTCGCCGATGTTCAGGTTGCGATAGGCATCGATGACGTAGGTCAGGTTGAGGCCTTCGCGGCGGAGTTCTTCGTCGCTCTTTTCGCTCAGGTCTGCGCCGTGGCACCGTTTGCCCAACAGGGGCGGATTCTTGGCGCCGGGTACGCTGCGCGGGGTGAAGCTGTAGGAATAGCCTTTCATATCGGGGTGACCGTATATCTGGAAGGGTTTGTCCGTTCCGCGACCCAGACTGACCACCGTCCCCTCGAACGGGCAGAGCGAGGGGTAGAGGTAAATGGCTTTCATGTTGGGCAGATTGGGCGAGGGCGGCACGGGCAGGTCGTAACGTGTCTGGTGGGTGTAGTTCAGACAGGGCACTACGGTCAGGCGGCAGGTTCGCCCGGCGGGCAGCCAGCCTTCACCGTTCACCATGCGGGCCAGCTCACCCAGTGTCATGCCGTGCACCACGGGAATGGGCAGCCAGCCTACACCACTCTTGTACTTCATGTCGAGCACGGGACCATCGACGTAGTGGCCGTTCGGATTGGGACGGTCCAGCACGATGACGGATTTGCCATATTCGGCGCAGGCGTCCATCAGGCGGCACAGGGTGATGTAATAGGTATAGAAGCGCAGACCCACGTCCTGAATGTCGGCCAGCAGCACGTCGAACTTCTTCATCGAGGCTGCCGAGGGGCGCTTGTCCTTACCGTCGTAAAGGGAGAGGATGGGGACACCCGTGCGGCTGTCCACGCTGCTGCTTATCTTTTCGCCTGCGTCGGCATTGCCGCGGAAGCCGTGTTCGGGCGAGAAGACGGCCACTACGCGGATGCTGTCCGCCAGCAGGCAGTCCAACAGATGCCGGTTGCCGCGCAGGCTGGTATGGTTGCCGAAGAGGGCGACACGTTTTCCCCGCAGCAAGGGGTAGTATTCGGAGGTTCGTTCGTTGCCGAGTATAATCCGTTCGCCTTGTGCCCGGACGGGCAGGCAGACCGTGAGCAGGAGCAGACAGCAGAGGACGGTCAGGGGTTTTATACTTGCGGTTTGTCGGTGAGGTATGTTTTTCCGTTTCATTTTTATCAGTACGACATGGTTGTGCCCACAAAGATAATGTTATTTTTCAAGTTTTGTCTTTTGCGGCCTGCATCAATCTTCGTATAATTTGTTTATCTTTCTATTAACAAAGATAGGATGCGGTTCGGTAATATCCTGCCAAAAGCAAGCTTTTATCTTGCTTCTGTGCTCACCTTTCGCTATCTTTGCCTCGAATGATAAACAATAGGAGGAACGCCGTTATGAAATACCCTATCGGAATACAGAGTTTTGACCGCATCATTGAAGGCGGATTTGTTTATGTGGACAAAACCGAACTGCTGTACAATTTGGTGCACGAAAGTAGCATTTACTTTCTGAGCCGTCCGCGCCGTTTCGGCAAGAGCCTGCTGCTATCGACATTAGAGAAGTATTTCGAGGGACGCAAGGAACTGTTTCGCGGACTGGCCATCGAACGGCTGGAAACGGATTGGGAAGCGTATCCGGTGTTCCACGTGGACTTCAACGGGGGAAATTTCTTCAATCCCGGCGAACTGGAGGCCATATTGCAGAGTTACGTGTCCCGATGGGAAAAGAAGTACGGCGTACAGCCCGAAAGCGATGTGAGCGTGGGCAACCGCTTTGCCCGTGTGCTCGAAGCAGCCCACGAACAGACGGGGCGCCGCTGCGTGGTGCTGATTGACGAGTACGATAAGCCGATACTGGATGTGCTCGATGCCGACACTACGCTGGAAGACCGTCACCGTAATGTGCTGAAAGGCTTCTACTCCGTATTCAAGGCGGCCGACAGTTACTTGCAGTTTGTGCTGCTGACGGGGGTAACCAAGTTTTCGCAGGTCAGTGTGTTCAGCGGTTTCAACCAACCGAAGGACATCAGTATGGATGCCCGTTACGAAGCTTTGTGCGGCATCACGCAGGAAGAAATTGACCACTACTTCGGGCAGTCCATTGCCGATATGGCGATAGAATATCACTGCACCCCCGAGGACATGAAGCAGAAACTGAAACAACAATACGACGGCTATCACTTCAGCAAAGGCATGACGGACGTCTATAATCCTTTCAGCCTGCTCAATGCTTTGGATAGCCGCAGTCTGGACAACTACTGGTTCCGTTCAGGTACCCCCACTTACCTCATCCGCCTGTTGGCCCACTTCAACGAGAACCTGAACGAACTGACGGGCAAATACTACCGCCCCGAAGAGTTCATCGACTACAAGGCCGATGTGGAGCGCCCCCTGCCGATGATATACCAGAGCGGCTACCTGACCATCAAGGGCTATGACATGCGCCTGAACCGCTTCTTGCTCGACTTCCCCAACAACGAGGTGAAAGACGGTTTTCTGACCATGCTGGCTACTTCGTACCTGAAGCCCAAACAACGTGTCGAGGGCTGGACCGGCGATGTGGTACTGGCCATGGAAGACGGCGATACGGAACGCCTCCGCACCCTGTTCACTTCTTTTCTGGCCAGCATTCCCTACACCATGCGCCGGAAAGACGACGAGGCCGAGCGCGAACGCTACTTCCAGTACACCTTCTACCTGCTGATGCGCCTGATCAGCGTTTACACCGTCTATGTGGAGAAGGTGCAGAGTCAAGGTCGTGTGGACTGCGTGGTGCAGACACCGATGTTCATTTATGTATTCGAGTTCAAGCTGGACGGCACCGCCGCCGAGGCTATGCGCCAGATCGACTCGAAAGGCTATGCCCTGGAGTATTCGGCCGATCCGCGCCGGGTATTTAAGATTGGCGCCGCCTTCTCGTCCGAGACGGGCACCATCAGCGACTGGGAAGTTCGCTGACCTCCGCCACCTGTTCAGACACCCTTTTTCCGCCCCGCCGAGCGACGCTTGTACGGCTCGTGTGGGACACTTGCATTCCATTTGTGGGACACTTGCACGGCTCGCGAGCCACACTTGTGTTGTTCGCGAGCGACACTTGCGCCGCTCAAACGTCCCTCACGCATCCCCCTGAAAAGCTAACTTCATGTAGGTAGACGGCAGCTTCAGAAAGCCTATTTCTGGGTATTTCACAGCTTCGGCCAAAGCCTTTACTTTGCAACGGACAATCAAAAACTGTTAGTTGCAATGAAAAGAATCGGAATTTTTTATGGTTCCAGTACCGGAACCTGTGAAGAGCTGGCCGGCATGATTGCCGACCGGCTGGGTGTGGACAAGTGCGATGTGCATAGCGCCGACCGACTTTCGGCCGATCTCGTGGCCCGATACGACGTACTGCTGCTGGGCACCTCGACCTGGGGTGACGGCGAACTGCAAGACGACTGGTACGACGGCATCCGGGTGCTGAATTCGTCCGACCTGACGGGCAAGGATGTGGCCCTGTTCGGCTGTGGCGATTCGGAATCGTATGCCGACACGTTCTGCGACGCGATGGGCCTCTTGTACGAAGGTCTGAAAGGTAGCGGATGCCACTTCATCGGGGGCGGTGTCAGTGCCGACGGTTACATGTTTTCCTCGTCCGTTGCAGTGGTCGACGGTAACTTTGTAGGCCTGGCCCTCGACGAGGTGAACGAGAGCGACCGCACCCCACAGCGCATCGACGACTGGATTGCCACCTTGAGGCCTCTTCTGGATTAATTGTTCTCTTTACCCTGTAGTACTTATATGACTCTCTCTCCCGACATGCACCCCGGTGATCTGAAGGTTTTCCTCAACCACGTTTACGAGTTCAAGAAAGGCGTGCGCCAGATGGTGCTTTATACCGTCAACCGGCGGTACGAGGCCTTTGCCGTGGCACGCTTGCAAAGCCAGCACATTGCCTATCTGGTACGCCCGGTTGACGAATCGAAGATTAATCTGTTCTTCGGCAAATCCGAATGCATCCATGCCATTGCCTGCATGGTCGACAAACCGCTGAACCGGCTGACGCCCGAGGAAGACTTCATCCTGGGTGCTATGTTGGGATACGACCTTTGTGCGCAGTGCAAGCGCTACTGCGCCCGCAAATCCCGCCTCTGAGCCTCCTGGATGCACTATAACGCATGTTACATCTGTTGCAACAAATGTTTCATGCAACATTTTTGCCAGCATCCGAAACATCTGTTTCATACCCGGAAGTATGCAATGCCTACATTTGCCCAGCGTTTGAAAACAAGAAATACTTTCGTTTAACAACTAAATTCAGATACCATGAAAAAAGGTATGAAACAAATTTTCCGACAGGCCGGTACAGCCGTAGTGCTTCTGGCTCTGACATGTGGAAGCGCGCTGGCGCAGGAACAGAATGCTTCCTCCAAGAACGATGATTCTTCGAACAGTAAAGAAGAAGGTAACCGTAACGTCATGCTGAACGCCGCCAGTGCCAACGGCCCGCGCGAAATCCAGATCGGACTCCCCTCGGCCGACGTCAACGTGCTGGAAAACGGTATCCCCGTCACTTATGCCACCAACCCGCACTCCGTTAACTCTCTGTGGCGCGCTGATGCCAGCCTGAGCCACGTGGGACTGCTGAAAATCTCGGAAACGGCCATCACGACCGGTAACATCGGTTACGCCGTCAACTCCTTCACCCAACTCGGACAAAAAGGATTCAACGGAACACTTAACTATAAGAGCAACCACTTCGGTATGCAGGAGTTCTCGCTCAACCTGAACGGCGACATCGCCAAAGACTGGTACTACAGCGGAAGCATCTATCAGGACTTCGACCCGGGAACGTTCAAAATCAAATCGACTCCTTTCCAGGACCGCACACAGATCTATAAGTTCGCCCTCACCAAGAAGTACAACGAAGGCCGCGGCGAACTGACAGCCATCTATCACTACAGCAACAGCCATCCCGTCTACATGTACGCCACTCAGTCGGCTCCCTTCGTCTATGTGGGCGACGGTAGTGTGAAGGAGTTCGGCCAGTTTGCCCTCGGAACTACCTCTTACCTCCCGATGGACAACGAAATGGTATACCGCGACATGCGTACCGGAGAAGTCTGCAAGACCAACCTCTACGACGCCGTGCAGAACAAAGGCAGCGAATTCACCTTGATGAACAACTACACTTGGGACAATGGCCTGAACTGGAAGACCATCATGAAGTACGACCACTCCACCGGTTCGTGCGTCTATCAGACCCCGATGTCGCTCGACCAGAACGAAGCAGGCATCAACTACCTGTACGAAGCAGCCGACGGCAGCATGAAACCCTATACTGGCGACTACGTACAAAGCCGTATGTCGTGTCTGAACCGCGGGTTCATCGACTCCTTCATGTTCACCACCGAGCTGTCGCGCAAAGCTGGTAACAGCACCTGGCGCCTGGGACTGAACGAGTGGTACTACGACATCGACTACGCATCGGCCACCACCATGTACGACCAGTCTGTACCTACCGACGGCAGTTACCCCGTACGCCTCTACAATGCCGACTATGCTACCTACGCCGACCGCACCTATGCCGGAAACGGTTACTATTACGACTTCAACAAGAATGCATCCGAATATTACAAGGGACACGAAAACAAGATAGCCCTTTACTTCACCCACGACTGGGACGTAACCGACCAGCTGAACCTGTACTACGGTGCCCGTCTGGAATATCAGGCCCTGCGTGGCGACAATGCAGCCGTGAAGAATGCCGAGGGTAACTACGTAGGCCGTTTCGCCGACTATTACCTGGGTGCTACTGCTGCCGACGGCACTAAGATTGCCCCCACGCCCATGAGCTACGACTGGCTGAACTACGCCCTGACTGCCGCCGCTACTTATAAGCTGACCGGACAGTTCGGACTGACAGGTGACTTCACTTACATCACCCAGCACCCGAAGATCGAGAACTTTGCTCCCGCCACACTGCCCAATACCGATAAGATTTCCGTTCCCCTGGGACGTGCCGGTATCTACTACAACAACGAGTGGTTGAGTTTGACTTCATTGTTCTCCTACATCTCGAAGACCAACAACAACTCTACGCTGAACCTGCAACACAAGACAGCCGCCGGTCAGACCGAAATCATGGCCGCCCCGCTGACTTACGACATCAAGACGCTGGGCTGGACCACCGACGTGGTAACCCGTCCGTTCAAGGGCTTCGACCTGCACTTCCTCTTCACCTACCAGAAGCCGACCTATAAGAAGTACGAGACTTCCGTCACCTTCTCCGACGGCTATGTAGGACAGATCAACGCTACTGGCAACATCGTAGCCGAGATTCCGCAGGTCATCGTCGAAATCGACCCCAGCTACATGATCACCAAAGACCTGAAGATCTGGACCAGCTTCCGTTACTTCAGCAAGACATACGCCAACATCAACGACGCCTACTACTTCAACGGCCGCTGGGAAACCTTTGGCGGACTGAACTGGCAGGTAAACGATAAACTTGCCCTGGGCTGTACCGTAGTCAACTTCCTGAACCAGACAGGTGCTAAAGGCAGCATTGCAGGTGCCGAACTTATCGAAAAGGAAGATGCCGGACAGTATGCCGGACACGTGATGGCAGGTAGCTACATCCGTCCGTTCACCGTAGAATTCAGCGCCAGCCTGAAGTTCTGAAACCCTAAAAGGAATCGGGAAGCCGGAAAGTGAAGGAGACACACAGACCGTCTTTTAAATGAATCATTCCTCCTGCGACGGGAGACGAAGCAATAGGTTAGGCTTCCTGATTCCTGATACTTCCCTTCGGGGAACAACCGATAGAAACACCTCTACAATTCTTTCATCTGGTGGCTCCTTCACTTTAATTTATAAAAGGCAGATAGATTGTTTTCGGATAACATTTTAATTCGTATCTTTAAACGTATAAAACAGATATTGCAACCATGAAACTTAATTTCAATCATCTGACAATGGCTTTGGCAACGGTTGCCGCACTCAGCGCCTGCCAGCCGCAGAACAACGGTATCCGCCTCGAACATCAGGGCGATACACTCACCATCGTTCACATTAGCAATCCCAAGAAATACCTCATCCTCCCCATTCAGGAATCGTGTGCCGAGGGTAAGGTGAAACTCGATACCGGCAGTCCGGCCGACATGGCGATGGACGTGCGTCTGGCTGTAGACAGCGTGGAGTATTACGTGCCTTTCGCCTTGCCGCAGGGAGCCAAAGAAGCCACTGTAACCATTGGTCGCGTGGCCGCTAACGCCATCTGCTGGGATAGCATCCGCTTGGCCGACACTTTCGATACTACCAATACCGATTATTACCGTCCCGTTTATCACCACACGCCGCTCTATGGCTGGATGAACGACGCCAACGGTCTGGTCTACAAAGACGGCGAATATCACCTGTACTTCCAGTACAACCCCTACGGATCGAAGTGGGGCAACATGCACTGGGGACACTCCGTCAGCCGCGACCTCATCCACTGGGAACACCTCGACCCGGCCATCGCACGCGACACGCTGGGACACATCTTCTCGGGTAGCTCCGTAGTTGACAAGAACAACAGCGCCGGCTACGGCAAGGACGCCATGATTGCTTTCTACACCTCGGCCAGCGACGAGCACGGACAGATACAGTGCATGGCCTACAGCAACGACAACGGCCGCACCTACACCAAGTACGAAAAGAACCCCATCCTGACTCCGTTCGACGGACTGAAGGACTTCCGCGACCCGAAAGTCTTCTGGTACGAACCCGCACAGAAGTGGTACATGATTGTTTCCGCCGACAAGAACATGCGTTTCTACTCGTCCACCGACATGAAGAACTGGGAATACCTCAGCCAGTTTGGCGAAGGTTACGGTGTACAACCCAACCAATTTGAATGTCCCGACTTTGTACAGCTGCCTGTCGATGGCAACAAGGACAACATGAAGTGGGTGATGATTGTCAACATCAACCCCGGTTGCCCCTTCGGCGGTAGTGCTACGGAATATTTCGTAGGCGAGTTCGATGGCAAGGAATTCAAGTGCGACAACGACAAGAGCGTCACCAAGTGGCTCGACTTCGGTAAGGACCACTACGCTACTGTCTGCTTCTCGAACACTGGCGACCGCACCATCGCAGTTCCCTGGATGAGCAACTGGCAGTATGCCAACGTAACCCCCATCCGTCAGTACCGCGGTGCCAACGCCCTGCCTCGCGAGCTTTCACTCTACACCAAGGACGGTGAAATCTACATGGCTGCCAATGCCGTGAAGGAGACCGAAGGCCTGCGCAAAGGCACTACACCTGTCAACGACTTCACCCTGGCCGACGAACATCTGGTCAGCCCGCTGGCTACCGGTGCCGAAGGCGCTTGCGAACTGGAAATGGACATCACCCCGGGCAAAGCACAAACCACAGGCTTCCAACTGCTAAACGATAAAGGCGAAAAGGTAGACATTTACCTCGACATGAAGGCCGGCCGTCTCGTCATGGATCGTACTCAGAGCGGACTGACCGCTTTCGGCGAGAAAGCAGAACCTCACGCCAAAGAGACCGACGATCACCGCAAGACCGAATCAGTGAACTACATCAACGATTTCGCTCTGGGCACCTGGGCACCGCTCTCGTTGTGCGAAGGCAAGACATACCACCTCGATGTGTTCGTAGACAAGTGCTCTGTTGAAATCTTCGTAGACGGTGGCCGCATCGCCATGACCAACCTTGTGTTCCCCACCCAGCCCTACAATGCCCTGCGTTTCTATACTCAGGGAGGTGAGGCCGAAGTGAAGAACCTGAAGATACATCAATTAGGATTGTAACACTAAAAGCCCTTATATCCCATGAAACACCTCATCGCAACGGCGGCACTTGCACTGCTCGCCACCACTACACTGAATGCCAGTGACATGAAACAAATACGCATTTCCACTGACCGCACCGACCTGGTGCTGCAGGTGGGCGACAACGGCCGCCTCTACCAGAGCTATTTTGGTGAACGGCTGCTGAATGAGTCTGACCTGAAAGAACTGGGTTGGAGCGTGCACCCCGCCTCGGACGGCAGTGTCAGCCGCCGCGGGTGGGAGGTGTACAGCGGTTCGGGCAACGAAGACTTCTTCGAACCTGCCCTGGCCGTCACCCACAACGACGGAAATCCTTCCACATGGCTCTACTACGTTTCTTCCTCCTCGCACCCCGTGGAGGGAGGCGTGCAGACCGACATCCAGCTGCGCGACGACAAGTATCCCGTCGACGTGACGCTGCACTACGTGGCTTATCCGAAGGAGAACGTCATCAAGACCTGGAGCGAAATCCGCCATCAGGAGAAGAAGCCTGTTACCTTGTCGGCCTATGCCTCGACCATGCTTTACTTCAGCCGTCCGGCTTACTACCTGACGGAGTTCAGCAGCGATTGGGCCAAGGAAGCGCAGATGAGCACGCAGCCCCTGCTTTTCGGCAAGAAGGTGATCGACACCAAGCTGGGCAGCCGTGCCGCGATGCACACGCATCCCTTCTTCATCGTGGGGCTGGACCAGCCCGCTCAGGAACGGCAGGGCGAAGTGCTGATGGGCACACTGGCGTGGACAGGCAACTTCCGCTTCACCTTCGAGGTGGACAATGTGGGCAACCTGCGCATCATTCCCGGCATCAATCCGTATGCGTCGGCCTACAAACTGGAACGCGATGAGGTCTTCACTACCCCCGAATTCATCTTTACACTAAGCACTGAAGGTACCGGCCAAGGCAGCCGCGACCTGCAGGCCTGGGCACGCAACTACCAGCTGAAGGACGGCAAAGGCACACGCCTGACGCTGCTCAACAACTGGGAGAACACCGCCTTCGACTTCGATCAGGACATCCTGGCCGAACTGATGAAGGAAGCCAAAGACCTGGGGGTAGACATGTTCCTGCTGGATGACGGATGGTTTGGCAACAAGTATCCGCGTAAGAACGACCATGCCGGACTGGGCGACTGGGAAGTGACGCACGACAAGCTGCCCGGCGGCATCCGTGCCCTGACCGACGCAGCCAAAGAGGCGGGCGTGAAGTTCGGACTGTGGATAGAGCCGGAAATGGTGAATCCCAAAAGCGAACTCTTCGAGCAGCATCCCGACTGGGCCATCCACTATCCCAACCGCGAGACGTACTACTACCGCAACCAGCTGGTGCTCGACCTGAGCAACCCGGCCGTGCAGGACTACGTCTACGGCATCGTGGACAAGCTGCTGAAGGAGAACCCCGACATTGCTTACTTCAAGTGGGACTGCAACAGCCCCATCACCAACATCTACTCGCCCTATCTCAAGGCCGAACAGGGACAACTGTACATCGACCATGTACGCGGCGTCTATAACGTGATGAAACGGGTGAAGGACAACTATCCCGACGTGCCCATGATGCTCTGCTCGGGCGGTGGTGCACGTTGCGACTACGAGGCGCTGAAGTATTTCACCGAGTTCTGGTGCAGCGACAATACCGATCCTGTGGAGCGCATTTACATTCAATGGGGTTTCTCACAGTTCTTCCCGGCCAAGGCCATGTGTGCTCATGTGACGAGCTGGAACAAGGCAGCTTCGGTGAAGTTCCGTACCGATGTGGCTTCGATGTGCAAGCTGGGTTTCGACCTGGGACTGAAGGAGCTGAGTGCTGACGAACTGCTCTACTGCCAGACGGCCGTAGCCAACTGGAAACGTCTGCAACTCGTCATTCTGGACGGCAGTCAGTATCGTCTGGTGTCACCTTACGAAAGCAACCACATGGCGGTAAACTACGTGAGCACGGACAGCCGCAAGGCCGTACTCTTTGCCTACGATGTCTATCCGCGCTATCAGGAGAAACTGCTGCCCGTCCGCTTGCAGGGACTTGACCCGACGAAGCGTTACAAGGTAGAGGAAATCAACCTGATGCCCGGTACACAGTCCACACTGCCTGCCAACGGCAAAGTGCTTTCGGGCGACTATCTGATGAAGGTGGGACTCGACGCTTTCGGCTTCCGGCCGATGCAGAGTCGGGTGGTGGAACTGACGGAGGTAGAATGAATATCGCTTCTCTAACTTCTTTAAATTCTTAAAAACAATGACCGCAAAACAACAAATGAAATACGGAAGGCTGATACCCGTCATGCTTTGCTTTTTCGCCATGGGCTTTGTTGACCTGGTGGGTATCGCTTCCAATTACGTAAAGGCCGACTTGGGGCTGACGGACTCGCAGGCCAATATTTTTCCGTCGCTTGTCTTCTTCTGGTTCCTCATCTTCTCCGTGCCGACGGGGATGCTGATGAACCGCATCGGGCGGAAGCGCACCGTGCTGCTCAGCTTGCTGGTGACCGCCGTGTCGCTGCTGCTGCCGCTCTTTGGCGACGGTTATGGGCTGATGCTTTGCTCCTTCTCGCTGCTGGGCATCGGTAATGCGCTGATGCAGACTTCGCTCAACCCGCTGCTGAGCAACATCATCACGGGCGACCGCCTGGCCAGTTCGCTCACCTTCGGACAGTTTGTCAAGGCCATCGCTTCGTTTCTGGCTCCCTACATCGCCATGTGGGGCGCTACACAGGCCATGCCTACCTTCGGGCTGGGCTGGCGTGTGCTGTTCCCCGTCTACATGGTAGTGGCCGTCATTGCCATCCTGTGGCTGTCGTCTACACCCATCGAGGAAGAGAAACCCGACCAAGCATCGGGCTTTGCCGACTGCCTGCGCCTGCTGGGCCGTCCGTTCATCCTGCTGTGCTTCCTGGGCATCGTCTGCCACGTGGGCATCGACGTGGGCACCAACACCACGGCTCCCAAACTGCTGATGGAACGTGTGGGTCTGACGCTCGAAGAGGCGGGATTTGCCACGAGCCTTTACTTCATCTTCCGTACGGCGGGCTGCCTGCTTGGCACGTTCATCCTGCAACATCTGTCGGCACGCCGCTTCCTGGGCATCAGTGTGGCTTGCATGCTGGTGGCAATGGCAGGACTGCTGGTGTCCGACGCGCACTATGTCATCTACGTTTGCATCGCGCTGATCGGTTTCGGCAATTCGAATGTATTCCCTATTATCTTTGCGCAGGCGCTGACGACGGTGCCCGAGAAGAAGAACGAGGTTTCGGGTCTGATGATTATGGGCCTCTTCGGCGGCACGGTGTTCCCGCTGCTGATGGGTGTGGCCAGCGATGCAGTAGGTCAGAGTGGTGCCGTGGCCGTGATGACGGTCGGCGTGCTCTATCTGATTGCCTATACGCTGAAGATGAAGAAAGCCTGATTTTAGTAAACAAGTAAACGAGTCAACAAGTAATCAAGAAACAAGTAAACGAGTTAACAAGTCAACAAGTAAACGAGACCACAAGTCCTTGTAGCCTGTAGCCTTGTCAACTCGTCTACTAACTGATTCCCTTGTCAACTCGTCCACCATTTAAAACCAATAACCATGAATAGTCAACCAATCGTAGTCGGAATGGGCGAAGCACTGTGGGACGTGCTGCCCGAAGGAAAAAAACTGGGTGGAGCACCCGCCAACTTTGCCTATCACGTGTCGCAGTTCGGGCTGGAGAGCCGCGTGGTGAGTGCCGTAGGTCAGGACAAACTGGGTGCAGAGATTCTGGAAAACTTCCGCCAGAAACAGCTGTACGGACTCATCGAAACCGTGCCTTACCCCACGGGTACCGTTCAGGTAGAACTGGATGCCGAGGGCGTGCCCTGCTATGACATCAAGGAAGGCGTAGCTTGGGACAACATCCCCTACACGCAGGCCCTCGAAGGACTGGCCAGTCAGACGCGTGCCGTCTGCTTCGGCTCGCTGGCACAACGCAGCATCGTGTCGCGCCAGACCATCCACCGTTTTCTCGACGCCATGCCCGACGATGCCGATACGCTGCGCATCTTCGACATCAACCTGCGTCAGGGTTTCTATACGAAAGAGATTCTGTGCGATTCATTCCGCCGCTGCAACATTCTGAAGATTAATGATGAGGAACTGGTCACCGTGAGCCGCATGTTCGGCTATCCCGGCATCGACTTGCAGGACAAGTGCTGGATTCTGCTGGCCAAGTACAACCTGAAGATGCTTATCCTGACCTGTGGCGTCAATGGCAGCTACGTCTTCACGCCCGGTCATGTTTCGTTTGTCGAGACGCCGAAGGTGCAGGTAGCCGACACGGTGGGTGCCGGCGATTCGTTCACCGCCGCCTTCGTGGCTGCCACGCTGAAGGGACTTCCCGTAGCCGAAGCCCATCGCCTGGCCGTCGACACCTCGGCCTACGTCTGCACACAGCAGGGTGCTATGCCCGTGCTGCCCGAGTCGCTGACCAGCCGTCTGGCCTGACCTCCGACATCACTTATTCCCCATTTGTGGGACACTTGCACGGCTCGCGAGCAACACAAGTACGGCTCGCGAGCCGTGCTTGTGTTTCATAAATGGAATGCAAGTGTCCCACATTCCTGCCAATTTCCAAGCCTTTCCCCCAATCTTTTCCCGCCCCGTGTCGCTCTTCTGCATTATATTCGTTATATTTGCCTTCTCTAATCCCCAAAAGAAAGGCCATGAAACACAATACCTTCTACCTTTTTACCTTGTGCGCACTGTGTCTGCTGCTGACGGCATGCGGGCGCGAACGGGCCCGCTTCCTGATAGCCGTGTCGCAATGCAGCGACGACGAGTGGCGCACGCAGATGAACAAGGAAATCCGTCGCGAAGCACTTTTCTATCCTGGTGTGGAAGTGGACATCCGCTCGGCCGGCGATGACAATGCCCGGCAGACGGCCGACATCGAACATTTCATCGACCAGAAAGCTGACCTGATTGTGGTGGCGCCCAACGAAGCCGAAGCGCTGACACCCGCCATCGAAAAGGCGCGCGACAAGGGCATCCCCGTGCTGCTGGTCGACCGCCGCATCAACTCCGACCGCTATACCGCTTACATCGGCGCCGACAATTACGAGATGGGACTCCAGATAGGTGCCTACATCGTCAGTCGCCTGAAAGGGGAAGGCAACGTGGTGGAACTGACCGGACTACAGGGTTCGACCCCAGCGCGCGACCGCCATCGCGGACTGATGGACGCCCTGGCCGACGCTCCGGGCATACACGTCGTGGCTACAGCCGATGCCGGATGGCTCAGGCAGTCGGCCGAACAGGCCTTCGACTCCATCCTCGACCGCCAGCCGCGCATCGACCTCGTCTTTGCCCACAACGACCGTATGGCCTCCGGTGCGCACGATGCTGCCGTCAGACGGGGACGTGCCGAAGAGATGCTGTTTGTCGGTGTAGATGCCCTTTCGGGCAAGGGACTGGGTGTGGAGATGGTGTCCGACGGCACCCTCGATGCCACCTTCATCTATCCCACCGGCGGCGACCGCGTCGTGCAGGTGGCCATGGATATTCTCGAAGGGCGCAGCTATCCGCGCGAGACACTCCTCTCTACCGCATTGGTCAACCGTCAGAACGCCCGCATCATGCAGATGCAGACGACCCACATAGGCACCCTCGACGAAAAAATCGAGAAGCTCAACAGCCAGCTCGACGCCTTCCTGCTGCGCTACTCGGCCCAACGCATGTTTCTGTACGCTTGCATTGTTATTTTGGTGCTGGTAGGAGCGTTGCTCGTCTTCGTGGTGCGTGCCTTCTGGACCAAGAATCGCCTGAATACCGAACTTTCGCAACAGAAGCAGCAGGTGGAGGAACAGCGCGACCAGCTCATCCACCTGTCGCGCCAGCTGGAGGACGCCACGCATGCCAAACTGGCCTTCTTCACCAACGTTTCGCATGACTTCCGCACCCCGCTCACCTTGATTGCCGACCCCGTGGAGCAGCTGATGCACAGCCACACCCTGACCGAGCACGAACGCTTCCTGCTGAACATCATTCACAAGAACGTCACCGTGCTGTTGCGTCTGGTCAATCAGGTGCTCGACTTCCGGAAGTTCGAGGATGGCAAACTGCAGTTGCGCCTGAGCCGCTTCGACCTGCGTACGGCGCTGATGGAGTGGACCGACGCTTTCCGTACCCTGTCGTTCCGCAAGCACATACACTTCCGCATCGAGGCCGACCCTGCTGCCGACTACACCGTAACCGCCGATGCCGAGAAGCTGGAACGCATCGTCTACAACCTCCTCTCGAACGCCTTCAAGTTCACGCCCGAGAACGGCAGCATCAGTGTCGGCCTGGCTTTGTTCAGCCGCGAAGGCGAACCCGCGTTGCGCCTGCAAGTCACCGACACCGGCGTAGGCATGCCCGCCGAGCACGTGCAGCACATCTTCGACAGTTTCTATCAGGTCGATGTCCATCATGCCGGTTCGGGCATCGGTCTGGCCCTGGTGAAAGCCTTTGTCGAGATGCACCGCGGCACCATCCGTGTAGACACTACCGAAGGGCAGGGCACCTGCTTCACCATTGAGATGCCCGCCTGCCAGACGGGCGACCTTGACCCCGACACCACACGCAGCGCCGTGCTGGCCAATCTGAAAGAAGGTGCCGTGCTGGCTGCCGACCAGGAGACGCTGCAAGCTGCCGAGTCCGACACCCCTGCCGAGGATAAGGAAACCGTGCTCGTGGTAGACGACAATCAGGACATCCGCGACTACGTGCGCTCCATCCTGCAGGACAACTACCGTGTAGTCGAAGCCGCCAACGGTCAGGAGGGCATTCAGCAGGCCATGAAGTACGTGCCCGACGTCATCATCTGCGACGTGATGATGCCCGTGATGGACGGTATGGAGTGTTGTCGCCGCCTGAAGTCCGAACTGCAGACGTCGCACATCCCCGTGATGATGCTTACCGCCTATGCCGTAGACGAGCAGAAGATAAAAGGCTACGAATGCGGTGCCGACTCGTACATTGCCAAGCCCTTCAGTGCCCGCCTGCTGACCGTGCGCCTGCGCAACCTTATCGAAAACCGCCACCGCCTGCAGAACTTCTTTGCTGATGGCAGCAACACTGCCTTGCAGCAGCCCAAACCCGCGGTCACCGATGTAGATAAGGGCTTTATGGAGAAGCTGCGCCGCCTGATCGACGAGCGTCTGTCCGACCCCAATCTCAGCGTAGAGGAGCTGGGCGAACAGATAGGCCTGAGCCGTGTGCAGCTATACCGCAAGACAAAGGCCCTGTGCGGCTACTCGCCCAACGAGCTGCTGCGCATTGCCCGCCTGAAGCGTGCTGCCTCGCTGCTGGCCTCGACCGAAAAGACCGTGGCCGAGATTACCTACGAAGTAGGCTTCAGTTCGCCCTCGTACTTCACCAAGTGCTATAAGGAATATTTCGGCGAGATACCGACCGAATTCCTGCGTCGGAAGAACGGTGGGGAGTGAGCCTGCCGCTCTGCGGACGGAAGTGCATCGGCCGTATGGCTTCGGTTACAGTTGTAATTTTTTGGAAAAAGGAAGAACGAGGGAAGGGGAGTGGGCGTTGTACCCCTAGACCATCCCCCGTCAGAACGTCATGTGCAGACTGATGCGCAGGCCGCTGCGGTCGATGCCGGGGAGGTCGCGATAGGTGAGCCTCCATACGTAGTCCAGACGGAGGACTTTCAGAATGTTTTCGATACCTGCACCTACTTCTACATAAGGCTTGCTGCCCATCAGGTGGCTGCCTGCCGGAAACTGGAAGAGGCCTTCGCTGCAGGCGGGATTGTTGCGGTCGCTCAGGCGGCCATACATGCCCCGGCACGAAAGGACTTCGCGCCACTGCAGTTTCTTCAGCAGGGGGATGCGGTTGAAGAGCCATCCGTTCAGATAGTAGGTGACGTCCCACGAGGCGTATTCGTCGTTGAGGAATTCCATTGCGTTCATCAGGCTGAAGGATTCGGGCTGTATGGTGTACGACAGGTTGGCGTTGGGGATGATGAGCAGGGGGAAGGGCACCTTGTTCCATACCTTTCCTGCTTTCAGAATGACGTCGGTGTAGCCGAAGGCCGAGAACCAGAAACGCTTCTGAAAACCTGCTTCGGTGTACTGGTAGTTGTAGTCGCTGCCCAATATGCCTTTGGCGGCCATCGTATGCGACAGACTGAAGACGGGAGCGTCGAGCGAGACGGGGAAGCGGTTCCATTGCGTCTGGAAGAACTTTTCGCCCGGGGCATAGCGTAACTTCAGCTCCAGTTCGCTGTTGGCGATGCTGGGCACGTAGGTGTGGTTTTCGTCCTGACGGATGAAGGGAATGAGGTACGACGACTCGTCGCGGCGCAAGCGGGCGATGAGCTGGTAGGAGAAACCGGAGTGGTACTCATGCCTGTAGGTCAGTTCGGCCTTCTGCTGGTAGCCGATGCGGTCGTCTTTCTTCCGTTTCAGGGCCAGGAAGACGTTGTCTTTGCTGGTGTACAGATAGTTCTGTCCGTACTGATTGACGTCGGAGTAGTAGCTGAGCTTGAGCGAGTGGATGGGGAATTCGTTGGCGTATTCCTTCTTCTCGTTGAAGGAGTATTCGAGCTCGGCCAGTCCCTTGACGCGCTGGTCTTTGAAGCCGTAGGCCATGTAGCCTCTGGCAAAGAGGTGCGGGTGGAGCCAGGCGGTAGTCATGCCTCCGGCGCGGATGCGTACGCCTTCTAGGGTGTTTCCGTTGATGGAGGTGTTGACGGGACCGTAGTAGAACAGCGGCGAGTGGTCGCGCGGCAGGGGAACGTAGCCTGTAAAGAGTATTTTCAGTATCTTTTCGGTCCAGTAGTAGGCAGGGTAGGTGCGCAGGCGGGCCATCATCTGGTCGACCGAGGTCTCCTTGGGGCTGATGCCGGCAGGGCGGTTCTGTGCCCAGTACTGGTCGGTGCGGGCGGCAGCTTCGCGCGGCTCGATGACTTTCTCGGGGCGCTCGAAGGCGGCGAGTCCTTCGGGGGTAGGGGTGTAGCGGTAGTTGGTGTAGGACACCTGTCGCTTGGCGTAGATGCCGTCGCTGCCTTCGGTCAGCTTGAATTCGGTCAGGATGGTTTCGTCGGTGAGCTGGCGGGTGCCGTCGGGGGCGCGGTCGAAGTTCTGTTCGAGGGTCATGCCGTCGACGAAGTTCAGGTTGATTTTGCGGGGAAAGTTCATTTGTACGCGGTGGACGAAGTAGGTGCTGTCGAGCGATACGTACAGATGTCCCGTGAATCCGAACGACTCGGAGTTGAAGGGTACGAAGGTGAGGTCGACGCAGGGCTGCCCGCCGATGTCGAGGGTGTCGGCCAGGTAGTATTTGTAGAACGAGGGTCCCATTTGCGACAGGGGGCTGACGAACTTGTTGGTGAAGAGGGTGATGTTGTTGCGGTAGATATCGACGTCGGTCATGGTGACGCTGATGGCCTGCTCCATGCCTTGCTGCGATAGCATTTCGTCGACGCCTGCCTGACGGCGTGCGCGGACGGCCTGCTTTTCGGTGTGGGGCGAGCGGCGGTAGTAGTCGGTGGCCAGCAGTTCGCGGTTGGACACGGCGAGCATGGGCTTCCCGCTGACGGCCGAGGTGTCGACGTAATCGGTCAGGAAGTCGAATTTGCGGTAGATCCATTTCTGGCTTTTCAGGCTGTCGAAGTTGTTGATGAAGAAGGTGGTCTTCTCGTAGCGGTCGCGCTGCCAGTAGTCCTGTTCGTCGGGCGAGTACTCGTCGCGGTGGTCTATCATCCGGCGGACGAACTCGACGGCAGGGTTGTTCTTTTTGCTGTAGTGTTCGCGGCGGGGCTTCACGACGATTTCCTGCAGGGCGTAGGTGGCGGGCGACAGTGCGATGTGCAGTTCGGACTGCGTGGCGGGGCGTATGGTGCGGGTGTATTCGTTGTATCCCACGGCCGACACTGTGAGCTGGGCCTGCGTACGGCGGGTGGTGAAGCGGAAGTGGCCTTCGTTGTCGGTCATGCCTCCTTCGGTGGTTCCTTTCAGGTAGACGGATGTGTAGGGCAGCGGTTCCTTTGTCAGGGAATCGGTTACTGTCCCGCGCAGGGTGTACTGTGCCTTCAGGGGGAGGGCGGCACATACGAGCATGATCCAAAGAACTGTTTTTGCAAGCTTCATCCTACTATGTTTTAGGCTCTGATTCGGGCTGCAAAGTTACGGCGGAAAACTTTTTTGGAAAGTTCAGTTTTGCTGGAGAAATGTTCTGTTTCTCTTTTTTGTGGCTGGAATTATGGAGAAAAACGGCTTTTTCAGTGTTCCGTAGGGCGCTTGCAGGGTATTTGTGGGACACTTGTGTTTCATTTGTGGGACACTTGTACGGCTCGCGAGCCACACTTGTGTCTCTCGCGAGCGACACTTGCGCCGCTCCCGAAGCTGTGTGGTGCTTGTATTGGCAGGTGGAAAAAAGGACAGGCGGCCGCCGGAGCCTGATGTGGCTTCCGCGACCGCCTGCCGGTATGTGTGCGCGTGTGCGATTCGTTTAGAGGGCGTTCTCCTTGATGAGCCATTCGGCTATCTGAACGGCGTTCAGGGCGGCTCCCTTCTTGATCTGGTCGCCTACGATCCAGAACGTCAGTCCGCAGTCGTTGGTCAGGTCCTTGCGGATGCGGCCTACGTATACGGGGTCTTTGCCTGCCAGGAAGAGGGGCATGGGGTATTCCTTCTCGGCGGGGTTGTCCATCAGCACCAGTCCTTCGCCCTTGCTGAAGGCTTCGCGGGCTTCTTCGACGGAGATGGGGCGTTCGGTCTCTACCCAGATGCTCTCGGAGTGAGAACGGAGGGCGGGTACGCGTACGCAGGTGGCGCTGACCTTGACGTCGGAGTGCATGATTTTGCGTGTCTCGTTGTACATCTTCATCTCTTCCTTCGTATAGCCGTTTTCAGTGAACACGTCGATCTGCGGGATGAGGTTGAAGGCAAGCTGGTAGGCGAACTTCTCGACGGTGACGGGCTCTCCGGCCAGTACCTGACGGTATTGTGTGTACAGTTCGTCCATGGCGGCTGCTCCGGCGCCGCTGGCTGCCTGGTAGGTAGACACGTGTACGGTCTTTATGTGTGATAGCTGTTCGATGGCTTTCAGTGCAACGACCATCTGGATGGTGGTGCAGTTGGGGTTGGCGATAATGCCACGCGGACGGTCTTTGGCGTCGGCGGGGTTTACTTCGGGCACTACGAGGGGCACGTCGGCATCCATACGGAAGGCGCTTGAGTTGTCTATCATCACGGCTCCGTACTTGGTGATGGTTTCGGCGAATTCTTTGGAGGTGCCTGCGCCTGCGGAAGTGAACGCGATGTCCACACCTTTAAAGTCATCGTTGTGTTGCAAGAGTTTGACCTCGATCTGTTTACCGCGGAAGGTGTATTTCGTACCTGCACTGCGTTTCGATCCGAACAGCACTAACTCGTCCAGCGGGAAATTTCTTTCATCGAGCACCCGCAGGAATTCTTGTCCTACGGCTCCGCTTGCTCCAACAATAGCTACTTTCATTTTTCTTTTCTTTTTAATTAATGGGTTAAAAATTGAGCTTTTCGGCCGCAAATTTACTACAAAATGCAGTACGGCATCACACTAAATGAAAACTTTTTTGTTATTTTGCACATGAAAACCTAATATGTGATGCGTATGGATTGGCTCAACTTCAGTTTGGAACTACCTATAACCGACCCCACGTGGATATTTCTGCTGGTGCTGCTTATCATCCTGTTTGCCCCCATGCTGCTCAGCAAGCTGCGCATTCCGCACATCATCGGCATGATTCTGGCGGGACTGGTCATCGGCGAGCACGGGTTCAACATCCTGGCGCGCGACAGCAGTTTCGAACTTTTCGGCAAGGTGGGCCTGTACTACATCATGTTTCTGGCCGGACTGGAAATGAACATGAGCGACTTCAAGCAGAACCGTAACAAGGCGCTCGTGCTGGGTCTGCTGGCTTTTGTGGTGCCCATCGTCATCGGTTTTGTGGCCAATGTCGCGTTGCTGAAGTATGGTGTGCTGACCTCGGTTCTGCTGGCCAGTATGTATGCGTCGCATACGCTGGTGGCCTATCCCATTGTGATTCGTTACGGCGTGTCGCGCCACCGCAGTGTCAGCATCGCTGTGGGCGGAACGGCTGTCACCGACACCCTGACGCTGCTTGTGCTGGCCGTTGTGGGCGGCATGTTCAAGGGCGAGTCGGACGGACTGTTCTGGCTGTGGCTGGTGGTGAAGGTCATCATTCTGGGTGCGTTTATCATGTGGTCGTTTCCCCGTCTGGGGCGCTGGTTCTTCCGCCGCTACGACGACAACGTGATGCAGTTCATCTTCGTCCTTGCCCTGGTGTTCCTGGGTGCGGGACTGATGGAGTTTGTGGGCATGGAAGGCATCCTCGGCGCATTCCTCGCCGGACTGGTGCTGAACCGTCTCATTCCCCACGTGTCGCCGCTGATGAATCACCTGGAGTTTGTGGGCAATGCTTTGTTCATTCCCTACTTCCTGATAGGCGTCGGCATGCTGATCGACGTCAACGTGCTGTTTGGTCACGTCAATTCGCTGAAGGTGGCGGGCGTGATGATTGTCATGGCCCTGCTGGGCAAGTGGATAGCCTGCTGGCTTACGCAGAAAGCCTATCGGATGACCTCGCTCGAACGCGAACTGATGTACGGCCTTAGTACGGCGCAGGCCGCTGCCACGCTGGCTGCCGTGCTGGTGGGTTACAACATCATCTTGCCCAATGGCGAACGTCTGCTGAACGACGACGTGCTGAACGGCACCATCCTGCTGATTCTGGTCACCTGCATTGTCAGTTCGTTCGTCACCGAGCGTGCCGCGCGCACCGTAGCCATGGACGAAGCCCATCCCGAAGAAGACCGTTCGCGCGAGCCCGAAAAGATTCTTATCCCGATTGCCAATCCCGATACGATAGAAGACCTTATCAACCTGTCTCTGGTGATACGCGACCCCAAGCAGAAAGACAACCTGCTGGCCTTGAACGTAGTAAACGACAGCAACAGCCCCAACGGCTCCGATGTGCGTGGCAAGCGCTATCTGGAGAAAGCCGCCATGATTACTGCTTCGGCCGATGTGCGCTTGAAGCAAATCAGCCGCTACGACCTGAACATTGCCGCGGGCATCATCCATACGGCGAAGGAGCACGGAGTGACCGACGTTGTCATCGGTCTGCACCGCAAGATGACCATCGTAGACTCCTTCTTCGGTATGCTGACTGAAAGTCTGCTCAAGGGACTGAACCGCGAAGTGATGGTGGCCAAGTTCCTGATCCCCATCAACACACTGCGCCGCATCATTGTGGCCGTGCCGCCCAAAGCCGAATACGAGGCGGGCTTCCAGAAGTGGGTAGAACACTTCTGCCGCATGGGCAACACGCTGGGCTGCCGCGTCCACTTCTTCTCGAACGAAGAGACAGCCGTACCCCTGCAAGCCCTCATCAAAAAGAAATATAGCCAGACGCTGACCGACTACTCCCTGCTGGACGACTGGGAAGACCTGCTGATACTGACTGGACAAGTGAACTACGACCACCTGCTGGTCATCATCAGTGCCCGCCGCGGCTCCATCTCGTACGACAGCTCGTTCGAGAAACTGCCCGGACAGCTGAGCCGCTACTTTGCCAACAACAGCCTGATTGTGCTCTACCCCGACCAGCTGGGCGAACCGCAGGATGTACTCTCCTTCTCGAACCCGCGCGGCAACAACGACCCGCAGCACTACGAGAAAGTAGGTCGCTGGTTCTATCGATGGTTTAAAAAGAACAATGCCTAATGACTGACATGAATATACCGAACGCCGCCTCTGCCGGCGACACTCCGTGCCCCGACTGGCAACAGCGTACCCAGCTGCTGCTGGGCGAGGAGAAAAGACTGCGACTGGCCCGTGCCCACGTACTGGTAGTAGGACTGGGAGGTGTGGGTGCCTATGCCGCCGAGATGATTTGCCGTGCCGGTGTGGGCCGCATGACGATTGTCGATGCCGACACCGTACAGCCCACCAACATCAACCGTCAGCTGCCTGCGCTGCACTCTACCGTGGGCCTGCCGAAAGCCGAGGTGCTGGCTGCCCGCTTCCGCGACATCAACCCTGATGTGCAGCTCAACGTGTTGCCCGTCTTTCTGAAGGACGAGAACATCCCCGCGCTGCTCGACGCCGACCGCTACGACTTTGTGGTCGATGCCATCGACACGCTGGCTCCCAAGTGCTACCTGATAGCCGAAGCCCTGAGGCGGCGCATCAAGATTGTATCGAGCATGGGGGCAGGCGCCAAGAGCGACATCACGCAGGTGCGCTTTGCCGACATCTGGGACACCTACCACTGCGGACTGAGCAAGGCCGTGCGCAAGCGCCTGCAAAAGATGGGCATCCGCCATAAGTTGCCCGTCGTGTTCAGCACCGAGCAGGCCGACCCGAACGCCGTCCTCCTGACCGACGACGAGCAGAACAAGAAGTCTACCTGCGGCACGGTGAGCTACATGCCCGCCGTCTTCGGCTGCTATCTGGCCGAGTACGTCATCAGGAGACTCTGAGTGAATTAAGAATGAAAAATGAATAATGAAAAGGCAGGGCCTGCGGAGGCTTGCACAGCCGGCCGCGTCCTGTCAACTGCTGACCCGCATAAATCCATAACGAATGATTCAACTCGAAAACATAACCAAGAGTTTCGGCTCCCTCCAGGTACTCAGGGGCATCGACCTGCAGATAGAGAAAGGCGAAGTAGTAAGCATCGTAGGCCCCAGCGGTGCCGGAAAGACCACCCTGTTGCAAATCATGGGTACGCTCGACGCGCCCGACACGGGTATGGTACGCATCGACGGTACCGAGGTAGGCCGCATGAAGGAGAAAGAACTTTCTGCCTTCCGCAACCGCCGCATTGGCTTCGTCTTTCAGTTCCACCAGCTGTTGCCCGAGTTCACGGCGTTGGAGAACGTCATGCTACCCGCCCTGATAGCTGGTCTGGGGCGCCGCGAAGCCCAGTCGTCCGCCCTCGAAATGCTGAATTTGCTGGGACTGGCCGACCGTGCCTCGCATAAGCCCAGCGAACTGTCCGGCGGCGAGAAACAGCGCGTGGCTGTGGCCCGTGCCCTTATTAACCACCCCGCCGTGGTACTGGCCGACGAGCCTTCGGGCAGCCTCGACACACACAACAAGGCCGAACTTCACCAGCTTTTCTTCGACTTGCGCGACCGTCTGGGGCAGACGTTTGTCATCGTGACTCACGACGAAAGCCTGGCCCGCATTACCGACCGCACGATTCATCTGAAGGATGGGGCGGTGGTGCAAGAGGATGCTTTATAACAAAGGATTGGCGGACATACCGCTATCCTCAGGTGTGGATGATGTGGATATGCACGGGTTGCCGTCGGATAGTGGTGCGAATGGCCCGGATGTCCCAACTCAGTAATTCAGTCCGAAAGCCCACAGGGGGATGACGTTGGCATAGCCGGTTTCGATGTCGTCTTTTACGATGTAGCCTTCGCGGACGTTTTCTATTTGTTTCTGCCCTTTCTTGCGTCCGCCTATCTCGAAAGTTTTTCCGTCGATTTCGAAGTCGGACGCGGGCGAACTGACTATGTCGTTCATCACCCTCATCTGATTCATGAAGAAGGTTTCGCGGATGTTGCCGATTTCGGCAGCGTCGGGAGCCAATGCGTAGATCAGGTTGGTGTTGTCCAAGTAGAGCTTTTCGGTTTTGCCCAGTCCGCGGATGCCGCCTGTGGCGTCGCGCAGTTGGGCTATCATACCGGCTTTTTCCATATAAATCAGATAACTCGGGATGTCGTTCCGGCTGATGCCGGTGGCTTCGGCCAGTTTTTGCATGACTGGTTTGAAGGGTACGCTCCGTGCCACTACCATCAGCAGACTTTTCAGTTTCCGCCCCAGCGAGATGTTGGCCTGGATGTGCTGGGGAATGTCTACTTCCATTGTCTGGTTGATGACTTGCAGCAATTCCATTTCAAATTCCTCGTCTTTGCCGAAGGGATAGTAACCCATGCGTAAGTAGTGCTGGAACAGTGGCAGCGGATGGTCGGCCTGGGCGATGACGGCTTTGTGAGCCAGTATGTCGTCGAGGCTGTAGGCAGGCACTTCGATGCCGTGAAACAGTTGCAGGTATTCGCGAAACGACAGCCCCTGCATGTGGTAGATGGGGACGCGACGGCTAAGGTCGGCCATTCCTTTGTAGATGTCGAGGATGGAGGAGCCCGAAATGACGACCTGCAACTCGTCGTAACTGTCGTAGATTTGTTTCAGTTCCCTCGACCATCCATCGTATTTGTGTATCTCGTCGATGAAGAGATGCTTTCCGCCCATCTTGACGAAACGGTCGGCCAGTTCCACCAAGCTGTGCTGTGAGAAGTACAGGTGGTCGGCCGAGACATACAACGTATCTGCGGTGTCGAGGTTCAGCCTGATGTATTGCAGCAACAAGGTCGATTTCCCTACACCACGTGGTCCTACCAGACCGAAGAAACGGCTTTGCCACTTGATGCGGTGGTACATGTAGCGCAGGAAGCCGGTGGGTACGTTCTTTACTTTGCGGTGGAAGAATTCATATAGCTGTTCCATAGGGGGAATAATGGTTAATGGTCAATGGTAATCGGTTCATACTGACATCGCAAAGATAGGATTTTTGCATTAAATCTGTGCAGAATTCCTTGAAAACTGCACGAACTTCGTGCAATATTCCCTGATTTCTGCACGAATCGGGTGCAAAATCGGTATGTCCGGTGGTTGAGTCGGGGTTATTCGAAGCTCAGGTAGTGGCTGAGGCGTTCCAGATCGTCGGGGGTGAACTCTTCGTAGAGGGCGAGGGGTTTGAGGCTCTTCAGCAGGCCGTGCTTGCGGCGATACTCTACGATGGCTTTGGCCTGATAGAAGTTCAGGTAGGGGTGGCGGCGCAGCTGTTCGATGCCGGTGTGGTTGACGTCGAGGCGTTGCAGGGCAGTGGTGTCGATGCGGAACCATGCAGCCAACTGGTGATGGTCGAGGCCTATTTCGCCCAACTGTTCGACGCGGTAGAAGCCGCCCAGCTGCCGGCGATAGTTGCTGATGAGGCGGGCGATGCCGCTACCTATGCCGGGTATCTTTTTCAGTTCGGTGGTGTCGGCGCGGTTCAGGTCGACGGTGGTGCCGGGGGCATACTTCTGCACTTGCGGACGGTCGGGCAGACTGTCGGTGTGTTGGCGGTCAAGCAGTAACGAGGAAGTTTGCTGTGTGGCGGACGGCGAGTGTACGGACGGCACGGATGCGGAGCCGTCGCTGTCGGCGAGAGCAATGACGATGTAGGGGCGCAGGGTGTCGAACTGTTGCTGCGTCAGCCCATAAATCTTGCGGAAATCTTCGGCCCGGCGGAAACGCCCACCCTTGCTGCGATAGCGTAGTACGTTGCTTACCATCCACTGCGGCAATCCCAGGCGGCGCAGGGTGAGCGAGTCGGCCGTATTTGGGTCGAAGGCGACGGGTGTCAGGTGGACGGGTGCTTGTCGGCCCTCGTCCGAGGACGGTGGATAGGCTTCGTCGGGTTGCCTTTGCCTGCTGTTCAGGTTGTCGGCAAAGGAGTGTTGGCCTTCGGCAGTCTGTTGCTTCGGCTGGTTTGCTCCGTCGGGGGCGGTACGGTCGTGACGAAGCATGACGGCTTGGATGGCTGCATACAGCAGTATCACACCGATGCCCAGCAGAACGACGCCCCGCCTCTCGTTGCAGGTGAAGAACTGCCACAGGAGGCCCCATCGTTTCTTATTCTTTCCGTTTGGCCGCATGCAGCAGTTATTTCAGCAGTCCCAGCTCGTTGATGAAGATGAAGGCGATGCCTATCGGGGCAATGTACTTCAGGATGAAGGCCAGCAACAGACCGATCTTGACGGTGCCGTTGTTGGTGAACTCGCCCCGCATAATCTTCTTGTCCAGATACCAGCCACTGAAGAGGGCGATGAAGAATCCGCCCAGCGGCAGCATGATTTTGGCTGTCACGAAGTCGAAGAGGTCGAACAGCGTCAGTCCGAACAGGGTGTATTCCTTGCCCACACCCAGCGACAGCGAGCAGAGCGCGCCGAGTACGATGCAACCGGCGGTGACCAGACGGGCCGCCTTGCTGCGCGTCATGTTGAACTCTTCGTGCAGATAGGCCGTCACCACCTCGTGCAGCGAGATGGTAGAGGTGAGCGCCGCCAGCGCCAGCAGCACGTAGAACATGATGGACAGGATGATGGCCAGCCAAGGCAGTCCGCCAAAGGCTTGCTGGAAGACGTTGGGCAGGGTGATGAACAGCAGGCTGGGACCGGCATCGGGCTGTATGCCCACCGAGAAGGCGGCGGGGAAGATGATGAGGCCCGCCAGTATGGCTACAGCCGTGTCGATGGCCGCCACGTTGAAGGCCGTCTTGGGCAGGTTGGTGTCGCTGCGGAAGTAGGAAGCGTAGGTGCACAGGCATCCCATACCCAGCGAGAGCGAGAAGAAGGCCTGCCCCATGGCACCCAGCAGCACGTTGGCATCGACCTTGCTGAAGTCGGGCTTCAGCAGGAATTCGAGTCCTGCACCTGCGCCGGGCAGCGAGATGGAGCACACGGCCAGGATAAGAAGCAGGATGAAGAGGATGGGCATCATGATTTTCGACGACTTCTCGATGCCTTTCTCCACGCCTTTTACCACGATGAAGTGCGTGGCCAGCAGGAAGATAATCATCCAGAGCGTAGGCCGCCCGGGATTGGCCACGAAGTTGCCGAAAGCAGCGATGAACTGGTCGGCCGACTTGCCGGCAAAGCTGTTGGTGGCCGCTTCGAGGGTGTACTCTAGCGTCCAGCCCGCCACTACCGAGTAGTAGCCCAGGATGAGGAATCCGGCCAGCACACCCATGCGTCCCACCCAGCGCCAGTGTGTGCCCGGAGCCAGTATGCGGTAGGCACCTGCCGTGTTGGCGCGCGAACGTCGTCCGATAGAGAACTCGGCTATCATGATGGGGACTCCGAACAGGAGGATGCATCCCAGATATACCAGTATGAAGGCGGCTCCGCCGTGGTTGCCTGTTTCGTAGGGGAATCGCCAGATGTTGCCCAGTCCTACGGCCGAACCGGCCGACGCGAGTATTACGCCCAGTTTGCTGCCAAAGTTGGCTCTGTCTTTCTTTGTCATATGAATGGCCTTTTTGCTTACAATCCGTAATGAATATTTGTTGAAAGAGTGCAAATATAGAAAATATTCCGTACTTTTGCATTGCGAATTGTAATTTATGCGAATCCTCCGCCGAAAAAACATTCATTTGCAGGAAGCAAGCCTGATGAAGTTGCGGTCGGTTAAAGTCTGCCGGCCTCGGTGTGTGGGACACTTGCATTCCATTTGTGGGACACTTGCACGGCTCGCGAGAAACACTTGTACGGCTCGCGAGCCGTACAAGTGTCCAATGTCGCATGCGGAACAGACCCGATTCGCCGTTGGCGTTCATTAAAAACCAGAAAAATTATCTGCTTATGCTATATTATATAAAGAAGTATCCGTTGTCGCTGCTCATCATTCTGACGGTTGTTTACCTTTCTTTCTTCAAACCGCCTCAGACGGAGATGGACTCCATTCCGGGCATCGACAAGGTGGTGCACGTGTGCATGTACCTGGGCATGTCGGGTATGTTGTGGCTGGAGTTTGTGCGGGCACACCGCAAGGATGCCGGTCGGGTGCGCATGTGGCACGCCTGGGTGGGCGCGGCGCTGTGTCCCGTGCTGTTCAGCGGGGTGGTGGAACTGCTGCAGGAGTATTGCACCACGTATCGCGGTGGCGACTGGCTGGACTTTGCTGCCAATACGACGGGAGTGCTGCTGGCCTCGCTGGTGGGGCGCTTTGTGCTGATGCGGAGAAGAGGGTAGGGATGGATACGCGGACGACGCGGAGAAAGCGGACGAACACGGACGATAATTTGAATGAAATAAAATCCGTGATGATCCGTTTATTCCGCGTCGTCCGCGTATCTATTCTGTTTCCCTCTTACAAATACTCTACCACCGAGCTCAGCCGTATACCGTTCGACCCTTTTATCAGGATGGTCTTGCCGTGAGGCTTGTCGGCCTTCAGATGCTCGATCAGGGCGGGAGCGTCGGGATAAGTGGGGCAGGTGTGGCGGGTGGCCGCAAACTGTTCGCCCACGAGGACGACGTCGCGCAAACCGCATTCCTCCAGATAATCTACTACTTTCTGATGCTCTTCGGCACTGTCCTTGCCCAGCTCGCGCATGTCGCCCAGGATGAGCATTTTGTGGTCGGCCTTCATCTTGTAGAAGTTGCCGATGGAGGCGCGCATGCTGGTGGGGTTGGCGTTGTAGGCGTCGATGATGAGGGTGTTGTCGGCCGTCTGCTTCAGCTGCGAGCGGTTGTTCTGCGGCACGTACTCTTGCAGGGCCTTGTCTATCTTGGTAGGCTCAACGCCGAAGAAGCGTCCTACGGTGACGGCGGCCAGTGCGTTGGCAAAGTTGTATTCGCCGATGAGGTGAGTCTGCACTTCGTGGCGTTCGCCGTCTTTTCCGGCTTTCCAGGCGAAGGCCAGGTAGGGCGAGTTGCCGGTCACCTGCCCGTTGACGTACAGACTGCTGTCGGTGCCGTAATAGATGGGGTTCAGGCCCCAGGCCATTTCGCACAGGTAGGGATTGTCGTGATGGACGAAGACGGTAGAGTCGCCGTGGCGGCGCAGGAAGTCGAAGAGTTCGCCCTTGGTGCGCATCACTCCCTCGAACGAGCCGAAGCCTTCCAGATGGGCCTTGCCCACGTTGGTGATGAGTCCGTAGTCGGGTTCGGCGATGTCTACCAGTTCCTTGATGTCGCCGGGATGGCTGGCTCCCATTTCTACGACGGCCAGTTCGTGCTCGGTGCGCAGGCGAAGCAGGGTGAGGGGCACACCGATGTGGTTGTTCAGGTTGCCTTCGGTGTAGAGTATGTGGTGACTTTGCGACAGCACGGCGGCCAGCAGTTCCTTGGTCGTAGTCTTGCCGTTGGTGCCGGTGATGCCGATGATGCGCGTGCCCATCTGCCGGCGGTGGTGGTTGGCCAGTTGCTGCAAGGCTTTCAGACAGTTGTCCACGAGGAAGTAGCGGTGGTCTCCCTGCGGAGCGTATTGGGGTTCGTCGACCACGGCGTATCGGCTTCCGGCTTCGAGCGCGCGGGCGGCAAAAGCATTTCCGTTGAACGTTTCGCCTTTCAGGGCGATGAAGAGTGATCCTTCGGGGCAGTTGCGACTGTCGGTAGTGACGCAGCTGCACTCCAGAAACAGTTGATAGAGGGCGTTGATATCCATAATGATTCTATTGTATATTGTATGTAGTGCGCGGAAGGGGATGTCGAAAAGCCCGGGCAACTGCCTGCTGCTTTTGGGGATGTGCCCTCCCGTATCGGTTGCGGGGGCAAAGATAGTGGTTTTGGGGGCTGCTTCGTCGCAGGGGGGAGGATTTATTTTCGTTGCAGGAAGACGGAGGCTGAGGATGGGCTGAGAAGTGATGAAACTGGTTTTTTTTCTTTTCTTATGTTAATTTATCCAAAACCGTACTCCTCTATAGCTTTTTTTAATACTTTTGAAAATAGTTAAAAAATGAACACTCTATCCGGCTTTGCCGTCGTAGGGCGGCGGGTGCGGAGGGAAAAATAAAACAATTAACCTTTTAAAACAAAACACTATTATGGAAGTAAAAAATTGGCTATTGACAGGATTGACAATGTTCACATTGTCATTTGTGGCTTGTGATGACGACGACAACAAGGGTGAAGAACCACCAGTACCGGTGACGTTCGAAGTGGCAGTGTCGGATGTAGAGACGACAAGTGCTACCGTGGCGGTGACTCCGTCGGACGCGAACGCAACGTACTATTTTGATGTGGTGAAGAAAGCTACTTTCGACGAGCTGGGCAGCCCGACGGCAGTGGCAGAGAAAGTGATTGCCGATCTGAAGAAATATCAGGCCGAGAACGGTGCCGTTTTGTCCGACACCTTGTCGCAGGGTAATGACTCGCGTGTGTATACAGAGGTGTTGTCGGCCTCGACCGAATATACAGCTTGCGCTTTTGGCGTGGACGCCAGCGGAAAGCTGACAACGGAGGTCTTTACGCAGGACTTCACTACAAAGGAATTGCCGCCGCTGGTAATCGAAGGATTTGCCGACTGTACAGCCGACTTCTGGGGCGACAAGAAGGGTACGGTGAATGGTAAATGGGTGCTGACGCTGACTTCGTCTGACTGGATTAAGTACATGAATCTGGAGGTGGCTACTTCTCTTGATCAGAAAGCCAATCCGGTAGGTGTATACGAAATCAGCAATCCTTACGGTGAAGTAGGTACAGCACTGCCCGGCTATCAGGATGGCGACAACTTCGAAGGATGTACTTACATCGAATACACTTCTTATCCCGCACAGGGACTGTTCCTGGTATCGGGTACAATCACCATTACAAGCACGGGTGAGGACGTTTACAAGGTAGAAATCGATGCCAAGGACGGAGACGGACGCCGTGTACAGGCTGTTTACGAAGGCGACATGTACATTACGGACAAGACGCTGGGCTTTGGAGACGGCGATGAAGAAGAGGAATATTAATATTCCTTATCGGATATAGCAAGGAGGGTGTGCCGGTTGCAGATGATTCTGCGGCGGCACACCCTCTTCGTTTTTCAGGTCGGATGCTTTTCTTTTCAGAACTCGAAAGCGATTTTCGTTACCAGCGAATGGAAGTAGGTAGTCTCGGTGAACTGGTTGGGCGTTTGATAGTTTTGTTTTATTCGACTGCCCTGCACCAGATAACCTGTGCCCAGCTTGATGGCGGTATTCTTTCGCAATTTCCATCGGAAACCGACGGTAGGGCTGATGTAGAGGCCGTCTTTGGGCAAGATGTCGTCTTCCGATAGCCCCCAGCAATAGCCTATTCTGAAGTTGGCGTAAGGTGATATAGGCTGTTGCATGAATGTTGCCTCGAAATCAGCGAACAGGGGTAGTGTCACTTGCTGGGTGACTTGCCACACTTGTACACCTGTACCTATACCGGCTGATAACCAGCGGTTGAACTGATAACCGTTGACGAGCAGAAACTCTCCGCGGTTGTGGGCTGTTTCTCCGGCTCCGGCAGCAAATCCTATCTCGATGCTCCCTTTGTAGCCTTGTTGCAATGCCTGATGATTGCTTCCTGTCTGTGCGAAGGTGGACAATGCTGTCAGGCAGCCGATTGTCCATAAACAAAGTTTTTTCATATAGTGTTTTGTAAGGATTAGGGGGCAAAGATAATGAAAATACTTGTTGGGCTTAACGAACCATTATGTTTTGCCTACGCCCGGCTCAGCGACAGACCGTGGGCTACGCTGTGGAAGGTGTCACCCGAACGCAGGCTGCCGGCTCCGAACAGGCGGCTCATCAGGTCGATGATGGGACGCGACAGACTGCTGCCGCCCGTCATGTAGACGGCGTCGATCTGACGGGGACTGAAGCCCGAGTGTGCCAGCATCTGTTCCAGATAGTTGCTGATGGCGTCGATGTGGAGCGAGGTCATCTGCCGGTAGTCGCCGTAGGGCAGGTCGGTTTCGAGCTCCAGACGGGGCTTGACGAAGCGCAGGTGCGAGCAGTCGTCGGCCGAGAGGGCGATTTTCGACCGTTCGATTTCTTTGAAGAGGGAGTAGACGTAGTTGTTGTCTATCAGCACGCGTACGTTGTCTATCAGCGGACTGTTGTCCGAGAAGACGTAGTATTTGTCCATCATCCGCCTGTCTTTGGAGTCTTTCAGCAGGAAGCTTCTCTCCCAGTTGCGCAGTTCGCGGTACAGGCTGTTGGGCACTTCTATCTTCTTGCCGTAGGACTGATACTCGACGCCGCGGCCCAGCAGGGGCGTGACTTTGTGCCACATGATTTCAGAGTCGAACAGGTCGCCCCCGATGTATAGTCCGCCGTGGGCCAGGATGTCGCGGCTGCGGTCGGCCTGCTGTGCCTTCTGTGGGGCTAGGCTGACGATGCTGAAGTCGGACGTACCGCCTCCGAAGTCGGCCACGAGTACGGTTTCTTCGTGTTGCAGATGCTGTTCGTAGGACAGGGCGGCGGCGATGGGTTCGAGTTGCAGGTGCACTTCCTCGAATCCGGCGTTGTGGGCGGCTGTCAGCAGTCGGGCAACGGCGGTTTTCTCTTCTTGTTCCTTCTCCGAGAAGACGGCGGGCCGACCCAGTGTGACCTTGCGGATGGGGTGGCCGAGGTAGGCTTCGGCCTGTTCCTTCAGGGCGCGGATGATGTGGGTGGCCATCTGGTCGGGGGTGACTTTCTTGCCGTTGATCCACGTGAACAGGAACTTGTCCTGCTTCAGCAGGGTCTTGACCGATTTCAGCAGGCGGCCTTTCATGGCTTCGGCCACGTACTTTTCTTCGGCCTGACGTCCGACGTAGCAGGCGTCGGGTTCGGCTTCGGGGAAGTAGAGGATGGACTGCAGCGAGGCGGTGAAGACTTCGCGGCGGGTGCTCAGGTCGGTGATGGATATGACGGAGTTGGAGGTGCCGAAGTCGAGTCCGCACGACAGTTGGTCTTGGGGGAGTGGCTTTGTATTCATTTTTAATCTCGGTTTTTGGGTTGTCATGATGTTCTGTTTCGCGGGGGAGGGGGACGGACGGGGCGGCAGGGGTAAATGTGATGTTCCTGTCGGCCCGGCGCATGGCCCGGACCCACTCCCGACAGGAACTATCAGCTATTCTTTTTGGTTAGCGGTTTGTTATAAATAACGGGGAAGTCCCATTCCCTTTTTTCGAAACAGGGCGCGAAATTAGTGACTTTCTTCAAACCGGGCAAATTATGGGCGGGATAATTGCGCGCTACATCATCAGATTCTTGCGGATGGAGAACTTGACGATGGCCATCGCGTTGATGGAGCTGAGCGGCACGTCCATCGGCTCGTGGTGGGGATTGTAGCTGACGAGGCGGATGCAGCCGGGCTGCTCGGAGCGGTTGACGTACTTCACGGCCAGGTATTCGTCGCCGCCACGGTCGAAGGAGACGAGGTACATCTCGCCGTAGATGACTTCGTCGAACGAGGTGAGCGACTTGAAGCCTACGATGTCGCCCGACTTCAGGATGGGGTACATCGAGTCGCCGCTGATGTAGACGGCGCCGTCGCAGCGGGGGATGTTGGGTATCTGTATCTTGCCCAGCACGTACTGGGGACCGTCGGCCAGCAGGGTCTTCAGGTTGGCAGCGGCAGTGACGTCGTACAGGGTGACGCTGCGGTCGTCCAGCGGGTCGGGCGACTTGGGCGTGTGCAGCAGCTCTACTTCGCCGCTGGCCACGGGGCTGTCGCAGTAGTTGGGGCGGTGGCGGGGGATGCCCTTGCCGGTCAGTAGCCAGTTGTAGTCCACGTCGGGCAGGCGGCTCAGCAGCAGGCCGAAGTCGATGCTGTTGCGCGCCATCCAGTTGCTCAGCGTCGAGCGCGAGACGCCCAGGTATTGTGCCAGTTCGTTGTCTTTCTTCAGGTCGAGTGCCAGTTTGGCGCGTCGTACGATGTCGGTCACGTCGAACATCAGGTCTTCTTTCTTTTCCATAGGTCGGATTCCTCCTTTCCGGTGTTTTCGGGGGTTGATGGTTGGTTTCTTTTCTCGAATCGGGGTTGTTGAACGCGGATTTCCGTTGTACGAAGTTTATATTCAGTGGATTATAAACTTTTTCGTGCGAAAATCTGCGTTTCGCTGTTTTCTTATTGAAAATCGTTTTATATTTGCAGCAACAAATATAGCGGTTTTGTTTAAATACTGCAAACTATTTAATGGAAAATACACACTGGTGTCTCTCGCGAGCCGTGCAAGTGTCCCACGTGAGCCGTGCAAGTGTGGCTCGCGAGCGGTGCAAGTGTTGCTCGGAGACATCGCTTCCGATTGAGGCATCCATCTGTAAAATAAAATATTATTATGAAAACTTCCGAATTGAATCAGCCGAACGCCGTACGTTGTTGCGGACGTTGCAAGAGGGTGTTGCCCCTTGAAGAATTTTATGTGAACAGCCGTACGCAGCGGCCCGACCCTTACTGCAAGGATTGTCGCCGGACGATGAACCGCGAACGCCATCGGGCTAAGTCGCAGGAGTCGAAGCCGCGTCGCCGGTCGCCCGTCATCACGCAGGTGGCCGACCGTGACGAACGTCTGCGCCTGATCCGTCGGGCACTGGCCACGGTGGAAGAGCGTCACCGCCGCCGTCTGGCACGCTTGCGCGAGCAGGAAGAGGATTTGTATCCGTTCTGATGCCGTTTCTTGCCACGGGTTGCGTGGGTTGTCACGTGTTTGTTAACGCTGTGATAATCTGCGCAATCCGTAGTGGAACGTGTCATTTCCCATTATTTAAATTCTTCATTCTTCGTTCTTCATTCTTCATTTTTATGTCCAGAGTACCTAAACGGGGTCTTGATTATTTCCCCATGAATACCGACTTCTTGCAGAGCCGCCTGCTTCGCCGCCTTGTGAAGCGTAAGGGCGATGTGGCTGTCTTCATCCTGCTGCAAGCGTATTGCGCCATATATGGTGGCGAGGGCTACTATGTGGTGGCCGACGAGATGTTTTACGACGACCTTTCCGACCTGCTTCGCGAGGGCGAGGCCAAGGATGTGCGTGATGTCATTGCCCTAGCTGTGGAGTTCGGGTTGTTCGATGCCGGCATGTTCAGCCAGTACGGCATTCTGACTTCGGCCGAAATCCAGCGGCAATATCTGTTCATCACCCGTCGGCGTTCGACGTGTCCCATCGACGAGCGTTATTTGCTTCTGCCTGCCGAATCGGTTTCGGAAGAACCGGCGGAATCGGGTGCGGAAAAGAGGATAAATGTTGCAGAAAAGCCGCAATCTGCAACAGAAAAGGCCGAAAACACCCCTTCGACTACCCCAAAGTACACAAAGAAAATAAAAGAAAACAAAAGTAAAGAAAATCCCCTCCTCGATAGTTCCCCCGAAAGCGTGGGAACTGCCGGCACGGCCCCGAAGGCCGTGGAGGACGAGCCTCTTTCTGTACGCCGCGAATGGACGCAAGCCGACGTGGCCCGCCTGCAACCCCCTGCCGACGGCCTGAACCGTAACCTCGACGGCCTGCTCTACAACCTGATGCAGTTTCGTGTGCCGCCTGCCGAACAGTATGCCATCGTGCTGAAGAGCAACTTCGGCGTCATCGGACATCCCGTGTGGAAAGGCTTCGAGCCTCTGCGCACCAGTCACGGCAAGATTCGTCAGCCGGGGCGGTGTCTGCTGAGTTTGTGTGGGGGAGGGCGGTGAAAGGGCAACAAAACGCCCCTCGGATTTGGATATTGCAATGGAATGCATTATTTTTGTGATACACATCATAATGTCTGATGATATGGAAACAGTAGTAAGAAAACAAACTTCTTTTCGACTGCGTGAAGACTTGCTGAAAGTCTTGCACGAGAAAGCAAAAAAGGCCAATTTGAGCCTGAATAATTTTGTGGAAACTACTTTGATGGATGTGATGAGTTCGGAACCCAACGACGAAACGGTTGCAGCCATTAAGGAGGCACGTGCCGGCAAATTCGCCGGTACCATAGATACCAGCAGTATAGAGGCAATGATAAAGTCCTGTGAATAATGAAGATACTGCGTTATTCGACACAATATAAAAAGGACTTTAAAAGGTATCGTAACAATCCCGGCAAATTGGCGAAATTGCTGGAAGTGTTTCGTATGCTTCAGAATGAAATCGAATTGCCGCCCGAATACAAGGCTCACATGCTGAAGGGTGATTATAAGGACTGTATGGAGTGTCATATTGAGGGGGATTTCCTGCTGATATGGCTAGATTCGGAAACAGATGTCATTGATGTATTGAGGCTTGGAAGCCATTCGGAATTGTTCAAGAAGTATTAAATAATAGTAGGCTCTTTTGCGCGAATACATATTTCTCTTCATGTTTATTTATTGAAAACAAAATCTCCTTTTTGTTGAACGCAACCGCCCGAAACATTTGCACGTATCCCCGCGAATGCCTATCTTTGCAATGTGGTTAAGCTTAAGACACAAAGAAAAAGAACACGATTTATTAACAGTTTAAAAACTTAAAACTATGGCATTGATCTACAAAACCATCCAATCCACATTGCCCAACGAAGAAGGGCAGAAGTTGTATCACCCCCGCGCCGTCTATACGGGCAACGTCGACACCACCCAGATAGCCCGCGAAGTAGCCGCCTACTCCTCGCTGACCACGGGTGACGTGAAGAACACCATCGACAACCTGGTCACCGTGATGACCATCCATCTGCAGGCGTCCGAAAGTGTCACCCTCGACGGACTGGGCACCTTTCGCCTGGTGATGCGTTCGCGCGGCATGGGAGCCGCCACCGCTGCCGAGGTCACTCCCACACAGGCTGCCCTGCGCGTGCATTTCACACCCGCCTCGACCCGCAATCAGGACCGCACCGTGGCCACCCGTTCGCTGCTGACCGGCGTGAAGTGCGTACCCTGGAAGGGCGAAACCACTTCGACAGGCGGCAGTCAGTCCGGTGGCGGAGGTAGCCAGGGCGGCGGAGGCGAAGATCCGCTGGGATAAACTGGAGTTTAGCGTTTAGGGTTTAAGGTTTAGGGCGGTATGCAGAAAACAACGGTGCCGCCCGCCGCAATCAACACAAATCAAAATTAAAAACACGAAAGGAGGAATCAGTTATGGCAATGAAGAAATCCGTCTGGGACATCGTCTTGAAAGTCATCATCGCAGTGGCCTCGGCCATCGCCGGAGTGATCGGAGGAAACGCCATGCCGCCGCTCGTCTGAAAACAGCAGACGGGAGCCGCGCGGCCAACATCGGAGGAGAGGAAGGCAGGAAGAATGCCTTCCTTTCTGTTTTTTGCGTCAAGAGGATATCCGCCTCCGCGGAAATAAGGAAATAAAAAGTCCTGCTCCCCTCACGCCCTATTGCTTTTTTTCTTACTTTTGCACAAACAGGAAAACCCCTAAAAAGAACCGTTTACAGAAATATGAAAACCCTCGAAACCAAATACATCAACGTGGGAGGCCGGCTGATGGACCTCTCGACGCCCTGCGTCATGGGCATCCTGAACCTGACCCCTGACTCTTTCTACGCCGACAGCCGCATGCAGACCGACGACGAGATAGCCCGCCGCGCCCGTCAGATAGTGGACGAAGGCGGTGCCATCATCGACGTGGGAGCCTATTCCTCGCGTTCCGGTGCTGCCGACGTTTCGCCGCGCGAAGAGATGGACCGCCTGCGCCGCGGACTCGAAATCGTTCGCCGCACGGTGCCCGATGCCGTGATTTCGGTTGATACCTTCCGTGCCGACGTGGCCCGCATGTGTGTCGAAGAATACGGTGTGGACATCATCAATGACATCGCCGCGGGCGAGATGGATGCCGACATGTTCTCCACCGTGGCCCGGCTCAACGTGCCCTACATCATGATGCACATGCAGGGCACCCCGCAGAACATGCAGCACGAGCCACATTACGACAACCTGTTGCGCGAGGTCTTCCTCTACTTTGCCCGCAAGGTGCAGCAGCTGCACGAACTGGGCGTGAAGGACATCATCCTCGACCCCGGTTTCGGCTTCGGCAAGACGCTCGACCACAACTACCAGCTGTTGGCCCACCTCGAAGAGTTCCGTATCTTCGGCCTGCCGCTGCTTGTGGGCGTGTCGCGCAAGTCGATGATCTACCGTCTGCTGGGCACCACTCCGCAAGAGTCGCTCAATGGCACCACCGTGCTCGATGCCCTTTGCCTGATGAAGGGAGCCGACATCCTGCGTGTGCACGACGTCCGCCAGGCTGTCGAGACGGTGCAGATTGTGGAGAAGATGTTGAGGAGTTGAGGAGTTGACGAGGGAACAAGATATTAGTAAGGTAATAAGCAAGTCCCCTCGTGGCCTCGTTAACTTGTCCCCTTGTCAACTAACATATAATAAAACCTAATAATAAAACCAACAACCGTGTTTTTCGAATTTGGCATAAAAGACTTTATAGATATCCTGCTGGTCGCCTTCTTGCTGTACTACACGTACAAGCTGATGAAAGCTTCCGGCTCGATCAACGTGTTTACGGGCATACTGGTGTTCATCCTGATATGGCTTGTCGTGTCGCAGGTGCTTGAGATGAAGTTGCTCGGCTCCATCTTCGACAAGTTGGTCAGTGTGGGTGTGCTGGCGCTCATCGTGCTGTTTCAGGAAGAGATACGACGCTTTTTGCTCACCCTCGGTTCGCACCGCCATGCCAGTGCGCTGGTGCGATTCTTCACCGGTGGCAAGAAGGAAACGCTCGAACACGAAGACATCATGCCCATCGTGATGGCCTGCATCAGCATGGGCAAGCAGAAGGTAGGCGCCCTCATCGTGATGGAGCACAACATGCCCCTCGATGAGATAGTGCGCACGGGCGACGTGATCGACGCCAACATCAACCAGCGGCTCATCGAGAACATCTTCTTCAAGAACAGCCCCTTGCACGACGGTGCTATGGTCATCAGCAAGAAGCGCATCAAGGCTGCCGGCTGCATCCTGCCCGTCTCTCACAACCTGGACATTCCCAAGGAACTGGGACTGCGCCACCGTGCCGCGATGGGCATCTCGCAAGTGTCCGATGCGCACGCCATCATCGTCTCCGAAGAGACTGGCGCTATTTCCGTGGCCTACAAAGGACAGTTTCACCTGCGCCTCACCGCCGAAGAACTGGAAAGCCTGCTGACGAAGGAGGGGTAGGGGATAGGTAGGGAACAAGTTGACAAGTAGACGAGTTGACAAGGAACAAGTAATTCCTCCTCGTTGCCTGAAGCCTCGTTAACTCGTTAATTAAAAAACGTTCCTCCTTGTGGCCTGACGCCTCGTCCCCTCGTCAACTAAACTTAAAAACTCAAAAACTCAAATACTCAAACATATGGATAGAAGAAACTTTTTACGTACAGGAGGTCTTGCCGTGCTGGGTTCACTGGCAATGCCTTCGCTGGCCATGCCCGAACCGGTGCGCCGGGCGCTTGGGGCAGCCGATGACAAGTCGGCCGTGGCTGCAGCGATGCTTCACTTCGGTGTGACCGAAGCCGATCTGAAGAAAGTACTGGCTGCCGCCCTCGAAAAAGGCGGCGACTATGCCGACCTCTATTTCGAACATACGTTCAATAACAGCGTTACGCTGATGGACGGACAAGTGAACCGTTGCGGTTCGAACATCGACTTCGGTATGGGTGTCCGCGTGTTGGCAGGCGACCAGACGGGTTATGCCTATGTCGAGGGAGTGACGCTCGACGAAATGCTGCGTGCCGCCCGTACAGCTGCCCGCATCGCTACGTCGGGTAAGGCTGGTAAACCCGTCGGACTGACCGAGAAAACCATCGCCAAGAACCGTTATACCGTGATTTCCCCTTGGGAGGAAGTCAGCCTGAAGACCAAAATCCCTTATCTGGAGAAGCTGAACGAGAAAATCTTCTCGCTCGACCCGCGTGTACGCAAGGTGCAAGCCTCGCTGAGCGACACTACCTCGCACGTGCTTTTCTGCAACTCCGAGGGCGTCAGCTACTACGACTACCGCCCGATGGTATCGTTCATGGCCGTCTGCATCATGGAAGAGAACGGACAGATGGAGAACGGATTTGCCTCGCGTTCGTACCGCAAGGGCTTCGAATTCCTGAGCGACGACATTGTCGAGACATTGGCTCGCGAAGCGGTGGACAATACGGCCATCCTCTTCAAGGCCGTCAAGCCCAAAGGCGGCGAAATGCCCGTTGTGATGGGAGCCGGCGGTTCGGGTATCCTGCTGCACGAGGCCATCGGTCATGCTTTCGAGGCCGACTTCAACCGTAAGAAGACGTCTATCTTCAGCGACCTGCTGGGCAAGAAGGTGTGCAACGAGCACATCAACGTGGTGGACGACGGTACCATCCCCTTCAACCGCGGCTCGGTCAACTTCGACGACGAAGGTGTAGAAGGTCAGAAGACCTACATCGTGAAGGAAGGCATACTGACGAGCTACATGCACGACCGCATCAGCGCCAAGTTCTACGGCGTGGCTCCTACCGGAAACGGACGCCGCGACACCTTCCGCTGCACGCCTATTCCCCGTATGCGTGCCACGTACATGGAGGCTGGCAACGTGCGCGAAGAAGACATCATCTCTACCGTCAAGCAGGGCATCTATGCACAGAACTTCACCAACGGACAGGTGCAGATCGGTGCAGGCGACTTTACGTTCTTCGTCAAGTCGGGCTACCTCATCGAGAATGGTAAGCTGACACAACCCATCAAGGACATCAACATCATCGGTAACGGTCCCAAGGCACTGGCCGACATCACCATGGTGGCCGACAATGCCAAGATAGACAACGGCACCTGGACGTGCGGCAAGGACGGACAGTCGTGCCCCGTCACCTGCGGTATGCCTTCGGCTCTGGTCAGCAAACTGACGGTAGGTGGAGAATAAGGAAAATGAAGAATGAAGAATGAGGAATGAAGAATTAGTTACCATTAATCATTTACCATTAACCATTAATCATTAATAAAGAACATGATAACAGACAATAATAAAAAACTGGCACAATGGGCAATGGACTTTGCCCTGAAGAACGGATGCCAGGCAGCCAAACTGGTGTTGTATGCCAACTCCAATTCGTCGTTTGAGCTGCGCAACGGAAAGATGGACCGCCTGCAACAGGCATCGGAAGGCGGACTGGCCATCAGCTTGTATGTAGACGGTCGCTACGGTTCGTACTCTACCAACCGGCTGGACAAGAAAGAACTGGAAACCTTCATCAAGAACGGCATTGAATCGACACGCTACCTGGCTCCCGACGAGTCGCGTGTGTTGGCCGACCCCGCTCGCTACTACAAAGGCGGCAAGCCCGACCTGAAACTGTTCGACAACCGCTTCTACGATATCAATCCTGACGACAAAGTAGAACTGGCCCGCGTGGCAGCCGACGAAGTGATGGGCAAGGACGAGCGTATTATCTCGGTCGATACTTCCTACAGCGACGGCGAAAGCGCAGCCTACCGCCTGATAAGCAACGGCTTCGAAGGCGAAGAGAAGAGTACCTGGTACTCGGTTTCGGCCAGTGTAGCCGTCCGGGGCGAGGGCGAGGCTCGTCCGTCAGATTACTGGTACGGCAGCAGTCTCTTCTACGACCAGTTGCCGAAGACCGGCATCGGCTCCAAGGCGCTGGAACGGGTGTTGCGTAAGTTGGGACAGCGGAAAGCGAAGTCGGGCAAATACACCATGGTGCTGGACCCCATGACTTCGGGCAGTCTGCTCAGCCCGATGCTCAGTGCCCTCTATGGCTCGTCGTTGCAGCAGAAGAACTCGTTCCTGCTCGACAAGCTGAACCAGCAGGTTGGCTCCACGAAGCTGACGCTGAAGGACGAACCCCATCTGATAGGAGCCAACGGTGCCCGCTACTTCGACTCGGAAGGTGTGGCCACTGAACCGCGCTTCATTTTCGACAAGGGCGTACTGAAGACTTACTTCATCGATACTTACAATGCCAAGAAGATGGGCGTGGCACCTACCATCAGTTCGCCGTCGCTGCTGATTCTGGAGCCGGGCAACAAGGACCTGAACGGACTGGTGGCCGACGTACAGAACGGTATCCTGGTGACGGGACTGAACGGCGGAAACAGCAACAGCAGCTCGGGCGACTTCTCGTACGGTATCGAAGGTTTCCTGATCGAGAACGGCAAGCTGACGCAACCCGTCAACGAAATGAACGTCACGGGCAACATGGTGCAGCTGTGGAGCTCGCTGGTCGAGGTGGGCAACGATGCCATGCTGAACCGTTCGTGGCGCATCCCTTCGCTGGTATTCGACGGCATCAGCTTCAGCGGACTGTAACGGACAGCGTCCGCTGGGCTTCACACTCGTATACGGGCTAATGGCCCGAAAGGGCGTTCGGTAAGTTCGCCTGCACACAGAGAGGGTGTGTCAGATTAAGATGATATCTCTTAATCCTGGCACACCCTCTCTCTTTTTGTATTCTTCTGCGGAGCGTCGCTCTACAGCAATCCCAACAACTCAAGCAGCGTCGGCGTGAACAAAGCGGTGAAGATGCCGTTCAGCGTCAGGGCCAGGCTGGCGAAGGCGCCGTACTTGCGGCTGACGTCCATCGCGGCCGAGGTGCCTACGGCGTGTGCGGCGGCTCCCATCGAAAGGCCTTGCGCCATGGGGCTCTGCACGCCCGTCAGACGCATCATCCGGAAACCGAGGATGCCGCCCAGCAGGCCTACGCAGACGACGACGGCTGCCGTCAGCGAGGGGATGCCGCCCAGCGACTTGGCCACCTCCATGGCGATGGGGGTAGTGACGGACTTAGGCGCCAGCGAGTAGATGATTTCGTTCGAGGCACCCATCAGTTTGGCAATGAGCACGACGGACACGACGCCCACCACGCATCCGGCCAGCTGCGACAGGATGATGGGCAGAATCTGCTTTTTGATGGTCTCCAGTTGCAGATACAGGGGCACGCCCAGGGCCACAACGGCCGGTTTCAGCCAGAACTCAATGAGGTGGCCCGCCTCGTTGTAGGTGGAGTATTCGATGTGTGCCATCTTCAGGAAGATGATGAGCACAGCTATAGTAATCAGGATGGGGTTGAGCAGCATGATGCCGGTCTTCTTCTGCAACAGCTTCGACAGGAAGAAGACGCCGAAGGTGACGGCCAGCAGGAAAAAGTTGTTTTCGAGATAATTCATTTCTGTTTACGGGTTAAGGGATGACGATGGAAATAACGGTGCAGAAGCTGGTGTACCCAGCCGGTCGAGACAAGTACCAGGGCGGTGCTGGCTACCGTAGCAATAACGATGGGCCAGAACTCGGCGGCGATGACGTCGAAGTAGAGCATCAGTGCCACGCCGGGCGGCACGAAGAAAAATCCCAGATTGGCTACCAGAAAGTCGGACATGCCCTGCACCCAGTGCAGCTTGATCCAACCCAGTTTCAGGAAGAGGGTGAGCAGCAGCATCCCGATGATGCTGGACGGCAGTTTGACGCCCGTCAGCCAGACAATCAGTTCACCCAAGGCAAGGCATCCGAAGAGGATGGCGCATTGACGAATCATAATACTGTTAAGCTAAAAAAATAATACCTTATTGTACATTTTGCTCCGGCGAAGTCGCTCCCCGTCGGGCGGTTATACTGAAAACGGCTGCAAAGGTAGCGATTCTATCGGTCGGTTGTGCCGTCGGGAGGGGAAAAAGTTATCGTTTGTGGCGCACTTGTGTCTCTCGCGAGCAACACTTGCACGGCTCACGAGAGACACTTGCACGGCTCACGAACGACACTTGCACGGCTCGCACCCCCGAAGCGCGGCTGTCGGCCGTCGGCGGTTTGTGTTAAATTTTCCAATATTTATCATTTCTCCCACAAAATAGCCCCGAATTGCAATGTTGATATTGCAAAATTGTGTATTTTTGCAGCGTGAATTACACAGATTACTTCCGGTTATTCTTATACACTATATATTATCATGCAAAGATTAATTAACGAAATCGTTGAGCGCGCCAAAGCAAACCGCCAACGCATTGTTCTTCCCGAAGGAACCGAAGAACGCACCTTGAAAGCTGCCAACCAGATTTTGACAGACGGAGTAGCCGACCTGATTCTGCTGGGTAACCCGGCCGAAATCGAAGCCTGCGCCAAAGAGTGGGGCTTGGGCAACATCGGTAAAGCCACCATCATCGACCCCGCAAACCATCCTAAGATGGAAGAGTACGCACAGTTGCTCTGCGAACTGCGCAAGAAGAAAGGCATGACCATCGAAGAAGCCCGCAAGCTGGTGCTCGACCCGCTCTACCTGGGCTGCCTCATGATAAAGAACGGCGACGCCGACGGTCAGCTGGCCGGTGCTCGCAACACGACGGGCGACGTACTGCGTCCTGCCCTGCAGATCATCAAGACCGCTCCGGGCATCACCTGCGTATCGGGCGCCATGCTGTTGCTCACCCACGCTCCCGAATACGGTAAGAACGGTGTCCTCGTCATGGGCGACGTAGCCGTAACACCCGTGCCCGATGCCGGACAGCTGGCACAGATTGCCGTCTGCACCGCACGCACCGCACGCGCCGTTGCCGGACTCGATCCGAAAGTGGCCATGCTGAGCTTCTCGACCAAAGGTTCGGCCAAGCACGAAGTAGTAGACAAGGTAGTTGAGGCCCTGAAGATAGCCAAGGAAATGGCTCCCGACATCGCCATCGACGGCGAATTGCAGGCCGATGCCGCCCTCGTGCCCGAAGTAGGTGCCAGCAAGGCTCCGGGTTCGTCCATCGCCGGACATGCCAACGTACTCGTTGTGCCCAGCCTCGAAGTAGGTAACATCTCCTACAAGCTCGTTCAGCGTCTGGGTCATGCCGACGCCGTAGGCCCCATCCTGCAAGGTATCGCACGCCCCGTGAACGACCTGTCGCGCGGATGCTCTATCGAGGATGTTTACCGCATGATCGCCATCACTGCCAACCAGGCCATCGCAGCCAAGGAAGGCAAGTAATTACGGTTTGCTGACGCGGATTGGCGCGGCGTTCAACCGCCCATCCGTTATTCATTTTTAATTTTTAATTCTTAATTCTTTATGAAAATCTTAGTTCTGAACTGCGGAAGTTCATCCATCAAATATAAGCTGTTCGACATGGACAGCAAGTCGGTTATCGCACAGGGCGGTATCGAGAAAATCGGCTTGCCCGACTCGTTCCTGAAGCTGACTTTGCCCAACGGCGAAAAGAAGATTCTGGAGAAAAACATCCCCGAACACACCGTAGGCGTAGAGTTCATCCTCAACACGCTGACCAGCCCCGAGTACGGAGCCATCAAGTCGCTCGACGAAATTAATGCCGTAGGCCACCGCATGGTGCACGGCGGCGAAAAGTTCAGCAAGTCGGTACTGCTGACCAAGGAAGTGCTCGATGCCTTCACTGCCTGCAACGACCTGGCTCCGCTGCACAACCCCGCCAACCTGAAAGGCGTTCATGCCATCGAAGCCATCCTGCCCAACGTGCCGCAGATTGGCGTCTTCGACACCGCCTTCCATCAGACCATGCCCGACTACGCTTACATGTACGCCGTTCCCTACGAACTGTACCAGAAGTACGGCGTGCGCCGCTACGGCTTCCACGGAACTTCACACCGCTACGTATCGCAACGCGTATGCGAGTTCTTGGGCGTGAAACCCGAAGGCTTGCGCATCATCACCTGCCACATCGGTAACGGTGGTTCCATCACTGCCATCAAGGATGGCAAGTGCGTAGACACCAGCATGGGTCTCACTCCGCTCGAAGGTCTTATGATGGGTACACGCAGTGGCGACATCGACGCCGGTGCTGTCAGCTTCATCATGGAGAAAGAAGGCCTCGACGCACAGGGCATCTCGAACCTGCTCAACAAGAAGAGCGGTGTGATGGGTATCTTCGGCAAGTCGAGCGACATGCGCGACCTCGAAAACGCCGTTGCAGCGGGCGATCCGCGCGCTATCCTGGCCGAGAACATGTACTTCTATCGCATTAAGAAATACATCGGTGCCTATGCTGCCGCACTGGGTGGCGTGGACATCATCGTCTTCACCGGCGGTGTGGGCGAGAACCAGGCTTCGGCCCGCTGGGGTGCCTGCGAAGGCCTCGAATACATGGGCGTGAAGCTCGATGCCGAGAAGAACAAAGTTCGCGGCGAGGAAATGGTTATCTCGACCGAAGATTCGAAAGTGAAAGTAGTAGTCATCCCTACCGATGAGGAACTGATGATTGCTTCGGACACCGTAGCTATCTTGAATAAATAATCTGATTTTCAGATATTTTTTTTCATTAGTTAAAGGAAAGGGCGTATCCGCGAGGGATGCGCCCTTTTTTGATAGGTTCGCATCCCGTTTTTCTCTTCCTCGTTCTCCTGTCCGTTCTTTCTCTCTCTTTTATCTCTCTCTTTCCATAGCTTCCTCCCTCCTTCTGTATCCCTTTCTGGGAAGGCTTTTCAGCGGTTTTCCGTGTAACCGGATTGCAACAGAGTCGTAAACGCATTGTTAAGGTTGCGTAATCTCTCCGTAACCGGCGCTCTCTTATTTTGCAGCCGAATTAAAACTACGATTATGAAACGGAAATTCTTAGAGAGATGTATGCTATGTCTTGCCGCAGGATTGCTGTTCTGCAATCTTCCGACGGCGGCTGCAAGCGGTGGACGTCCGTCGGCTTCGGTGGATCAGGTCCGTGTGAAAGTATTGGTGAGCGGCACCGTAGTCGATGCCACAGGTGCCCCGCTGCCCGGAGCCACAGTGCGCGAGCGTGCCACAGGCAACGGTACGGTGACCAACATCGACGGACACTTTTCCCTGTCCGTATCGTCCGAAGCCTCGTTGGAGGTCAGTTTCGTGGGTTATGCCACCAAAGTGGTGCCTGTGGCCGGCCAGCAGGAGCTGAAGATTGTGCTTGTAGAAGATGCCGCCGCGCTCGACGAAGTAGTGGTAGTGGGCTATGGCATCCAGAAGAAAGTCAACCTGTCGGGTTCGGTCGATCAGATCGGCACCAAGGAACTGGAGAAACGTCCCATCGCCGACCTGTCGCGCGGACTGCAAGGCATGATTCCCAACCTGAACATCGACTTCACCAGCGGCGAGCCGGGACAGGCCGCCAACATCAACATCCGCGGCGAAGCCTCCATCAACGGCGGAAGCCCTCTGATACTGATTGACGGAGTGGCCGCCGACGTCGAAGAGATGAACCGCCTGCTGCCCGAGGACATCGAAAGCCTGTCGGTGATGAAGGACGCTTCGTCGGCAGCCATTTATGGTGCGCGTGCCGCTTTCGGCGTCATCCTCATCACCACCAAGCAGGGTAAGGGCGACCGCATACAGGTGGACTACAACAGCAACTTTGCCTGGAAACGCCCCTCGATGCTGACCGAAAAAACGTCCGACCCTTACATCTACCTGAAACTGAAGAATATCGCCGTGCTCAACACCCCCTGGAGTTCGGGACATGTCACGAGCGACGAGCGCCTTGAATGGGCACGCCAGTGTTCGGACAACCCCGGCGGAACGCCCTCCGTGCGGCTCAACCCCTTGGACGAAACGCAGTGGGAATACATGGGCAACCGCGACTGGACCAGCTACTACCTCGACCGGAGCACCTTCAGCCAGACCCATCAGGTGGCCGTGTCGGGCGCTACCGAGAAGACGCGCTTCTACCTCTCCGGCGGATTCGACAACGAGGACGGACTCTTTTCCGACATCGTGAACAACGACAAGTACCGCCGTTACAGCATGCGTGCCAAGGTCAGCTACGACATCTGGAAGTGGCTTACCCTGTCCAACAATACCTCGTACGTAGTGACCGAACGCCGCAAGCCCAGCTATTACAACATCTCCACCTTCTTCGACCTCGAACCCCACGACATGGACCGCAACCCCGACGGCACGTGGGCCAGCGGCGAACTGGGCGAGGCACTGGCACAGCTGGTGGACGGCGGCGAGGAAACAACCCTCTACGGACGCCTGCAGAGCACCTTCTCGGGCGAGATGAACTTCTGGAAACGCATGTTCGTGGTCAACGTCAACTTCACCTTCATGAAGGGTCACGAGGCCTACGACTGGTACAAGAATACCTACCGCCTGGGCTACGGCCCCGACGACATTCGCGAACAGGGCGAAAGCCGTGCCTACAAGGGCAGTACGGACAACCTCTACACCGTGTTCGAGGTTTACGGCACCTTCAACAAGCTGTTCAACGAACGCCACCACGTGACCGCCATCCTCGGCTTCAACCAGGAGTACAACCGTTCGGACAACTTCACGGCCGACCGCTACAATATTATATCCACCGGCCTGCCTTCCATCGCCTTGTCCTCGGGGGCACAATACGTCAACGAAGTCTATAAGGACTGGGCCATCCGCGGCTGCTTTTTCCGGGCCAACTATACCTACGACAACCGTTACATCTTCGAGATGAACGGCCGTTACGACGGTACCTCACGCTTCCCCAAGAACAAGCGGTTCGGCTTTTTCCCGTCGGGCTCGGTAGCGTGGAGGCTGGACAGCGAACCGTTCTTCGACGGGCTGAAGGACCTCTTCTCGCAGTTCAAGCTGCGCGCTTCGTACGGCTCGCTGGGCAACCAGCTGGTAAGCGAGTATGGCTACATCCCCTCCATGAGTTCGCAACTGGGCAGCTACATCATCGACGGCGAACTGCAGCAGACGGTCACCTCGCCCGACCTGGTTTCGTCCGACTACACCTGGGAAAAGGTGCAGACCGTCAACGGAGGTATCGACCTGGGCTTCATGCGCAACAAGCTGACCCTGTCGTTCGACTTCTACCGCCGCGACACCAAGGGCATGCTCACCATGGGCCGCGAACTGCCCGGCGTGCTGGGTAAGGAAGAACCGCAGGAGAACGCTGCCAATCTGAAAACCCGCGGATGGGAACTCAGCATCGGCTATCAGGACGAATTTCGCCTGGCCGGAAAACCCCTGAACTGGGCAGCCCGCTTCGTCCTGTCGGACAGCCGTACCTGGATCACCAAGTTCGATAACCCCACGCGCAACCTTACCCAGTATTACGAAGGACAGGAGATAGGCGAAATCTGGGGATTGCAGAGCGACGGACTGTTCCGCAGCAAAGACGAAATTGCTGCATTGGACGAGACCGAAATCATCCCCTGGGGAGCACTCGAAATCGTGGAAGGATGGCCCAAGTACAAGGACCTGGACGGCGACCAACGCATCACCAAAGGCTCGACCACCGTTGACGACCCGGGCGACCTGAGCGTCATCGGCAACTCGGCGCCCCGCTTCCGCTTCGGACTGAACCTGAGTGCCGAGTGGAACGGATTCGACGTAGCCGTCTTCCTGCAAGGCATCGGAAAACGCGACTTTTATCCGCAAAGCTACCTCTACTGGGGCTTCTACCAGCAACCCTATAGCGGCGGACAGCTGCACACGTTCGACTTCTACCGTCCCACGTCCGACAGCGAAGTAGATATGGCCAAGCATTCGCAGTCGTACATCGCGGCCGGGCTGGCCAATCAGAATCTCGACGCGAAGTATCCCGTTCTGCAGTCGTGGCTGGCCGATAAGAACTTGGGAACCCGCATCGACCAGTCCATGGGTCTGGCCATCCCCCAGACGGGCTATATGCTGAATGCGGCCTACCTGCGTGTGAAGAACATCACCATCGGCTACACACTGCCCCAGGAATGGGTGCGCAAGGCGAAGCTGAGCCGTGTGCGTGTGTTTGTCAGCGGCGACAACCTGTGCGAGTGGAGTGGGGTGAAACCTTATTTCGACCCCGAATCCATCACCGATACGTCGGCTTTCGGCTACGTTTACCCCTTCAGCCGCCAATACTCTTTCGGACTTAATGTGACATTCTAATCAAACATACAGTAAAATGAGAAACTATATAATATCCAGTTTGGCCCTTTCGGCCACCCTGTTGCTGGCTTCCTCGTGCAACGACTCGTTCATGGACCGGCAGCCCCATACGGAAATCGGTGTCGATTCCTACTTCAACACCGAGCGCGACCTGCAAATGTATTGCTATGGTCTGGTCAACACGCCGGGCTACAGTTACGACTCCGACGAAGGCACCGACGACCAGGCCACCACTTCGAATGTGGAAATCAAGAACATCATGCTTTCGCCCAACCCCACTTCAGTCACCATCAATGCCGGATGGGATTGGGAGCGCCTTTACGACATCAACTTTTTCCTGGCCAACTGCGACCGCGCCAATGTCACCTCCGACGTCCTGGCGCATTATCAGGGAGTGGCACGTTTCTATCGGGCCGAGTTCTATATGGATAAGGTGAAAACCTATTCCGACGTACCCTGGTACGACAAGGTGCTCACGACCGACGACCCCGACCTCTACAAGGCCCGCGACTCGCGCGACTATGTCGTCGGCAAAATCTTCGAAGACTATCGTTTTGCAGCCGAGCACGTACAGGCCGACCAGCCTCAGGGAGCCGTCAACAAGTGGATTGTACTGTCCATGATGGCCCGTCATGCCCTGTACGAAGGCACCTACCGCAAGTATCACGACGAACTGAACCTGCAACAGACCGCCGCCGACTATCTGCGTATGGCAGCCGATGCCGCCTGGCAAGTCATGCAGGAAGGCGGTTTCAGCATCTACAATACAGGACATCCCTACGAAGACTATTCCACGCTGTTCAACAGCCCCGACCTGACCACCAATCCCGAGATGATACAGGCACATTACTACGAGAACGACGTGGCCGAAAACGGATTCTGGGCCTACATGTTCGGCAACTACATTCCCTGTCCCACGAAAGATCTGGTACAGGCCTACCTGATGAAGGACGGTTCCTACTATTCTTCGCAGCCCGACTATCGGACCCGTCAGTTTGTAGATGAGTTCAAGGACCGCGACCCGCGCATCTATCAGACACTGGCTTATCCGGGCTGGGAACTGGTCAACACCATGACCTATGCCACCGGTGCCGGTATCTATGTGCAGGAACTTAACAAGAACTTCTCGGGCTACCACCAGATAAAAGGCTTCATCAACAACAAGGACGAAAACTACTACGTAGGCATCGACTTCCCCGTCATCCGCTATGCCGAAGTGCTGCTCACCTATGCCGAGGCAAAGGCTGAACTGGGCGAATTGACGCAGGACGTGCTGGATCAGACGGTCAACCTGCTGCGCGACCGTGCCGGAATGCCCCACTTGCAGATGAATCCGCCCGTCGATCCCGTGATGGCAGAAGCCTTTCCCGGTGTCGGATCGACGCTGCTCGAAATCCGTCGCGAGCGTCGTGTGGAACTGGCGTTCGAAGGTTTCCGCTTCGACGACCTCATGCGCTGGCACGCCGGCAAGCTGTTGGAGCATGAGCCCGAAGGACTCTACTTCCCCAGTTTGGGCAAGTTCGACCTGACCGGCGACGGCATCGAAGACATCTGCCTGATACCTTCCTCGCAGTCGATTCCTGCCGAAGAAGACAAAGAAACCAATGCTTTGGGCGAGAAACTGGTCTATTACCGTGCCGGAACCATCGACGACCAGAATGCCACCGTTTATCTGAGTGACGGCGATCATGGTACCATTCAGACCATCAAGGACATGGGTACTTTCCAAGAACCGAAGTTCTACTATCGTCCCATTCCCCGTCACGAGATGGATCTGAATCCCAATCTGGGACCGCAACTCTTCGGCTGGGAATGATCCCTCCCCGCAAGCATTCAATGAATAACTCTTTTAAAACAATACGAAAATGAGAAAAGGATTTTTATCAAAGTGGGTGGTCCTGTGCTGTTGTGCTGTCAGTCTGGCTTCCTGCAATCAGACTGACCGGCAGAATCAGTCTCAACAACCTGCCATCAAACTGACGTTTGCTTATTTGACTGATGTCCACCTGAACAAGGACAATAGCGGCAATGGCAACGAAGGCCTGAAGAAGGCCCTGAAGGTCGCTGCCGACCAAGGAGCCGAATTTGTACTTTTTGGCGGAGACAATGCCGATACCGACCAGCTGGGCGATGCCGAAGTGACTGCCGATACCTTGCATGCACGCTTTGCAAGGTTGGTGAAGGAGTCCGGACTGCCGGCCCATTTCACCATCGGAAACCACGACCGGTTCTACCTGGCCGGGGGAAAGGCCGATACACTGGGTTTCGGAATGTTCGAGAAACATTATGGCAAGACTTACGGTTCGTTCACGCAGAAAGGTGTTCATTTCGTTACCCTCAACAGCCTTTATCCGCAGGGTGGTGAGGCACCCTACAGCGTAGGCACCGAGCAATTGGCCTGGCTGAAAGCCGACCTTGACACAGTGAGCCGTCAGACGCCGGTCATTGTTTCGCTTCACGTGCCCATGCTGTCGCTCTATTATCCCGTAGTGGAAGGTACGATGAAGGCCTGGGATATGATTGCCGACAGCAAGGCTGTGGTTGACTTGCTGAAGGAGCACAATACGCAACTCGTCCTGCAGGGACACCAGCACATCTACGAGCAGATTCAGGAACGCGACTTGTGGTTTGTTACTGCCGGTGCCGTGTCGGCATGCTGGTGGCAAGGACCTTTCTTGACTACACAGGAAGGCTTCCTTTTGGTCAAAGTGGACGAAAACAACCGCATCTCCTGGGAGTACATCGACTATGGATGGGAAGTACCCGGAAAATAACCCGATAATCATAAAATGAAAAAATGAAAACGAAACGATTGCTGATGACGGCAGTTTTGGCTGCCGCCTGCTGGAGCGGAATGTATGCCCAGCAAACACAAGAGCTGCCCGACCGTATCAAGATGGGGCAGGAGAGAGTGAAAGTACGTCGTGACATCAGTCTGCCGCAGATTGACGGATACGACTTGCTGAAGTGCGATTTCCACATCCATACCGTCTTTTCTGACGGCATCGTGTGGCCTTCACTTCGTGTCAACGAGGCATGGGAAGAAGGTCTTGATGCCATTGCCTTGAGCGACCACGTAGAGGGACAACCTGCCCGCGAAGGCATGAAGAAGGGCGACCTGGATCTGGCTTTTAAGAATGCCGAGGATGAGGCGCTGCGGCGCGGCATCATTCTGATTAAGGGAGCCGAAATAAGTCGTTCCATGCCCCCCGGACATCTTAATGCCCTCTTTCTGAACGATGTGGATGCCTTGCAGAAGGACGACGTTGTGGAAGCACTGCGCGAGGCACACAGGCAGGGAGCCTACATCTTTTGGAATCATCCGGGATGGAACGTCAAGGAAGTGAAGTGGCACGACATACACGAACGCCTCTGGAAGGAAGGCTTGCTGAACGGCATCGAAGTGTTCAACGAGTTCGAGTGGTATCCCAAAGCGCTGGAATGGGCCAAGGAAAAGAAACTGACGCTGATGGCCAATACCGACGTACACGATGTCATCGAGCGCCTGTATGACAGGACGCAGGTGTCGCACCGTCCTCTGACCCTCGTGCTGGCCAAGGAACATACGGCGGCTGCCATTAAGGAAGCTCTTTTTGGCGGGCGTACGCTCATCTGGTTCTACGATACGCTGATAGGCAAGGAAGATTACCTGAAGAAGTTCTTCGAAGGAGCTGTCCGTGTGCAGCCTTCACACTATGCAACAGAGGCTTCGGCTTACGTGACGGTGACCAATACGTGCGACGTCCCCTTCAGACTTGAAGTGGCTTCGGAAGTCAAGGGCTATCCGTCATGTATCCAGCTGCCGGCAAGGGCTTCGGTTGTTGTGTCGGTACCCAAAAACGGCACTAACCCCGTTGCTTACAAGGTAACCAACCTGCTGACAGCCTATGAACAGTGCATTGAAGTTTCGTTGTTTTAACGGAAAAGAGGAGTGAAGGTAGGCCGAAAATACCTACCTTTGCTTGTATTATTAACCATTATATCATAGTTATGAAACGATTGACGTATTTGATGCTCTTCCTGCTGGTGGCCTTGGTGGCAAAAGCACAGCAGGCAAAGTATGTATTCTATTTCATTGGCGACGGCATGGGCCTGAACCAGGTGAACACTACCGAAATGTACCTGGGCGAACAACAGGGACGCATTGGCACAGAGCCCCTCTGCTTTGCTTCCTTCCCCGTGGCAGGTATGGCCACTACTTTCTCGGCATCCAACTCCATCACCGACTCGTCGGCAGGCGGAACAGCCCTTGCCACCGGTGTGAAGACCTATAACGGCGCCATCGGCGTAGACGCCAACAAAGAACGGGTGATGAGCGTAGCCGAACGCGCCAAACGTGCCGGCAAGAAGGTAGGTGTAACTACCAGTGTCAGCATCGACCACGCCACTCCGGCAGCTTTCTATGGCCACCAGCCCGACCGTAGCATGTACTACGAAATTGCCCTTCAGCTGCCCGAAGCCGGTTTCGACTTCTACGCAGGCAGCGGCTTCCTGAAACCCGCCCGCACGTTCGACAAGAAAGATGCTCCCAGCATCTACCCCATCTTCGAGCAGGCCGGCTACACCATTGCCCGCGGACTCGACGAGTATAAGGCCAAGGCAGACGGTGCCGGTAAGATGATACTGATGCAGAAAGAAGGTACCAACTCTTCGAGCCTGCCCTACGCCATCGACCGCCGCGAAGGCGATCTGACGCTAGCACAGATCACCGAGAGCGCCATCGACTTCCTGTCGCGCGACAATAAGAAAGGCTTCTTCCTCATGGTCGAGGGCGGCAAGATAGACTGGGCTTGCCACAGCAACGACCCCGCCACGATGGTCAAGGAAGTCATCGACATGGACAACGCCGTCCGTGTGGCTTACGAATTCTACAAGAAGCACCCCAAAGAAACCCTCATTGTGATTACAGCCGACCACGAAACCGGCGGACTGGCCTTGGGCAACAGCAACTATACGCTGAACCTCAAGTCGCTCGATTGTCAGAAACAGTCGGTCGACCTGCTTTCGCGTGCCCTTACCGATCTTCGCAAATCCAAAGGCAACAAAGCCACTTGGGAAGACGTGAAAGCCTTGCTGACCGAACGTATGGGCTTCTGGGGCGAACTGACGCCCACTTGGGAGCAGGAGAAGATGTTGCGCGACGAGTTCGAATCGTCCTTCGTACGCAATAAGGTAGTCTTCGAAGAGAGCCTCTACTCGAAGACCGAACCGCTGGCTGCCGTAGCCAAGAAGGTACTGAGCCAGATGTCGAAGCTGGGTTGGACCACCGGAAGCCACTCGGCCGAATACGTACCTGTATTTGCCGTAGGTGCCGGTTCGAAGCTCTTCATGGGCAAGATGGACAATACGGACATCCCGAAACGCATCGCCAAGGCTGCCGGTTACAAGTGGTAACACACCGCGGCCTTGCGCCGTGCGCAAGCTGAAGAGGGTGCATTAAGCACAAGAACAGACAACAAATTTCAGGCACGGATTACACGGGAAATCACGGTGAAAAGAATAAAGCAATCCGTGAAAATCCGTGTAATCCGTGCCTGAAAAAATCAGTTCTTCTGCTTAATGCACCCTCTTTCCGTATATATAATATATACAGTTGGCTTTTACAGCTTCGTTTCCCCCTCGACAAACTCTTCGAGGAAAAGGTTTTCACCGTCGAACACGGCGTACGAGAAGTAATTGATCCAGTCGCCCAGGATGACGATGCGCGACTTGGCGCTCAGCATCAGGTCGAGCTCGATGTGGCGGTGTCCGTAGATGAAGAAGTTGATGTTGGGATGGTTCTTCAGATAGTCCTTGGTGTAGAGCACCAGAAACTCGTTGTTCTCGCCCATGTAGTCGGGTTCCTTACCGTTCACGCGCTTCAGGCGGCTGTGCTTGGCCCAGTTCAGCCCGAACTCCATACTCCAGCGCGGATGCAGGGCCGAGAAGAGGGTTTGCAGCGTGCGGTTGTGGAATATGGCGCGCAGCATCTTGAACTTGCGGTCGGGGTCGCCCAGCCCGTCGCCGTGGGCCAGGTAGAACTCCTTTCCGTAGATTTCGGTGGTCAGGGGGTGGCGATGCAGGATGACGCCGCACTCCTTGGTCAGATAGTCGCCGCACCAGATGTCGTGGTTGCCCGTGAAGAAGTGCACTTCCACGCCCAGGTCGGTCAGTTCGGACAGTTTGCCCAGAAAGCGCGTATATCCCTTGGGCACGACGGTCTTGAATTCGTACCAGAAGTCGAACATGTCGCCCAGCAGGTAGACGGCAGCTGCCTTGTGCTTGATGCTGTCCAGAAAGTTGACCAGGCGGCGTTCCTGCGTCCGCCCGTGTTCGATGGCCCGTGAGCCGAGGTGTGCGTCGGAAAGGAAATATACGTTCTTCATATCAGGCTTGATGTTAGGGGTTGGCGTTTATCTCTTATTTGAACAGTTCGTCCAGGTATTTGTAGAAGGCGGGGTCTTCGCCTACCACTACTTTGGCGATTTTACCTTGCGGATCGATGACGATTTTGGTGGGATATCCCTGTATGCCGTACTTCACGGTGATGTCTGTCTCGTCCGTATTGCGCACGTGCAGCCAGGGCAGTTCGTGTTCCTTGACGGCAGCTTTCCATTTCTCTTCCGTGTCGCGGCAGTCGATGCCCAGTATCTCCATGCGGTCTTTATACTTGGCGTAGTATTTCTTCATGTCGGGGATGCCTTTGATGCCCCAGCCGCACCAGCTACCCCAGAAGTCCAGCACCACGTACTTGCCACGCAGCGACGACAGGGTGAGGTCGTTGCCTTGTAGGTCTTTCAGGGTGAAGTCGGGGGCGTCGGCGCCTTCTGTGATGTTCTTTTGTGCTTCTTTGCGGGCTTTCTGTTGGGCGATAGCTTCTATCATGGCGCGATAGAGCGAAGCCATCGGACCATTCTGTGCCTTTTCGCCGACAAGGTCGAGCAGGTCGCTTGCGGTTCTGCCCATATCGGATATCAGATAAACGGAGAGGTCTTCGTCGGGGTGCTGACGGATGTAGTCTTCCTTCACCTTTTGCATATCGGCATGGATGGGTTCATAGAGCTGTCGCAACGAGTCGATGCGTTCGGGCGTCAGTGTTCCTTTGTTCTGCATGTCGATGATGACTTGTGTCACTTTGTGCATCTTGTCCTCATAGGGCTTGTACTGTTTGCGTACTTCTTCGTAGGCCTGGTGGAAGGCATTTCCTTTCAGATGGTAGTCGTCCATGGAGCCGCTTACCTCCACTGTCTCGCCGGGGAAGGCTACTACGCCGATTGTCTGGCGAAGCGATGCTGCTTCGGCACCATTACTGGGTTTGGCATAGAAATAGGCTTCCATCGGTACGCTGTCGTTCTTAAGCTGGAAGGAGAATTGCCCATTCTGCATGGCTATTGTATCTCTTTGCACCGCGCTTCGGCTCAGGTCCGACAGGGCAAAGTAGTTTACTATCAGTGTATCACTTTCTATACCGGTCAGGTTGCCGGTGATGGTAGTCTGTTTCGGTGCGGGCTGGCAGGCACAGAGCAGTGCGGTGGCGGCCAGCAGGCTGAGTTGTTTCTTGTTCATGGTATGTAGTTTTATTCGTTATAAAAATCCCAGTTCCAGTTTGGCTTCTTCGCTCATCATGTCCTTGTCCCATTCGGGTTCGAAGACGAGGTTGATGGTGGCAGCACTGACGCCTTCGATGCTCTCTATCTTCTGGCGGATGTCTTCCATGATGAAGTCGGCCGCGGGACAGTTGGGAGCGGTGAGGGTCATGTCGATGTTGACGCTGCCGTCGTCGGCTACGTCTATCTTGTAGATGAGGCCCAGGTCGTATACGTTGACGGGTATTTCGGGGTCGTATACGGTTTTGAGCATGGCTACTATTTTCTCTTCTATTTCAAATCGGGTCATACGAATTGCGTTGTTAAGGGTTGTTTATGGTGGCAAAGCTATGTATTTTAATTGAAACGACAAAATCGTAGACCGTGGTTTCTTGTGTGCTGTGCGGGTCAGAGGGCACCTTCGTCGGCGAAGCTGTAGTAGCTGCCGTCGGTGACGATGAGGTGGTCGGTGAGGCGTATGTTCATGATTTGCGCGGCCTGTCGGATGCGGTCGGTCAGGCGGCGGTCGTCGTTGCTGGGGCGGGTGTTGCCCGAGGGGTGGTTGTGGACGAGTACCAGCTGGGTGGCGCGGCGCAGCAGGGCTTCGCGCAGGATGGTGCGTACGTCGGCGGTAGTCTGGTCGATGCCTCCGCGGCTGATGCAGATTTTGTCGATTACTTTTCCGGCCTGGTTGAGGAGGAGTATCCAGAACTCTTCGGTAGGCAGGTCGCACATCAGGGGGTGGAACAGCTCGTAGATGTCGGTCGAACAGCGGATGGCAGGGCGTTCGGCAGGTTGGCTCAGCTTGCGGCGTCTGCCCAGTTCGAGGGCGGCCATGATGGTGATGCTCTTGGCAGGACCCAGCCCCTTGAAGCGGGCAAAGTCGCGCATTTCCCACTTGCCCAGTTGGTTAAGGTCGTTGCCGCAGGCGTTCATTACGCGTTGCATCAGTGTTACGGCGCTTTCTTCGGCATTGCCCGAGCCGATGAGGATGGCCAGTAGTTCGGCGTCGCTCAGGGCTTCGGCACCTTTCAGCATCATCTTTTCGCGGGGGCGGTCTTCGGCAGCCAGTTGCTTGATGGTGAGTTTGTTCATAGTTTTTTTAGTTGACGAGTTGACAAGGGGACGAGGGGACAAGTTGACGAGGGGACGAGGGGCGAGCTTTTTAGTGGAAGGAGTTGACGAGTTTTCAAGTAGCAAGGCCTTGTGCCCTCGTCAACTTGTCAACTTGTCCCCTTGTTCACTATTTATAAAAATTCTTCTTGAATGCTTCGAATTCGCCGCGGCCGCATATACAGCGGTTCCACCATGCGCGCCAGAAGCCTGTGCCGTAGCCGATGAGCTGGATGTAGGCGGCAGCGATGGAGTAGAGCCCGATGCGCAGGCTGTGGTTCTGCACAGTCGAGTCGGCCATCACCAGCAGGGCATAGAGCAGCAGGGGCAGGGGCGACCAGGGGCAGAACAGGGTGCCCAGCAGCAGTATGGCGGTGCCCAGCGTGAAGAGGGCGGGTAACAGGTGGACCAGCTTCAGCGATTCGGGGTACTTCTTGTAGAGATTGATGCGGGCGATGCCCGAGTTGTGCACCTGCTTGAAGAACTTCTTCAGGTCGGTGCGCCGCTTATGATAGACCCATGCGCCGGGAAACAGGCGGCAGCGGTACCCGCCTTTGAAGATACGGATGCTCAAGTCGATGTCCTCGCCGAAGCGCATGCGCGAGAAGCCGCCCAAAGCCTGATAGACGTCGCGGCGGATGCCCATGTTGAAACTGCGGGGGTAGAACTTGTCCATCTTCTTCTTGCCGCCGCGGATGCCGCCGGTGGTGAAGAACGAGGTCATGGAGTAGTTGATGGCCTTCTGTATGGGGGTGAACGACGCGTGTGCGCGGTCGGGTCCGCCAAAGGCATCGGCAGGCGCGGCTTGCAGTTCGGCCTCGACGGCATCCAGATAGCCGGGGGGCAGGATGCAGTCCGAATCCAATATAATAAGGTATTCGCCGTGACTGCGTTCGGCACCGTAGTTGCGGGTCTGGCCGGGGCCGGAGTTGGGCTTGGTGTAGTAGTGCAGGTCCAGCCGGTCGGCGTACTTCAGCGTCACGTCGCGGCAAGGCACCGACGAACCGTCTTCCACCACAATGACTTCAAAGTCGCGGAAGGTTTGCTCCAGCAGGCTTTGCAGCAGTTCGTCCACTTCGTCGGGACGGTTGTATACGGGAATAATGAAGGAATAGCGCATGGTGTGTTTCTTTATTCTTGACGGAGGCAAATGTAGGAAAAATATTCGGTTATCGGGGACGTTGCCTCCGATATTATTTTCTGCCGTAGGGAGGGGCGGCCTGCCATGCAATGATACGAAAAATCCCCGCTTGCACGCCGGTGCAACGGGGATGGGGTTTCTATCTGTTCGATGAAACCTTATGCCTTCACGCGGCCCACGTAAGAACCGTCGCGAGTATCGATTTCGATGGTTTCGCCTTCGTTGATGAAGAGGGGAACACGTACAGTGGCACCCGACTCAACAGTAGCAGGCTTCAGGGTGTTGGTGGCAGTATCGCCTTTCAGACCCGGCTCAGTGTAAGTAATCTTCTGCTGTACCTTGATAGGCATGTCGGCATAGAGTACGGTTTCAGTCGAAGCGTCGGAAACTACATCTACTACCTGGCCTTCGAGCAGGAAGTCAACACCGTTGATCAGGTCGTGAGCGATGGGAATTTGTTCGAAAGTCTCTTGGTTCATGAACATGTAGTCCTCGCCTTCCTGATAGAGGTATTGGTAGGGGCGGCGTTCTACGCGCACGTCTTCCAGCTTTTCACCGATGTTGAAGCGGCGTTCCAGTACGTAGCCGTTTACTACGTCTTTCAGTTTCGTACGCATGAAAGTGTTACCTTTTCCCGGTTTTACATGCAGGAAGTCGATGCAGAAATACAGCTTGCCGTCCATGCGGATGCAAGTTCCGATTTTAATGTCTTGGGCATTAATCATAACTATCTTCTTTTATTTATATA
>CDTW01045951.1_pt1 | contig 74733 bp, 79 predicted proteins | sample 554901 | NCBI WGS metagenome assembly CDTW01 (sample SAMEA3182045, study PRJEB8094) | gut metagenome | biome: human; feature: gut; material: Stool; isolation source: human stools | place: Canada | collected 2011-11-01
CCACTACACAAGCCCCGTGATTATCCGCAGCATCTATGAAGCACTGGAAAACATGGGATTTGAAAAGGGCAACGTATTAGACAAAACCACGCCGAGATTGATACAATTCCATACCTTCAAAAATGCCGTAAATCCGCCGTTTCTGGGCGGTTTTTCTATTTTCGGCACTGTGGCGGCATAGGCGGAACGGTGGCTTTGTCGAGGCGGCTCATACTTTTCAAGGATACTCTGTAACGATAGAAAAGCTATCGTTATAGAGTAGGGCTATCGTTAAAAAGCATAGACCCCTACCAAAAAGCAGTCGTAATAATCGCTGCCTTTCAGCAGCAAAACTTTAAATATTTGCTTGACAATAAGCAGCGAAAATGCTATACTAATGAAGAGGTGAGACTATGCCCAATTTAGGTGAAATGATAAAGAACAAGCGAGAAGCCGCTGGGCTGTCTCAGAAGAGATTAGGAACTGCCTGCGGATTGAGCGATAGCGAAATCATGAAGATTGAAAATGGACAGCGCAAAACTCCAAGTTGGAAAAATTTGTGCAAAATCGCACAGGTGTTAGACTTCCATCCGTTCGAGATTTTGTTGGTCGCGGGATACATTACTGAGAATGACATCAATCCTAAAGTAAGGCTTCATGGATTGGATAAGTTGAATGAGAATGACATAGAAACCATTCAGCTGTTTGTTGATTTTATGATTTCAAGAAAAGGCACCGACGGGAACCCAGAAGGAGGGCTTTAATATATGCCATACAGATTAGGAGAATTGTTCTGCGGTCCTGGCGGAATCGCCTGGGGCGCACTCCACGCAGATATAGGAAATCCAGAGTATACAATAGTGCATCAGTGGGCAAACGACTATGACGCGAGTACTTGTGACACATACCGCTATAATATTTGCCCGGATGCCCCACAGACTGTTTACCACGAGGACATCAGGAAACTTGACATGAGCAAGCTGGCACCAATTGACGCACTGGCTTTCGGCTTCCCATGCAACGATTATAGCGTTGTAGGTGAACAAAAAGGAATGGATGGCGTTTACGGCCCTCTCTATTCCTACGGTGTTGCCGCATTGAAACTGTTTAAACCTCAATGGTTTTTAGCAGAAAATGTTGGCGGCCTGAGAAACGCCAATGAAGGCAGAGCCTTTACGAAAATCCTCACAGAATTGAGGGAAACTGGTTATACAATTACACCTCATCTGTACAAATTTGAGGAGTATGGTATTCCACAGGCACGACACAGGATCATTATTGTTGGAGTCAGAAACGACATTGATGTGACATTCAGAGTACCCTCAGTTGAACCGTATAAGGGAATTGACAATTCATGCAGAACCGCTATTGAAAATCCGCCTATTCCAGAGAATGCTCCAAATAATGAGAGGACTCGTCAATCAGAAATGGTAATTCGGAGATTACAGCATATCCTTCCCGGTCAGAATGCTTTTACAGCGGATCTTCCGGAAGATCTGCAGTTGAATATCAAGGGAGCGAGGATTAGCCAGATATACAAACGCCTTGATCCGGATAAACCGTCTTACACAGTAACGGGAAGCGGCGGAGGCGGAACGCACATTTATCATTGGGAAGAACCGCGGGCATTAACGAATCGGGAAAGAGCCAGACTTCAGACATTTCCAGACACCTATGTTTTCCAAGGAAGCAAGGAAAGCGTCCGCAAACAGATAGGTATGGCGGTTCCATGCAGAGGGGCTCAAATAATTTTTGAGGCCATTCTGAAGTCCTTTGCAGGCATTGAATATCCATACACAGAAGCCAATATTAATGAATAATGACAGCCGGAGAGTATCGCTGAATGTTGTGCTCCCCGGCTTTTCTCATTTATTATTTACAATGTCATCATAGAGTTTCTTTAGATTGTCCTCGGCTACAGCTCGCTTTAATTGGCACTCCCATATCGTGATGACATTCCATCCTTGGGATTTGAGCTGCTTAATATTTTGTTCATCACGTTCCACATTCCTGGTGATTTTCTTATGCCAATATTCTTCGTTAGATATGGGCCACACAAAGCGTCCACAATCGTGGTGATGCCAGAAGCATCCATTCACAAATACAACAGTTTTGTATTTTGGGAATACTAAATCCGGACATCCGGGAAGTCGGCGATCATTTTTTCGATAGCGAAGACCACGGGCAAACAGATACTTTCGAACTTTTTCCTCTGGTTTGGAGTTGGTGCTTCGAATATGCGACATATTCATACTGCGAACTTCTTTTGAGTGATTATCTGCCATAGGATTATCCATTGCCTCCAGACGAAAAGTCCATGTAATACTGTTCATCATCGATTTTGTAGAAAACCACATCCGTCCGTCCATATGCTTTCAGGTCACTGGTATGCACATATGCACCATTTGCCAGTCCGAGTCGATTCCGAAAATACTCACCAAGTTGAGCGTTGCTTGCCGGGGTCGTAATTGCCTTGTCGTTCTGCTGCTCCACACGGAGCTGTAGCGTATGATGGTCATCTGTAACTACGAGGAAATGCTGTTTGTTTAGTGGGAAAAATCCGCTCTTTGCTATCCTGCTGGGGAGAGGGATGTATGCCTCATTTTTATTGCGCTTGTTCCGTTGTCCCCAGTTCAGACCAGAGCGTTTTCCCGGTTCTCCTGTCCTGGTTATGAGAGGCAGGTGAACGCAATTGTCATGAAGCTTGGCATCGGCGGAAGAAGGAGAAGCCGTTGATGAACGAATTATGATATATTCTTCAACCTCCGAATGATTACAGAAAATAGAGCGGGTAACAGCGCTTTCATATAATTTATAGGCGTGTGCTGCCGATTGTGCTGTTATAGAGCCTCCGTTGTTTCTCAGAAACGAGGTTTGCGTAAAATCATAAGTACAGTCAAACGCCTGGACGGGCTTATCATCCTGAAGCCAAATAAACAAATTGCTTTTGGATGTTGGCGGCTGGAACAAATAGCTGCAGGAAATGCTGCACTTGTTAGAATATCTGCGCCCATGAAGTTCTTTGAATCCCTCGTGAGAAATGTTATCAATACCACTGTCAACTACAGCCTCTATAATAAGTTCGATTGAAATATAGGTGATGCCCTGCTCCTCATAGGTTGTAAGAAGCCATGAAGCCATACTCGGTGTTGCGTGAGATGAAAGTATACAGAGCCTATTCGCTCCGGAGGCTATGGGATCAAACAAGATAACTTTTGCTATGCTTTCTGTATATTGCGATTCCATATCACTTAACCTTCCTCTTCAAAAACATTGTAATACATGGTGTTGTCGGGGAGTTTTATGTTTGGAACCCACAATGGCTTTCCTCCCCATCCCTTTGTTCCCGTAACCTGATACATAGTCAGAACAGTTTTATCAGAGAATGAACCGCCCAGCTGCCAGTCGTTAGGGGAGAGCAATGCACCAGTCCCTTGGGCAACATTTCTGCCTCTGCGGACAATAAGGATTCCTTGTGCTGTAGGCCGTTCGGCAAGTATTGTGTCCAAAATAGACTGAAATGCCTGCAGTTTAAAATCGGGGCTTGGTATTATGTGCGAGAGTATCTCTTTAAGCAATCGCAGACTAACTTGGTAATATGGTTCTGTTTCCGAAAACGGTTCAAGCAGTTTGGAGATAGCTTCAATAGAATCATTATCAGGATAGAATGGATAATAGTTCGTTCCGCCTGAAATGATTTCGACATGATCATTATCAAGAACATTTTTCCTCGTAGGATTCAGTCCGTTAGGGTAATAAAGTTTAACATCATCAATACCGCGTTCTACTTGAGCAATAATTGAATTGTTTGTAGCATTGATATCTGCAAACAACTTGTACAATTTTTCATCAATGAAGACCATCATCATGCCCAAATCGCGGTCATAACCGAACATCCTGCTATGCTGCCACATGGTATCCGCTTGGGGCTTCTTACTTGTGCGAGTATAGTAAATGGTTTGAAGCCCAGGAAAGGTCACACCACGACCAAGAGTATTGCCCCCTATAATAAAACAACAGCCATTGGAGTATTCAGCGCTGTCAATATCTGTCTTTCCATTCATAACAAGAACCTTTATGTTTTTTTCTGTAAGCAGTTCAACTGTTTTTGAAAAAATAACTTCGAATGGCTGCTTTTCAGATTTGGACGGTGTTAGTCCTTCATATTGTGCCTGCAGTTCTGCCTTGAATTCCGAATTAGCATGTGCGCGGCACCAATCCAGTTCTTTTTCTACTTCATCGGCAAACCTTTGATGCGCAGCTACTCTAACACTCGGGTGGAATAAGCAGTTTGATACCTTCCCGCCTGAAGACAGAATTTGAGCAGATACCGCCAAATGGCGCAGCACGACAGCATGGGTTGGCTTTTTAATAGTATCCAAAAATGTGATGCAATCTGGCTTTCCAGAGACAGGAAAAAAGAAATCCCCGCCAAGATAAGCATCACCTGGCTGAAAATAGTATGTAAAATATGGATGCCAGCCAGAGGCAATTGTCTGAAGGAAGATTGCCTGCGGCGTACCCGTCACCTGCAGATACAGACTGCTCGATGCACCATTCTTGATAATATCAAGATACTTGTTGATAGATGATTGACGATCTCGATTTACAAGTGTATTCAGGGATGCAGCATCGGCCTCATCATCAATTATGAAAAGAGGATTCCCTTTCATAAATCCTGTAGAATTCAAAATGTTTGACCACAATTTCAGAACCCGCACATTTTTCTTCAAGACAATAATTGCGGGCTGGATCAGACTGTTGTCAGTAAAAAGTCGCGAGTCATTCTCGCCGCATATACAAAATCCTTCTAAATCGGATTTTACTCGATCTAAGGTCTGTTGCTGGAGTACGACATTATCAGTTGTCAGCAGGACAAAAGCTGGAAAACCAAGGTCTGCGGCTTTGCACATGATTCCAAACATTTGTCCGGTTTTTCCAGATTGAACATTGCCAAAAAGAAGACCAATTTCGTGACTCGCAAATGAGAATGTTTTAATATACCGATTTCCGACATCTTCAGCTGTTTTCTGAATAGACTCAGCAAGTTTTGTATTTCCACGATCTGTGATTTTCTGTAAATATGTTTTTAGGTACTGCATCGTTATTCACCTCACTTCGCTTCATCCGCATTGCCTATAAAGGCAAGAAGCCACACATCCAAGGCCTCACCATTGCTGTCTAATGCTGTCTGTCCGGTTTTCTTAAACAGAAGCCGGTCGCAGCCATATTCATCCAGCATTTCTTGTGTAATCATTCCTTCACGGTTTCTGTCCTCTGCTGTATTGTTGACTGGTTTTACAATCCCTGCGGCGGCCAAACGGCCTTTAAGCCAGCGCCCCATGATAAGCTCATCACCAACCGCACTGAATTGTTTGTTGTTGTCACTTGTGGTATGTGCTTTAAACCAATATCCATCATCGGTCACAACGAAAAAAGGTTTATTCTTTTCAGGATAACCTTCCATGTGGTATATTTCTGCTCCTACGGTCAGCTGTGTTTCATACCAATCCCGTGCTTTCCTCTTGCTGCGAGGAGCGGCATAGCATACGTTGATGTTTGATTTAGTAAAATGCTTGCCATCATCTAAGAAGCGTTCATCAGCCTTTGGAACTTTAAGCTGCAGGAAAAATGACACGGATGCTTCACACTGTTCATAAAATGCAACATTAGACTGAGGAACAGATGTGACTAATTCAATTCCATTTAACGCTGTATTGATTTCACGGATGAGAGGCATACCATTTATGTCAGCAATATTTGCAGAGCAAAGCGGCTGTTTGAGTTTTTCAATATGTTCGGCAATATCTGAAACTTCAGTTGTGTCAGTTGTAAGAGCCGATATTTCATACTGTCGTCGGTTGGCGGCCTCAAGTTTTATCGCCCCAAGGTTTGCCGAGCCTATGATGGCGGCAAAAGGTTTTTCATGCTTATAAAAGCAGTACAGTTTTCCGTGATATTTAAATGGTTTTACAAGCCGAATTTCGCCAATTCCCATATCACGCCATTTCTGATTTAACTTCAGTGCCGTATGATAGGAGCCCTCAGGCATTCCCTCGATGTAATACATACCAATTGTAAGGCATATGCTTTTTATCCCGTATTTTTCCACCATATTTGCCAACTCATTGACGGATGCGGTGGAAATATACCCCACTGCAATTTCAACACGGTCTGCCTGCGACATTTGTTCGGTAAAGCAGTCGATGATTGTCTGCTGGGTATCTTCAATTCCAAGTGGAAGGATGTTTGAATAAAGTAATTTCATTGCAGTCCTCCGTCAATCTTTTACAGTTTCCATAATATCTTCTAATGTGCAGTCCAAGGCTTCGCAAATTTTAAGCAGCACATCTGTGGTGATGTTTGCGCCTTTACCGAGTTTCGCAATAGATGCGGCGCTGATACCAGCGGCATCTTTTAGCTCCATCTTAGTCATGTTCTTGTCAATAAGAAGTTTCCATAGCTTGTTATAACTGATACGCACTTGTTTGCCTCCTCGTTATTTCATACCCATCATCATTTCATAATGTTGGTCTTGCCCCATGTGATGGAAAATCATCTGGAAAGTGTCTCTGCACTGCTTGACGTCTATGCAGTCATCCACATAATGCATACCATCATTTATGCCGGATGAATTGGCGGCAATGTACGAAAGCATGGCGGATGCCAGTTCAAATTTAGAGTAATCCTCATTGCCAAAATCATCGTGGGTAAAGGCATCCTTATTCTCTTCGAGTATCCGCTTTCGCAAATCACTGCCCTCATACCCACAAAGCTGCAGAAAGTAATATTCCAGGATTCTCCGGATAATGCTCATAAGGGGAATACCGGACGAAGCATCCTTATATTCATCCCACAGAGCCGCATAAGAATTTTTGACCGGATTTACATTCATCCGCTCTGAAGGGCAGTCGGGGTTTGGACAGTCACACAGCCGGATGGAGGACTTGTTGTCCGTTTTACGAATCAGATAAAAGGAAACAAAGTCATATCGGTTTGCATAAGCGTAGGTGACTTCCCTGTGGAAATAAGCATTATGGGTCAAAATAAAAATTTGCTTGATAAAGTTCCCGGAAACTACGGGATTTCTGTTATCCGCATTGTTCCGGCACACTTCGATCATTTTCCTGATCTGTGCGCTCACAATAAAGAGCGCACTGCTGTCCATGCTCGAAACGGGGTCATCGATGACAACAATTTTCTCCCGTGTATCGCCGTCGGCGCTTTCTCTCCCAAATACAAGCTGTTGGAAATATAAAAACGCAATAAAATTCTTTTCCCCTTCGCTGAGGTTCTCCGCAATCTTGCCTGTATCTGTGCGCACAACCTCGTAATTGATGGCCGGGGTTGGGACAACGCGCTCTACAGAACCATCGGGGCGGACGATTTCTTCATGCCGGGGCCGCAGTTCAAATCCCTGGAATCCAGAGTCGCGAAGCATGGTGTTTATGCTTTTCATTGCGGTTTCAGTTTCCACGGTCCGGCTATTTAAAATACGCAGATCCTCTTTTAGCTGGTCAAGTACCTCCTTCTGTGTATTTATGATATCCTGCTGCGCCTGTATTTCCGCATCAAGGGCTGATTCGCTTCGCGCATAGGCTTCCAGGACATCTTTTAAAGTATAGGCGATTTGCTCAAAAACGGCTTTTTTGCACTCGGCTTTCTTTTTCGGGCCAGCGGACACAATATCATTATTGGCATCTATCAGGCGGTTAAAGCCGCTGATGATGTCCGAAAGCTCCTGGAGAAGTGGTTCAACCTCGTCCAAGGCGATGATTTTAGACGGTTCCGCCACCTTGCTCTTGATTTTTTCAATATTTTCGGCTATTACTGCCTTTACTGCAGTGAGCTTGTCATGGTAAGGCTTTGTATCAATTGCAGGGTAAACCTCATCCGGCAGCCGACTCAACGGAACGAACAGGGCATTTGCCGTATCCCGATAAGCAGCCAGGAAAGCGTCCAGCTTCTGAAGGTTTGTTTGATACTGTGTATCAAAACTTGCGGCCAGTATTTCTTCAAAATTCTGGGGCAGCTCTTGGGAACAATACGGACATTTTCCACCTGCCTTTTCATGGTAATCTGCATGGCCTTGGCGCACCCATTCAGTTGCCCCGACTTCTTTCAGAAAGTCTGCAAATGGCGTGTTTGAAGTATTCACAATCGCAAGGGAAAGAATGTCACAGCCGGAGATGTGGTCAAGGGCAGAAACATCACTGACTGCGTTAAATCTGTCATACCGTTTTGCCGTAGAAGAATAGACAGAGTCATACATCCGCTTCAATTCTTCAACATCATGCTGTATGGGAGAGTGGCGTTTTACCTCTTCAGCAAATTTCTGTTTTGACCCTTTCTTGCCCTCCTGAGTCGCTTCGAATACAGTGCGCAGTTCCTCTGTTTTGTCCCAACAATCCTTATATAGCTGTTTTTCCAAAGCCGCTCTCGTTTTAGCTTTTTTATCCTTTTCAGCGAAAGCATCCGAAGAAACTTTTTGTGCCTTTTTCTGTTCAGCGGTCTTCCTGTCAATCTGCTCCTGTATTTTTACATTGGCCTCATTCATGGTGAAAACGCCAGGAAGATTGTGGTAGCTCCTCATATTGGCATCAATAAAATCCTGGTCGTATACAAGGGGGAGATAATCCACAGCAGCTTTGCCAGGGGCATAGATTACCCCAGAGCCAGTTTTTATTGCTTTTGCTATGGTTGTTTTTCCCGTTCCATTGTTGCCAAAGAAATAATTGATGTAAGTTGGGGCAATGGCAGCGCCGGTGCCTTTATATGTGGCGTCATCGAGAGTAATCCGTATAATTTCACTGGGTAATTTATCTGGCATGATATTCCTCCCTGTTAGCTCGGTCTTGGGAGGGTGGTAAGCCCAGCCTCGTCAAATGCCTCAAAAAGATTGACCTTATGTACGGACCATGCACTGAAGTTCAAATCCGTGATAGCGCAGTCCATATTAAGATCAAAATAGATGGCGTTCTTTTTTGCGCACAGTAGCTGCTGGTTAATGGCGGATATGGGCTGGAAAGCAACTTTAATGTTCTTTCCTTCTTTTTTGACCCTTCTAATGTAGCCATAGACCGCCCACTGGTTTGGATCGGTTTTACCCCCAAGTTCAGTATTTTCCCGACAGATAAGGGCTGGGAATGTTTTTAATTCCGCAACTCCTGCATCGGACAGGGATGAACAACGCTCCAGAATTTCCGGCGGAACAAGATGCTGGCTCAGAGCGCGGCTGGCAGTTACAGTCACAATATTATTGATAAATACATCCTCTTCGCATGTAACAAGAAGCTGATAGTACTCCTTGCTGAAGGACTGTATTGCCATGAGCTGCTCGGCACTGTTACTTCCGCCGGGCTGTTGGTAATTGTAGTTGATATTAACCACGCCGCCGCCCTGGTTTGTGACATGGACGTTCGTAGAGCCGGTCTGCTCAACTTTTTGTGCCGCAGGAGGCATTGATGTTTTCGGAATTAGTTCGTTATTCATAAGCCGTCTCCATCAAAAGTGAAAATTGATTGTACCGTTATTCGTCAGATTGACATTGTGATCCCCGTTTTGGATGACATTTGTCTGCTGATGGATAACGGTTATTTTTTTGTCTTCTCCGGCGGCACCTGATGGCATTTCGTCATCCACGACCTCCGCCTCTATAAATTCTGCATTGCTGTCTGTTCGTACCGATTTCCCAGTTGGTTTTCTTGTGGCAGCTGCCGCCTCTCTGATGATAGAAACGAACAGGTCCGCCAGCTTATCCGCAGCATTGTGTAAATTGATGTCTGGGATATATTTCTGGAACACCTCGCACAGCCCTTGAATAGCGCAATCTTGAAAACTTCCGATGTATTCGGAAAATCCAAATGGTTCTACATAGGGGCTGATTTTTCTTGCCAGGCCGGAGATCTTTGTATTTCCGTTGTAATACGCCTTAAAGGATTCTTTATTGTACCCGTTGAGAATATCCAAGCCGTCTTCAGTGACGATTGCTTCAAATAAGGAACGGGTAAAGGCGTGAGTACTGCTCCCGGCTCCGATGCTGGGATGCAGCAAATGTGCAAAGTCTTTAAACTTCATACCCTCATCCTTTCTACCCAAGCCTACCCATGCCAACCCAACGGAACCCGCCTTAACCGACCATGTATTTTATAATGGATTCAGCCCTTAGATAAGGGACGTGCCTTCTGAAAACAGGAGGTACGGGGAAGTCGGAAATGTGTTTTCGGGACATGGAGAGATGATTTCTAATTATAGCACAGCTGTGTGAAACATTCTACCCCTAATCCAGAATTCACATCTGTAAAAGCGAGTTTATTTTCGTATTTGCAGAACTGATTTCCAGAAATAAATCTCAATAGTCCGAGATGGCCATTAGGACGATGGGATGCATAAGACCTTGGACGCAGTGATAAAGACTGCGCTCCGAGTGAAGATGCCCCACCGTTGACTTTTGGCGTTCATTTTCGGATTGGCGGGGTCTGTGGGTGTCTTCAGCCACAGGCTCTTTTGTGTCCCACCGTCCTTTGACCCGGACGGAAAGGACACGAAATGATAGTAAATCAGAGTAAAAAGCAGGACAGGCAGTTCCAGATCCCGATGGTAGTAACGGACGAGGTCATCCATGATTTTGGCTTCAAACCGGAAGACGTCACCTGGCGGCGCATCGGCAACCGCAAATGCAGGGTAGTCATGGTCGATGCGACCGAGGAGGAGTATCGGGCGTACATGGCGCCGATCTGGGCAGAAATCAAACGGGAAGACCGGGATGGACGCTGCATGGTAAAGGGTAAAAACGGCAAGCTGATCCGCTGTCCGGAGAGCAACCGCTGTGAGGAGTGCAAGCATTTCTCGGAGGCCAGCCGTGAGCGGAATAAGCCCGCCTCCCTCTCCGTGCTGATGGATGAGGGAGCAGAGCCGGCCGCAGAAGGGTCATTTGAGGATGATGTTATCTATGAGACGATTCTGGAAGACCTTATCTCCATGCTGACAGAAATCAAACCGAAGTACGGCAGGATCTTCCGTCTGCTCTATGACGGAGCCACCCAGCAGGAAATGGCGGACGAGCTGGGCATCAAGCAGCGCACGGTGTCGGATGACATCAAGAAGATCCGCAGTCTGGTGCAGCCGCTGGTAAAAGACATCTTCAACCGTTAAAAAGTGGGCGGTGCTTATCACTACGATAGGCACCGCCTTTTTCAGTCCTTCTTGTAAAACATGGTTTCATAGCCGTCTGCCCGGAGATTCAAACCTTTGATCCACGGCGGTGTCCTTCCCATCTGCTCACAGACAGCGTCCAGGGAGACATCCAAGCTACACTCAATGATCAGCTCATCGTGGACATGGCCGACGATAAAACAGTGGGACAGCGTCCGCATGGCATACATGAGAATGTCCCTGGAAATGGCCTGGACGATGTTTTCCACAAATTTCGGGCCGTAGGATTCGATGCGCTCCCACTTCTTTGTGCTGCCGACGCCTTCATAGGTGACGGAATCGCCGCCGAACTTGTTTGTCCCCATCTTCGGCTTCACATAGCAGAGCTGCCGGCCGGAAGGCAGAACGATGAACAGCATCCCGCTGCGGTAACGGAACCGGATGCCGTGCGTCTCCGTGTCCAGCCGCTGGCGGACGGTGGTTTTCACGGCATTGTCCACATCCCACCAAAGCTGCACGATGTTCGGATTGGAGGTGCGCCACGCATCCACAAGGGGCTGGAGTTCCTCCTCGGCAAGACCCATCTCCAAAGCGCCCATCGACTTGAGGGCACCCACCGATCCGCCGTAGCCCAGGGCCAGCTCGGCAATTTTGCCTTTTTGCCGCAAATGGGCGTTCTGCCCGTGTTTTTCCACCGGCACATGGAACATGGCGGTGGCACTGGCGCAGTAGATATCGCCGTTCTCCGCAAAGACCTTCAGCCGCCAGGACTCTCCGGCCAAAAACGAAAGCACACGGGCTTCGATAGCGGAAAAGTCGGAAACGATGAATTTGTATCCGTCCCTCGGCACAAATGCCGTGCGGATGAGTTCCGACAGGACTTCCAGCACGGAGTCATACAGTGCAGATAGCAGGGTGTAATCGCCGGAACGAACAAGGCTTCTCGCGTCCTCCAGATGTGCCATGTGGTTCTGCGGCAGGTTCTGTAACTGAATCAGCCTGCCCGCCCAGCGGCCGCTGCGGTTGGCCCCGTAAAACTGGAACATCCCTCTCGCCCTGCCATCCGTGCATACGGCGTTCTGCATTGCCTGGTACTTCTTCACGGAGGACTTGGCAAGCTGCCGGCGCAGCTCCAGTACCTCGGCGAGTTCCGGCGGCGCAGTTTTCAGAAGTTCCTTCACAGATTTCTTGTCCAGGGAGTCCACCTCAAGGCCATGCTTTGTAAGCCACTCCTTCATCTGCTGGACGGAGTTCGGGTTTTCCAGGGCGGTAAGCTGACGCATCTTTGCGGAGAGTTCTTCTCTGGAACGATTATCAATGGCGATGGCCTGTTCCACCAGCACCATGTCAAGCTGGATGCCCCGGTCGTTGATCTCCTGGTCGAGATGGTATTCCTCCCACAGGAAATCCGGCACAGGGAACTTCGACAGCTTCTGCTGGATCGCCATTTCGGTTTCCACATCCCGCTTGTTATACGCGATGAAGGTTGACCACTTCACCGGGTCATGCTCTGGGAGGTTGCGCGTCCTGCCGCCGTTGGCCTTGGTAGGCTTACAAGGGACGCAGAAATAGCGGATGAGCGCTTTACCCTCTGCCATCTTCTGATTTTCCAGCTTGAGGACTTTGCCGATCCCCTCCAGAGAGAGGGGCAGCCCCATGTACGCGCCCCATACCAGGGAGCAGCGCCAAGAGGATGGGTCAAGGTAATTCCGGACGGTGTCCTCCTCTATGCTGTAGGAAGAAAAATACTGCGGATAGTTCCGGCGCAGCCAGACGGAAAGGCAGACCCGCTCGAAAGACGCATTGTACGCCCACTTAATAACGGAATCGTCCGCAAGCGCCTGGATGATCTCCTCCGGCACGGTGTCGCCGGAGGCCAGGTCATATACGGTGACCTCGCCGCCGTCCACAGACGCACCGAAAAGCAGAACCTCGAAGTTAGGGGACTCGGCGTATTTATACACGCCGCATTTTTTCAGATCGACATCGGAAAAGGTCTCCACGTCGATGGATAGGGTGTGGATTGCCATAGTGCTGTTACCTCCATAAGAAACAGGCGGCAGGAGTGCTGTTCCCGCCGCCCGGTGTGCATTGCTTATTCCTCCGGCTGTTTTGCCGCCTGGCGCTTCTTCTCCCTGTGCTTCTTGAACTTTGTCCAGCACCAGTGCAGGAAGTCGGTGATCCAGTACACGATACTGCCGATGGCAAATCCGTACAGGAGGATGAAAATCACGATCACATCAAACTGTTTTGCAAACTCATAAAGCTCTGTCATATCCGTTTACCTCGCATTTTCTTTGAATGGGCGGGCGGCAGTCACCGCTGCCGCCCTGTGTTGTCTCAGGAAAGATAATCGTCATCATCCTCGGTGGAGAAATCATCCTCGGCACGGCTCTTGCCGCCCAGCGGCTCCCCGTCGGAGATCTTCTGCAGGTTGTTCAGCCCGCAGGCGATGCCCCGGTTGCCATTGGAGTTAAAGGCATACAGGTTGATGCTGGCCCTGCCGTATACACCGGAGTACACCTCGGAACGCTCCAGGATGGGGTTCAGGTCCGCATCCACAATACCGGGTGCGGTGGCGGAATTGGCGTTGATGAAGTACGCATCCGCATAGACCGGATCATCGGGGCGTTCCACATCGCCGTCACGCAGCGGGGTCTTGATGACCGAGAGGGCGGGGACGGTCTTGCCGTTTCCCTTCAGCTTGGACTCGCCTTCCTCATAGGCTGCCTGGATTGCCGCTTTGATGGCTTCCACGGTCTTCTTGTCGGACTTCGGGATGATCAGGCTGACGCTGTACTTGGGCGTGCCGCCGTTGATGCTCTTGGGGTCCCAGACATTCGCATAGCTCCAGCGGGTTCTGGGGCCGGTGATTACCTTCGTCTTATTCACAATCTTTGCCATAGTTGTTGTCCTCCTCATTTTCTTTGAAATCGTTAATGGCTGTGTTCATGGCCGGGCGCTTATCGCTCTCCGGCACAAGTACGGGTTTGCCGGGCGGCTTGTAGACAAGGCCGCCGAGCAGCTCTTCAAACTTCTTCCGGCCAAGGGCCTGGCTCATGGCCGTGATGCCCAGCAGTTTCTTCTCATAAGGCTCGTAACCGGCATCCTCGACCGCTTTGGCGACTGCGGCCTCATCGGTGTACTTCCGGTTGGAGCGGCCCTCGACCACTTTGAATCCTGTGAACTTCGTCCCGGACAGGGCTTTCTGCAGGGCGTAGTCCTTGATGTCCCCGGCCCAGGAGACCAGCTCGTCCGCTTTGGTAAGAATAGCGGCGACCTCATCATCTCCCAGGAGCGCGGGCATCTCGAAGTCATACCGTGCCAGTTCCAGGTTATATTCCGCCCGTTTGCGGCAGGTAGCTTTTGCCTTGCAGAACTGGCAGTGATTCCCGGCTTTAAACTCGCCCTTGCCCTCGTATGCCAGCTTTGCGGCAGGGGCAAGCACGGTCTCAGCCCAGGCCAGAAGTTCTTCCCGGCTCATGGTGTATGTGCTGACATTTTCCCGTCGTGGCTGGTAGATGGTAAGGCTGACCTGCGCAATATCGTAGATGCCATCGAACAGGTCGAGGGCGCCCAGCGCATAGCAGGAAAGCTGACTGTTCTTCTCCGCTGACACCAGGACGCCAAGCCCGTGCTTGTAGTCGATGATGTGGAGAAGCCCATCCGATACGATGACACAGTCCCCAGTGCCGAAGCTGCCCTCGATCCCCACATAGCGGGAATAGTCGAGCCGTTGCTCCACAAGCACCAGCGGATCGGTGCAGTGTTCCCTTGCCTTTGCCACTTCCTCCATTACGAAGACGCAGTACCCCTCGGCGCAGTCCTCCATCTCCTGGGAGTAGTAGGTCAGGTTCTCCGTAGGGTCCTTCACCCTGCGGCCGAGGGCTTCTTCCACTTTATAAGCGCACAGCTCATGGCAGTCGGTTCCCTCCTGGGCGTATTCGCTGGGCCTGTCCGCATACTCCTCGCAGAGCCGGGCCGACGGCGGGCAGTTGATCCACCTGTGGCTTGCGGAAGCGGAAAGGAAAGAATGCTTACCCATCGGTTCCCGCCTCCGGCTTTCCGAGCGCGTCCGCTTCCTTTAGAAGCTCCTCATACCTGGAAGGATCAATGTCTGACAGCTTCCGCGCTCCGTACTTTGTGATGAGGGCTTTCACCTCTGCCGAGTACCCTGCCTGGGCGATCACCGTCATGCGGTGGCGCACCTCCTCAAGGGTGAGTGCTTTCGGCTTCTCCTTCGGCGGCGCATCCTCTGTCGCTTGGGAAGAAAACATCCTCGCCAGCGTATTGGCGATTCCGATGATGGTCTCCCCGCAGGAGCGCAGTTCCTTAATCTGTAAGTCCAGGTCGCTCATTTTCCCCATCCGGCGTTCCTCCTTCCTGGTTTGCCATCTGCAGCTTTCTGGCGAGACGCTTCGCGATCACGCTGATGGCGATCAGCACATCGGCGAGTTCCTCGTCAAGCTGCCTGTCTCTGGTTGTCTCTGTGTTTTCCTGCATCCGCAGCACCTCCGTTTCCGAGCGACTTTCCTGCCCCTCTGTCTCTGAAAGGACAGAACAGGGATTTTTCAGCGGAGAAAAATTTTGCCGTCCCTGTGCCTCTCACTTCTGAAAGGACAAGGACGGCATTTTTTAGCGGAAAATCTGACAACGGCAGTTCGCATTTAATAGGAAACGAAAAAAGTCCGGGCGTCCCCCGCTGAAACGGAGGGTTTCTGTCCTTTCACAATTAGAGAGGTGTAAGCCGCTCAATTTTCAGAGAAAGGACGGAAAAAGCTATGGGAACAGCGAAATCAAAAGGTCTGCCGCGCTGCACGGCGCATCGGGACTGCTTTGCCAATAAGGACGGCGTGTGCTTCTGCCTGGGTGACAATGACTTCCACGGGAAGGACTGCCCGTTTTTCAAGACCACGGCGCAGTGTGACGCAGACAGGCAGAAAAGCTACGAGCGACTGGTCAGCATCGGACGGGATGACCTGATCGAGCGGTATCAGGTGAGGGGTGTGTATGGGAGTTAGCAGATATAACAGCGAAGGCTACTACGACCCGACGGCCTATGAAGCCCTCACGAAAGTTACCCAGGAGGAAAAGGCGGTGAGATACCGGCCGCTGGTGTATATCTGCTCCCCGTACTCCGGGGACACGGAGGAAAATACCGAAAAAGCAAGGCGGTACAGCCGGTTCGCCGCAGATGCCGGCACGATCCCCATTGCGCCGCATCTGCTGTTCCCGCAGTTCTTATCGGAAGAAACGGAACGGGAGCTGGCGATTTTTATGGATCTGGTGCTGCTGGGCAAGTGTGAGCAGCTCTGGGTGTTCGGCGGTGAGGTGTCCGACGGGATGCGCCGGGAGATTGGAAAGGCAAAGCAGAAAAATATGACGATCCGTTATTTTACGGAGGATATGGAGGAAACGGAATGCAGATGACAATCTATGACGCCGTGACGGTGGGGAGCCGGTCAAACTGCGTGTATCCGAATCCCGTGACGGTCACGGATGCGGACACCATGCGGCAGGCGGCGGCCTTCGACCATGTGTGCGCGGCATATAAGCAGAACTACCGCAGCGTGGACAACTTCCTGAAAGCGGACTGTTTGCCGATGGACTGTGACAACGACCACTCGGACGACCCGGATGACTGGCTCACGCCCTTTGACGTGGCGATGGACTTTCCGGGCGTGGGGATGATCTTTGTCTACAGCAGGAGCCACATGAAGCAGAAAGGAAAACGCGGCCCCAGGCCACGGTTCCATGTGTATTTTATCTGCACGGAGACAACGGATGCAGCTCTTTACAGTTCATGGAAGGACAAGCTGATTGCCGATTACCCTTATTTTGATGACGGGGCAAAGGACAGCGCCCGGTTCCTGTTTGGGGTAAAGGACGCGGTGGTCGAGGTATATGACGGCGAGATTACCATTGATGCGTTCCTGACAGACAGCTTTGCGGAGTGGGACACGGCGCAAGGGCAGATTCCGGAGGGTTCCCGGAACAAGACCATGTCCCATTACGCCGGCCGGATCATCAAACGGCTGGGGAATACGGAGGAAGCCCATAATCAGTTCTTGAAGGAAGCGGAAAAATGCAGCCCGCCGCTGGATGACGCGGAGCTTGCGGGCATCTGGGCCAGCGCCGTGAAGTTCGGTGCGAAGGTGGCTGCCCAGGAGGGATATATTCCGCCGGAGCAGTATAACCAGGACTTCCTGCTGATGCCGGAGGACTTCTCGGATGTAGGCCAGGCTATCGTATTGTCACGGGAGTACATGGATCGGCTCCGCTTCTCCCCGGCTACGGATTACATCGTGTTCAACGGCTCGTTCTGGGAGGAATCCCAGCCTAACGCCCAGGGCATTGCCCAGGAGCTGACCGCGAGACAGCTTGAGGAAGCGGAAACAGAGATACAGCGGTGCATGAAGGAGATGTCGGAAAACGGCGCGTGGGCCATGCTCGCCGCGATGGGCGCCAAGAAAGCGGCTGCGGCGTTCAGCGAAGCCCAGCGGCGCTCCTTTGAAAAGTATGAGCGGGCGGAAACCTATCGGAAGTACGCCATCAAGCGCCGGGATACGAAATACATCTCGGCCGCCTTAAAGGAAGCCCGCCCGATGATCCAGATCGAACAGCGTGTCTTGGATGCGGATGAGTTTTTACTGAACCTGCCGTCCGGCACCTGCGATCTGAGGACGGGGGCTGTTCGGGAACACAACGCCCAGGACTATATCACGAAGCAGACGGCGGTGGATCCGTCCGGAGACGGCATGGATGTCTGGGAGGACGCCCTCCAGACCTTCTTCCAGGGGGACGCCGACCTGATTCGCTATGTGCAGGAGATTGTGGGGCTTGCCGCCATCGGCAAGGTCTACATTGAAGCCCTGGTCATTGCCTACGGCGAGGGCCGGAACGGAAAATCCACCTTCTGGAACACCATCGCCCGTGTGCTTGGCACCTACTCCGGCAATATGTCCGCAGACACCCTGACTGTGGGCTGCAAGCGCAACGTGAAGCCGGAACTGGCGGAAGCCAAGGGCAAGCGGATGATCATCGCCGCCGAGCTGGAGGAAGGGATGCGCCTGAACACCTCCAATGTCAAGCAGCTCTGCTCCACGGATGAAATCTATGCGGAGAAAAAGTACAAGGCGCCGTTCTCCTATGTCCCCACCCACACGCTGGTGCTGTACACCAACCATCTGCCAAGGGTCGGGGCCATTGACCAGGGTACCTGGCGGCGGCTCATCGTGATCCCCTTCAACGCCAAGATCGAGGGCAAAGCTGACATCAAGAACTATTCGGACTTCCTGTTCAAGATGGCGGGCGGCGCAGTCCTTCAGTGGATTATCGAGGGTGCAAAGCGCGTCATTGCCGGCGATTACAAAATCGTCCAGCCCAGAGTGGTGCAGGACGCCATCCAGAAATACAAGGAGAACAACGACTGGCTGGCCCACTTTCTGGATGACTGCTGTGAGGTAGGGGACGATTTTGAAGCAAAATCCGGGGAGTTTTATAACGCCTACAGGAGCTACTGCCTGCAGATGGGCGAATACACCCGGAGTACGACTGACTTTTACTCTGCGCTGGAATCCACGGGTGTGGTGAGAAAGCGTACCCGTACAGGCGTGATTATTTACGGGCTGAAGCTCAAATCGGAGTTTGAGGATTAGTAGGTGTGTAGGTCGTGTACCTCTCTACCAGAGTTGCTCTAAGGAGATAAAAAAACAATATATAAGAGAGAATCGGGGGAAGAGGTACATGACCGTCACACAGGGAAACGGAGGTTGAAAAATGTTTTTTTACACATGGATGATAAAGAACCATTTAAAGGACGATTCCGCCAAGGGGCTTCTTGCCAGGAGCATGAAAGCAGAAGGAAACGGATTTCCTAAAAGGCGGCGCTTAAAAACGCTGGTCGGGTATCTTGAGCATCGCGGCGCAAGTCAGGAAGTCATGGATGCCCTTGTGGAGTGTTGGGAGGAATACGAAAACCATGAGAGAGAAAACCATCGAACAAAAACTGGTTCAGGCGGTTAAGGCCAAAGGCGGGATTGCGCCGAAGTTCGTGTCGCCGGGATTTTCCGGGGTTCCCGACCGCCTTATCCTATTGCCGGACGGGAAATGCGGCTTCGTGGAAGTCAAGGCCCCTGGCGAAAAGCCACGGCCGCTGCAGAAGTCAAGGATACGGCTTTTGCGGCGGCTGGGGTTCCTGGCATTTGTCCTGGACGGCGAGAGCCAGATCCCCCACATCCTTTCAGAAATCGGAGGTGACAGCGGTGGAGTTTAAACCACATGATTATCAGCAATATGCCATCGAGTACATTGAAACACACGAGGTCGCCGCCGTACTGCTTGATATGGGTCTTGGCAAGACGGCAATCACGCTGACGGCATTGTACGACCTGCTGTTCGACTACTTCGAGATTACCCGCGTTCTGGTGATCGCACCGCTGCGGGTGGCGAGGAATACCTGGCCCCAGGAGATTGAAAAGTGGGACCATCTGAAAGATGTCCGTTATTCCGTGGCGGTCGGTACCGAAAAAGAACGGCTGGAGGCGTTCCGCAGGGATGCGGATATCTACATCATCAACCGGGAGAATGTCCAATGGATGGTGGAGAATGTCCCCTTTGAATTTGACGCCATCGTGGTGGACGAGCTTTCGTCCTTCAAAAACTGGAACAGCAAGCGGTTCAAATCGCTGATGAAGGTGCGCCCCAGGGCAAAGCGCGTCATTGGCCTTACGGGTACCCCGTCCGGGAACGGGCTGATGGACCTGTTCGCCGAGTTTAAGGTGCTGGATATGGGACAGCGATTGGGGCGGTTTATCACCAAGTACCGCCAGGACTATTTTCTGCCGGATAGGATGAACGGTCAGGTGGTGTATTCCTATAAGCCTCTGCCGGGAGCGGAGAAGCGGATCTATGACAAGATCTCCGATATTACCATCTCCATGAAAGCCGCCGACCACCTCAAGATGCCGGAACTCATAAACAGCGAGTACCGGGTGTATATGGATGAGCCAGAACGAGCCATTTACGATGAGATGTGCGAAGATCTGGCGGCACAGCTTGACAAGGGCGAGGTGACGGCGGCAAATGCCGGAGTGCTGTCCGGAAAACTCTGCCAGATGGCAAATGGGGCGGTCTATACGGATGACGGGGATGTGGAATATATCCACGACCAGAAACTGGACGCCCTGGAGGACATCATCGAGAGCATGAATGGAAAGCCCCTGCTGGTGGCCTACTGGTACCAGCACGACCTTGACCGCATCGAGGATCGGCTGCGGATGCGGAAAATCGGCTTTGCAAGGCTGGACTCTAACGCCAGCATCGCAAAGTGGAACCGGGGCGAAATTCCCGTGGCGCTGATCCATCCCGCTTCTGCCGGTCACGGGCTGAACCTTCAGAGCGGCGGCTCCACCCTCTGCTGGTTTGGCCTCACCTGGAGCCTGGAACTGTACCAGCAGACGGTGGCGCGGCTTTACCGGCAGGGGCAGGCGTCCAAGACCGTGGTCATACAGCACATCATCACGGACGGCACCATTGATGAGCGCATTATGAAAGCCCTGCAGTATAAGGACAGGACACAGTCGGCGCTGATCGATGCGGTCCGGGCAAACCTAAGAAAATGAGAGTCAATCAAGGCAAATCCGAGGGAAGAAATTTCTTTTTCGGAGGTAGTGCCTATGAACAAGCAGCAGACGGAAATGAAGGAGTACCTTTCCCAGGCGTTCCGCATTGACCAGCGGATACAGAGCAAGATGGAGCAGGTGGCGTCACTGAATGACCTCGCCACACGGGCAACTGCGACCTATTCGGATATGCCCGGAAGTGAGACGAGGAACCTCCACCGCATGGAGGACGCCATCCTTTCCATCATTGAGCTGGAGGCGGAGATCAATGGGGACATCTGCAAACTGGTGCAGACGAAAAAAGACATCGTCCATAAGATCAAGGCTGTCCAGAACACGGAGTACCAGACCCTTCTGGAACTGCGGTATCTGTGCTTTAAGTCCTGGGAGCAGATCGCCGTGGACATGGGATATGAACTTCGGTGGCTGTACCGTCTCCATCACAGGGCGTTGGACGCCGTTTCTGAAATAAGCCACTAAAAGCCACTGCAATACACCTTGTCCCTGTGATATAGTTAGAATCAGAAAAACAGGACAAGGAACGAGCCTTGCGGGAGCAATCCTGCAGGGCTTTCCTTTTGCCCGGAAAGCGAGGTGCAGCGTGCCAAAGAAACCAAAACGCCCATGCTCCTACCCCGGCTGTCCAAACCTCACGGACGGGCAGTACTGTGAGGAGCATGAAGCTATTGCCCGGAAACGGTACAACAAGTACGGCCGCCCTGCTGACAACAACAAGAAGTACGGCAGGGCTTGGAAACGAATCCGCGACCGCTACGCTGCGGCGCACCCTTTGTGTGAGATGTGCCTGAAGGAGGGTCGGCTGACTCCTGTGGAGGAAGTCCATCACATTGTCCCCCTCTCGCAGGGCGGGACGCATCGGAATGACAATCTGATGTCTCTCTGCCAGTCCTGCCACACAAAGCTGCATCACGAGCTTGGCGACCGGTGACCGTGGGGCGGTCAAAATCTCCGGGACCTTCATGAGCGGACAGCGGCCTGGGGCTTCGTGCGCGAAAAAGGCGAAATCAAAAGGGTAATTAAGGGCGGCCGGCTGCGGCTGCTTTATTTTTCGAGGAAAGGGGTGAGAAAATGCCGACAAAATCCAATAACACAGGCGGGCGCGGCGGCGCGAGACCCGGTGCGGGAAGGAAGAAATCCGCTGTCAGGGAGAAAGCCGAGAACGGCAATCCGGGCGGGCGCAGATTGGAAGTGCTGGATATTCCCGAAGTCGAGGGTGTCGATATGCCAAAGCCCCATGAGTTTTTATCCGCCGAGCAGCGTGACGGGAGTACGCTCCAGGCGGAAGAAATCTACACGGAAACCTGGGAGTGGTTAAAGAAGGTGGGCTGCGCGGCGAAGGTGTCTCCCCAGCTATTGGAGCGGTACGCCATGTGCAGCGCCCGCTGGATTCAGTGCGAGGAGATGACCAACCGCATGGGCTTCCTCTCCAAGCACCCGACCACCCAGAAGCCGATCCCGTCCCCGTTCATCAACATCGGCATTAACTACATGAACCAGGCGGTGCGGCTCTGGAACGAGATCTTCCAGATCGTGAAGGAAAACTGCAGCACCGATTACGGGGAGGTTTCTCCCCAGGACGATCTGATGGAGCGATTGCTCCGTGCAAGGAAGGGGTGAAGCCATGTTTGAGAAAGTAAATCCGTGCCACCCGGATAAGGTGGCGGACCGTATCGCCGGCGCTCTGGTGGATACGGCGTACAGAAAAGAAAAAAATCCCAGGATTGCTGTGGAGGTTCTCATCGGCCACGGTGTCTGCCACATCATCGCGGAGAGTTCCGTACACATCCCGCTGGATGAGGTGGATGCCATTGTGAAGCGTATCGGCGGGAATCTGCACCTGGATTATGTGGAAGTGCCGCAGGACGGACGTCTTGCCAATAACCAGGCAGAAGGAATCCGCTGCGGCGACAACGGCATCTTCAAAGGGGTGCCGGTCACGGAGGAGCAGAAAGCACTCTGCGAGATCGCAAAAAGTGTGTATCACACTTACCCTTCGGATGGGAAGTACATCATTGACGAGGCAAGGCTGATCCTCTGCCAGAGCAATGTGCGCACAGAGGAACTGCAAAAGCTGTATCCTACCGCCGAGGTCAATCCCCTGGGCGACTGGACAGGCGGCACGGATGTGGACTCCGGCGCGACCAACCGGAAGCTGGGCAGCGACATGGCCGATTCGGTGACGGGCGGCGGCCTCCACGGCAAAGACCTGTCCAAAGCGGATGTGTCTGCCAATATCTACGCATGGCTGAAGGCACAGGAAATGGGAAAGCCCGTGGAACTGTGCTGCGCCATCGGAGATGATATGGTGGACAGTATTCCTTATAGAGAAATCGTGGAGACTGCCCGGAGATACATCCAGAGCCTTGGCGGGTTTGAGAAATTTGCGGAATGGGGGCTGGTGCGATGAAGACAACGACAGAAATGCAGCTTGTCCCGATTGCCAAACTGGTACCCTATGTGAACAACGCCCGTACCCATTCCCCGGAGCAGATCACAAAACTGCGCTCGTCCCTGCGGGAATTCGGCTTTATCAATCCCGTCATCATTGACCGGGATTTTAATGTGATCGCCGGTCACGGCAGAATCCTGGCGGCAAAGGAAGAAGGCATCACTGAGGTTCCCTGTGTGTTTGCCGACCACCTCAGTGAAGCTCAGAAGAAAGCCTATATCATTGCGGACAACCGCATGGCGATGGATGCCGGATGGGATGAGGAACTTCTGCGGGTGGAGATTGAGTCTTTGCAGGGCATGGATTTTGATCCCCTGCTGACCGGCTTTGATGAGAAGGAACTGGCAGAACTGTTTGCGGATGATTCCGGCAGCGAAGCCAGGGATGACGATTTTGACCTGACCGCTGCGTTGGAGAAAGCCTCCTTTGTGGAGCGGGGCGATGTCTGGACAGTGGGCCGGCACCGCCTTGTGTGCGGGGACGCCACCTCCGCCGAGGATGTGGCCCTGCTCATGGATGGCAGGAAGGCTAACCTCATCGTGACGGACCCGCCCTATGGCGTCTCCTTTAAAAGTGCCAGCGGCCTGACCATCCAGAACGACTCCATGAAAGATGAGGAGTTTTACAACTTCCTCCTCTCTGCTTTCAAGTGCATGGCGGAGCATCTGGAGAAAGGTGGCGCGGCCTATGTGTTCCATGCGGACACAGAAGGGCTGAACTTCCGAAAGGCGTTTATTGACGCCGGGTTTCATCTGGCGGGCGTGTGTATCTGGGTGAAGAACTCCCTGGTGCTGGGCCGCTCGGATTACCAGTGGCAGCACGAGCCTGTGCTGTATGGATTTCTCCAAAACGGCAAGCATCCGTGGTACTCCGACCGTAAGCAGACCACCATCTGGAATTACGACAAACCGAAGCGCAACGCCAACCATCCGACCTCCAAGCCACTGGATCTGCTGGGCTATCCCATCGGCAACTCCACCCAGGAGAACGCCGTGGTGATCGACACCTTTGGCGGCAGCGGTTCTACCATGATGGCCTGTGAACAGATGAACCGTGTCTGCTGCATGATGGAACTGGATGAGAAATACGCATCGGTCATTCTCCGCAGGGCCGTGGAGAACGGTATCCCGCCGGAGGATATTTTTGTGGAAAGAAACGGGGATCAGATCCCATACTCCGCTCTTGTGAAGGAGGTGGAGACATCGTGAACCCTATATATATCCATAGTAGAGAGCCGGACAGAGTCGGAAGAGATACACCAGATCCGCAGACTCTTACCCTGGGTAGTCTCTTTGACGGCTCCGGTGGTTTCCCGTTAGGCGGCTTGCTTTCCGGTATTACTCCGGTGTGGGCATCAGAGATTGAACCATTCCCCATCCGGGTGACCACAAAGCGGCTGCCGTTTATGAAGCATTACGGCGATGTTTCCCGGATGGATGGTGGGAAGATCGAGCCAGTAGATATCATCACCTTCGGCTCTCCCTGCCAGGATATGAGCATTGCTGGGAAAAGAGCCGGGCTTGACGGCTCACGAAGTAACCTCTTTTATGAGGCCATACGTATTGTAAAAGAAATGAGGTGTGCAACCGATGGAAAATATCCGAGGTATATCGTCTGGGAGAACGTCCCCGGCGCGTTCAGCTCCAACAAGGGTGCGGACTTCCAGTCCGTCCTCGAAGAAATCTGCTCGGTCAAAGGATACGAAATTCATACTCCTCGACCTGAGAGATGGGCAAACGCCGGGGAGATCGTGGCAGACGATTTCAGTCTCGCATGGCGGGTATTTGATGCACAGTACTGGGGAGTCCCCCAACGCAGAAAACGCATCTACCTTGTCGCAGATTTTGCAGGCGGGAGTGCCGGAAAAATACTATTTGAGTCCGAAGGCGTGTCTGGGTATACTCCGCAGGGCTTCCGCCCGTGGCAAGGAGCTGCCGGAGCTTTTAAGGAAGGCGCTGGAGCGTCAGGCTGCGTCTGCTTAAACGACCAGGGCGGCAGTCGCATGGATGTGACGGAGGATGTTGCGGCAACGCTCCGGGCGGAAAACCACGGGCATCCTCCCTGCGTGATGGGAGCTGCCGGATTCTGCACCGAGCATTCCGCACAGGCGAGGGGCATCGGGTATAGGGAGGAAACCTCGCCCACCCTCCGTGCTGGGACGGTGCCGGCAGCGGTCTATGAGAACCATAGCCAGGACACCAGATACACCGGCCCGCTGGAGACGGCTCCCACGGTCAACGCCACCTACGGCATGGGCGGGAACAACCAGCCTTTTGTGGTGGAGACGCCCAAGACGCTGAAGATCCGCTCCGGCTGTGAGGGCGGAGGCAAGGGCGCGCTGATCCAGGATAATAAATCCGCCACGCTGGGCTGCAACAATGACCAGACGGTATTCGTGCCGTTCGTGAAAGGCACCCGGCCACACTCTCCCGCAGAGGGGCAGCAGTGGAAAGCCTCCGATGTGGCGAACACGCTGAATACCTACGATGTGGGCGAGACCCGGTGCAATGAACTGGCGGTCAAAGTATATGGCATCTGCTCCAAGGACAGCAACGCCATGAAATCCGATAATCCCAAGAGCGGCTTCTACGAAGCGGAAACTTCCAGATGCCTGGATGCGAACGGCGGCAATCCTACCTGCAACCAGGGCGGAATGGCTGTGGTGGCCCTGCAGGGTTCCATGATTGGCAGGGCGGACAAGAACGGTCCCCAGGGCAGCGGTGTGAATGAGGATGTGTCCTTTACACTGGATGCTGCCGACCGCCATGCGGTGGCTTACTGCATGACCACCGGCATTTACACCCAGGCATTGGAGGAGCAGTCCCCGACCTTGATGGCAAGGGACTATAAGGACCCGCCTGTGGTAAACGAGACCGAGCCGGAGTACATCGTCCGCAGGCTGACGCCCACCGAATGTGCCAGACTGCAGGGGTTCCCGGACTGGTGGTGCGCCGGGCTTGGAACAGACGAGCCGACCGAGGATGAGATTGAGTTCTGGACAGCGGTGTTTGAGACACACCGTTCCGTCATGGGGACGTCCTCCAAGCCAAAGAGCCGGAACCAGATCGTCAAGTGGCTGAGGAATCCCCATTCCGACAGTGCGGAATATAAAATGTGGGGCAACGGCGTAGCGCTCCCCAACGTCTATTTCGTGCTTTCCGGGATCGTGTACTATGCACAGTTTCCGGAAGGATAAATTGGCTTCTATTCTACAGAGAAATGTGCGAAAACCGCTTGCTATTTCAAGGGTTCAGAGTGATATATGTACCTACCAAAAACAAAGGAGGTTTTCGCACATGGAAATCAGATACAATGTGACGGGCGCCAAGCGCAAGGAACTGGTAAAAGTTATCGCCAATGCCACAGGCGCCAGGGCGGAATACAAGTTCATGCCCACCTGCAATTATGAGATTGATTATTTCACGGTCACCAAGGATGGAACGCTCCTCTTTGATGACCGTGCCGACAGCGAGGAAGTCGAGCGGGTGCTGGAAGCCATCGCAGCCGCTGGCTTTGAATGTGAGCCGCAGGACTGCGGTGAACAGCCCTCCAGGGAGGAAACCAAGGAAGCGGCAGAATCCGCCGACACTGCGCCACAGGGCGAACCTGTGGGGCTTACGGTGGAAATTCCGCTCGACAAGGTGGCGGTGGGCAACCTTACCAAGCTGCTGGACGCCAAAGGGAATCTGATACGGAAAGCCCTGGGCATCACCGACCTTCACATTGAGGTGCTGGACGACCGGGTGGCGTTCCCCTGGTTCGCTCAGGTAGATGCGGATTCCTCAGCCGCCTACACCCACTTTATTTCCGCACTTTGCGAGATGAGCCGGAATGCCAAGCGGGTGACAGCGACCGAGAAACCGGTGGAGAATGAGAAATACGCCTTCCGGTGTTTTCTCCTGCGGCTGGGATTCATCGGCAGCGAATATAAAGCGGAGCGCAAGATCCTGCTGAAGAACCTGACCGGTTCATCCGCTTTCAAGAACGGGGGTGTGGGCCATGAAGTTTCCGAGTAGAGAAATCGTGGAGCGCATCCGCCGGGAATATCCTGCCGGCACCCGTGTGGAACTGGTGCGGATGGATGATGTGCAGGCTCCGCCTGCCGGTACAAAAGGCACCGTCAAAGGTGTGGATGACACCGGTTCCCTTCTCATGCGCTGGGACAATGGCAGCGGCCTGAACGTGGTCTATGGGGAGGATATTGTGAGAAAGGTGGGTGACCGCCGTGCCAAATAACATTCTGAAGGACTTCTTCTATGGGAACATCAATCCGAATGAAAAGCAGTTTGACCGTAATTCGGAGTATGGAAAAGCTGCTGCCGGTCTGGCTGATGAAGAAGAAAAGCTCCGATCCATGCTGAATCAGGAAGCAGCCACAGTCCTCGATAAGATGATTTGCCTACAAGCCGCCATTGCGGGCATGACCGCTGAGGAGTACTTCATCGATGGGCTGCGGACGGGATTCCGCCTGGCTCTTGCTATCCTTGATGAGGAGGAAAACGGCCTTCTCAAGCCAATATCGGATGGCGGCAAACAGCCATAAACTACACAATATCTTGCGGTCATCTTTGTGTAGTATATTATCGGAAATGGCCTTGCTATTATCCTCTTTTAGAGCGAATATGTGTACACCGAAAGGGAAAACACACAGCCGCAAGGCAGAAAAACGGAGGATTTCAGAATGAACGAGAAAACAGCAAGGCAGATTGCAGAGATGAAGAACCAGACCATCGGGGTCGAGGTCGAGATGAACAGCATCACCCGCCAGAAGGCAGCGAAGGTTGCCGCCGCCTACTTCGGCACAGGCAGATACGAGAACACTGCCGGCCGCAACGGCTACAGCACCTGGTCGGCTTGGGACGCACAGGGGCGCGAGTGGAAATTCCAGAAGGACGTTTCCATCGCAGGGCCGGACGAGCAGAAATGCGAACTGGTCACCCCGATCCTGACCTACGGGGATATCGAAACCCTGCAGGAGCTTTGCAGGCAGCTCAGACACGCAGGAGCGAAAAGCGACGCCTCCAGAGGATGCGGAGTCCACATCCACATCGGAGCGCAGGGCCACACACCGCAGAGCCTTCGGAACCTCGCCAACATCATGGCGAGCCACGAGAGCCTGATCGCAGAAGCTCTGAAGCTCGACCGCAGCCGCATGAGCCGCTACTGCCGCACGGTAGACCCAAACTTCCTCGCCAAGGTCAACAGCAGAAAGCCCAAGACGATGGCACAGCTTGCGGACATCTGGTACACCAGCAACGGCGCAAGCTACGGCAGGAGTCACCACTACAACGACAGCCGCTACCATATGCTCAACCTTCACGCCACCTTTACCAAAGGTACGGTCGAGTTCAGGCTCTTCCAGTTTGACGAGCCGACCGCAGAGCGCCGAGGCGGCATCCATGCCGGACAGCTCAAAAGCTACATTCAGCTTTGCCTGGCCCTGAGCCAGATGGCGAAGGATGTGCGGACGGCAAGCCCCAAACCCCAGCAGAACGAAAACCCCAAATACGCCATGAGAACCTGGCTCCTCCGCCTGGGCTTCATCGGTGGGGAGTTTGCAACGGCCAGAGATTTCCTGACCCGCAACCTGACTGGGGACACCGCCTTCCGGCACGGCAGAGCCGCCGCTTGAAGGACACGCAGGAGTTAGCCTCCTGCCACCTTACCTTCGACCGCTTCGGCGGTCTTAAGGTGGTAGAAGGGTAACCCCTTCGGAAAGGATGGATACCATGAAAGAAAAAAGATACTACATTGCTTATGGCAGCAACCTCAATGTCCCGCAGATGCGGATGCGCTGCCCTCACGCTACGATCCTCGGCACGGCAAATCTCAAAGGTTGGGAACTGTTGTTCAAGGGGAGCAAGACCGGCTCCTACCTCACGATCGAGGAATGCGCCGGCGGCACGGTTCCCGTGGTAATCTGGGAGGTGACGGCTGCGGATGAAGCCGCCCTCGACCGCTATGAGGGATTCCCCAATTTCTACTACAAAAGGGACATCTGGCTTCAGTACAAAGGCATCCGCACGGGGAAGCGCAGGACGGTGACAGCTTTTGCCTACATAATGCATGAGGACAGGCCGATTGGGATTCCAAGCAATCTCTACATGAGGATTTGCCTGGAAGGGTACGACACCTTCTGCTTTGATAAAAACGTCCTGGTTGACGCCTACGATAAATGCAGGGAGGTATGCGGATATGAAGGATAATGATGTGATCCGGATGGCGGTCTGCCCCCTGTGCGGCAGGGCCTACCACGGCGCTCCGGCGCTTTCCAGAGAGGACAACGAAACGCTTATCTGCCCGGACTGCGGAACAAGACAGGCACTCCAGTCCATCGGAGTGAAGCCGTCTGAGCAGGAGCAGATTCTTGAAACGATCCACCGGCATATGGGAAGACCGCCTGGTTGAAAACTAACAATTTTCCTGTATAATAAAGATGTCTTGATAGAGACAAATCGGAAATTGGCAGTGAGGTGAGGCAAGTTGCAATACAAAGAATACGGTAAACAGAATCGAGATGTGATTATTCTTCTGCATGGCGGCGGCTTGTCATGGTGGAATTACCGAGAAGTGTCCGAACGACTTCAAAATGATTTTCGGATAATTATCCCGATATTGGATGGTCACGCAGGAAGCGATGAAAACTTCACAACAATCGAAGACAATGCCGCTGAAATCATTTCTTTTATTGATAGGAACTTTGGAGGTTCGGTATTGCTGATTGGCGGGTTATCTCTCGGCGGTCAAATATTACTTGAAATGTTATCTCGGCGAAAAGACCTTTGCCGTTTTGCAATGGTCGAGAGCGCAGCGGTTATTCCATCCAAGCTAACTTATTCGTTGATTAAGCCGGCATTTGGAAGCTGTTATGAGTTGATTCGGCAAAAATGGTTTTCTAAACTGCAATTTCGTTCACTTCGAATGAAGCCGGAACTTTTCAATGACTATTATCAAGATACTTGCGGCATTACGAAGCAAAATATGATTGCGTTCTTACAAGAAAGTTCTATGTATTTCATGAAGAAGTCTCTTGGAGAGTGTGTGGCAGAAATCCATTTGTTTGTCGGGGAGCGGGAAAACAAACGTATCTTGCTTTCTGCAAGAAAGCTGCATGAAACCCTGGAAAAAAGCAGCTTAAATGTCCTTCCAGCCATGTATCATGGAGAGTTTTCCATCAACCATGCCGATCTCTATGTAAAAGAATTGTGTGCCATTGTTAAACAGCATTAACTTCCAGTTTATTGAATGAAAGCAAAAAAACTTTATCAGCATCGGTTAGAAATAGCCGGTGCTATTTTTATGCCATTTTGGAGGTGGTGTCCATGCGGAAGCTGAAAAAATACAAGCCCACCAGGTTTATGGCGAAGACCTCGCACTACGATAAGGACGCCGCCGACTATGCGGTGATGTTCATCGAGTCCCTCTGCCACACCAAGGGTACCTGGGCGGGAAAGCCCTTTGAACTGATCGACTGGCAGGAGCAGATCATCCGCGACCTGTTCGGCGTGTTAAAGCCCAACGGCTACCGGCAGTTCAATACGGCATACATTGAAATCCCCAAGAAACAGGGCAAGTCCGAGCTTGCCGCCGCTGTGGCGCTCCTGCTCCTCTGCGGGGATGGTGAGGAACGGGCCGAGGTGTATGGCTGCGCCGCCGACCGTAACCAGGCAAAGATTGTGTTTGATGTGGCGGTGGATATGGTGCGGTTCTGTCCGGCACTCTCCAAACGGGTAAAGATTCTGGAGTCCCAGAAGAAGATCACCTACCTGCCCACCAACAGCTCCTACCAGGTGCTTTCGGCGGATGTGGCGAATAAGCATGGTTTCAATACCCACGGCGTGATCTTTGACGAGCTACACACCCAGCCCAACCGGAAACTCTTTGACGTTATGCTCCAGGGATCCGGGGATGCCAGGATGCAGCCGCTGTATTTTCTAATCACGACTGCCGGGAACGATACCAACTCCATCTGCTATGAGGTGCATCAAAAGGCCATCGACATTGCGGAAGGCAGGAAGGTCGATCCCACCTTCTACTCCGTCATTTACGGCGCTGCCGAGGATGAGGATTGGACAGACCCCAAGGTGTGGAAGAAGGCAAACCCCTCCCTCGGCATCACGGTGGGTATCGACAAGGTCAAAGCCGCCTGTGAATCTGCCCAGCAAAATCCAGGAGAGGAGAACGCTTTCCGGCAGCTTCGGCTGAACCAGTGGGTGAAGCAGTCTGTCCGCTGGATGCCGATGGACAAGTGGGACGCCTGCGCCTTCCCGGTTTCCGAGGACGATTTGGAGGGGCGCATCTGCTACGGCGGGCTGGATCTGTCCTCCACCACGGACATCACAGCTTTCGTGCTGGTGTTCCCGCCGCTGGATGAGGAAGATAAATACTACATCCTTCCATACTTCTGGATACCGGAGGAAACGATTGACCTCCGTGTCCGGCGCGACCATGTCCCCTATGACCTGTGGGAGCGCCAGGGGACGCTGATGACCACGGAGGGAAACGTGGTCCATTACGGCTACATTGAGAAATTCATCGAAAGACTCGGGGAGAAGTTTAACATCCGGGAGATTGCTTTTGACCGCTGGGGCGCTGTACAGATGGTGCAGAACCTGGAGGGCATGGGCTTTACGGTAGTCCCCTTCGGGCAAGGCTTTAAGGATATGTCCCCGCCGACCAAAGAATTGATGAAGCTGGTGCTGGAGGAGAAAATCGCCCACGGCGGACACCCGGTGCTGCGGTGGATGATGGACAACATCTTCATTCGTACCGACCCGGCCGGCAACATCAAGGCGGACAAGGAAAAATCCACAGAGAAGATTGACGGCGCAATCGCCACCATCATGGGGCTTGACCGTGCGATCCGCTGTGGCAACGATACAGGCGCTTCGGTTTATGACAGCCGGGGCCTTTTGTTTATCTGAAAGGACGGTGATTCGATATGGGTATCTTTTCCGGGCTTTTCCGTTCCAGGGATAAGCCCCAGGACCGTACCACCGGGAGCGGCTATGCGTTCTACTTTGGCAGCACCACCTCCGGTAAGGCAGTGACGGAACGCTCCGCCATGCAGATGACGGCGGTGTACTCCTGCGTCCGCATCCTGGCAGAGGCGGTGGCGGGGCTTCCCCTTCACCTCTACCGCTACAAGGAGGATGGCGGCAAGGAGAAAGCCATTGATCATCCGCTGTATTTGCTCTTGCATGACGAGCCGAACCCGGAGATGAGTTCCTTCGTGTTCCGGGAGACACTGATGACCCACCTGCTCCTGTGGGGCAACGCCTACGCCCAGATCATCCGAAACGGCAAGGGCGAGGTCATTGCTCTCTATCCCCTGATGCCGAACAAGATGAGCGTGGACCGGGATACTAACGGCCAGCTTTACTACCAATACACACGCTCCACAGAGGAAGCGCCGACCATGAAGGGCGTGACCGTAAACCTACATCCCTCCGATGTGCTGCACATCCCAGGGCTTGGCTTTGACGGGCTGGTGGGGTATTCCCCCATCGCTATGGCAAAGAACGCCATCGGCATGGCGATTGCCTGTGAGGAATACGGGGCGAAGTTCTTTGCCAACGGCGCGGCTCCTGGCGGCGTGCTGGAACATCCAGGGACGATTAAAGACCCGCAGCGTGTCCGGGAGAGCTGGCAGTCCACCTTTGGCGGGAGCGGCAACAGTAATAAGATCGCCGTGCTGGAGGAAGGCATGAAATACACGCCCATTGGCATCTCCCCGGAACAGGCGCAGTTTTTGGAAACCAGAAAATTTCAAATCAATGAAATCGCCCGCATCTTCCGGGTGCCGCCCCACATGGTGGGCGACCTGGAAAAGTCCAGCTTTTCCAACATTGAGCAGCAGTCTCTGGAGTTCGTGAAATACACGTTGGAACCCTGGCTGGTGCGCTGGGAGCAGTCCATCCAGCGGATACTGCTTTCCCCGGAGGAAAAGAAGAGTTATTTTGCCAAGTTCAATGTGGAGGGGCTGCTCCGGGGCGATTATGCCAGCAGGATGACCGGCTACGCTACGGCAAGGCAGAACGGCTGGATGAGCGCCAACGACATCCGGGAACTGGAGAACATGGATCGCATCCCCGCTGAGGATGGCGGCGATCTCTACCTTATCAACGGCAATATGCTCCCGCTTGGCAACGCCGGAGCTTTTGCAGATACACAACCGAACGATGACGGAAAGGAGGAAAACCCCGATGAAGAAGTTCTGGAAGTGGAAAAACAGGACGGTGAGGAATCAGGAGAATCAGACGGAAACAGTGGAGAGAACGCTGTTCCTGAACGGCACCATCGCCGAGGAAAGCTGGTTTGATGATGATGTCACGCCCCAGCTTTTCAAGGAGGAGCTGATGTCTGGCTCCGGCGACATCACCGTCTGGATCAATTCTCCCGGCGGCGACTGCGTGGCAGCGGCACAAATCTACAATATGCTCATGGACTACAAGGGCAACGTCACGGTCAAGATCGATGGCATTGCGGCGTCTGCTGCAAGTGTGATCGCTATGGCAGGCACAAAGGTGCTGGTCAGCCCCGTATCCATGATGATGATTCACAATCCTATGACCGTGGCGATGGGCGATACCGCAGAGATGCAGAAAGCTATCGAGATGCTCTCGAGTGTCAAGGATTCCATCATCAACGCCTATGAGATCAAGACCGGTCTGTCCCGCGCACGTCTCTCTCATCTCATGGATGCCGAAACCTGGATGGACGCGAGCAAGGCAATAGAACTTGGCTTTGCAGATGAAGTCATGAAACGCTCCGAAGTGCCGGAGGATATGGAGCCGCCTGCGGTGTCCATGCTGTATTCCAAAGCCGCTGTGGTCAACTCCCTCATGGATAAGATCGCGGCAAAGTGTAAAACCAACCCTAAGAAAACCGAAGATTCCAAACCCAAAGGCCGCTCCGTAGACAGTCTCTACGAGCGGCTCAATCTTTTGAAACATTAAGGAGGATACCACTATGACGATTCTTGAACTGCGCGAGAAGCGCGCCAAAGCCTGGGAAGCCACGAAAGCATTTTTGGATTCCCACAGAAACGACAAAGGCGTCCTGTCCGCCGAGGATGACGCCGCCTATACCCGCATGGAGCAGGAGATCACCGACCTGGGCAAGGAGATCGCCCGCCTGGAACGCCAGGAGGCGCTGGAGGCGGAACTGAACCGCCCTGTGAACAAGCCCCTGACGGGGAAACCCATGAGCGGCAAGGAGGAGACTAAGACTGGCCGCGCCACCGATGAGTACCGCCAGAACTTTTGGAACATGATGCGCTCCAAAGCGCCGATGCCCTCTGTGGTAAATGCCCTGCAGATCGGGACGGACTCCGAGGGCGGCTATCTGGTGCCGGACGAATATGAGCGCACTCTGGTGGAAGCCCTGGAGGAGGAGAACGTATTCCGCCAGCTTGCCAAGGTCATCCAGACTTCCAGCGGCGACCGTAAGATCCCTGTGGTGGCGACCAAGGGAACCGCTTCCTGGATTGATGAGGAAGGGGCATATACGGAGAGCGATGATTCCTTCGGCCAGGTATCCATCGGGGCGTACAAGCTGGGGACAATGATCAAGGTTTCCGAGGAGCTGCTGAACGACAGCGTCTTTGACCTGGAAAGCTATATCTCCCGCGAGTTTGCCCGCCGCATCGGCGCCAAGGAGGAGGAAGCATTCTTTACCGGGGACGGTTCTGGAAAACCCCTGGGCATCCTGGCAGCCAGCGGCGGCGCAGAGACCGGCATCACTGCTGCGTCTGCCACCGCCATTACCGCCGATGAACTGATCGACCTGTTCTACTCCCTGAAATCGCCCTACCGCCGCAACGCTGTGTGGGTGCTGAACGATTCTACCATCAAGGCAGTCCGTAAACTGAAAGATGGCAGCGGCCAGTATCTGTGGCAGCCTTCCCTGACTGCCGGAACGCCGGATACCATCCTGGGCCGTCCTGTGCGTACTTCGGCCTATATGCCCGCCATCGCCGCCAGTGCGAAGACCATCGCCTTCGGTGATTTCAGCTACTACTGGATCGCAGACCGCCAGGGGCGCTCCTTCAAGCGCCTGAACGAACTGTATGCGGCAAACGGCCAGGTGGGATTCCTCGCTTCCCAGCGCGTGGACGGCAAGATGATTCTGCCGGAGGCTGTCAAGGTGCTGGTACAGAAAGCATCGTAAGGGAGGGCTGACAGATGAGTTACAACGGAAAGAACTACATGGAACAGGGCGGCGATAAGTGGGTGATCGGAGGCACCCTCGAAATCAAGGAGGGGGCTTCTGTTACCGGTTTGCCCGCCGCCGAGGTTCCCCAGGCGGCAAACCAGGCCGACAGCGTTGCGGAGGATGTTTCCACTCTGGTTTCTGATTTCAACGGCCTGCTGGCCAAGCTGAAGGCCGCGGGCCTGATGGCATCCAGTTAAGGAAGGGGGCGGAGGTGATGGACACTCTGCTGGAAAAAGTCAAAGCAAACCTGATTCTGGAACATTCGGCGGATGACGCGCTTTTGCAGAGCTACATCACCGCCGCTGTTTCCTATGCGGAGAGCTACCAGCATATCCAGGAGGGCTATTATACGGAGAATGCGATGCCGGCCACCACCGAACAGGCGGTGATCATGCTGGCATCGCATTTCTATGAGTCCAGGGACGGTTCCACGGGCGGATTCTTTGCTGATAACACAAACGCGGCACAGCAGGTCTGGAACACGGTCAACCTTCTGCTTCGGCTCGACAGAAACTGGTGCGTTTAGCACCAGTGGGGTCCCCGGAAAGCCGTATGGCTTTTTGGGGAGAGGAGGAGCAACGGAATGAGCGAGCTTTCGTGCTTGCACGGAAACGAGCGATATGGAGTTTGTGACGACGAGGAAGGTGTGACATGAGCTTTGGAAAGATGAACACCTTCATCTCCATTGTGGAAAAACAGTTCACGCAGGATGATGAGGGCTTTAAGACGGAAACGGATGTGACCGTGGCAAAGGTACGCGCTTATCGGGAAGGCCGGCATGGCAGTGAGAAATGGGCCAACATGGCATCCTTTTCCACTGCGACCGACCTTTTTCAATTCCGCGTGATACCCGGCGTCACGGTCACAACTGATATGCGCATCCTCTGTGACGGGCATACCTTTGAGATTACTTCGGTGGAGGATGTCAAAGGCAGGGGGATGTATCTGGAAGTACTGGTACAGGAGGTGAAACCAGGTGGCTAAAGCGACATGGAGGATGCCGGAGGATTTCTTGATGAAGGTATCCCGGCTGGCGGATAAAACCGATGAGATTCTCCCGAAGGTGCTGGAAGCGGGCGCGGAAGTTGTGGAGGACAAGGTGCGCTCCAACCTGCAGTCGGTTATCGGCAGCGGGACGAAGTACGAATCCCGAAGCACCGGTGAGCTTCTCCGCTCCCTTGGCACATCTCCCGCCCTGCAGGATAAGAACGGAGACTTCAATGTGAAGGTGGGCTTTTCCGAGCCGAGGTCGGACGGCGACAGCAACGCCAAGATCGCCACCATCCTGGAATACGGCAAAAGCGGCCAGCCCGCAAAACCGTTCTTAAAACCGGCCCGTTCCTCCTCCCGGAATGCCTGTATCAATGCCATGAAGGCGAAGCTGGACGAGGAGGTGGAGAAGATTTGAGCCTGCTTTCGGAAATCAAGGCTGCGGTCACCGGCTGCGGACTGCCTGTGGAGACAGGCGTGTTCTCCGGGGAGCCGCCGGAGGAATATGTGGTGGTTACGCCTTTGGCGGATACCTATGAACTCCACGCGGATAACCTGCCGGGGTATGAAACCCAGGAGGCGCGGCTCTCCCTGTTCTCCAAAGGAAACTATCTGAAGCGGAAGGGGCAGCTTTCAAAGGCGCTCCTTGCCGCTGATTTTGTGATTACGGACAGGCGGTACATCGGCCATGAGGACGATACCGGCTACCACCACTATGCCATTGACGTGGCAAAACTGTATGGATTGGAGGAATGAACTATGGCTACCATTGGCCTTGATAAACTTTTCTACTCGAAGATTACCGAGGGTGAAAACGGCGATGAGACCTATGCCGCCCCGGTAGCTTTGGCAAAAGCCATGACCGCCGAGCTTTCCGTGGAACTGGCGGAAGCTACGCTGTACGCGGACGATGGCGCGGCGGAGGTCGTGAAGGAGTTCCAGAGCGGGACGCTGACGCTGGGTGTGGACGATATTGGGAAAAGCGTGGCGGAAGACCTGACCGGGGCGGTGATTGATGAAAACGGCGTCCTGATCTCCGCGTCGGAGGACGGCGGCGCTCCGGTCGCCATCGGCTTCCGTGCCAAGAAAGCAAACGGAAAGTACCGCTATTTCTGGCTGTACCGGGTGATTTTTGGCATCCCGGCCACAAACCTGACTACCAAGGGCGAGAGCATCGAGTTTTCCACCCCTTCCATCGAGGGGACGGTGACCCGCCGCAATAAGGTGGACGGCCAGGGCAAGCACCCCTGGAAAGCAGAGGTGTCCGAGGATGACTCCGGTGTGTCTCCCACGGTTATCACGGGCTGGTACGATGAGGTCTATGAGCCGTCCTATGCGGATCAGACGTCGGGCGCAGGCGGCGAAGGGTAAAGGAGGAATGACAGATGGATGAACGGAGCGCAACCGTAAATATCGGCGGGCAGGAATACGAAATGCTCCTGACCACCAGGGCAACCAAGGCCATCGCCGGACGCTACGGCGGGCTGGAGAACCTGGGCGAGAAGCTGATGAAAGCGGAGAACTTTGAGATGGCGCTGGATGAGATCGTGTGGCTGATCACCCTTCTGTGCAACCAGCCCATCCTTGTCCACAACCTGAAACACCCGGAGGACAAAAAGCCGGAGCTGACCGCCGAGGAGGTGGAGCTTCTCACCTCCCCGATGGAACTGACGGACTATAAGGACGCCATCATGGAGGCCATGTACCGGGGGACGAAACGGAATATCGAAAGTGAGCCGGAGGGAAAAAACACGGCGGCCGGGTAAGCGATGAAGAATTGTTTACCCGGCTTTTGTATTACGGCATGGCCCACCTCTCCCTTCGTATGGACGAGGTGTGGCTCATGCCGTTTGGCCTGCTCATGGACCTGTGGGAATGCCACAGGCAGTTTTTGGGGCTTGCGAAGCCGAAACGGGAACTGACGATAGACGATGTCATTCCCTATGGAATTTAACGAGGAGAGGAGGTGCGGTCCGTGGCGGACAATTTTGGCCTGAAAATTGGCATTGAGGGTGAAAAGGAATTTAAAAAGGCCTTGTCCGAGATCAACCAGTCCTTCAAGGTGCTTGGCTCTGAAATGAAGCTGGTTTCCTCCCAGTTTGATGCCAACGATAAATCCATCCAGGCACTTTCCGCAAGGAATACCGTTCTGAATAAGGAAATCGACGCCCAGCGCCAGAAGATCGAAACGCTGCGGGCTGCCCTCCAGAACGCCTCCGAGTCCTTTGGGGAGAACGACCGCCGGACGCAGAACTGGCAGATCCAGCTTAACAACGCGGAAGCCGCCTTAAACGGCATGGAACGGGAACTTTCTGCCAATGAGCGGGCTATTGAGTCCCTTTCCCAGCAGGAGACGGAGGCGGCGGACGCCACAGAGCGGCTCTCCCAGGAGATTTCCCGTCAGGAAGAGGAACTGGCCGGGATGAAACGCGCCTATTCCAATGCGGTTCTGGAGTACGGGAAAGGCTCCAGCGAGGCAAAGGAACTGGAGGGGCGCATCTCCCAGCTTTCCGGGGAGCTTCGGGAAAACCGGGAGCGGATGAAGGACGCCGGGGATGTGGCGGAGGATTTCGGCGATTCGCTGGAGGACGCATCCAGCGGAGCAGATAAATTAGGCTCCGGCCTTTCGGTCGCTACGGTGGCGATGGGCAATCTCATCTCCTCCGGCATCCAGGCGGCGTTAAGCGGCATCCAGGAACTTGGCAGCGCCATCTGGAACCTGGACGAAGCCACTGAGGAATACCGGGTAGCCCAGGGTAAGCTGACCACTGCCTTTGAAGCGGCGGGATACAGCGGGGACGCGGCACAGAAATCCTACACGGAGTTCTATAAAATCCTGGGCGATACGGACACGGCCACGGAAGCCTCCCAGCTCCTAGCGCAGCTTGCCCAGAACGAGCAGGACATTACCAAGTGGACGAATATCGCGGCCGGCGTCTACGGTACCTTCGGCGATGCCCTCCCCATCGAGGGCATGATTGAGTCCGCCAACGAGACCGCCAAGGTGGGTGAGGTTACCGGCTCCCTGGCGGACGCCTTAAACTGGGTGGGCATCAGCGAGGATGCCTTCAACGAGAAGCTGGCTGCCTGTTCCAGTGAAAGCGAGAGAAACCGCCTGATCATGGAGACCCTCTCCGGAGCCTATGATGAGGCGAGCGGCGCGTTTTACCGCAACAATGAGGCGCTGGTGGCTTCCAGAGAAGGACAGGCGCAGCTTGACGAGACCCTGGCGGGGCTTGGGGAAACCATTTCCAATGTGAAGAACAGCCTCCGGGCAGAGTTCCTCCCGGCAATTTCGGAAGTCATCTCCGCCTTTACCGACATGGTCAACGGCGTGGACGGGGCGGATGAAGCCTTTGCCGGGGCCATTACGGGGCTGGTGAACACGGCGGTTTCCATGCTGCCGCAGTTTGTAAACACCGGGATGCAGATGCTGACCTCGCTGCTTTCCGGCATTATCCAGAGCCTTCCGGCTGTGATGGAGGGCGCGGCGCAGATCATCGTCACGCTGGCCCAGGGCATCGCGGCGGCGGTTCCCACGCTGATTCCGCAGATTGTCCTGGTGGTTACCCAGATCGTACAGACCCTGATCGAAAATCTGCCGATGATTCTGGACGCGGCGCTGCAGCTTATCATGGGGCTGGCCCAAGGGCTGCTTAATGCCATCCCGGTCCTGATCGCGGCCCTGCCCGCCATCATTACGGCGATTGTGGAGTTTATCGTGGGGGCGATCCCACAGATCATCAATGCCGGGATACAGCTATTGACCTCGCTGGTCTCCGCACTGCCGGAGATCATCACGGCCATTGTGGCGGCAATCCCGCAGATCATTGACGGGCTGGTGACCGCCATCCTCGGCAGCATCCCCCAGATCATTGACGCGGGTGTGAACCTGCTGATTTCCCTGATCCAGAACCTGCCGACCATCATTACCACCATTGTGGGGGCGATCCCACAGATTATTTCCTCGCTGGTAAATGCCATCTTAAACAGCATCCCGCAGATCATCCAGGCAGGCGTGCAGTTATTTGTGTCGCTGATCCAGAACCTGCCCACCATCATCGTGGAGATTGTAAAGGCGGTGCCGCAGATTATTGCGGGCATCGTGAATGCCTTTACCTCGTCTATGGGGCAGATCGTCAATATCGGCAAGAACATCGTGCAGGGGCTGTGGCAGGGTATCCAGAGCCTTGCCGGATGGATCTGGGACAAAGTATCCGGCTGGATTTCCGGCATCTGGGACGGGATCTGCAGCTTCTTTGGCATCAACTCGCCCTCGAAGGAAATGGCCTGGGTAGGCGAGATGCTTGGCAGGGGCCTTGCCGGCGGTATTGAGGACAGCGCCGGTGAAGCGGTCAGCGCCGCAGAGGATTTGAACAACGGCATCCTGGGCGTGATGAACGGGCTGGCGGCGGATATGCAGTCCGCAGTCCCCTCGAACTTTGCCTTTGACACAGCCGGGACGGTGGGTTCCGTGGCCGGCGGTATGGGCGGAGCGGGCGGTTCCTCTTTTGGAACCCTCATCACCATCCAGCAGATGATCGTCCGAAGTGAGGATGACATCCGCAGGATTTCCCAGGAACTATACAACCTGATTCAGACCGGCTCCCGCGCCCAGGGACGGTTCAGCACAGCATAAAAGGAGGTGCAACCTGTGGGCTTTTCCTATAACGACATCACATCCAAGAGCATGGGCCTAAAGGCAAGGCTGACCTCCTGGCAGGTCAGCGGAAGTCTGCGGAACTTTACCACAACGGTCCCCGGTAAATACGGCGTGACGGATTTCGGCGCGGATTTCGACTACCGGGAGATTGTGGTCTCCTGCAGTATCTTCCCCAGGCACAGCTTTTCCGCCCTGGTTTCCACGCTGGACGATATCGCCGCGTGGCTCGACCCGGTGGGCGGCTTAAAGCAACTCGTTCTGGACGATGTGCCGGATCGGTACTTCATGGCAAGGCTGAACGCTGCGGTGGAGTGCGAACGGCTCCTGCGCTCCTCCGGCAGCTTTGATCTGACCTTTTTCTGCCCTGACCCCTTTGGCTATGCCATCGAGGATGAAAACTTTTCTGTCACGGCGGAGGGCAGTCAAACCATAACCCGTCATATCGGGAACATGGAATCGAATCCCATCTACCGCATTGAGGGAGAAATCACCTCCGGGGCGGGAAACTATATCAGCATTACGACCAACGGGCAAGAGTTGAAGATCGTCAACGCCACCCTTGCATCCGGCGAGACGCTGGTGGTGGATACCGACCGGATGACCGCCTATGTGGAGGACGCGGACGGGATGATCCTGCGGAACGCCCTGCCGTATCTGGAGGAACTGAACTTCCCCACGCTGGCGGTGGGGAGCAACACGGTTTCCGTAACGGCGGCAAACGCCACGTTTACGGGGCTGGAAATCCAGGCAAGGAGCCGATGGAGGTGAGCGGTTATGGCACTGAAAACGATACTGAACAAGCAGACGGATTTTACCGGGGAGTTCCCGGCTGAATGGGCAAAGAGCGGCCTTTGGCGGATGAATGAATCTGCTCCTGATGAAAACAACAATCTCCTGGATTCCTCCGGTGCGGAAAGACCCGCTTTCATTAACAACTGGAGCGGCACCAGCGCGTCCCTTTCCGCAAACCGCCTGGGGAATTATATCCGGCTGAACATCGTGAACCCGTCCTCCGAGCAGAACTATCTGAAGGTGACCAATGATGGCAGCATTTTCGCAAGCCTTGGGGCAAGGATTGTCTGCGGCGGCTGGATGAACCCCACCACCTATTCCGTGGGGAATACCTACTGCCCGATTTTTAACACCCGGTACGGGCCGGGACAGCCGATTTTCTACCTGTCCCTCATCCGGGGCAATCCGAGGATCATGCTCTACAACGATACCGGCTCTTTGATCCTGGACGAGTCGGTGGAGCCGCCCTTCTCCCTGGTCAACGGCGGCTGGTACTTCATCGCCTGCCTGATCGAGCCGGACAACAAAACGGCGCAGTATGTGGTGGGTGACCGGGACAGCGGCACCGTGTGGGCTTCGGAGGTGCTTTCCTTTACCGGGGAACTGAACCGCTCCTGCACGGCGGATCTGATTCTGGGGATGCACGCCGACTCCTACTGGTACGCCGGCGGCCTGGACGACTGGTTTCTGGACTGCGACACCCAGCTTACCGCAGAGGACCTGGAAAACTACTTCCTTTCCTCCCTCTGCGCCAACGGCGGCGATACCTCCAGGGATGTGGACGGCATCACCGAGCCGGGAGCGGTTACCTTGCGCGCATCGGACGGCGTTTACCCTTCGGAGGGTGTACTGACCACAGCGGTGGCGGACTGCAATCTCTCCGGCACCGGGCGTGTGTCCGTGACCAGCGAGTATATCTCCGGTACGACGGCGGTTTCCCTGGTGGAGACTTCCACCAGCGATGACATGGAGGAATGGAGCGATTGGGCGGCAGTCCCCGCTGACGGGCGGCTGGCGTCCCCCAACCGGGCGTATATCTGCTTCCGGGTAACGCTGACTACCACAGACACTTCTCGGACACCGAAGGTTATCGACATCCGGCTCTATGACATCCCGAAAGCGCCCTATGAGAAGATCGGCTATGCCCGGCCGGTGGTATTGGACAGTAACGGCGCGTGGGAGGCGGTGCTGGAAAACGCCTATGACATCATTGTGACCAGCGAGATCAACGGAGAGGACACCCTTTCCTTTAAGATCCCCTACCGGGACGGCAAACGGGGCTATATCGACAGTGAGAAGAAGATCCAGATCGTGGATGATGTGTATAAGGTACGGACAGTTACCGACACCAGGGACACGGACGGCAGCGCCGTCACAGAGGTGTACGCGGAGGCGGAGTTCTATGACCTGACCTTCTCTGTCCGCAAGGAGGAACGTACCTTTGAAGCGGAGTACCCGGAAACGGCGATGGCATACGCCCTGGAGGGGACGGAATGGAGCGTCGGCACAGTGACGGTGCGGACACAGCGCACCTGGACCAGTACGGAGAAAAATGCTTTGTCCATCCTCCGGAATACCGCAGACCTCCACGGCGGCGACCTGGTCTTTGACTGCCCGAACCGGCTGGTGCATCTGCTGACGGTCAACGGCAAGGACAGCGGCGCCCTTTTTGCCTACAAGAAGAACATGAAATCCATCCAGCGGGTGGTGGACACCAGGGAGCTTGTGACCCGGTTGTACGCCGTGGGCGCGGAAGGGATGACCTTCGCGGACATCAACGGCGGAAGGCCCTATGTGGAGGACTTCACCTACACAGACGAGGTGAGAATCTCCACCCTGGACTGCTCCTCTTTCACGAATCCCTACCAGATGAAAGAATATACCGAGATGCGGCTGGCGGATTACGCAAAGCCCACCATTTCCTATGTGTTAAACGCGATGGACTTATCCGTGCTGACGGGCTACGAGCATGAAGCCTGGGAACTGGGGGACTACGTCCGGGTGGAAGATAAGGAACTGGGGCTTTCGGTCACCACAAGAATTGTCCGCCGTGAATACAACCTGCAGGAGCCGTGGAACACGGTGCTGGAGCTTTCCACCACGCTGAAAAACCTGGGCAGTTCCGCCAGTGAATGGGACAACGCGGCGGACTCGCTGGAAGGCACCAGCATGGTGTCGAACAACGACATCCGGGAAATGGTTCCTTTCAATCTGCTTAGAAACTCCCGCGCCGATGACGGGCTTGCCTACTGGGTCAGTTCCGGCTTTGAGGCGGACAGTGAAAACGGCGCGTCCGGCACGGCGTCCTTCAAAGCGGAGGGCGTGGCCGGCATGACCAAGAGCCTGTCCCAGACCGTCTATCCCGCCAACCGCTCCAGCTACACCCTGTCGGCGCAGATCGGTTCGGAAAATCTGGAGAAGTTAAGCGAGGATTCCCAGGTGGGCATTGAAGTCATCATCGAGTATGAGGACGGCAGCACGGAAAGCCGGTTCATTGATTTGTACTGATGGAAGGAGGACGGCATGGCATATTTATCTTCAACTTCCGCCAGGATCACGCCGGAGAATTATTCCTCCAGGGTCAAGTCCATCACGGTGCGGGTGTGTATGACAAACTGCACCGGGACGCTTTTTATCACGGACATCCTCCTGCAGGCGGGGTCCGTGGTAACGGGATGGGTAGGCCATCCCTGCGAGATGAAGTGGACGCTGGATGGCTGAGATTGCTTTTATCCGGCTGGCGGAGGTTATCAACCGGAAACAGGATATGCGTGTCGTGAGCGTTACCGTAAAGCCTACCATCGCGGACTGCTCCGGCACGATCTATTTTACTGACCTGATGCTCCAGGAGGGACCGGCGCTGACGGGATACACGCCCCATACCGAACCCTTCCTACAAAAGCTGCGTGTAGACGGCGAGGTTAAGGCTCCTGTCTGGTTCAACGGCGTGGTGCGGAGCGAGGAAACGGTCATCCTTTTTAACCTTGGGGAGACTTCCGCTGGGCTGGATGTGCATATCTATCCGAAGTCAGATATGGATGGGGGTTCTATCGAGCTGGCACAGGGGGTGGGCGGCCAGAAGGTATCCTTCCCCAATGCCGTCCCGGCCGAAGCGGACCTCGCCCTGCTGGCTTCTACACGGGAATGCACCAAAAATGGAAGCCCGGAGAAAAAAGAGGGCTTTTATCAGTACAGCGCCGCCTGGGATTCCAAGCATAAGGTGACGCTCCCGGAAGGGAAAACAGCGAGGGTGCTGTTTGAGATGCAGGAAATGCAGGATGGAGGTGAGCCGATCTGATGGACACACTGAAAGGCAAACAGATCATGGTATGGACGTTCATGGGCAATGCCCGGATGTACGAAGCCCTCCGGGACTACGGCGACCGCATCAGCCAGATCGGGCTGTTCTCCTTTAAGGTGCGGGCCACCGGGGAGATTTACGAGAGCGGCGTGGCGATTTCGGATATGCTCACCTACATCAACAAATGGCCCCATATCAAGTGGCTGCTGACGGTGGCGAATGACGGGGCGAACAGCATCTTCCGCGCCCTGCGGGACAACACAAACGGGGCGCAGGAGATGTTCCTTTCGGAGATCATCCGCATCATGGAAAAGTACCCCTGGTGTGACGGCATCGACATTGACCTGGAACGAGGGGACGGCTACTCCACCCATGCCGCGTCAACCGCCATGTTCCAGAACATCTACAATACGGTAAAGAATTACGATGCCACGAAGCACATGAACATCTGCCTGCCGGGGATGACTTCCGTTAATGGCTCGGTGGGCGGCGAGAACTGGTGTGTCTACGGGGACCTCGATGCCTACTGTGACACGGCGTCTATTATGAGTTACGGCATGGCCTGGGCAGGCTCCGCGCCGGGGCCGGTTTCTCCGAGAAGCTGGCTGGAGGGCATCTACGATTACGCCACCCAGGTCATGGACCCGGATAAGATATTCCTCGGTATGCCGGCCTACGGCTGGAACTGGCAGATTTACGATACCCCGGAGAACCTGGGCGAGACCTACCGGGGCGTTTCCAACACCTACTACGCCGCAAGGTACTGGATGACGGGCGCGTACAACTTCACAGGTGACGCGCCGCCCCAGCCCTTTCTCCCTATCGTGGCCTATTGGGATGATTATGACAAGGTGCCTTACGCCTTTCCCCATGTCTACGATTACATGGAAGGAGCGGACGCAGTTTCCCGCGAGTACCCTCAGCTTGCGGACACATACAACCGCAGGCGCTACCTGACTGCCTACGGCAAGGAGCAGAAAACCGAGTTCGGAACTATTTTCATCGACCGGGACGCTGACGGCTACTCCAGCGCGTCCGGCATTGTTTCCATTGAAAACGGCATCGCGACCCTGGGCGATAACGGCTCGGTGACCTACAGCTTTACGGTAAACGCAGCGGGAACTTACGATGTGGCGGTGCGGCTCTGCTATCCCTTCTGGGATAAGAACGGCATCTATGCGGCGCTGGACGGCAGCACAAAGCACTTCACGGAAAGCCGCCTGTGGTGGCCGTACTGGCGGAGTACCTTCTGGGCGTCCCTCGCAAGCGGCGTAACGCTTTCGGCCGGGACACACACCATTACCATTTCAGTGGATGCCAAAGGCGTCCAGTTTTACGGCTTCCGCGTCTGCTCGGCTTTTTCCGAGGAACCTACCGCCGGGGAGGCTGCCTTTGCCCTTGCGCCCAGGAGTTTTAAGGATGTGGACGGCAATATGGCCGTACCCGATAAGGGCTTTAAGCTGACGCTGGAAATGCTCCGCAGGAAGCCGGACTCGGCGCTCATCTGGTATGAGGACTTCCAGGATTACGGCGTGCTGGAGACGGACTACTGGACGGTGCGCTCCGGCTCCTTCGAGGTGTGGCGGTCGGATGAATATTCGATGGAGCGTGTCTACTCCCAGCTTGAAGGGCATGGGGAGCTTGCGTGGCAGTATGACGGCTTTTCGGAGCTGCATCTGCGGGCAAGGCTGGCTTTCCCGGCAAACGGGAGCGGACGGGCCGGCGTATTCTGCGGCAGCCTGTTCTGCTGCTTAAACTACGACACCCAGGCGGTGGAGCTGTACAACGGTTCCACGCTCCTTGGCAGCTACAGCCAGGAGATCACAAGGACTTCATCGGCAGACCTGCGGGGCAATCCTACCATGTACACGGTGGAGATGCGCGTACGTGGGAACCGGGTGCGGGTGTATTCCGGTTCTTCCTACACCCTGCGCTTTACGGCGGCAGCCAGCGGCTTTTCCGGGGGCTATGCCGGGTACCGCTCGGACAACACCACGGTCTGTGAGTTGCTGCGGCTGGGGGATGCCTGGACCTATGAGCCGTATGAGAGGTTTGATGTCCAGATGCCGGACGGCAGCTTTAAAAGCTACGGAAGGATCAGCCGTTCCAACTGCACCTGGGATGAGGAGTTTCAGGTGTTCACGCTGACCTCCGATATGGAGGAAACATCCACCCGGAGCGAGGACATCTCCCTGGACTACGACTTTTTCCACTCTGACCTTTTGGAGATTTCCTGCGGCGGGAACTACACGGCGAAGGTCATACCAAAGGACATCAACATCTGGATCTCCCGGCTGTTCCTCGGAGACGCGGACGGCTTTTCCATCCTCTACTACCAGGACGTGGATTCCCTCATCTATTGGGCGAACCAGGCGGCGTACCGCTGGAAGCTCCGGGGGATGTGTATGTGGTCTTTGGGTCAGGAGGATATGCGGCTGTGGGAATGGCTGCCGAAGCAAACAGAATAACTTACGGGAACTGGCGACTGTCCTGCTGGGCGGCCGCTTTTTTCATACACAAAACCATTTCAAGAAACGGAGGTATCAACATGAAGGAACTTTGGAACACGGCGCAGGTGATCTTTGCCGCCATTGGAGGGTGGCTGGGCTATTTCCTGGGCGGCTGCGACGGGCTGCTCATCGCCCTGGTGGTGTTCGTGGCGGTGGATTACGTCACGGGCGTGATGTGTGCCATCTCGGACAAGAAGCTGTCCAGCGAAGTGGGCTTTAAGGGCATCTGCCGGAAGGTGCTGATCTTCCTGCTGGTGGGGATCGCCAACATCGTGGATGTACAGGTGGTTGGCACAGGCAGTGTCCTTCGCACGGCGGTTATTTTCTTTTACCTCTCCAACGAGGGCGTGAGCCTTCTGGAGAACGCGGCGCACCTGGGACTCCCTGTGCCGGAGAAGATGAAGGACATCCTGGCACAGCTCCATGACAGAGCGGAAAAGGAGGAAAATTAAATGGCTTACACAAACAGTTCACTGGTATCTTACACGAAACTCAGCCCTAACCACTCCGGGCAGCGGACACACAGCATCGACCGCATCACGCCCCACTGCGTGGTGGGGCAATGCTCGGTAGAAACACTGGGCAACATCTTTCTGCCTACATCCAGACAGGCAAGCTGTAACTACGGCATCGGCGTGGACGGCCGTGTTGGAATGTATGTGGAGGAGAAGAACCGCTCCTGGTGTTCTTCCTCCAATGCCAACGACCAGCGGGCGGTCACTATCGAGTGCGCGTCCGACACCACGGAGCCGTATGCCTTTAAGGATGTGGTCTATCAGACGCTGATCACACTCTGCACGGACATCTGTAAGCGCAACGGCAAGAGCAAGCTCCTCTGGCTGGGTGATAAGGACAAGACACTCAGTTATGAGCCGAAGTCTGATGAGATGGTGCTGACTGTCCATCGCTGGTTTGCCAATAAGTCCTGTCCGGGCAGTTGGATGTATGCCAGGATGGGTGATCTTGCGGAGAAGGTTACGGCGCAGCTTGGCAGTGGGACATCCGGGGACACAGAGGCTGAGTATCCTGAAAAGCTGACAGAGGGCTATTACCGTGTCCGTAAGGCATGGTCTGACAGTAAATCGCAGAAAGGCGCATACAAGATCCTCTCTAATGCCAAGAAGTGCGCTGATGCCAATCCGGGATATAGCGTGTTCGATAATAACGGTGTAAACATCTACACACCGAACACATCAACGAAGGCGGCACCGGATGTGCCGTTTACCGTCAAGGTCAGCATCTCCGATCTGAACATCCGCAAAGGGCCGGGGACGGACTATGCCAAAACCGGGAAGTTTACCGGCAAAGGCGTGTTTACCATCGTGGAGGTCCAGTCCGGCCAAGGGGCCTCTGCTGGCTGGGGACGGCTGAAGTCCGGCGCTGGCTGGATTTCTCTGGACTATGCAGTAAAAACCGAATAAGGAAACAAGAAAACCCGTGTGCAATCGGCTCTCTATGGTCGGCTGCGCACGGGTCTTTTTTTTATCCGCTGAAATCCCCGGCTTCTGTCCTTTCAGAGGTAGAAAGTTACAGATTGGAGGGACAGCGGTGACGAATGAACAGAGAATGATCGTATCCGCTCTCCGGGCGCAGGGCATGGGCTACGGCGCAATCGCCCGGAAAGTCGGGATCTCAGAAAATACAGTAAAATCCTTCTGCCGCAGGAACGCACAGAAAGAGGATAAGCCGGTCACAGGTGTAGAAGGGCATCGGTGCCTTTGCTGCGGAGCGCCTGTAGCACAGAATGCCTGCCGAAAGGAAAAGAAGTTCTGCTCGGATAAGTGCAGGAACAAATGGTGGAACGCCCATCTCGATAAGGTTGACCGCAGGGCAATCCGGGAGGTCACCTGCGCCGGATGCGGTAAGACTTTTTTGGTCTATGGGCAGGCAGCGAGGAAGTACTGCAGCCATGCGTGCTACATCCGGCACCGGTTCGGAGGTGACGCGGATGAGTAAGGAGCAGATGAGACAGGAAAAGCTCTACCAGGCGACCATGAGCATGGTCAGGCGGATGCTTGCGGAGGGGCTTATTACCGAGGAAGAGTACCGTCAGATTGATACAATGTTCCTGGCAAAATACCGCCCTCTTTTCGGCACATTATTCTCCGAAATCTGTTGACTTTACAGCCTTTTAGAGTGATGTATGGTAGCGGAAAGGAGCGTGATTTCATGCCAAATTTAAGAAAAATCGAAGCGGCAGTTCCCGCAATCCGGGAAAAGAAAAAGGTTGCCGCTTATGCCAGAGTGTCCATGCAGTCGGAACGGATGCTCCACTCCCTTTCCGCGCAGGTGAGTTACTACAGCGGGTTGATCCAGAAGAACCCGGACTGGGAGTATGCCGGGGTTTACGCAGACGATTTTATTTCCGGCACCAACACAGTAAAACGCGATGAGTTCAAGCGGATGCTTGCCGACTGCGAGGCTGGCAAAATCGACATCATCCTGACAAAGAGCATTTCACGGTTTGCCAGGAACACGGTGGACCTCCTGGAAACGGTGCGGCATTTGAAGGACTTGGGTGTTGAGGTGCGGTTCGAGAAGGAGTGCATACGCTCGATGGACGGGGACGGCGAACTGATGCTAACAATCCTGGCATCCTTTGCCCAGGAGGAGAGCCGCAGCATTTCCGACAATGTAAAATGGGGCATCCGAAAGCGGATGCAGAACGGCATCCCCAACGGCCACTTCCGCATCTACGGTTATCGATGGGAGGGTGACGAACTGGTCATTGTACCGGAGGAGGCGGAAATCGTAAAGCGAATCTTCCAGAACTTTCTGGACGGGAAATCCAGGCTGGAAACCGAGCGGGAGCTTGCCGACGAGGGCATCACAACCAGGGACGGCTGCCGCTGGGGGGATTCCAACATCAAGGTGGTGCTGACCAATGTGACCTACACAGGAAACCTGCTCCTGCAAAAGGAGTTTATCTCCGACCCTATCTCCAAGCAGCGGAAAAAGAACCGAGGGGAACTTCCCCAGTACTATGTGGAGGACACCCATCCTGCCATTATCGACAAGGCCACTTTTGACTTTGTACAGGAGGAGATGGCGAGGCGCAGGGAGCTTGGCGCACTGGCAAATAAGAGCCTGAACACTTCCTGCTTTACAGGAAAAATCAAATGCCCATACTGCGGTCAGAGCTATATGCACAACAAGCGGACAGACCGTGGCGATATGGAGTTCTGGAACTGTGGCAGTAAGAAGAAAAAGAAGAAAGGAACCGGCTGTCCTGTGGGCGGCACCATCAACCACAAAAACATGGTTAAAGTCTGTACGGAAGTTCTGGGGCTTGATGAATTTGATGAAGCCATCTTTTTGGAAAAGGTGGACCATATCGATGTGCCAGAACGCTATACGCTGGAGTTTCATATGGCGGATGGCCGTGTGGTAACAAAGGCTTGTCCGAACACAGGGCATCGGGACTGCTGGACGCCAGAGCGGCGTGCTGAAGTGTCCGCGAAACGGCGTAAGAACGGCACGAATCCCATCGGTGCATCCTGCTTCACGGGGCAGATAAAGTGCGTATCCTGCGGCTGTAATTTCCGCAAGGCAACACGGAACTGCAAAGATGGCAGCAAGGTCAGCCACTGGCGGTGCGCAGAGCATAACGGTTGCGATTCCCCCAGCCTGCGGGAGGATTTGCTGGAACAGATGGCCGCAGAGGTACTTGGGCTGGATGCGTTTGACGCCGCCGCTTTTCGTGAGAAGATCGACCGAGTTGAGGTGCTTTCCTCTTCAGAACTCCGCTTCTGTTTTAAGGATGGCAGAACCGTAAGCCGCAACTGGCAGCCGCCGGAACGTGTGGGGCGGCCTTGGACTGAGGAGCAGAGGGCAAAATTTAAGGAATCCATTAAAGGCGCCTATACGCCAGAGCGGCGCCGGCAGATGAGCGAACACATGAAGCAATTACGGAAGGAGCGTGGAGACAAATGGCGCAGAGAAAAGTAACGGCGATCCCGGCGACCATCACCAAATATACTGCCGTTCCTATTGGCAGCAAGCGGAAACGCCGTGTCGCCGGTTATGCCCGCGTCTCCACCGACCACGAAGACCAGGTCACCAGCTACGAAGCGCAGGTGGACTATTACACGAATTACATCAAGGGGCGGGACGATTGGGAGTTTGTTGCCATCTACACGGACGAAGGAATCTCTGCGACCAATACCAAGCGGCGCGAGGGCTTCAAGGCGATGGTGGCGGATGCCCTTGCCGGGAAGATCGACCTCATTGTAACAAAAAGTGTCAGCCGGTTTGCCAGAAATACAGTGGACAGCCTGACCACGGTACGGATGCTAAAAGAAAAAGGTGTGGAGATTTATTTTGAAAAAGAGAATATCTGGACACTGGATGCCAAGGGCGAACTGCTCATCACCATCATGTCCAGCCTTGCCCAGGAGGAGAGCCGGAGCATTTCGGAGAACACCACCTGGGGTCAGCGGAAGCGGTTCGCCGATGGCAAGGCAAGCGTGGCTTACAAGCGGTTCCTGGGGTACGACCGGGGTCCCAACGGCGGCTTTGTGGTCAATCAGGAACAGGCAAAGACCGTCAAGCTGATTTACAAGTTATTTCTGGATGGCCTGACCTGCCACGCCATCGCAAAGGAGCTGACGGAGCGGAAACTGCCGACTCCGGGCGGCAAGGCAGTCTGGAGCCAAAGCACCGTCCGCAGCATCCTTACTAATGAAAAGTACAAAGGCGATGCGCTCCTGCAGAAGGAGTTCACGGTGGACTTCCTCCAGAAGAAAACAAAAAAGAACGAGGGCGAGATCCCGCAGTACTATGTGGAGGGCAACCACGAAGCCATCATCGATCCTGTCACCTTCGACTATGTCCAGGCGGAGATGGCGCGGCGGATGAAGGATAAGCACCGCTACAGCGGCGTGAGTATGTTTTCCTCCAAGATCAAATGCGGCGAATGCGGATGTTGGTACGGCTCGAAGGTATGGCACTCCACAGATAAATACCGCCGGGTCATCTACCAGTGCAATCACAAGTACAAAGGCGGAAAGCCCTGCAGTACGCCCCATGTCACGGAAGATCAGGTCAAGGACGCATTTGTCCGAGCAGTCAACATCCTGCTCTCCGAGAAGGAAGAATTATCTGTCAATGTGCAGATGGTCATCGCCATGCTGTGCGACAGTGCAGAACTGGAAAAGCGACAGACAGAACTGAAGGAAGAACTGGAGGTTGTGGTTGGACTGGTGGAGCGGTGCGTGACGGAGAACGCCCGTGTTGCCCTCGACCAGGACGAGTATACGCAGCGTTACAATGGTCTGGTCAGCAGATATGAAGCGGTCAAGGCACAGTTTGATGAGGTCACCCAGGCGGTCGCCGACAAAGCTGACCGCAAAAAGTTGCTGGAGCAGTTCCTCCACACAGTTGAGGGTCAAGCGCCAGTCACGGAGTTTGATGAACGGCTGTGGTCGAGTTTGGTGGATTTCGTAACGGTGTACAGCGAGAAGGGCATCCGAGTGACCTTTAAGGATGGGACGGAGATACAGGTTTAAAGGTTGTTGACGTCAACGCTACATGAAGGAACACCGGCCCGGTCTTTACAGCAGCTTGATTTTGAGCGAAAAGTTGTACCCGCACCTGTTGGAGATAGACCGGGCAGCGCGTGAACGGATGGACGCCATGCTGCCCCGCATGATGGAGGCGGCGGGCATCACTGAGGAATTGAAAGCCCGTGACCCCATGCGCTGGGTGGGGCTGATGAACACACTGAAAGCACAGGCGGAGGAAACAGTCATTACAGAAATTATCATGGAGTGATTAAGGGTGCGGGGAATACTCTCCGCACCCTTAATTAAATCGTATTGCTTGTTGCAATCTCTGATATGAGATAAAATAATTTTAAGGAACTTGCTTTCCTGTGAGGTTTCTGTGACATTTAGATGATACTCTATAAAGAAAAAGGATGTGAGCGCGTGAAAATATTAGTAGTTGAGGATGACCGCCTTTTGAATAATACCCTTTGCTATAACCTGTCTGCCGCAGGCTATGAAGTGAATGCGGCCTTGACGAAAAGCGTTGCCGAACGGTTTTGCAGAAAGCAGGAATATGATTTGATTGTCCTTGACATCAATCTGCCGGACGGCAATGGGTTTGATTTTTGCCGGGATATTAAGGAAAGCCACCCGGACACCGCTGTAATCTTCCTGACGGCTAACGATATGGAAAGCGATATGCTCAAAGGCTACGAGCTGGGGGCGGATGATTATGTGACAAAGCCTTTCCCCATGAGCGTATTTCAGAAAAAAGTGTCTGCGCTGCTGGCCCGGATCAGGAAGCAATCTGGCGGTGACTTTTACAATGACGGCAACCTGTTTATCAACTTTACGGAAATGACCGCAACGCGGGGCGGGGAAAGCATCTCTTTTACCCCGATGGAATACCGGCTTTTGAAAGTGCTGACAAAAAATCCGCAGATCGTTTTGACCCGGCAGGTGCTATTGGAAAAGCTGTGGGATATTGACGGGAATTTTGTGGATGAACACGCGCTGACTTCCACAATCAGCCGGGTACGAAACAAAATCGAAAAGGCAGACCATGCCTATATTAAAACCGTCTACGGCATGGGTTATATGTGGATTGGGGGCGGTAACAAATGAGGACGGAAAAACTTTCTGTTAATAAAGTGTGCATGGTCGTGTGTGTGGCTCTTTTCCTGCTTTCAATCGCCATGTCGTGTACCATTTACTTTTTGACGCGGAATGTACTGGCACTATGCTGCGGATTGCTCTATGCGGTTTTCGCTGCCGGGTGTATAGCTTTTTTTCTGGCCTTTGTGCGCCGGAAATTAACGTTGTTTTCGGACGCTCTGTGCAAGCTGCTGGACGATATGATGTCAGCAGATCAGGCCCCGCCGCAGTACACAGAGGAAGAAAACCTGTTTTATAAAATCCAGCACCGTCTTTCCCGGCTCTATGAAGTGCTGCGGGAAAGCAAAAGCAGTATTGCAAAGGAACGAGCCGACTTGCAGGAATTGATTTCGGACATCTCCCATCAGGTCAAAACACCGATTGCAAACCTAAAAATGCTGGATGCCACTTTGTTGGAGCAAACTGTATCACCGGAAAAACAGAAAGAATTTCTTCTGGCAATGGACAGCCAGTTAGACAAACTGGATTTTCTCATGCAGGCAATGATTAAAACGTCACGGCTTGAAGCCGGTGTAATTGCTTTGGAGCCGAAGCCGCAGGCCATCTATGATACCCTTGCTACGGCGCTGGGCGGTATTCTGCTGAACGCAGAACAGAAAAAGATTGCGGTCACGGTAGATTGCCCGGAAACGGTAACTGCGGCCCATGATCGGAAATGGACAACCGAAGCCCTGTTCAACATTCTGGATAATGCGGTGAAGTACACGCCAGCGGGCGGGAAAATCCATGTAGCTGTGGTGTGCTGGGAAATGTATGTGAAGATTGATATTTCCGATACGGGCATTGGTATTCCAGAACAACATCAAGGAACGATTTTCAAGCGGTTCTACCGTGAGGACAGGGTGCATGACGCCCCCGGCATTGGGATCGGCCTGTATCTTGCACGTGAGATTATCACCCGGCAAGGGGGCTTTATCCGTGTTGTTTCGGAAGTCGGCGCTGGCTCTACCTTTTCGGTGTTCCTGCCCCATTCTTGAAATGTCACAGAATTGCGACATTTCAGGGCATTTTAAGGGAAAATTTAAGAACCGTCGTGACATTTCTGCGAGGTTTTCCCTTTACAATGGAACCATCAAAAAGAAAGGTGGTAGAACTTATGCCTATTTTACAGACAACAGATTTGAAAAAATACTATGGGGACGAACCGAACATTACAAAGGCTCTGGACGGCGTTTCTCTCTCGGTAGAACGCGGGGAATTTGTCGCTATCGTCGGCACATCCGGCAGCGGCAAATCCACGCTGCTGAATATGATCGGCGGTCTGGACATTCCCACTTCCGGCAAAGTCATTGTGGATGGCAAAGACTTGTCTACGCTAAAAGACGAGCAGCTTACCATTTTCCGCAGGCGCAAAATCGGCTTTATCTTTCAGAATTACAACCTTGTCCCAGTTCTCAATGTTTACGAGAACATCGTCTTACCTGTGGAACTGGACGGCGATCAGGTAGACAAAAAATATATGCAGGAAGTTGTTCGTATGCTGGGTTTGGAAGATAAGCCGAACAATATGCCGAACAATCTTTCCGGCGGCCAGCAGCAACGCGTCGCTATTGCCCGCGCTCTGGTATCGAAACCGGCGATTGTACTGGCAGACGAACCGACGGGCAACCTCGACAGCCGGACGAGCAGCGATGTCCTCGGCCTGCTGAAAGTAAGCAGCCAGCAATTTCACCAGACCCTTGTGATGATTACCCATAACAACGAGATCGCCCAGCTTGCAGATCGGATTATCCGTATTGAGGATGGGAAAATTTCTGAATGAGGGGGTGTTGAGAATGAACGATATTTTATTTGGCAATAATAACAGACCCATTATTAAGAAATTAGCCAGGCGGTACTTTAAGGCCAGCAAAAGCAGGAATATCATTGCTATTGTTGCCATTGTTCTTACAACCGTCTTGTTCACAACTATCTTCACACTGGGTTCCGGCTTAATTGATACAGTACAAGACCAGAATATCCGAAAGGCGGGCGGGGATGGTCAAGCTGTTCTCAACTACATCAGTGACGAAGTTTTTAATGATGTAAAAGGCAACGAATTGATTGACCGAGTTGCCTATTCAAAGGCAGTTTCTTATCGTCTTAACAATCCAGGGCTTGCGAAATGGCGCTCCGATATGTGGTATATGGATGATACAGCTCTGGAATTTGCCAGGTATGAGCCAACAGTAGGCCACCGCCCAGAAGCTGAAAATGAGATTATAGCCGACACAAAAACATTAGAGGCATTGGGTGTTCCGGCTGAAATCGGTGCGACAGTCACGCTGGATTATGAAATCAAGGGTAAGGAGTACACAACTGATTTTACACTATGTGGATTTTGGGAGACAGACAGCCTAAGTAATATCGGACGCATTATCGTGTCGAAAGCCTTTATAGATAACCATGCCGACTTGCTTACCTATACCTATCCGGTGGATAATGATTACTCCGGCGTTGTAACAGCCTATATTATGTTCCGCAGCGGCGGCTCCGTGGAAGAAAAACTGCAACAGCTTCTCATGGAAACCGGCTATACCTGTGATACACTTGGAGGACAGCCCACAGACGAAAACTATATTATTGCCCGTGTCAGCCCAGCTTATCAAAGCAGCCCAGTGAGCGAAAATTCCGCATTGTTTATTGCCGGAATTGTGGGAATACTCGCGATTATGGCAACAGGCTATTTGATTATCTACAATATTTTTCAAATCTCTGTTATTCAAGATATTCAGTCCTACGGGCAGCTTAAAACATTGGGAACTACAAGGCGGCAGATCAAAAAGATTATTAACAAACAGGCCATACTTCTGTCAGCGGTAGGTATCCCCATTGGCCTGATTATTGGCTTTCTCATTGGCCGCGCTTTAGTTCCGGCTCTGATGAACGGCACAACTTATACTTCTGAAGCTGGCGTTGTTGTGACAGTAAATCCACTGATATTCATTGGCTCGGCTATCTTTGCTTTTGTTACTGTTTATATCAGTGTACGAAAACCGGCTAAGATTGCAGGCGCAATCTCACCGATTGAGGCTATCCGCTACACGGAAAATGACGCAGGTGCATTTCAAACAAAGAAACGTCTGGCTACAAAAAAATCAACTGGCGGCGCAAAAATCCATCGGATGGCCCTGGCAAATTTGGGACGGAATCGAAAACGGACAGTCCTTGTAATCGTGTCCATGACATTGAGTTTGGTGCTGTTCAATACAGTATTCACTTTATCCAGCGGTTTTGATATTGATAAGTATGTTGAGAAGTTCTTAAACAAAGATTTTATCATTTCTTCTGCGGATTATTTCAACTACAATTTCGCCCGCAGCGAAACATACTTGTCCGAAACCTTTATTGATGCCGTTCAGCAGCAGAACGCCTACGAGGATGGCGGCAGACTATATTCCAGCCAGGTGGCAGAAGACATTTTTTCTGCTGAAACAGATGCCGTTACAAATTACAACAAGGACAAGGATGGAAATCCGCTTATTGCCCTGTATGGGGCAGACGATTTTCTTCTAAACTCGATGGATATAATCGAGGGGGAAATTGATTGGGATGCTCTTAGAACAGGAAAATATACGCTCTACGCATTAACAATGGATGATAATGGAAACATGATTGACAATCCATCTATCCATGTTGGAGATACGATTACTTTTCATCACTGGAAGATGAACGGATTAGTCGGTACACTGGATAACAGCTTTGACCTCACTGTTATGGCAAAAGTTCTCATCAATGAAAATACTGATACAGAAAGAAATACAGGTGCGGCACGTTTTTATTTGCCCGCAGAACAGTTTAAGCCGCTCTGCATCAATCCCCGTTTGGTAAGTTTTCCGTTCAATGTTAAGGACGGGACGGACAGCGATATGAACAGCTTTTTAAGCAACTATGTGGAAAATATTGAGCCAAGTATGGACTATGAATCGAAAGAAACCTATGTTCAGTCTTTTAATAGCATGACATCCCTTATTATTACAATCGGCGGTGCTTTAAGTGTTATTATTGGTCTGATCGGTATAGTTAATTTCATCAACTCGGTATTGACAAGCATTATTACGCGGCAAAAAGAATTTGCTATGCTCCAAAGTATTGGCATGACAGGCAGACAGCTCAAACGGATGTTGTCCTATGAGGGCTTGTATTATGCTGTGGGAACAATTATAGCCTCGTTGATCGTTGGGGTGCTGTTCTCTCTAATCATTGTGCAGGCGATAGCAAGTAGTTTCTGGTTCTTCACTTATCACTTTGTAATTTGGCCGATGTTGATTGTTTATCCGTTTCTTATCTGCTTGACAGTAATTATTCCCACAATTCTTTACCGACAATTTGCCAAAAGCAGCATTATTGAAAGGCTTCATCAAAATTGAGTTTGTCCGGCATAGGTAGCTGAATAAGGACATCTAAATAAGCGACTGAATCCATTAGAAAACCGGGGGCATTCTGCCTTCGGTTTTCTAATTGTCACAAACTTGCGAGATTTCAGCGTGTTATTATGTCGAAACGCTGTTATGCTGTGAGGATTTTGTGAGGATTACAAGCTAAAATATAAGAAATTGAAGAAAAAAACTGTACTGCCCGGCGGCAGAAAAGAAAAAAACCGCCGAAGGGCAGATTGCTTAATGTGCCCATAACATCCGAAACGGCGGTATCATGGAGGTATCGCCGTGTTTCTTTTTCTCGTTCATCCGCCTAACTTGTCAAAAAAAGCCCGGCCACCGAACAGGCCCCGTCTGGCAGCCAGTGCGAAAATTGTCACAATGTAACTGAATACCGTGTTTTTTGCGCTCGAATAGCTTTCTGCTGTCCGGGCGTTTTTTCTATGTTATCCCCGGTGTCGTTGCCCGCCGCTCCGCTTAGAAATTTGGGGATGGATAAGTACAAATGATAGAGAGTCATTTGCACTTTTTTAGGACTGTTTTTGGCAGGCGCACCCCATGCACCTGTTCACTATCGTTAAGAGGGTGGCGTGTTCATCGTTAATGGGGTATCCGGTGCATCGTTACATTGTATCAATTTCGGTGTGGCAATGGATCCTGCGTGTGGTTCTGGAAATTTCCTTACAGAAACATACTTGTCGCTTCGTCGTTTGGAGAATGAGGTGATAAAGGAAAAAGTTGGCGGACAAATGACATTGGTAGAGGTAAATAATCCAATTAGAGTTTCTATTCAGCAATTTTATGGAATAGAGATTAACGATTTTGCAGTTACAGTTGCAAAAACGGCTTTATGGATTGCAGAATCTCAAATGTTGGAAGAAACGAAAAATATTGTGTATGGATTTAATGATGATTTTCTTCCTTTAAAGACATATGTAAATATCACAGAAGGAAATGCATTAAGAATTGATTGGAATGATGTAATTCCTGCAGAAAAATTATCGTTTATAATGGGAAATCCGCCATTTGTAGGAGCACGTTGGATGGCGTCGGAGCAGAAGGAAGATGTTGAGAAGATATTTGAAGGATGGAAGAGTATAGGAAATCTTGATTATGTTAGTTGCTGGTATAAAAAAGCAGCTGACTATATGGGAAATTATAATATCAGAGCAGCATTGGTATCAACTAATTCAATTACACAGGGAGAAAGTGTTTCGATTCTCTGGAAACCGCTTTTTGAATCAGGTGTACATATTGATTTTGCATACAGAACATTTATATGGGATAGTGAAGCGTCAATAAAAGCGCATGTTCATTGTGTAATTGTTGGCTTTAGCAGAGCTGTAAATAATAAGCAGAAAATAATTTATTCAGGTGAGAACGCAATTCCGGCGAATAATATTAATGGATATTTGCTTGATGCAGAAAATATATTCATTGAAAAAAGAATGAAACCATTGTGTAATGTTCCTGAAATAGCATTAGGTGGGCAAGCAATTGATGGTGGATTTTTAATATTGACGGAAGAGGAAAAGGAAGAGTTTTTGGAAAAAGAACCACAGGCTTCTCCGTTTTTTAGACATTATATGATGGGAAAAGATTTTATTGATCGAAAGCCGAGATATTGTATTTGGCTTGTTGGAGCTGATCCTGGATTATTAAAAAAATGTCCGATGATATTAGAACGGGTGAATAAAGTACGTGAATTTAGACTTAGTAGTACAAGAGCGAACACAAAAAAAGCGGCTGAGAATCCAACTTTATTTGCATCAATACTTGAACATAAAAATCAATATATTGCGATTCCCAAAGTTTCTTCTCAGAATCGTAGATATATTCCAATGGATTATTTAGATGGTGAAATTATTCCGGGAGACAAATTATTCACTATGCCAAATGCATCATTTTATGAATTTGGTGTATTGATGTCGAATGTTCATATGGCATGGATGCGAGCAGTGTGTGGAAGATTAAAAAGTGATTATAGTTATTCAAACACAATAGTGTATAACAATTTCCCGTGGCCTGTAGTAACGGAGAAGAATCGGGAACAAATTGAAAAATCGGCACAGGAAATTTTGAAAGCAAGAACATTATATCCTAATAGTAATCTTGCGGCTTTATATGATCCTTTAACAATGCCAGCCGAGTTACGGCGAGCACATACTGCAAATGATAAAGCTGTTATGGCTGCGTATGGCTTTAGTACAAAAATGACGGAAGACAGTATGGTTGTCTGCAGAAAGTGAAGATGGCAAGCTGGCGGAAACAGAGCTGCGTATTCAGGAGAATAGGTACTCAGAAGCAGAGATGTCGGTTCTGTATGAGAAGCTGCTAAAGGAGCTTCCGGAAATCGTACTGGGGGATAATGCTTCCTGGGACAGGGTATCGGAGGATTTATATTTACCGGAGAGGATGTCAGCTTATCCGTTTACCCTGACCTGGAGCAGCGACAATCCACAGATTCTATCCGAAAGCGGAACCTTGCTGCGGCAATCCTCCGCATCTGTAAGTCTTACTCTGACAGTATCTTACTACTCGTTTGAAAGGGTAGTGAATTTTCCGGTCACGGTAGCGGAAAAGCCGCCGGAGTATGAAGAAGTGGTGGAAAGAACGGCAGAACAGGCGGAAGAAGCCAGCCGGGGAGAAAATGTAATTACCCTGCCGGAGGAAATCAACGGTGAAAAAGTGGTATGGAAAACCAAAAGGAAAGGAGGAAATCTATGGGCAGCAGGACTCGGAACAGGAGCAGCACTGTTTTACTGGTTTGGAACAGAGTGGCAGCAGAAAAAAGAACGGGAAAAGAAAATTGCTGTTATGGAAGAGGAATCCCCCGCCATTGTCAATAAACTCACCCTCTATCTGGGAGCGGGTTTAAGTATCGGAAACAGTTGGAAGAAAATCGCGGAAAAAGGTTATGGTAAAAACCCTGTATATGAAGAAATGCTCTATGCAAGCAGGGAGATAGAAGGCGGAGTATCAGAAGCGGCAGCATTTGAAAATTTTGGCAAAAGAGTGGGACAGAAGCATTATGTAAAACTGACAGCATTACTGACACAAAGTCTGCAGAAGGGAAATACCCAGTTGTTTAACACACTGCGTCAGGAGGTTACGGCGCTGTCGGAAGAAAGAAGCGCCGCATCCAGAAGAAAGGGGGAGGAGGCGTCGACCAGACTTCTTTTTCCCATGATGCTAATGCTTGCCATGACAATGGTACTGATTATGTATCCGGCATTTTTGGCTTTTTAACAATGAAAACAGGAGGATATTTATGAGAAAGAAAAAAGGATTTCAGGATTTTTTAAGAGAAGAAGACGGTATGGGAACGGTCGAGGTTATTTTGATAATTGTGGTTCTGGTGGGATTAGTTATCCTTTTCAAATCACAGATTACAACTATTGTACAGTCGTTGTTCGGTAAGATTACGGCAAAGACGGACAAGCTGTAAAGGGAGGTATACAGATGAATAGCAGACGAAGCATGGCTTGTTCTGTGAGGGAGGGTTTGGGGAAAGGATATCTGACAGTTTTTCTGACACTGATTTTGACGGTAATGTTGTCCTTCAGTATGACACTCATAGTGAGTGCCGGGGAAAATACCCGCCGGTTTGCGGCAGAGTGTGTGACGGATATCGGGATGAACAGCATTCTGGCAGAATATCACAGGGAGCTGCTGGAGCAATATAATGTTTTTTTCACAGATATTTCCTATGGCACCCAGGTGATTGCCTATGAAAATATGACAGAACACTTAAAGAATTACATTAACCACAATCTGCAGGGCGATGACCTGTTTATGCAGGGAGTCTACGGAAATCTGATACATATGGAATTAGACAATATAGCGGTAAACGGCGCCCTTTCCGCCTGCGAGGAGGGAGGTATATCCCTGCGCAGACAGGCGGTGGATGCGATTAAACAGGATGTGGGCATCACGTATCTTGAAAAAACAGGTGAGTGGCTGGCTACCCTGCAGAGCTCGGGAATTATGGATATCAATCTGCTGGAGAAGCAGAAGGAAGCAGAGAAAAAAGTTGTGGAGCTGACCGGAAAAAAGATGGGTACATTGTTTGAGGAGGAAGAACAGGAAGACAATGCGGTAACTTTTTACGAAGCAGGTATTTTGAATCTGGTGGCGGACAGGGAAGAGCTGTCTGCCCGGGAAATAACGCTTTCCCAATATGCCTCGCACCGTGTGCATTTTGAAAGTGGCGGTCTTTCGGTGCCGGAGAGCTATGCGGATGATTTCTGGGATGAACTGTTTTTTCACGAATATATTATGTCCTATACCGGTCACTACGGAGAGGAAAATTCCGGGTCAGCATATGAAAAGAATTTCGGGCTGGCATATGAAACGGAGTATCTTCTTGCGGGAAAGGCAAAGGATATTGATAACCTCAAAGCTGTTGCCGGTCAGATACTGGCAATCAGGGGCGGCGCCAATCTGATTGCCCTTATGCAGGATGAAGGCAAAAAACAATATGTACAGATACTGGCGTTTTCCATGGCATCCTTACTGGGAATACCGGAAGCAGAGGAAGTACTGGAAGAACTGTTGAAAATTATCTGGGCTATGGCGGAAGCCTTGTATGATGTTACCATACTTTTGCAGGGAGGCAGAATTCCTGTCATCAAACAGCCGGAGGAATGGCATTATTCCATGGAAAATGCCCTTAACTTTGTGAGACCGGAGACAGGGCAGACCAAGCTAACGGATGGACTTTCTTATGAAGATTACTTACGAATTCTTCTGTGTTTCCACGGGAAAGAAGAACTGACCATGCGTATGGCAGATGTTATGGAAATGCATATCCGGAATACTCCCGGAAATGAAAATTTCTGTATGGACGGCTGCTTTGAGTCTTTTCGGGTACAAATTGTCTATCGCGGTGAGCGGGACAAAAAATATACCATAGATAGAACCTATGGGTATTGAGCCTATTTATAAACAGCGGAAAAAGAAAGTGGTGATGTCCCTTTTATGGGAAAAAACAAATTTCTCTCATCAACTTATAATCGAATAAGCACAAAACATCCTTCTCAATTTCTCACAAATATATCCCATTATGTTTGTAAGAACTACTCCTTAAACAAAATACATTCCATAAGAGGGATATCCCCACTTTCTTTTGTACGGGGAAACATGACCGTGGAGGCGGCGATGGTTCTTCCGTTGTTTCTGTTCTGCTTTCTCAATCTGTTTTCAATCTTAAATATCTACAGTCTGCAAACGACCCTGATGGCAGCGCTGCGGGAAACGGGGCAGGATTTATGTGTGTACGGTTATGCCTATGAGCGGATGGTACAGGAAGAGGATGATGAAGGACTGGAGGCATTTGCGGAAAACATTGCTTTTTCCTACAGTTATGTAAAGTATAAGGTAGAAAACTATTGTGGCAAAGAGTATCTGGAACAATCGCCGTTGAGCTATGGAAGGAAAGGGCTTGTTTACGCTGATTCCTCCGTATTGCAACAGGGAGATATTGTGGATCTGGTTGTATCTTACCGGGTTTCGCCGCTTATAGACCTGGCTGGGTTCCGGCCGAAATGGTTTTACAGCCGGTATTACGGGAGAGCCTGGACGGGCTATGATGTGGAGGCAGCCAGACGGGAGGAAATGGTGTATGTAGCAGAGTATGCCAGAGTTTTTCACAAAGAGTCTTCCTGTACCTACATCAATCTTTCTGTCCATAGCGTAACTGCGGATGCATTGCCGGCGTTGACTAATGCCGAGGGGAAGCATTATAAGCCTTGTGAAACATGCAGACCGGACAAAGAACAGGTACTTTATATTACGCAGGAAGGAAACCATTATCACGGAAATGCCGGATGCCGGGGACTGAAACGCACGGTTTACATGGCAAAAAGGAAGGACGTGGAGGGCAGCTTAAGCCCCTGCGGAAGATGCTATCCGTAAGTGTTGGTATAAGGAATGAAAGCACAAGGCGTTAAAAGCAGGAGATTAAGATATTCATAAGGGAAGGAACGTGGAAGAAATGAATTTGGAAATTTGGCAGGAAATAGGCAGCATAGGTATTCTTGCAATCAGCACATTCTGGGATATCCGCTTTAAGAAAATACCTTTATATCTAATGGCAGCAGGTATACTCCCCGGACTTATTCTTCTGGGATTACGCCTCGGACAGAGCACGGGCAGCACCTTTGGCGGAAAATTGATGGAAACAGCCGGCTGCTTTCTGCCCGGTTTATTTTTACTGCTTCTTTCTTTTCTGACAGAAAGAAAGGTGGGCATGGGAGATGGACTCCTGCTTCTTATCATAGGTGCCATGGAGGGAGCGGGAATTACCGGATTTGTCTTCTGCTGGGGACTGTTTTTGCAATCTCTTTTTGCGGTTGTTTTAGTCATCCTGAGGAAAGCAGACAGGAAGACGGAGCTGCCATTCGTACCGTTTCTTTTAATGGGGAGGTTGATATTGTTTGTTATGTAAAAATTCAACAAAAACGGACAGATGGTACGGTAAGACCCTTCCTGGGTATATGACATTGGAGGCAACTTTTATTCTGCTGTTTACATTTACCGTTATTTTATTCCTTTTCTATGCCGGTATTTATCAGTATGACAAATGCGTCATAAAGCAGAATGCTTACATAGCGGTACTGCGCGGAAGCAGAGCTTATGCTGAGAATGCAGACCGGGTACCTGCCCTGAGCAAAGAAAATTTCGAGGAGCTTTCCAAGGACTCTTATGTGGGACTGTCTTATGACTATCAGGTGGAATATGTGGGCAGCATCCAGAGGAAAGCAGCGGTTTCTCTGTCCGGTCATATGGAGGTTCCGGTAAAAGCTTATGAGAAACTGTTTCCGGCAGACGGATGGGATATACAGGAGACGGTGGAAAGCGGCTGTAGAGATCCGGTCTATCTGTTGCGTTTCTGCCGCCGCGCCATCAGGAAAAAGCAAAATCAATAAAATATACAGAGGAGCAGAAAAACATGGAAAAAGAATATATCAGCAGTTACAACAGAAATTATCTAAAGATAAAACCACAGGGAGAACTGCAGGGGAAGCTGCGTTATCAGTATCAGATTTTAACGGGAAAGAAGTTAGATGGCATTCTGGGAGCGGATTTTCATATTCATAACGGGGAAAGCGGGTTGTATTACGATATTACCGGTAAGGTAAACCTGCCGACACTGTTTTCCAAAAAGAAAATCAGTCTTAATTTTATGAATTGTTTTATCAGCAGTCTGGAAACTGCATTGTGGTCTTTGGAGCAGTACCTTCTGGATGAAAGAAATCTGATGCTGCAGCCGGAATACCTGTATGTGGATATGGATAATATGCAGAACCAGAGCAGTCCGGAGGGAAGTCTGTATTTTGTATATTGTCCGTATTTTACGGAAACAGAGGAAAGAGATGTAGAACCCCTCTTTACTTTTTTGCTGGAAAAGGCGGAGGAAGAGGATGCTGAGCTTATGGACGCCATTTTCAATCTGTATGCGGCATGGGAAAATCTTGGGGAGCAGTTTCGGGGCGAGTCCTTATTGCACGCCTGGCCTATGGAAACAAGCAGCGGAACAGAAGAAGCAGGCGTAAGGGATGCAACAGGCGTAAAGGGAGATAAAGGTAACAAAGACAGAGAAAAGCTATCCGGCGAAAATACATATGCCATGGTACGGGAAGAGAACATGCATTATGAAGAAAAGGCGGACAGAAAGGCATGTGGTAACGGTGCAGAAAAAGAGGACAGAATGCTGTATGGTAACGATGAAGTAAAAGAGGAACGGAAACTGTACGGCAACGGCAGACAGAACAGGAGGGTGCTTACCCTTACACGGTTTCCGGCAATTATCGGACGGAAGCCGGAGTATGCGGATTTGGTCATCAATGAGCCGTCCGTTGACAGCATGCACGTTAAAATTCTGGAAGAGGACGGCCATATTTATATGGAAGATATGAATGCCGCAGCAGGAACCTTCAAGAACGGCATACAGCTCAGACCCTATGAAAGAGTCGAACTTCTTAGGGAAGATGAGGTAAAATTCGGAAAGCTGGAATTTACATATCGATAAAATCTGTAAATTCCGGTATTGACACCAACTTGGAACCAAGTTATCGGGAATGCGGACAAATCCGGGGCATGACGACATCCGTTTCGCTCTGGACGGTCAGTGCCATAGGAATTGCAGTGGGAGCCGGGCTGTATATCTGCAGTGTGATGACGGTCATATTGATTATGCTGATAAATCACGTACTGGTTTATATCAGCCATTATCAGGAAGAAATGAACAAAGAAATCGCTTTTTATGTGGAAATCAAAGAAGGCGATGCTGTGAAGGAACTGGTCGCCTGCCTAAAGGACGGAGGCTACAAGCTTTCAAGTATTTTTCCTTTTTGGCTCCCGGTTTCTGCCGGGAGTCTTTTTATTGACAGTCCTCTTTAGAAATGATACCCTCTTTATTGTAGTAAAGTTTCGTTGCATCGGAGATTGTTATGGACTTAAAAGAAAGCAAGGCGTATGTCAGCACAGGTATTGTGGCACTGAACGCCATTATATTTCTCATATGTACATTTACCGGAAATTTGTTATATAATATAGGGGAAATCAGCCCTCAGCTCTTTTTTGAAGGCGGTCAGTATTACCGGATATTTACATCCATGTTTCTGCATGCGGATATTGAGCACATTGCCAGCAATATGATTATTTTGTTCGGCTTAGGCATGATGATGGAAAGAGAAACGGGACATGTAACCTTTGGTGTTCTCTATTTTCTGACCGGCATCATAGGAAATGCGGCTTCCCTGTTCTACAAAATCTATATGGGAGAATGGGCGGTAGCTTCCCTGGGAGCAAGCGGCGCTGTATTCGGCATGGAGGGAGTGCTTTTAGCCTTTGTCATGCAGTATCCGGAGAGGATGCGGTATGCTTCGTGGGAAAAGATAGCCATTATGGTCATTTATTCTATTTATTGCGGCATTCGTTCCGAAAACATTGACAATGCAGCGCATATCGGCGGTTTTGTATCGGGATTTCTGCTGGGACTGCTTGTCTGCATAGTGCGCAAGGCAGGAAAAACGAAAAACGGATACCAGAAGTAAGCATTCGGGCTATGAAAGGATGACAGGCATTTATGAAAATAAACATTTACTATGGCGGACGGGGACTTATCAATGACCCTACCTTATATGTAATGAACAAAATGCAGGAAGTGCTGGAAGAACTTCGTGTGACGGTGGAGCGCTTTTACCTGCAGGAGTTAAAGAATAATATTACCACCCTGCCGCAGACACTTAAGGATGCCGACGGCATTATTTTGGCGTCCACAGTGGAATGGTACGGCATCGGCGGCTATATGCAGCAGTTTCTGGATGCCTGCTGGCTGTACGGTGACAAGGAAAAAATCGGAAAAATCTATATGTGTCCCATTGTGATGTCTACAACCTACGGGGAAAGAGAAGGCAAATTAAATCTTGCCACTGCATGGGAAATTTTAGGCGGACGTCCCTGCAGCGGTATATGCGGCTACATCCCGGACACAACCGAGCTGGAAACCAATAAGGGATATCTTACCATTATTGAAAAGAAAGCGGAAAATATGTACCGTACCATCAATCAGAAGATGGTAAGCTTTCCGTCCAGCAATCAGGCAGTGAAAAATACGGTATCCAGCATGCCGGGCATTGAACTGACACCGCAGGAGTCGGAGCAGCTTTCCCAGTACGTATCCGATGATGTTTATATGCAGACGCAGAAAACAGATATACAGGAGCTTACCAGCCTGTTTAAGGACATGATGGAAGACACGCCGGAAGCCTCCCAGGAAAATAAGGTGGCTTTTGAAAGAGCGTTTAAGCCGCAGCAGGGATTGCAGGCGACTTATAAATTATTTGTAGGGGAAGGAAAAACACCTCTTACCATCGTGGTAAACGGCGATGAAATCAACTGTGACCACGATGATGCCAAAGAAGCGGACGTGGAAATTCGCCTGGATAAACCGGTGTTAGAGGATATTTTCGCCGGCAAGATGAGCTTCCAGAGAGCCTTCATGGCGGGAGAAATGAAGATGAAGGGTGAATTCCGCATTTTAAGGGCTATGGACCAGATTTTTGTGTTTCAATAAATAATAGATAGAATGGAGAATGTGCACTATGAAAAAAGAGGATTGTATTTTCTGTAAAATTGCCAATGGAGAAATCCCTTCCAAAACATTGTATGAAGACGAGGATTTCAGAGTTATTCTGGACCTGGGTCCCGCGACCAGGGGACATGCCCTGATCTTACCCAAGGAGCATGCGGCAAATCTGTATGAACTTCCTGACGAAACAGCGGCAAAAGCCATGATACTTGCCAAGAAAATGGGTGCCCGCATGGTAGAAAAGCTTCATGCAGACGGATTGAACCTTGTGCAGAATAACGGAGAAACTGCAGGTCAGACCGTTTTACATTTCCACCTGCATTTAATTCCCCGTTATCAAAATGACGGACAGCATATCCTCTGGACTCCGTGTACTGCCACACAGGAAGAATTAGAAGCCGTTTGTCAGGAGATTGTAAAAGAATGAGAACAATTCAGGTACAGCAGATAACAGAACAGATTAAGGAAATGTGCATTCAGGTCAATCATTACCTTTCGGAAGATATGAAGGAGGCGTTGCGGAATGCACAGGCAAGCGAAAAATCCCCGTTAGGATGTCAGATACTTTCCCAACTTCAGGAAAATCTTAAAATTGCCGGAGAAGATATGATTCCTATTTGCCAGGATACCGGTATGGCAGTTGTTTTCCTGAAGGTCGGTCAGGATGTTCATTTGGAAGGCGGTTCTATAGAAGATGCTGTAAATGAAGGGGTAAGGCAGGGCTATACGGAAGGTTACCTCCGCAAGTCCGTGGTAAAAGACCCTTTAATCCGGGAGAATACCAGGGATAATACGCCTGCGGTCATACATTATGAAATTGTACCCGGAGATAAAGTGACCATTACGGTGGCGCCGAAAGGCTTTGGCAGTGAAAATATGAGCCGTGTTTTCATGTTGAAACCGGCTGACGGTATAGAAGGTGTAAAGAATGCCGTTCTGACGGCAGTGAAGGATGCAGGTCCCAATGCATGTCCGCCCATGGTTGTGGGTGTAGGCATCGGCGGCACCTTTGAAAAGTGCGCCCTGATGGCAAAACAGGCATTAATGCGTCCGGTGGGCTCTCATTCGGATATTCCTTATGTAAAGGGAATGGAAGAAGAACTGTTATCCAGAATAAATGGGCTGGGAATCGGACCCGGCGGTCTGGGCGGAACAACAACCGCACTTGCCGTGAATGTAAATACTTATCCTACGCATATCGCGGGTCTGCCGGTGGCGGTAAACATCTGCTGTCATGTGAACAGACATATTGTGAGGGAAGTATAAAGGAGAAGAGATGGATAAATACATACAGACTCCGCTTACGGAGGAAATTGCACAGACATTGAAAGCCGGCGATTATGTGTATATTACCGGTACGATTTATACGGCACGGGATGCGGCGCACAAGCGCATGCAGGAAGCTCTGGACGCAGGAGAACCGCTTCCTATTGAAATGAAAGACAACGTGATTTATTATATGGGTCCCTCCCCGGCAAGAGAAGGCAGACCCATTGGCTCCGCCGGTCCTACAACGGCAAGCCGCATGGATAAATATGCACCTAAACTGCTGGATTTGGGATTAAGGGGTATGATTGGAAAAGGCAAGCGCTCTAAGGATGTTCTGGATGCCATTGTAAGGGACAAAGCCGTCTATTTTGCGGCAGTAGGAGGGGCAGGCGCTTTGCTTTCCAAAGCAATACAGTCATCGGAAGTTGTGGCGTATGATGATTTGGGAACAGAGGCTATCCGTAAGTTACAGGTGAAGGATTTCCCTGTTATTGTAGTTTGTGACACCGAAGGAAATAATTTATATGAAGCAGCCGTAAAGGCGTATGCGGAAAATTAGAAAAATTTTATAAATCAAGGCGATTGCAGATAGGAAAAGAAGATGAAAAGAATTCTTTTAATGGTGTTAAGACTCTTTTATTTTGCACCCATTGCCGTATGGAGAATAGGAAGATACGGCAAACAGGAGGGCAAGTACGAAGAGGCCTACGAATATATTAAAATGGCAACCAGGAAAGCCACCCGCGCCGGACGGGTCGACATAGAAGCTTACGGGCTGGAAAATCTTCCGGAGGAAGACGGCTTTGTATTCTTTCCCAATCATCAGGGGATGTTTGATGTGCTGGTGTTTTTACAGACATGTCCCAGACCGTTTGCTTTTGTTATGAAAAAGGAAGCAAGTAATATCATTCTGTTAAAGCAGGTGAGTCAGGCACTGGGTTCCTATGCCATGGACAGAGCCGATATAAAGCAGTCCCTGCAGGTTATCAATCATGTGGCGGAGGATGTGAAAAACGGAAAGAACTTCCTGATTTTCCCGGAAGGCACCAGAAGCAGGCGGGGAAATAAACTGCTTGACTTTAAGGGCGGCAGCTTCAAGTGTGCCGTGAAGGCAAAGTGTCCCATTGTGCCCTGCGCACTGGTAGACTCTTACAAACCGTTTGATGAGAGTTCCATTAAAAGAGTAAAGGTGAAGATATCCTATCTTCCTCCTATTTATTATGAAGAATATAAAGATATGAAGACACCGGAGATAGCGGCAGAAGTAAAGAGAAGAATCGAGCAGGAAATCAGCAGGATAACGGGGGAACCGGCAGATGAATAAAATCATGGTAGAAAACATTCAAGAATATATGAAAAACTTCAAGGAAGAACAAAAGGAACTGCTTGTAAGGATAAACTGGTGCTATAAAAAGGGAAAATCAGGTGAATTTTCAAGTATAGAAAATTACTATGATGTGACCGCACGTTTTGATATGGCATTGGATGCAAAAACAGGAGAACCGCTTCAGACGGATTTGGCAACATATAAATGGTTAGAATGGTTTGTACCGAAAAAGAAAAAACTGTTTGGATTTAAATATGGCTTTCAATTTGAAGAGGGAAAGATATATCGTATTTTGGCAAGAGAATACATAAATAAGCCGACAGATAAATTTATAAGATATTATGTAGATGATGTGCTGGAGTATGACATAAAGGATAACCGATTTGATCCGGTATATCTTTTTGAATCAAAATTTGATGACGAGGTTCTTGATCTGGTGGTGTTGATTAAGAGTAAAATATGTGGATGGTCAAGGGATAATTTTTACCGAATGCCCTCTGCGACAATGATTGCTTTTTTGGATTTGAAAACAAATGAAGTAAATCGTCATCCGACTTTTCTTCGTTGGATTGAAAAAGATACAAATTCAAAGCTACGTTATAATTTTGAGGATTTGGGGATTTATCATATTCAGGCAAGAAAAAGTAATACCGGTGAAAATGCATACATGCTTGTTGATGTGGTAAATAAAACGCGAAATGAGTGCTTAGAAGATTTAAAAAAGGAATATATGAAGCCGGTTATCTTTACATATAAGGAAACGAAGTTCACATTAAACAGACGATATAATCAGTTTGAGGGGCAATTGAATTATCAGGGAGAAATGTGTGATTTTTATCTTATGGTGTCTGAGGAGGATACTGGGATAACAAAACACATAAATAAGCTGGATGAGATATTTGATAATCCTTTGGCGTTTGATATCCGGGTAAGGGAATATGTTGCAGAGGAACTATATAAACTGGCAAATGACTGGCTGGATGAGGATGGCGATGAGATTTCAAAAGAGGAATTTATGAAAAAAATCGGAAATCCTACGTTTAACATTTACAGTGATGGTACAATATGTCTTATGTATGATACGGATGGAATGTTCACAGACCACGTTATTACCGTAAAAATCAATGATAATGGTGATTTGGTGAAAGCTAAGATTGAGGGATAGATTATGAGCTTGCAGCAATGTGACAGGTAATATGGTAGGTATCAAAAAGATTGCAACTGCATGAAAAAAAGTATTTGACAAAAACTACGTTACTATGTATAATAACATTTGCGTCACCGAAAGGGATGCATCATACTTGACAGAGGCATTCGGATTATGGAGAAATACTCAAGAGGCCGAAGAGGCGCCCCTGCTAAGGGTGTAGGTCGGGCAACCGGCGCGAGGGTTCAAATCCCTCTTTCTCCGTTTAGCAGCCAATGCCAAAAACAGAAGTGTCCAGCGGATGCTTCTGTTTTTTGTTATAGAATAAAAAAGACTTATTTTAATGTGTGAAAGTTATTCCTGCAAGCAAAGCACATTTATTGCTTTGTTAAAGTTTATTGAAAAGAAAAATAAAAAGGGGAAAGTATATGGTTCAAAAAAAGAAATATGGGAGTCTTGTGTATTTGGGAGGTTTGCTGCTGATAATATTTTATCTTATTCCATACTTTATGTTGGGAAAACAGGCTTCTTTTCGAATTACAGATTTTTTGGATGATGAAGTTATTCAGTACATGCTTTCCGGAAAATATTTCTTTACCGGTTTTAATACAAAGGTGGCTGAATGGTTTAACGGTGCGGATAAGTTTGCAATTCAGCCACCTTGTTTTTTACTGATTTGGCCATTTTATTTTTTGTCATTTTATAAAGCTGTCATGGTTTCGGTGATCCTGGGTGAATTTTTTGCATATACCGGAATGTTTCTGTTAGTTCAAAAAATTTTTAAGGGAGAATATCCGGCAGTAACTATGACAATATCCTTTTTGTTTAGTATATTGCCGTTTTATCCGAGTTATGGGTTATCTTCGATAGGCATTCCTTTGGTGGTATGGGCATTTTGGGAAGTGAGTGAAAAGAAACATATCATATTGGCGTATATGACGATCTGCTTTTGGGGGTTATATTCGTCTTTAGTCTGGAGCGGTTATTTTATAATTGGCTTTGCTCTTATATTTGCGTTTTTTCTTTTCGTAAAAAAAAGGAAGAGATGTGGACTGAGAGTATTTTTCGGAAGTCTGGTATTAACAGTTACATATGTATTTACATTCAAGGATACAATTTACGGAATTTTCTTTAGCGGCGTTGAGTCTCACAGAAATACACCCGGGAGGGTATATGTACCGGCTCGCTTCAAGGACACATTTGTTTCGCTTTTTAAATATGGACAGTATCATGCACCGAGTTATCATACATATATTATGGCGGGTTCGCTGCTGGTTATAATACTGGTATTGTTTTTACTTTATGTTAGCCCGCGTAGCCGTATTGTAAAAAACAAATGGTTTCTGGCAGCAACTTTGTGGGCAGGGGCAGTAATAATTGCCGTATTTTCTGCATTCTATCAAAGCGAAGCCGGTTATTGGCTGAGAGGACATTTGGGTGTCCTGCAGAGTGTGCAGCTTGACAGGGTATATTGGTTATATCCGACTATATGGTATACGGAAGCTGCAGTATGTATGGCAATTTTCTATGATTTATGTAAAGTATATGTACGAAAATCGATTGCCTGCAAGGCGCTATATTGCATAGAAATTGTAGGAGTTTTAGTATTCATGGTGCCCTATTTGATTGGCAAAAATACAGAATACAAATCAAATTTGTCCCGGATTATGGGAAAAGATAACGGGTTGGTTTCGTATAAAGAGTATTATGATGAAAAATTGTTTGCGGAAATAAAAGATTATATACATCTTGAACCGGCTCAGTATCGGGTAGTATGTCTGGGATTGGCACCGGCGGTAGCTTCAGCCAATGGACTATACACACTGGACGCATATTCAACCAATTACAGTTTGGACTATAAAATGAAATTCAGAAAAGTTATTGCGGCGGAACTTGATAAAAATGCCGATTTAGAGTGGTATTTTGATAGTTGGGGAAACCGCTGCTACCTGTTTAGTGCGGAATTGGGAAAAAGTTGGGATGTGAACAAGGAAGAACCTGCTTATGTTTCCAATTGGGAAATTAATACACAGGCCTTGAAAGAGCTTGCGTCGGAAACTAATATGAAAACATATATATTGTCTGCTGCTGAAATACGCAATGCTATGGATATTGGCTTGAACTGTATAAAGGAATTTGATCAGCCGGATAGCTATCGGCATATATATCTTTATAG
>CDTW01042985.1_pt1 | contig 66905 bp, 63 predicted proteins | sample 554901 | NCBI WGS metagenome assembly CDTW01 (sample SAMEA3182045, study PRJEB8094) | gut metagenome | biome: human; feature: gut; material: Stool; isolation source: human stools | place: Canada | collected 2011-11-01
CGAGCCGCACGCGCCGCTGCGGCAGCAGGGTACGGATGGATTTGCGCGCGTTGTCGTCGCGCAGGTGGCCCTGCGCGATCAGATAGAACCCGAGCATCAGGCACGCGAGCAACACGAGGATGGTCAGCGCCGCGCTCCACCCGCCGAACGGCCACGCGCCCGAGAGCGTCAGGTAGTTCTGCGGGTTGAGCATGAACGCGCCGCGCGCGTACCGCTCCTGGATGATGATGAGCACATAGTAGAGGATGAACGGCGCGGCGTAGGCCATGTAGGCGTTCATGGTCATGGTGGAGAGCAGCAGCCCGGTCATGGCGAACAGCGCGCCAAAGAGCCCGTACAGCCCGATGCGCCCGAGCAGCGCCCCAAACTGCGGGTCCACGGGCATGCCGGAGAACGTCTCGATCGGGATGAGCACGAGCGTGATGAGGACGTGGCCGAGCACAATGCCGCACACGAGCGACAGCGCGCCCGAGAGCGCGCAGGCGAGCTCCTTGCCGAGGATATAGCGCGTGACGCTCGTGCGGGGAAGACACGCCTTCAGGTAGCCGCTCTTCACGTCGTCCACGAACGCGCCGGCATACGGGATGGGCGCGAGCAGCGGCGCGGCAAAGAGCATCACGCTGCCCGAGAGCGCGCGGAGGGTCACCGTCCGATGCTGGAACAGCATCGCGGCGGGCGGCTGCGCCTTGAACAGCAGCAGCACCTCCGAAAACGCGCCAAAGAGCACGCACAGCATGCTCCCGAGCACGGCAAACAGGAACGGCCTCCCGAACGCCCGCGCCAGATCGCTTTTCAGTTCCCGCACCGGATCACCCCCCTCTCATTTGCCGGGCTTGCGCACTGTTTTTGGGCAGCGCCATGTATGTTGGATTTGTAAAAGCGGCAGCGGCGCGGTTCAGTTTTTAACCGTCTCCATTGCAGTGCAGAGTCCGTACTAATAGAACACGGATTTGCCGTCATCGTCTGCAAAGGCCTGCACTTTTTGAATCTCTACCGTCTTGCCATGTTTAAGGCCTGCCCAAGCCCATATGTACAGCCCCATAAACATTAAATAGGATACCAAAACCACACAATAAGCGTTCAAACTCCGTCGCCTTCTTTCGATTGGATATGATAAAGTAAAACAGGACAAAGGGAATACAATCAATTGTATACCGCGCCCCAAATTGCCAACCGCCAAAAGTCTTGTGCATACATAATGCAATTATATTGGAAAATATCGCAATGCAAGTCCCGACTTTTAAAACAGACATATTTCTGTTTTTTATATCTTTTGCAATTTGAACAAACCATGCTAAGTAAATTGGATTTGCTATGTAGAAAGCAAATCCGTTAAATTCTGGGTATTGCAGCTTACCAGAAGGCAGTATTTTAACTTGGCGGAGAAAGATATTCCGCAGGTTGCTTAACAGATATGAAATATGGAATTGACCATTTTCAGAGCAAGTAAATTCCGGCAAATAGTTGTGGCCAAATTCCAATACATTATCAAAGCGAATCCAATTATACCACATATAAACCATTGCTCCCACCATGACAACGATCGTTGGCAATATGTATTTCGTCCATGGTTTCAAATTCAGCATATTGCCATATCGTGTTTTATCTTTCAACACAAAATAAAGCAGTGCAAGAATCACATATATCGCCGAAAATGGTCTGCACCCCACCGCTAAGACAAGAAACACACAACAAAAGCTGCGACGGTCTCGCAACATGCAGTCTACTGCCCACATTAAACAGGCGAAATTCAAGGTCTGTGCTTGATACCAAACACCACCATTGGAAGATATATCCACCATATTGCAGGAAAACACCGTAAATACCGCCCAGAAGGCTGCAACCCTTGGCTGCATTTTTGCTGCTAAGCAAGCCCGATATGCGCCTAAAAGTGCGGCAACGGCATAGATAGCCACCATGAGCGTATTAGGTGTTTCTTCCCCAAATACTATCGTCAATGGAAGTAAAAACAGCGAAGGTATGGGGGGAAAGGAAACAAAATATTTCCCATTGTAAATCGCAAGCTCCAGCCAAGGATAGTCCTGACCATTTGTCAAGTATATTTCTCCTTTACGCCAGGCAAGTGCCTGCAAAGTATAACTATCCAGCGGTTCATGAATGAATAAGGTCCCACCCGCCAGATCATGTAACAACAAGTACCCGATCATGGCAAGCAGCATGATTCTTAAATAGCTACTATGCTTTCGCAACAACAGCCATGCTTTTTCCATTGCTATCACCCTACCCCCCTTGCACGGATTGTTTCAATAGAAAAAGGCCTTCCGCATGACAATAAACAGGGGCATCTTTAATATTCTTTTTTGCCGGAATAGTTCCCCGGCAAAAGATCCCAAGAAAAACCGAAGATCAGTACCCAACCGTCGTATCGATGACGCTGCCATCAACGGCGTTGACCGTCAGATAGCAGCCGATTTCCTCAAAGCCAAGGCCGGCATGATCCGTTCCGCTTTTGCTGCCATAAAACCTCCAGGCAGGGACCAACAGGCCGGTTGCCAGGGAGTTTTGATCCGCCACACGAACCAGTTCCAGTTCGATACGATCAATACGGTACGTAATCGTCCCAACAGCATCCAACGTGGTATCAAAGTCATAGATGATCGGCATCATCTCCGAAAATATAGCGGCGATATCCGCAAAGGATAAAAGCGAGCAATCTGTCACTACGGTTTCTTTTTCCTTTATCGGCGATTCCCATCTCACGCCCAGGATGCCGGAATCGTTGACCCAAAAGTCCAAGTGCTCATAAAACCACATCGGGGCATAGGCCTCGGCTGTGTTTCCCGATGAACATCCTTCAATGATTGCGCACGAGACGTCGCCGATTTTTCTTGCGCAGGATATTTTATAAGCTGCGTCGTCCTCATCCTTTGTGATGGCAACCGCTTTGATCTTCATCGGTATTTCAGATCGATCAAGGAATTGCTGGACAAAACCGCATGCTTCCTCGACAGAAATGCCTGCTCCCGCCGCGAGGTCGCTTTCCCATTCGCCGGAGCCGAGAGGCGTTTCGTTTTCGGTATAAATCAGAGCGCCCGCATTGTTCGCCAGAAACTCCATCCGTGCGCCGGTCCTGACCGGTAAACCCCCGCCGCCGGAGGAGCTGCTTTGATAGACGATGCTTTCCTTGCGATCCGAGTTGTTGCTCACTCTGAATTCACGGCCAAAAGTGTGTCCGCCAAGCCGTTCAACGGCCGAAACGCCGGTATAGTGCCCAACAATTTCTCCTGTTTCTTTGTTGATTTCAACCAGGTGCTCGAGCGTGCCGTCTGACCGGACTTCCTCGACTGTTTCCGGAGCCGATTCCAAACGTTGCTGATACGCCTCGATTGCCGCTTCATACACCTCCGCCAATTCCATATCGCCTTCGCTTTTTGCATACAGCATCGATTTTTGCATATCCAGAATGGCGTCCTCAATTTCGTCCTTGGACATCTCACTGGCGATCTTCCACATGATTGCATCCCCGCATAGCGCATCAAAAAATGTCGTAACAACATCCTGAGAGAAGTCAGCGGCTTCCGCCCTAATGATTGGGACGCTGGTACAATCCGGGATGATTACTTCCGCAGCGACGCAAATTTCAAGATGATCGCCAATTATAGTGTCGCTATATTCCGCTGGCGAGCTGGTGCGTTCGCGTAAGCTGGCATCGCTATTTTCTGGAGCCGGTTGGCTGGCAGCCTGCAGCAAATTCTCCTGGTTTTTCTGCACTACGATAGGAGCTTCCGGCGTGGGCTGGCAGGCGGGGAAAAGCGCGGCGAGCAGGAGCAGCGGCAGCAGGGTGCAAATCGTTCGTTTTCCGATCGTTTGTTTCCGGGACATTCGACTCAAGAGTATCCCTCCTTTTGTATGACGCCGTCGGACGGCGGGGATTCCGCTGGGTTGTCGCTCCGGCAAGCGCGGTTGCCGGTCGCCCAGCCGTGGGGGTAGCGCGTCGGACGGCGGGGATTCCGCTGGGTTGTCGCTCCGGCGGGCGCGGTTGCCGGTCGCCCAGCCGTGGGGGTAGCGTGTCGGGCGGCCCACGTCCGGCAACGGGCAGGCCGCGGGGTCAGGGAACGGGTTGTATGGGGACGGGTTTCCGCATCGGGCCGATGCGGCGGCAAACGGGAAAACCTTCGGGGAAGCGGGCGGCCTCTGTAAGCGGCCGTCATGATGCCCTATATCTAATAGACTGCAAGAACGGCAAAAAGGTTGCATCTTTTTTTCGGGATGCAACCTTTTCTCGGCGCGCCGGTCACGGATGGCGCCGTTCGCTCCGCTGAGCGGCGGTTTTATCGGGTTTCACACCGGCCCCGTTTCCCAAACGCCGGCCCCGGTCAGTCGCCATCGCGCCGGCCGGGCCACCGCCCGGCGCGGGCGGCACGAAAACCGGGAAAACGGCCAACCGTGAGGTCAGATTATCCTTCCATCGGAAATGGTCAGCACCCTGTCGCACGCCTCGGCCACAAACTGCTCGTGCGTAACGATGATGATCGTTTTGCCCTGTGCGTTCAGGTTTTTGAAAATCTCCATGATCATTTTGGAGTTTTCCGTGTCCAGCGCGCCCGTCGGTTCGTCCGCCAGGATAACATCCGGGTTGTTGATGAGCGCGCGGGCAATCGCAACGCGCTGCTTTTCGCCGCCGGACAGTTTTGAAACCCGCTTTTTGGCCAGATGCGCAATCCCGAGGAGGCAAAGCTGCTCCATGGCGCGGGTATCGATCAAAGTGAAGGGGGTCTTGCAAAACAGCAGCGGGATCGCAACATTCTGGAGCGCGGAATCCTCCTCTACCAGGGCGAAATGCTGCATGATAAAGCCAAACTTCTTGTTCCGGATCCCGGCCAGCCGAACGGGCGGTTCTTTGGAAACGTCCGCGCCGTCCAGGAGGTACGTCCCGCTCGTCGGCTTGTCGAGGCACCCAAGGATATGCAGCAGCGTAGACTTGCCCGCCCCCGACGAGCCTTTTATTGCAACCATTTCCCCCTTTTCAATCCCAAGATCAATGCCTTTGAGCACTTTCAGCGGGGCGGTGTCGCGCTTGGTTTTGAAGGACTTCTCTATTTTGTTCAATTCAATAAACACGGCTTTATTCTCCTTGATGCAACTCTTTTAGGGATGTGGAAATATCCTCACGCATGAGCTTGACCAGGAATCTGGCCCCGACGGCGGCGAACATGCAGACGATGTAGAGAAATACGACCCCGTAAAACAGCACGGCGCGCTGCGGGGTCATCCAATCCAGCATCAGCAACCCATACCGGCCGGCGACCACACAGAGCGCCATTGTGACCGTCAGCAGGATGACAACCCGGATGATTTCCGCCAGGACGCCTTTCTTCCAGTCCATGCCAAGCAGGTAGTACACGGTGAACAGTTTTCGGTTGCGCATGGATTGAATGACGTTGTTCCCAAGCACGCCCGTGGCCGCGGCGGCTAAAAACACGAAGAAGGACAGGGACCCCAGCCCGATCAGATCCCTCATGTTCTGATTGTAGACGGTCAGCAGGGACGGCATTGGCGTCGCTTCGCTGTACCTGCTCCATGCGGCAATCAACCCGTCCCTGTCGGTTTGGGTCGCTTCCGGCTTAAAAAAGACAAGCAGGGTGGCAGGCTCCTCTAAGCCCGTCAGATCCGCGACATCGGCCTCCCGCAGGATAAACACGGAGTTTTGGCTGATAACTATATTTGCTGCAAAGTATTCCGGGCTTGCCGTCCCCGAGGGGAAAAAGTATTGCGTCGGGGTTGGCAGTACGCCCGTTACGACGATGCGGAGCTTCTTGTGGCTGGGGAGAAGGATGCTTGCGGTATCCCCGGGCCTGAGGCCCGTATCGCTGGAAACGACAGCCTCTGCGGCTTCCTGGCCGCTTGCGCCTGCGGCATCCGAGAACCAGGAGCCCTGCTGCAGTTTGGGCGTATACCGTTCGATGACCGCCGCGTTGTAGACGGCAATATTGCAGCTGATGTCGTTGAAGAGCAGACCGCCAAGATAGGCTTTGCCGATGGAATCGACGAGGGGAGAGGCCTCGATCTGTTGCTCTACCTGCTCCGGGGAGCAGTAATCGTATGTGGAAACGGCGACGGCATTTTCCGTTGGCAATTCATTCACTGCGCGCACATTGTCCGTATGGTCGACGATAAAGACAAACAGCTGCGCGAGAGACGTGACGGAAAATACGATCTGCAGAATCAGCGTGAGACTCGCAAATTTTCGTTTCCAGAGAAGCCTGCATGCAATGAGAACGGTTTTCATATCGATATCCTCTCTCGCTTACTTTTCCAGCATCCTGCCCCGGAATATGAGCGGGGAAGCTTTGAGATTCACCACAAGCAGCGCAATCAAAAGCATGCCTGCGTACAGCGCCGCATGGAATTGCCAGGGCAGGGGCAAAAGAACTCCCGAAGCAAACCCTGTGACTTGTGCGATGAGAAAGCTGGCGAAGAGAAAAGCAACCGTAACCAGCAGCGAAATCGCAACGGATAACAGGAATGCGATTTGTCCGCGCCTTGCGCCGCAAATCAGGTAAATCCCGTATCGCACAAATTCCCTGCGGAGCCAGTGCAGCACCACGGCGCCAATGCTGATCAGGGACAGGAGGACGATGAAAGTATACGGGATGACCTGGCCCAAATAGATCCGTATCGCATAATAGTTCCCTTCTTTGGGCAGGGACACGAAATAAACATCCTCGTACGATTGCAGCAACTCCGCCATCGCTGTAATCTGCGCCTCCGTCAGCGGCTCGGCAAAGACGCAGCGCATCTTGTTGGCCGTAAGCCCGCTTTCCCAGAAGGCCGCCAGGGGCATGAGGACAGGCGACGGCACCGCGGTCGCTTCCGTTTCCGTGGGAACCGTCCCGTCCACATTCAGGCCGAAGCCATGGTTCCCGATCGCCTCGAAATGGACCCCGTTGATTTCGATTCCCGTTTCCCAAACGGTATCAAGGCGTTCCTGCGGGAGCAATTTGAGATAGCCGGTCCCCAAAATGGCAACGGCGGCGCCGTTTTCCATTTCTTCGCGGGTGAAAAAGCGGCCGTATGGCGTATACCAGCTTTCGGACACGCCCCAGTCAATGCCGGCGTACAGTTCGTTGGAGGCCGTGACGGATGACAGCTTCGGGAAAACGCCGCCGTCGTCGTCCAGCTCCGCGTAGATATCCTTCACCGTCGTCTCGTCCGAGCACTTGAAAAACAGGGTTTGCGTCTCCTTCTCCCTTTCCACAATTTCGACATACCGGCAATATCCGTATTCCTGGATGTAAAGGAAGCTTATGAACGCGCAGATCAGGCAAACAAGGGAAAGAATGGTAAACGATGCGTTTCGACGACAGAGGCGAAAAAAGTTGACAAATGCAAGCCGCAGCATACCGTTTACTCCTGAAATAGAATTTCGGCACTTATTATGGATTCAGCGGGTTTCAGCCGTCAGATAGCCCGGGGTTGCTCCCAGGCGCCGATAGAATTTCGGCTCTTGTTATGGGTTCGGCGGGTTTGAGCCGTCAGATAGCCCGGGGTTAATCCCACGCGCCGGCGGAGAAACGCGCTTCGGCAAAGCCGCCGACTTCCTGATAATAGCCGTAACCGGACGTGGGCTTGTTCCAGTTCCCGCAGTTCGCCACGCATCGCTGATTGCTGTAAACGGTGTTACTGGCAAGCAGGGCGCCGTTGCGGTACGCCTCGGCATGGGCTTTGGGGTTGACGCTGTTGGAAGACGTGTTCTGGGAAGCCGTACAATAGTATCCAAGTCCGCCCTTGCCCCCGATGGGTTTGCCCGTCCATATTCTTCCGGAAAAGCTGGCGGCAAGGGCGCTTCCCGTCATCACAAACAGCAGGACGATACAGGTAACCGCGCATAACAACGCTTTTTTCATATCAGTTGCTCTCCTTTCTCTGCCATTCCAATTGGTGAATACAACTCCTGATAATAAGTGCCGAAACCTAATATCCGCACGGCGGCGGTACATCCGTATTCCGTTACCGGGGGAAAAACTCTTGTGAAAAAAAATACTGGGAACGCTTTGGGTAGGATCTTAATTACAGTATACGCCCAACACATCAAAAAGTCAAGGTTGAAACCGTGCAGGGGGGCCTCGCCCCGATATCTTTGGTCACGGGCTGTCTGAACGCGCGTCGGCGGCCTGTGCCATCCGGGCATTCGTTCGCCGATACTGCGCGTTAATCGATCGTCATGCGATATCTGCCGTCGGTCTCATCCGTCTTGAGCGCGACCTGCGCCCCCGAAAGGCTGCCGAGCTGATGCAGCACTTCACGGATTTCCTCCTCATCCTTCATGTATAGCTCGAAATAGTAGGCGTCAACGCAGAGGCAAAGAAAATCGCACGCGCTGCACAGAAAGTCTTCATAGGTGTATATCGCATCCCAGTCGGTCGTGGGAGCGCCCCGGAAAAAACGGCGGGAAATGCAGGAAGTACGGGGAGCGCGGGAAAAGCGGGGAGGGCGGGAAGCCGGAGACAAGCAAACGGCGCAGAGGGAAAGCCTCTGCGCCGTGCCGTTTTCAGATATTTGTCCGGCATGCCCTGTTGCCGCCAGCCAAAGCCCCGCCGTGCCCGCAAGCCGTCGGGTGTGCTCGCCCGCGCGGTTGCCCGCCGCCGGGGATGGCCTGCCCCGTTGCCGCGGGGCAGGAACCGCCGTGCCCGCAAGCTCGCCGGGCGGAAAAGGCGGAAAACGGGCAACGCGGGGCGGGCTGAAAAAAGGAAAGCCGGGAACTGCCGGGAGGTGGGAAACGCGGGAAATGCAGGAAGTACGGGGAGCGCGGGAAAAGCGGGAAGTGCGGGAGGCCGGAGACAAGCAAACGGCGCAGAGGGAAGCCCTCTGCGCCGTGCCGTTTTCAGATATATGTCCGGCCTGCCCTGTTGCCGCCGGACAGGAACCGCCTTGCCCGCAAGCCCGCCGGGTGTGCTCGCCCGCGCGGTTGCCCGCCGCCGGGGGTTGGGGATGGCATATCCCGTTGCCGCCCGGGCGGGAAGCGCGGGAAACGGGAGGAAGACACCGGGCGCCTGCGGCGTTACCGCCGCGCCGCGCCGCGCCGTCTGCCGAAGGTCAGCGCGCCCAGCCCGCAGAGACTCAGCAGCGCCAGCGTGAGCCACAGCGCCGGGTCGCTCCCGTCGCCCGTTTCGGGTACCGGCTCCGGGTCGTTGCCGTCGCCCGTTTCGGGCGCCGCTTGGATTGTAAACGCCGCGCTGGCCGTGCCGGTCCTGGAGACGATGGCAATCGTGTGCCTGCCGGCGGGCAGCGTCGCGAGGTAAGAAGCCCGCAGGGTCACTTTGGTGCTGCCCTCCTGCGCCGTGTAATGGGACGGCGCAAGGTCTTGACTGTCCACCTGGACTTTTATAAAGTCGGCAAAATCGGCATTGGAGGTGAAGGCAAGTCCGTCTTTGCCGCCGCCTCCCTGCCAGACACCGTTGGCTCCGGTGATCACCGCCGGCGCGCCGCCGCCGTCAAAGTACACGTGCAGCGCGGCATCCATCGTCACATCCTGATGGCCCGTCCGATAGGCATAGGACACCGTCACCGGGGAGGTCTTCCCGTCCCACACGACCGTGCTGCCGTCCGCCTCCAGCGTCCCGCCCTGCACCTGTACGCCTTGCGCGCCCGACCATCCCGGCACCAGGCCGGACAGGTCGGCGCGCCCGCTCCCGTCCGCCTGCTGCGGGACGCGCGTCTCCGCCGCCTGCTGGCCGGAGCAGTCCAACTCCGTCAGCTTCGTGTTCTGCGACAGATCCAGCGCCGTCAACACGTTGTTGTTGCAGTACAACCACTCCAGCGCCGTGTTCTTCGTCACGTCCAGCGCCGTCAGCGCGTTGTTGGAGCAGTCCAACTCCATCAGCTTCGTGTTCTGCGACAGGTTCAGCGCCGTCAGCGCGTTGTTGTTGCAGTACAACCACTCCAGCGCCGTGTTCTTCGTCACGTCCAGCGCCGTCAGCGCGTTGTTGGAGCAGTCCAACTCCATCAGCTTCGTGTTCTGCGACAGGTTCAGCGCCGTCAGCGCGTTGTTGTTGCAGTACAACCACTCCAGCGCCGTGTTCTTCGTCACGTCCAGCGCCGTCAGCGCGTTGTTGGAGCAGTCCAACCTGTACAGCGCCTTGTTCTGCGACAGATCCAGCTCCGTCAGCGCGGTGTTCTGGCAGAACAAATACGTCAGCGCCGTGTTCTTCGACACGTCCAGCGCCGTCAGCGCGTTGTTGTAGGAGCGGGTCAAATACGTCAGTTTCGTGTTCTTCGACACGTTCAGCGCCGTCAGCTTGCCGCGCTGCCTGTGGGCGATCGCAACCTCGTCGATCAGAATGTAGTCGGCGTCATCGACCTCCAACGTCAGTATTTCCTGCGTACTGTACGCCACGCCGGGCGCAATGCGCAGATCCGTGTTCAGCAAGCGGATTACGCCGTCCGCGCACCCGCAAGCGCACAGGCAAACCAGCATCAGGGCGATGAACGCCGCGCGCCGAAGCCGAATGGTCGTTAACATACCGACTCTCCTCTCCTGCGTCCGTCGACGCACTCGTTTCGCGTTCGGGCAGGGCAGGCGCGCCTGCCCGAACGCAGCGCCATACCGCACACTGGTCTTACTCCACCGTAACCGTGCAGTCGCCCATCGTCACCCATGCCGTCAAGCCTTCGTCCGGTTCTTCACACACCACGACCGTGAGCCGCTCCACAACGCCCAGCCCCTCCACCGAAACGGGTTCCAGGAACTCCAGTTGTAATACATTGGGCAGGGGTTCATTGCTGACATCCGGTATGTCGCAGGCCATAACCGGGCGAGTGCGGGCCGCCTCCGGCTGCCATCTGCTCCAGTTTGCCAGTTCCGGTTCGCGCACCGTCCTGGACAGCAGCGCACGGAAAGCGCAGAACGTCGTTTCGTAATCGGTCTTGTACGGACATTGCGCATCCACCATCGTCAGGCTGCCGTCCGCAGCAGAATAGCCGTATCGCTTGCCGCCGATGTAGTACACGCCCTCCAGCAGCTCCCCTTTCTGCCCGTGCTCCCACTCAAAGGTCTCCTCCCGCGCCGACCACTCGCCCTGCTCCAGCAGTAGCTCAAACGCATACTGCTCGCCCGCTCGGACATCCTCGATCTTCATGCTTCCGTTCTCCCGGGCATGGGGGAACGGGCCGAACTCCACCGCCGCGCGGTACTGTGCAATCAACTGCGCAAGGTATGCGTCGTCTTCCTCCTGCGACGCCTCCGTCTCCCTACTGCTGCGCAACTGCAACGCCATGGAGACGCATATCAGCACCGCCAAGGCGACGGCTGCCCACAGCACGACCTTTGCAATGGCCTTCTCTTTCACGCAAACCTCCCCTCCTCTCAGCGTATGTCATTTCGACCGCCGAGCACCCAATAATGGAATGGATCTGAAATAAATGCCTGCAGGTGTTTACAATAAAACTCTTCATTGATATGTCCATGATAATAATCGCTTGGTTGTGATACCCGTATGACAGATATCTGGGGACTTTGCTTGCAAAAGCTTGTTGGAACCAAAAAGACCTCTTGAATTCCCGGCAATCCAAGCAACAGGACATCTTCAAATGATGGAAAATCATTATGAACTCCTTCGGGTACACTTGGATGCGTATGCGCCATGCCCACCATGCTGCTGCCAATTGGGCTTGCACGCAGATATTCAGATAAAAATGGTTTTACTACACCCGTTTCGGTTCCCCTATGTGTTGCTCCCATATAATAAAATGTGTCTTTCATGCATGTAACAGAAAATATCCCCGCATAGTATTCATAATCCTGATTCAACGAGCTTACTTCCAACGCCCAGTTGACAACTGCTTCGTCCATGGAAACATAGAGACAAACATTATGTTCCGATTCCCATGTATTAATAAATTGTGTTAGATATTCTTCTTTCTGTCCCTCTGTAAGCATCTCAGGCTTCAAACCGGGTTGCGGCAGAGGTGTTGTCCATGGATTTGGCGTTGGCTCGGGCGTAACCGTCCCGTCGCTCCCGTTATCAAGGTACGTCATCAGCGGCGTACGGCGCACCGGCACATGCCCCGTCGGATCGACCATGTTGACGGGGTTGTTGTTGCAGTAGGCGTAGAGGTGCTGCGTCCAGGGGTCGGAGGCGGAGCCGGTACAGGTATCCTGCGACAGGAACCGGGCGGTGGTGGGATTGTAGTACCGCGCGTTCATGTAGAGCAGGCCGGAGGCGTCCGCAATGCTGCCGGTGAACGTCACCTCGTTGAAGAACGCATCGCCCGTGCTGGTCGTCACGCCGTTCCGCCGGGCGGCGGGCAAATGCGCCCGCCGCCCGGCGCAGGGATGCAATTCCTGTTGTTCGTTGTGCGGTTGTCAAGGTGCCGGTGGCTGGCTGCTCGTTTACCTGTACATCCTGTCCGATATCTCCCGGTCCGGTACCAGCGCAAAGTTAAAATATGCCGACAGCGCCTCGATCCGCTCCATCATGTCCCCCGGGTTGTCCGGGTCCTCGTCCGTCATCAGCTTTTGCAGGGCCGCACCATCCGGGTCGTCTATGCCGAATGCCGCCGCCATGGCCGCCGGATGAACCGGTTCGCCGGCTATCCCGTCATGGATGGTCGCCATGCATTCTGCCGCTCTCTGTCCTCCGTCATACAGTGTCAGCACCAGCGTATCCTCATCCCACAGATAACAGGCCAGCACCGGCAGGTGCAGCAGCCCCGAAAACCGTTTCGCCGTTTCCTGGAGCAGCTGCTGGTTTTCCCAGCCCTCGTCGTACAGGCACGTTCTGTCCACACGTTCCTTGCGATACGGGAAGTCCTCCCGCAGCTCTTTGGGCAACCCTCCCCTGAAATGGATGCTTCCCAACGTCATGCCCATGGCCATTCCCTCCCTGCTTCCGCGTTCAGAGCGTATCGATCGTGTAATCCCCCTGCGCCGCACGCGGCGCGCAGCGCGCGAAGGATTCCTCTATCGTTTTCTGGATATCTACCGGGCGCCGGTAGCCCCTGTCCCAAATCGTGTCCTTGCAGTCCGGCTCCAGCTTCAGGCGCCGCCTGATCGTCCGCAGAGAGGCCTCATATTCCGCGTGCAGTGCTGCGTCCAGCGCGTCATACTCCCCACGCTCGATCTGTTCAAATCCATTCGGCAGACTATCCCTTTCCCTGAGCCATTGCACCACGTAATCATAATCATACCTCCCCTGTTCGTCCGTCAAATGCCACGAGTTCGCAAGGGCGCAGATTTCCCCCTGCATGTATTCATCATACATGCAGAAAAAAACGTAATAAGGCAAATGCAGAAAGATGCATTTGTGTTGATATGCCGCCGGTATCGGTTGTTTTAACTGATAGCGCTCTGCAATAAAGTTCTCCCAGAGAAAATGTTCAAACGCACGGCGCACGTTTGAACACCGCATCAACGTTGGAGAAATGACCGTTTCAAACATCTCCTGCGCTCTCTTGTGATCTCGAGATGTGAGCGCAGAATAATAGAAAACCATGTCGGTTTCATTGCTCTGCGGATACGCCATATTGAATTTTGACACCAACCTAATGCAAGGCGGGTACGCGCCGCCGTCGAATTTCTCCACAAACTGTCCCTGTATCCCAACGAACAACGGCTGTATGCCGATTTGCGCGACACAGGTGGGAACCATTTCTCTCGTTACCGGCAACAGGCCGAACGAAAGCAGCAGCTCATCGCGCACGAGTTTGTACCACCGATGGTATTTGAACGTCGTGAACCCCAGCGCCGCCATCCGTTCGCCGAACAGCTCGTGCGCATACCGGTCAAGGTCCGGCTTCTCACGGCTCTTCTGCAAAAACTGCTTGAACTCCAGTATCTCCCGGTCCTGTTTTTCATCCATTTTGCTCCATACCCCCTAACTCCCTCTTTCAACGTGCCGGTCGTTTTCCTGCGCCGGGCAGCCTCTGGTCAATATCCAAAGTCCTTGTACATATAGCCGTCGCTGCCACCAAACGTTATCCCCAGCGCGAGTCCTCCGAACAGCACAGCTGCAGCTATCCCGATCGACTTTTTATCCTGCCTGTCTCCAGGAAATGGTATAATATTATTCGGGCTTTTAATGCTGTCCTTCTTTTCTTCTGCGCTTCTCCGTGGCCAAACGCCCCGCACTTTATCTTTTCTTCCATCATTTGGCGTTTCCCAAAATTTATAGGCGATCACACCTTCTGCCAAACTCCAGAATTCTACCTGATGTTCCTTCCCTGTTATCCCGCTTATGTAAGCAAACTGCGTTTTTGTAAACCGCTGGTCTCCCAGTATAAAGGGTTGCTTAATATTCGCAGATTCATCTATAATCGTTGACGTCAAATACTGGTTTAATTGTTTTCTCGCCGACCGCAACGTTCTTGCCGGATCATTGCTGTTATAATGTTTGATTTCCCAAATGCTTCCCGTAGCGATCTCGAGCACATCGATACGACCGGTTCCCCCATTTTGAAATTTCACTCCTTTTTCAATGGCATAAGCCCCGGTACGAAGTATTTCCCATTGCACCGCCGCATGTATGCTACGATATAACCAGATCGGGAGAAATCCATCCCCTCCAAAGTAAATCCTCTCAGCCACATGCCCCGTGGGGTCGACCATGTTGACGGGGTTGTTGTTACAGTAGACGTAGAGGTGCTGCGTCCAGGGGTCAGAGGCGGAGCCGGTGTAGGTATCCTGCGACAGGAACCGGGCGGTGGTGGGGTTGTAGTAGCGGGCGTTCATGTAGAGCAGGCCCGATGCGTCCGCAACGCTCCCCGTGAACGTCACTTCGTTGAAGAACGTATCGCCCGTGACCGTCGTTACGCCGTTCCGCCGGTCGGCAGGCAGATGCGCCTGCTGACCGGCGCAGGGATTCCATTCATGTTATTCGTCATGCAGTTGTCAAGGTGCCGCCAGCCCCCCCGTTATCGCCTGTCCTCGGAAAGGCAATGGCCAGCCTGCGCCGTCATTTGCCTGCCATCATGCGCAGATCGGTAACCTGATCCGCATAAATCAAGATCTCGTCCACGCGGTTGTCGTCGTCATAATGAAAAGCAACATGCAGACCGCCGCCATCGACATACTCATCATATGCCGCCATTGGGGTGTCACGCAAATCAATCCGCATATTATTTCGATAAAACCACTTCACTTTCCAACGGGGGCTGCCGATCCCAATCTTCCCGCGGCCGAAGCGATAGTCCGTTCCTTCGGACAGGATTTTGATGCCCACCACGCTATATTCTTCTATCGGCGGGTCTAGAATGACGACTTCGTGATTTATGAATTTCCAACCTGCCGTACATTCGGCAATCAGGGTTTCGTGGTAAGCAATAAAATATGGCATTCCACCTTCATCTATGCCTTTTTCTATCCGAATGGGCTCTCCATATTCCTCCAAAATCTCCGAATAGTCCGTTGGAAATGTCTGCAGGCCAAGCTGTTCCTGATAGTCCGCGCGCGTTGCATAACAAACGGTCCAATGGTTCGCATCCACAATCATCTGCCAGATGAGCGGCCCCTTCCATATCATAAGAAGAACCAAAAGGGTTATAATGATGATGCCAACCCATTTGCATGCGTTCACCTTTTCACGCTCCTTTCCCATGCTTCTCAGCCTTCTTTCTCATATCGCACGTTTGTACCGGACGGATCGGGGATGTTCCATCAGGACGGCAGGCAATGGCGCAACGCAAAACGTCTGATTGGGCGCCAAACGGTATTTTCATTTGCTCCCGGCGTCTCAATCCGCTCCGAACGTCCACCCGTTTGCCAGTTTCAGCGCGTGCAGTTGTTCCTGATATGCATAGATGTCCTCCAGCTCAGCAAGCCAGGTATTTGGGTCATAGGTGCCGTCTTCATTGAAAATGGCAATATACGAGCGCTCCTCTATTCGTTGTCCCTCTTCTTCGTCTTTTTGATAAACATAGAAGTAATACAGTATCCTGCCTTTCCCGTCTGCGTCGACATAGTTCCCGGAGATGCTTGCCCCGGCCGCCGTTGGAACGGCTTGCCGAAAAGCGGCAAGCACCCCGTCCAAAAACTGTCTCGGCGCATCTATACGCCGTTTTGACATCTTTTCCTGCTGCAACGGCTGCTCCCAATCGTTTCGCAGCTTCAGCTCTGCGACCGCCCGCTGGTCGATCGCCGAAAAATCTTCCGCCACCAAAAAACCTGCGTCCTCATAGAAGTAGACGTCGCGCGGCGTCGCCTTTTGGCGTATGGCCACCACGCAAATTCGCTCATACTGGCTTGTCGCCGCCACGTACATGGAATACTGGAACAACTGCCGCCCGTAGGAATCTTCCTCCAGCACGTCGATCTCGATGCTCTGCCCGTCATAAACGCCATTGGTACACAGCACGTTCGAGGACACCTGTTGATACAGGTCGCTATAGCGCATATCATACAGACACCCGCTCAAAAAAACAATCAACAGTAGTGCAAGCAGAAAACCATATCTTCGTTTCATCCTGACCTCCAAAAACCATTGTTCGCTTCTCAATAAGGGAAAACCGTCCACAACCGGTAGTTTATGAAAGAAGGCCCTTGTCCCATTGCGTCATTAAAATACCGTATGCCTTCACTGAGTGAACCGGAATGATAGGTATATTCCCCCTCATTATGGACCGCTCCGCCAAACAGATCTGCTGTCCGCTCCCATGGCAAACTATAATAATCCCTGTAGGGTATATCCCGGCTTCGGAGAGATGGTATCGCAATATATTTTACATATTTTGCAAAGCCTAAAATTGATTCCTGTACGGTATGTCCATATTCATGTTTGACCGTCTCTATCGATTCGGGATCATCAGGATCCAAATTCCGATTTAGAAATATGATCCCGCCAATCGCGCAGGACGTTTGACCTTTGATGCTGTGTCTTATTACTAGTTTCCCCTTATAAAATGCCACATTTTTTGCGTCAAGAACTACCTTCTCATCCGTGTTGCGTACATACTTGTTCAAACGACTCAATCCTTGCGTTATGCTCTTTACAAACTGCAACAAGCGATCAATCACGCCATTGCCACTGCTGTTTCCCATATTTCTATGGGTCTCTGCTGTAATCTCCGGTGACGGCCCCGGCTGAGGCCCGGGTATCGGCGTAGGAGTAGGGGGCGCGGGCGTTGGATCGGGCGAAGATGGCGTAACAGACCCATCGTCTCGATCAACACGCAATATCCTGAGAGGTCTATAGATCGACCTGTGCCCCGTCGGATCGACCATGTTGACGGGGTTGTTGTTGCAGTAGACGTAGAGGTGCTGCGTCCACGGGACGGAGGCGGAACCGGTGTAGGTATCCTGCGACAGGAAGCGGGCGGTGGTGGGGTTGTAGTACCGCGCGTTCATGTAGAGCAGGCCGGAGGCATCCGCTACGCTCCCCGTGAACGTCACCTCGTTGAAGAACGCATCGCCCGTGCTGGTCGTCACGCCGAACTCGTCGTAGTCGTAGGACTTGACGACCGCGCCTTCCCCGTCCACGATGTTCGTCACGCTCCCGCGGATGTCGTACCGGTAGAAGAAGTAGTCGTCCGCATACGGGTCCTGCTCCGTCTCCGCCTGCCCCTCGAACCGCTTGCTCGCCACGATCGTGCCCGATGGGTCGAGGATGTTCTGCGTCTGCAATACGTACTCGTTCACCGTCGTGAACAGCAACGCAGAGCCCGTGTAGTAGAAGTGCGTAATGACCTCGTCCTCTACACGCGTCACACGCTGCCCCTGCGCATTGTACGCATACGTCGCGCTCGTCGACAGCGGGATCACCGCGTTGTTCGAGATGTTTGTAGAGGTCAGCCGGTTGGCCAGATCGTAGCCATAGTTCGTGGTCGTCGTCACGCCCGTCCCCGTCTGCACCTGCTGCGTCTGGTTCCCCCGCGCGTCGTACGTATACGTCGTCACCGCCGTCCCCTGCTGCACCCGCGTCAGCTGGTTCAGGTAGTTGTACGTATACGTCTCCGCCGTCTCCGTCCCCTCCTGCCGCGTCAGCCGGTTCCCCACCGCGTCATACGTATACGTCGTGGTCGTCCCGTCGTACGCCGCCGAGATCAGGCGGTTGCCCAGGTCATACTGGTACGTCCGCGTCTTCGTCGTGCTCCCGCTGTACGCCTCCGTCACCGCTTCGGTCAGGATGTTCCCGTTCCCGTCGTACGTCAGGTTCGTCTCCTCGCGTACCGTCCGCGTCTCCCCGTCCACGTCCGTATACGTCAGCTTCACCGGCAGGCCGAAGTCGTTGTACGTATATGCCGGTTCGGTTGTCAGGGTGCCGCCCGTCGGAAAGGCTGTGTTGTTCGGAATGGTATGCTGTTCGGCGTCCATTCGAGCGTCCCTGCGCCTTGTACGCATATGCCGTCGTGGCCGTCACGCCCGTGGACAGCGGCTGGCTCACCCCGGTCAGGCGGGAGAGCGCGTCGTAGGTATAGGTGGTGGTCGTGCCGCGGCCATCGGTAACGGAGGTGTTGTTACCCAACATATCATAGGCCGACGACGTTGTCAAATCTGCCGTTACGTCATACCCCCCGAGCCGCTCGCCGTGACTGCCCAGCTTCGTCCGGTTCGCCGCGGCCACGGCCGCCGTCAGCGTCCGGTTCCCCAGCGCGTCGTACTCGGCGCGCACCACGATTGAGTGCTTGACAAACGCAAAGAATCGCGTATAATAAGTAATTAGTTACCTATTTGGAGCGAAACGCAGAGGTGGTTCCCCATGATCCCATTCGGTTTGAAAATTGCCATTATCAATCGGGCGTTTCGAAAAAAACTGGACGAGAAAGCCTTCACCATGGGACTGACATCGGTGCAGCTTCGCGTGCTTGGCTCCATCAGCCGTTTGGAGGCTGCCGGGGAGACGGAAATTCACCAGAACGATCTGGAGCGGCTTGAGCATATCACGCATCCGGCGATGACCAAGCATATCCGGCAGTTGGAGCGCAAAGGGTTCGTCCGGTGTGTTCCCAGCGAACAGGATCGAAGATACAAAAAAATTACCAGTACGGAACGGTCTGCCGGTATTCACAAAACAATCCTTGCGCATGACAGGGAGGTTTTTCAAGAATTGTGCAGAAACCTGACCCAAGAACAGCAGAATGCTCTCATGCAGTTCACCGATATCATCCTGAAAGACATTGATGCAAAATAAATGCCGCATGTTCCGGCAGTGCGCCAAGGGTCTCTTTCGACCCGCTGCCTCTTTTTTGCTCCAATAGGTAACAGGTTACTTAATTTAGGAGGTCTATCTATCCATGGAGACAATGGCGCCTGAAAAACAGAGCCCCTTTGCCACAGAACCCATCGGGAGGCTCATTGTCAAATTTGCCGTGCCCAGCGTCATTGCGCTGCTGGTGAACTCTCTTTACAACATTGTCGATCAAATCTTTATCGGCAACGGCGTGGGCTATCTGGGTAACGGCGCCACCAACATCGTATTCCCCATCACGATCATCGCCCTGGCCCTGGCCATGATGATCGGTAACGGTGGCGCCGCCTTCCTGAGTCTCAAACTGGGGGAAGGGCATGTGGACAGCGCGAAAAGGGGGATCGGCAACGCTGTGACCCTGGTGACCGTGGTCAGCATCATCCTGGCCGCAGCCTTCCTGCTTTTCATCAACCCGATCCTGACGTTGTTCGGCGCTACGGATACGCTGCGCCCCTATGCGCTGGACTATGGCCGGACGATTGGGATTGGCCTTCCGTTCATGATGATCTCCGGGGCCATCAACTCCATGATCCGTGCAGACGGCAGTCCCAAATACGCCATGTTCTCCATGGTCATCGGCGCTGTCCTCAATGTGATCCTTGACGCCATATTTATTTTTCCTCTGCAGATGGGCGTTCGGGGGGCGGCCATTGCCACGGTTATCGGCCAGATGGCCTCTTTTGTGGTGTCCGTTGCCTATCTGCCCCGGTTTCGGACGATCCGTTTCAGCAAATCCGCCTTTTGGCCGGAAGCCAGGGTCTGCTGCAACATTGTTGTCTTTGGCCTGAGCAGCTTCATCACACAGTTTGCCATTACCATTGTGATGGCGCTGACCAACAACCTGTTGGCCCAACATGGCGCACGATCCATCTACGGTTCCGACATCCCTCTGACGGCCACGGGCATTGTCATGAAGGTCAATCAGATTATGATTTCGATTTTGCTGGGCATTGCCACCGGCGCTCAGCCCATCATGGGCTTCAACTATGGGGCCAAGAACTTCCACCGGGTGAAGAAAACGCTGGAAATTTCACTGATTGCCTCGGAGATCATCTCCGTTCTGGCGTTCCTGTTGTTCCAGTTTGCCCCGATGTCCGTCATCTCCCTGTTCGGCTCCGAAGATGGTCTCTACAACGAATTTGCCGTCAAGGCCTTTCGCATTTTCCTGATGCTCTGCCCCCTGACCGGTTTCCAGACCGTCATTGCCGTCTACCTGCAGGCCGTGGGCAAGCCGGTCATGTCCGCGCTGCTCTCCCTGGCCCGTCAGATCATCTTTTTTGTGCCGACAGTGCTGCTGCTGCCCTTGGCGCTGGGTGTGGAAGGCGTCCTGTGGACCGGCCCCGTGGCGGACGGCCTCGCCTTCCTGATGTCCCTGGTGCTGCTCCTGTATGAGAGGCATCATTTGAAAAAAAGGCATGAGGCCCGTTTGAGCGTCCTGGCCCAATGATTGCAAAAGGAGGGTATGCATAATGAAAAACAGAGTTATCACCATCAGCCGGGAGTTTGGCAGCGGAGGCCGCACCATTGGCAAACGCGTGGCGGAGGAGCTTGGAATCCCCTGTTACGATAACGAGTTGCTGACGAAAATTGCCCAGGACAGCGGGTTTAATAGGGATTACATTCAGGAGGCCGGCGAGTATGCGCCCGGCGGGTTTCTGTCCAACACCTTCTCCCACCGGGGTTCCAGCCCCAACAATGCGGACTATCTCTGGCAAATCCAGTACAAGATCATCTCGGAACTGGCAGAAAAAGGGCCCTGCGTCGTTGTGGGCCGTTGTGCAGACTATATCCTCAAAGACAAAGCGGACTGCCTGAAGATCTTCATCCATGCGGATGTGGCCTTTCGTGCGGAACGGATCGTCAAGGTATATGGCGAGCGGGAACAATCCCCGGAGCAGCGGATTCGAGACAAGGATAAGCGCCGGGCGGCCTATCATCGTTTCTATACCGACATGAAATGGGGCCACGCCCAGAACTACGACCTCACGCTCAATAGTGGGACCCTTGGAATCGATCGTTGCGTGGATATTATCAAAGCGCTTTACTAACGGCAACATTTCGGCATTATTTCGGGCAGGCGGAATCCTCTTGGATGAACCGTCTCCCCTTGCGGCCGTGCGGTCGTTCACGACAAGGCGGGCGCTGAAAGACCCGGAACGCTGAAAGACATTGCGCAAGAGCCGGGAGGGAATCTGTCAAACCTGCCGGATTGGGCGGATCGGTCATCCGGAAAAGAAACAGGCGCGGGGCCGCCGACGCGGCCCCGCAGTATGGGGATTGGAGTGGGGGGTTCCGCGGTCGGTACGCCATGCGCCGCCCGCAAGCCTGAGCATCAGGCCGCAAAATAGTCCACGATGCCCTCTACAATGGCCGCCGTAGCGCGCGCCATGAAGTCCGCATCGTTGAGGGTGCGGTCATCCGTGCTGTTGCTGATATGGCCCAGCACGATCGCCGCCACCGGCAGATCGATGCCGTTGAGCACCTCCCAGGTGGTCAGGTGCCGGATCGTCTCGCCGCCTACCTCGCGCGTGGGCATACCGGTCGCCGCCACATAGCGGTTGAGCACGCAGGAGGCGAGCCGGTCGCAGACCGTGACCTGATCGTGGTTCTTCGGCACGATCATCTGCGTGCCGCGCGTGCCGCCGGCATCGATATAGTTGCACATGATCGACAGCGCGATTTCCGCGCCGCTGTTGTTCGCCGTACGGATGCGCACCGACGGATCAACGACCTCGCTTTCGCTCGAACGCGTCATGATGACCGTGGCGCCCTCGGCTTCAAGCAGCGACCTCACGGCGTCGGCGTACGCAAAGTTGATCTTGTATTCCGCCACGCCGGTCGACGTGCCCTTATACTTTGAGCCCTTGCTCTTGGCCGCATCGATCACAATCGTGTGACCGGCCAGCCGGCCGGGGGCCGGCGTTTCTTCATCGCCCGTACCCGCCATGCCGGGAGTCGCGTTCGGGTCCACCGTCGCGTTCGGGTCCACCGTCGCGTTCGGGTCTACCGTCGCGTTCGGGCCCGGTGTCGCCGTCGACTGCGACGGGGTGACGATCATCGGAGAGGGCGAAAGGGCCGGTTCCGCCGTGGCGTGCGCCTCCCTGTAAGCTTCCATGGCCGGAGCAATAACGCCGGCGGCCAGCCCATAGGCGGCCCCGCCGATCAGCAGCAGGATCAGCGCGCAGAGCACGCCGAACGACAGCGGGTTGTTGATGCGCAGCCGTCTGCGCCGCGGTTTGATCTTCTTCATGCGAACCGTCCACCTCTCACCGGAATACCAATGCCATGCCTGCGCACGACCGGGCGCACGCGAAACAGGGGTTCCCCATCCATGCGCAGGACATGCCCGCAAAAATCGCGTCCACCGGTCCGCCGCGCGCAATCGCCTGCGGATATGGTCATTTTATCACGACCGCAAGCGAATGTGTACGCCCGAAAAAAAGATTCACAAATTGTACATATGCCGGGCAGAAATTTCCTCGTCCTGCGCGCCAAAAGCTGGTATACTGACAATATGCCCAGCCTGTATGTCCACACCCTGTTCGGGTATGCCGTGCGCGACCGGCTGCAAGGGCCGGCCGGAGCATCAATCCGCCGCCATGGCGCCGCGTTCCTCGCGGGCCTGCCCGGCCCGGACATCTATTTTTACGATCGTTTCCCGCCGCCGCTGCTGCGACCGCACCAGAAGCGCACGGGCAACGCGCTGCATGACGCGCCCGCAGCCGAGGTGTTCGCCGCGCTCATCGCCGCAGCGCGGGGGAACGGATCGCTTTCGGCCCATGCGCTCGGCTTCCTCTGCCACTATGCGCTCGACGCGGCGGCGCATCCCTTCGTCGAGGCCTCGCACCGGGGTCTGGATCATACGCGCTTTGAAATGCAGCTCGAGCTGCCGTTCTGCGCGCGCATGGGCAGCGACCTCCCCTCCGTGCCGCCCGACCGGCTCTATGCGCCGCCGCTTGCCGAACGTGGCCTGCTCGACGCGCTCGACGCGCTGCAACGCGACCTTGCGCAGGCCGTTGCGGGCGCGGGGAGACCGGGCGTATATGCCCGCAGCTTCCGCAATTTCCGACGCGCATACGCCCTCTTGTACGACCCGGCCGCCCGCAAGCAGCGCCTGCTGCGCCGGTTTGAACGGCTTGCCGGGCGACGCGTCGGCACGCTCTCCGGGTTTTTGATCGCGCCAGCGGCTGCGGCAGGGAACGATCTGTTCAACGAGTCGCACGCGCCCTGGGCGGCGCCGTGGGCGCCGGACGTTATCCGCACCGAATCCTTTTTTGACCTGTACGGGCAGGCGCTCGGCGAGGCGCTCGCGCTTGCGCCGCTGCTGGCCGACGCGCTGGCAGGCGGCGACGATGCGCCGCTGCTCGAACGGCTGCAGGGAGGCAGTATGGCGCATGGAAAACCCGTTTGATCCGAACCCGTTTGCCGGCCATACGGCCTGCTGCTTTACCGGACACCGCCCCGCCGGCCTGCCGCAGTCAGCCGGCGGCATGGCGGCGCTGCGCCTTGCGCTTATGCGCGCGGTACGGGCCGCCTGCGACGGCGGCGTGCGCACGTTCCTCGCCGGAGGGGCGCAGGGCTTTGACCAGCTCGCGGCCGAAGCGGTGCTGCTGCTGCGCGACGGGCTGCCGGATGCGCGCCTTCTGCTGGCGCTCCCCTCCCCGGCGCAGGCCGACGGCTGGAGCGACGCCGCGCGCGCACGCTACGACGAAACGCTCCGCCGGGCCGACGGCGTATGGTACGCCGCAACCGGCGCGCCGGACGCCGCCGCCATGCGCCGCCGCAACCGCTATCTGGCCGACCATGCCGATTGCTGCATCGCCTATCTCCGGGCGGCGTCGGGCGGCACGCTGTATACCGTTCGCTATGCGCTTGCGCGCGGTCTTTTTGTCTATAACCTTGCACAATTCGTCAAAGCGTGATATAGTCCCTTCGTTATGAAGCATGACAGGGAAATGGGTGGAGAGATGGAAGCAAAGGAAACGTTGGAAACGCCGGCCGGTTCGGAATTGTTGCTGCAATCGAACAAGATGGGCGTGCTGCCGGAGGGGCGGCTGCTCTTCTCCATGTCGTTGCCGGTGGTCATTTCGATGCTGCTGCAGGCGCTCTACAATGTTGTGGACAGCATCTTCGTCACGCGCGTAAGCGAGGATGCGCTCACGGCGGTGTCGCTCGCCTTCCCGATCCAGATGCTCATGATCGCCGTCGCCGTCGGCACGGGCGTGGGCATGAACGCGCTGATCTCGCGCAAGCTCGGCGAGCAGCGGTATGCAGAGGCCAACGCCGCCGCGACGAACGGCCTGTTCATCCTGTTCGTCTCCTTTCTCGTATTCCTGTTGTTCGGCCTGTTCGGCGTGCGCCCGTTTTTTGACGCCTTCGTGGCTGACGAGCCGGAGATCCACGAGATGGGCGTCGAATACCTTACCATCTGCTGTACGCTCTCGTTCGGCATATTCCTGCAGATCGGCGTAGAACGCATCATGCAGGCGCAGGGCAAGACGATCTATACCATGCTCATGCAGCTCACCGGCGCGGTGATCAACATTATCTTTGACCCCATCCTGATCTTCGGCCTGCTGGGGTTCCCGAAGCTCGGCGTGGCGGGCGCGGCGTACGCGACCGTCGGCGGTCAGATCATGGCCATGTTGCTGAGCTTTTTCCTGCTGTTCTGCACCAGGCACGACGTCAAGGTCTCCTTCCGTCGCTTCCGGCCCAGCGGCGATATCATCCGCAAGATCTATGCGGTGGGCGTGCCGTCCATCATCATGCAGGCCATCGGTACGGTTATGAACCTGGCGATGAACGCGCTGCTGATCGCTTACACCACCACGGCGGTGGCCGTGTTCGGCGTATACTTCAAGATTCAGTCCATCGTGTTCATGCCCGTTCTGGGCATGACCAGCGCCGCCATGAGCATCATCGCGTTCAACTACGGCGCGCGCTGCAAAAAACGCATGCTGCGCACCTGGCGGCTGACCCTGCTGGCCTCGCTTGCGGTTATGGCCGCCGGGCTGGTGTGTTTTCAGGTGTTTCCCGCGCAGATCTTTTCGCTGTTCGAAGCGTCCGACGAGGCGCTGCGCATCGGCACGGTTGCGCTGCGGATCATCTCGCCCAGCTTTCTTTTCGCGGCCATCGGCATTACGAACTCAACGCTGTTCCAGGCGGTCAACCGCGGCGTGTACAGCATGATCATGTCGCTGCTGCGGCAGCTGGTCGCGCTCGTGCCGGTCGCCCTGCTGATCTCGGTGCTCACGCACGACCTCGACCTGATCTGGCTTTCATTCACGATTGCCGAGGTGTTCTCCGTTGTGGTCAGCCTGCTCATGCTGCGCCGCGTACATCGCACGATCCTCGACAAGCTGCCGGCCTGACGCGCCGTGCGGAAATCCGCAAACGCCGCCACCGCCGGCCGCCGCCGGCAAAACTTTTTGTAGAAATTTTTGATCTTTCCGCAACCAAACCGCCCGCCGCAAGGTGTTATGGGCAGGAAGAGAGGAACGGATGGAGCGCCTGACCGCTTGCAAGCAGGACCCGCCCAGCACCGGCGTTGACGACCTGTTCCATACCTATGCCGACATGGTGTACCGGCTTGCGTTTCTGCGCACGCGCTCCTCGGCGGATGCGGAGGACGTGTTGCAGGAGGTGTTTGTCCGCTGCCTGCGCAGCAGGCCGCGCTGGACGGACGCCGAGCATCAGAAGGCATGGTTCATCCGCGTCACCCTCAACTGCACCAAGTCGCTCGTGACCTCGGCCTGGCGGCGGCACACCGCGTCGCTCGAGAGCGCGCCGCCGGACGACGATGCGCTGCTCACCGAGATGCGGGAGGAGACCGCCGTATACGGCGCGGTGCTGGAACTGCCCGAGCAATACCGCACGGTGATCCACCTGCACTATTACGAGGGGTACGGCCTGCGCGAGATCGCCGCCCTGACGGGCAGCACCGAGGCGGCCGTCAAGTCCCGGCTGTTCCGCGCGAGAGAGCTGCTGCGGCAACGGCTGAAGGGGGAAGAATTCGATGTTTGAAGAGCAATACCGCCGCGATAACGAACGGCTGCACGCTCCCGAGGATGCGCTTCGGCGCATCAAGGAGCGGGCGGGCGCTTCCACGCCGCGCCGCGTCGTCTGGACGCGCTATGTCGCGGCGGCCGCGGCGCTGCTCCTCGTCTGCACCGGGGCGTTCGGCGTGCTGCGCGCCCACGGCGGCAAGGGCATGGATGCGGCCGAGCCGGAAGCGCCGATGATGGAGGCGGCTGCACGCGAAGACGTGACGGAGGACCGTGCCGCAGGCAGCGAAAGCGATACGGCCGCCGAAAGCGAAGAGCAGAACGGCGCGCCCATGGCCTATGCCTGTACATCGGGCGATCTGGCCGTCCCGGCCGATTACGACGAGCTGTACCTGCTGCTGGCCCCTCCGCCGGATGCGGACTTGGCCGCCGCTTCCGAGTCGGCGTCGAACGGCGAAACGGCGGACGGCGCCGCCGACGGATGGCAAGCGGATGCCGCCGACGCGGGGGACGACGCCAACGATGCGGAGGGCGGGTCTGCCGGCGCCACGGCGGCCGGCGGCGACAGCGCGGGGGATGGCGCGTCGTCGAGCGCAGACATGGCGGCTTCCCTTTCCCCCGACAATTCGTCGCTTGCGGCCGACGGCGGGCAGGTGCGCTATCTCCTTGCGGGCGGCACGCTGTCCATCTTCGATACGGCCGGCGGCGAAGAGCACCTCCTCTCCCGCACGGATCTGCCGATCCCGGCGGGCGAAGCGCTTGCACTGTATTCGTGCGGCGACCGGCTGGCGGTGGTCTTTATGGACGAGCGCACCGCCTGGGACGGCGATGCGGAGCCGGTCGCATGCGTGCTCCTGCTCGACGTGTCCGATCCGACCGCCCCGGAGGCGATGGCCACGCTCGCCCAGAGCGGCCGGTATGCCGGCAGTTTTTCCCAGGACGGCATGGTGCTGGTGGTCACCACATATGCGCTCGACGGCGCCGCCGTACCCCACGAGCCGCGCTCCTTCTGCCCCACGCTGTACGATGCCTCCGGCGCGACGGCGCTTGAAGCGGACGACATCCGCCTCCTCACCGGCGATGCGGGCGAAGCGTATACCGTGGTCGCGTGCATCGACACGGCCGTCCCGGAAACGTTTGATTCCGCCTGCGCCGTCCTCGCCGGGGACTGCGCCGCCGCCGTGCAGGCGGATGCGGACAACCTGACCGTCCTCCTCGGCCCTGACGGCGGGCCGCAAACGCTTGTGCGGTTCTCCCTGCCGTCGAAAGGGGAAGCCGTCGTCCCTCTCGACGCAACCGGCGTCGCCCCCTGACGATCCCGCCCCCGCACGGAGGATGCACAGCGGCCCCCACGTCCGTGGGGGCCGCTTTTTGTTTGCCCGCCCTGCGGCGCGCCCGCAAGGCGAATGCGCCCGGCGGCGCTACCGCAAAACGGCGATGGCATACGGCGGAAGCGCAAGCGTATCCGCCGTCCTGCCGCGCGTGAGCGTGACCACGCCCTCGCCTGCAACGAGCGCATCGGTCAGCGCCGCATAGCCGAGCGCCGCCGCGTCGAGCGAAAGCGTCCGCTGTTCGCGGCCGATGTTGAGCACGATGAGGATGCTCTCGCCCGCATAGGTGCGGCGGATGATGCAGCAGTCCGTGTCGCCGCAATCGACGACCTCGCTCACGCCGCGCGCGATCTCCGGATTGCGGTTGCGCAGCCGCATGGCGTGGCGGTAGTAGTTGAGCAGGGATCCCGGATCGTCCTCCTGCTCGGCAACGGAGGGAAAGGGATATTCCGCAACCGTCGTGCCGGGCGGGCAGAGGGTTGTTTCGGCGCGCGTGGTCCAGAGCATGCCAATGCGCTTGTTCGGATCGTTGTCCGTGCCGGCCATGCCGATCTCCTCGCCGTAGTAAAGGAAGACGCCGCCGCGCATCATGGCGAGCAGGCCGGCGGCCATCTTAAGCCGCGCCGGGTCTGCCGCGCCGAGAAAGCTGGCCACGCGCGGCGTATCGTGATTGCCGAGGAACGGGGCCGGGATCGTATCGGCGAACTTCTCCTCAAGCAGCAGGGTGACGCGGCCGTAGCTCGTCCCGGGTTGCTGGACGTTGCCGCCGAGGATCTGCGCGATATAACCCTCCCGCTGCGACACCGGAAAGCAGAAGAAACCGTCGATGCGGCTCTCGGCATACGTCTCCAGCGTATACAGATCCTCCCACGCCTCGCCCACGATATAGCAGTCCGGCGCAATGGCGCGCGCGGTATCGCCAAGCCACGAGAGGAACGCGATGTTTTTGGCCGGATTGCCCGTATAGTAGCTCGTCACCGCGTCGAGCCGGAAGCCGTCCACCCCCAGCTCCAGCCAGAAGCGCATGATCTTCTCGATCTCGTCGCGCACGGCCGGGTTGTCCAGGTTCAGATCCGGCATGGTGGCGACAAAGCGGCTTTCATAATAGGAGTCCCCCGCCCTGTTGTAGCCGGGCTGCGGTTCATCCGTGAAGTTGTAGTAGTCCCGGTAGGGCGATTCCTCCCCCGTGCGGGCGCTGACAAACCACGGGTGCTCGCTGGAGGTGTGGTTCACCACGAGGTCGATGATGACGTCGATCCCGCGCGCATGTGCCTCGGCAAGCAGGTTTTCAAAATCGTCCAGCGTGCCATAGAGCGGATCGATGTCGTAATAGTCCGTCACGTCGTATTTGTGGTACGAGGGCGAGGGCATGATCGGCATGAGCCAGATGCCGTTGCAGCCGAGCGAGGCGATGTAATCCAGCTTGCCGGTCAGGCCGTTCAGGTCGCCGTAGCGGTCGCCGTCGCTGTCGGCGAACGAGTAGACGAACACCTCGTACCAGTTGCGGTATTTGTCGTCGATGACGTTCGTTTCGCCGTCCGTGGGCGCGGTCTCCGCCTGCGGCGCGCAGGCGCCGGATAACAGCGCCGCCAGCAGCAGGCACAGCAGGCGAAGCAGGACGCGCCGGCCGTTTTGCTTTCCGATCGTTTTCATACGCTCATCCCTTCACGGCGCCGGCGGTCAGGCCGTTGACGATATGCTTGACCAGGCAGAAGTACAGGATGACGATGGGCACGGCGATAAACACGCTCCCGGCGGCAAAGCGCGCGAACTGCGTCTCCGGCATGTTGCACAGCCCTACGGCGACCGTCCACATCTCCCGCTCCTTGAGCAGGAGCTTGGGGAGCAGATAGTCGCTCCACGGCCATGCGAACTGCGTCAAAGCCGTATAGACGAGCATCGGTTTGGACAACGGCAGCGTGATGAGGCCAAAGATCTGCAGGTTGTTCGCGCCGTCGATGCGGGCGGCCTCATGGATGGTGAACGGGATGGTGTCAAAATAGCCCTTCTGTACGAGGTAGCCCAGCGGCGCCGTCCCCGCATACAGGAAGATCAGCGAGGCGAGGCTGTCGAGCAGGCCGAGCTGCGTCATGATGATGTAGATGGCGGTCATGCCCATGAATCCCGGGAACATGCCGAGCAGCAGCGTCGTCTTTTTGATCGTATCGCGGCCGCGGAAACGAAAGCGGGACATGACGTAACCGGTGAGGATGACCAGCAGCGTGCCGATGAGGCAGCTCATGGAGGCCACATACAGGGTGTTCAGAAACCAGCGGCCGTACGGGTACAGGCCGTTGACGTCGTTGGTGAACAGGTCGATGAACGTATTCGCGCTGTACTCGGTCGGGAAGAAACCGGAAAACGAATAGATATCTCCCGACTTGGAGAACGACGCGAGGATCAGCCAGAGACAGGGGAACAGAAACAGGGCGGAGACCGCCAGCAGCAGCAGGTAGGTGACCGCATTGTCGGCCATGCGCCGGGGCTGCAACAATCGCTTCAGTTTCATTGATAGGTATCCTCCCTCTTATAGGCTGCCGAACGGACGTACACCGCCAGCGAGAGCGTCGCGGTGATGAGGAAGATGACGAGGCTGATGGCCGCGCCGATGGAATAATAGTTGTTGTCCACGGACAGGTTGTACAGCCAGTTGATCAGCAGGTCCGTATCGCTGGCAAGGAAGTAGTTTGCATAGTTGCTCTGCAACCCGCCGCGCAGGAAGAAAAAGATGCCGAAGTTGTTGAAGTTGCCGACGAACTGGCTGATCAGCACGGGCGTGATGGAGAACACCACAAACGGCAGCGTGATCTTGCGAAACTGCTGGAATGGGGACGCCCCGTCAAGCGCGGCGGCCTCGTACAGATCGTGGCTGATGTTGGACAGGATGCCGGTGCTCATCAGCATGATCGACGGAATGGTGATCCAGCCGTTGACAAACAGGCCGATGCCGCGCGCCCACCACTTGGCCGATTCCACGTTGGACAGGAAAAAGATGGCGTCGTGACCGCCCTGCAGCAGCAACTGGTTGATCGGCCCGCTCTGCGAAAACATGAACTTGAACCCCAGCATGGAGATGAACCCCGGGATTGCGTACGCCAGAATCGGGAACGCGCGCCAGAGCTTTGACCCGCGCACATTGCGCTTGTTGAGCAGCAGCGCGAGCGCCAGCCCGCCGAAAAAGTTCAGGGATGTGGACAGCACCGCCCACAGGATGTTCCAGGTCAGGATGCGCCCGAACGTATCCCCGATCGAACCGACGCCGAGGATCTTCGTCCAGGCCGAAAACGACCAGCTCGCCAGCTTTGGATGGACCACGTCGCCGCCGAAATCGGTGAACGCCATCAGGATCATGAAGACGATGGGCAGTATCGTAAAGATGCTCACGCCGATGACCGGCAGGACCAGCGCCGTTACGTGGAACTTGCCATCCGCCATGGTGGCGAGCGACTCGCGGAAGGTATGCGGTTTTTTCCCCGCCGCGACCTGGCGGGCCGTATAGAGCACGTCGCGCACATTGGAGACATGCAGGACGAGGAAGAAGATCAGGATAAAGATGGCGAACAGCCCGAGGATCAGCATCTGCATCGAGTTGTCGCCCACAATGCCAAGCCAGAGATTCTCCTGCTGTGTGCCGAGCGTGAAGAACCCCGCGATGTCCCGAAAGCCGCGGGCGATGAAATACCAGAGCAGCCCGGCAAGGCTGCAGAGGTACAACAGGCCCTTGACGATCTGCCCGTAACAGAGCTGCCCGAGGCCCATCACCACGAACGACAGCTTTGCCCGCACGGGCGTGCTCCGGAAGGCCGCCAGCGCGGCCGCAAGGCGGCCAGCGCCCGCCCCCCTGCGCAGCGCCTGTTCCATAGGATTACCCCTTTCCAATCCGGGGCGGGCGGAGCCGGCGCCCCGCCCGCCGCATGCGCTTACGCCAACGTGAAGATGGCGTCGTGGATCTGCTCGCAGAGCCGCTCAAGCCCCGCCTGCAGCTTCTCCTGCGTGTCATAGAGCACCGGTTCGCCGCGGTTGTCGTTGAGCGCGTCGGTTGCCACCTCTACCAGGAACGACTCGGCAGGCGTCCAGATCTGCCCGACCTCGTTGATGGCGGGCATGATGTCGATGAGGCCGGCGTCAAGGTTGGAAAAGATCTGCTGTACGGCCGTGTCGTGCTCGCCGACGGTCGCCGCCGCGTCGCTGCGCGCCGGCGTGATGCCGCACATCTCGTTGCGCCGGACGACCTGCTCATAATCGGCCGCAAACTCGATAAACGCGAGCGAGGCGTTCGGGCACTTGGTATACGCGGAGATGCCGTAGCCGTTCATGCCGCCCATCATCTTGACCTCGGTGGTCAGCGTGTCCATCTGTTCGATGGTATCCTGCCATGCGTCGGCGGTCAGGTCTCCGGAAACCGGCAGGCGCGGGACCGGGATCATCTTGAGGTCGTTCTCGGCCTCTTCCTCGGTCCAGCCGTTGTTGACCATCTCCTTGAGGAACATGGCGCGCACATCCGGCGTGGTGATGGTGCAGAGCATCCGCCCCTTGGCCAGATACCCGTAGGCGGCGGAGGCAAACGCCTTGTCGATGATTTCCGTGTTGTCCATAAGCATCGCCCACTGGCGCACCATATACAGGCCCTTGGCCGCGTCGCCCGCGGCAAAGCCGATGTCCTCCGGGTTCGTATCGTTATCGCCGAATACATAGCCGCCGAACGTGAACAGGTAGCCGGCCATGAAATAGGTGTCCACAAGCTCATCGAGATAGCCGTATTCCGTCTTGCCTCCGTTCTCCTGCACATCCCTGCTGAAGGCGTAGAGCGCCGTATACGTCTCGAAAAAGTCCGGCACGCCGTTGCCGTTGATGTCCCACTCGCTCTGCCAGTCATCCGGCAGCATGGACTCGATGTAGTAGAGCATGCCGGTCTGCACGTTGATCGGGATGCCGCAGTAGAACGTTTCCCCGTTCATCTCCACCGCATAGGCGTCCCATGCGGTCTGCGGGATGAGATCGTAGTCCTCCATCGAGCGCGTGGGCAGCGGCAGGATGTGCTGGTTGTCGGCGTACTTCATGATGATGTCGTTTGCCTGATACCAGACGTCAGGCCCGTACCCGTAGGGCCCGTCGGATGCAAGGTCGGAGTACTGGTCGGTATTCATGCGCTCGGCGGAGATGCCCTGATCCCGGTACGCCTCGTTGAAGGCGGCGATCAGCTCATCCACATAGCCCAGCTCGATGGCCGTGTCGTTTTCCAGCACCTTGACGACCGCCCCCTCCTCCAGTTCGCCCGTGAAGCGGGCCATGACCTGGTCGTAGACGGCGCTTTCCGCCCCGTCCCGCGCGCCGGTGCACGCAGCGAGCGGCAGCGCGAGCAACAGCGCCAACAGCAGCGCGGATAGGCGTCTGATCTGTTTCATGTTCCGGTTTCCTCCTTTGTCCGTTTGTCCGTTTATTCGTTGCGTTTGCGTGATATCCGGTCGTCCCGCGCGGCGGCAGATGCATTCACCGGATCAGAAAGTCCATGGGGGATACCGACGCGCCGAACGCCCCGCGCGGCATTTCCCCCGGGTTGATCAACAGCTCCGCACGCCGGCCTCCGTGCCGGCGCAGGATGCGCACCACGCCGTTTTCCTCCTCGACCGCGGCCGTGCCGCGGGCAAGCGGCGCCGTCCTCCTGAGCGCGGCGAGGCGCTGCGCCAGGCGGAACAGCTCCCCATCCCAGCGCGAGCGATCCCATTCAAACGTGCGGCGGCAGTCCGGGTCATAGCCGCCCATGACGCCGATCTCGTCCCCGGCAAACAGGAACGGAATGCCGGGCAGGAAAAATGCGACCGCCATCGCAAGGCGGAGTCTGCGCACATCGCCCTTCACGCGCGTGAGGAACCGCTCCGTATCATGGCTGTCGAGCAGATTGAACATCATTTCGTTGGCCGGGTCGGTGCAGCGCATGAGCAGCAGCACGAGCCGGTCGGCAAAACCACGCGCGTCGATCGCGCCAAAGGCCAACAGGTCGAGGCACGCCTTGGTCAAGCCATAGTTCATCACCCCGTCGAACCGGTCGCCGGCAAGCCAGTCGTGCGCCTCGTGCCACACCTCGCCCACGATCAGCGCCTCCGGGTTCGCGGCTTTGACCGCTTCCCGGAACCGGCGCAGAAACCGCGGCGCGATTTCGTCGGCCACGTCGAGCCGCCAGCCGTCGATTCCATATTCGGTGACCCAGTGCGTGCCGACCTGGCAGAAATAGTCGATCACCGCATCGTTCTCCGTGTTCAGCTTCGGCATATACGGCACATCGGCAAACGTCAGATAGTTGCGCCGCTCCACACAGGCGGCGTCGCCGTCCACATAGAACCAGCCGTAATAGGGCGACCGGCGGCCGCGCCGGATCACATCCTGAAAGATGGCGTTTTCGTTGGAGCAGTGGTTGAATACCCCGTCGAGCATCACGCGGATGCCGGCCGCATGCGCCGCCTTTACAAGCGCGCGCAACGCCTCGTTGCCGCCAAAGCATGCATCCACCTCATAGTAATCCTCCACGTCGTACTTGTGGTTGCTGCGAGAGCGGAATACCGGCGTCAGATAGAGCAGCGAGACGCCCAGCTCCTTCAGGTACGGCAACCCCTCGCGCACCCCGTCGAGGTCGCCGCCGGCAAAGCTCCCGGGCGTGGGCTTTTCGCCCCACGGCAGGTTGATGTACGAGCGGTCGGCCTTGCCGCTGCCGATGCGGAACCGATCCGGGAACACCTGGTAGCAGACGGCGCCGCGCACCCACTCCGGCACGCGCAGCACTTCGCTCCCGTGGATGTACGGATATTGGAAATAGTTGAAATAGCCGAGCGAAAAACGAAACGTGCGCGAAAGGCCCTCCTCGCAAAGATACCAGCTCTCGTCGCCGGCATGCAGCCGGAAGATGTACGCAAAGCGCGAATCCTCGCCGTGCAGGCGGGCGGTATAATAGTCGAACCGGCTGTCGCTGAGCGCGCGCTCCATGCGCAGCCTGCGGCGCTTCTGCGTCCACGTAAACTTGTTGTCGGTATAGATGACCTCCACCCGGTCGAAATCGCCCCGCCCGGTGCGCAGGCGCAGCCCGAGCGTATGCCCGTCGACCGGGAAGCAGTCCACGGAGCGGGATCGATGAAGGATGGCTCTCGGTTCCATTGGGGTAACCTCCTGCTTGGGGTGTCCGGCCGCCTTCGCCGGAAATATTGACAGGCCGCGCGCCCGGTTGTTATCATGTACGCATGGCAAACAAAAAACTGACCATTCGGGACATCGCTGCCGCTTGTGGCGTTTCCACCGCAACCGTGTCCTATGTGCTCAACGGGCGCGAGGAGCAGCGCATCAGCGAGGAAACCCGCAACCGCATCCTGCACTATGTACACATCATGGGGTACGAATCCTCGGCGCTCGCGCGCGCGCTGGCAACGGGCAGGAGCGGCGCCGTCGGCCTGTATTTGCCGGAGGCGGCGCGTGACGGCGACTGCGCGCTGCGCAACCTTCAACTTTCGGCCGTGCTGGCCGCCGAACTGGAAACGGTCGGCAAGACGCTGCGGCTGATGACCGGCACATGCGAACGGCAGCAACTGCGGGATCTGGACGCGCTCATCGCCGTGGACGTGGACAGTGAAACGTTCTATCGGATCGGCAACAACTGCTTCTTCCCGCTGTTATCCGTCGACGGCTGCATCTGGAATCTCGACCTGTTCTATCAGATCTACGATGACTTCTCCGCCATCGCCGCGCTGGCAAGGCGGCAACTGGGCGTAGAGCAGCCGTTTTTTGCCCTGCGGCCGTACCGCAACCGCGAGATCGGCGAGGTGATCCGACGCGCTTTCGGCGACGTCCGCCCCGTATACGGCGCCGTGCAGCCGGACGCTTTTGCCGCCGGACGCGGCGCGGAAGCGGCCGGCGTGGCGCTCGGTCCCGGGCTCGCGGCGGAACTTCGGGCGCGCACGGGCGCGCGCGTGCTCGCGCTCGCTTACGACGAGGACGGCGAGGAGGCCGTTTGCAACGGCGAAACAATCCTGCTGCCGCTGCGCAAGAAGTGCCGCATCATCGTGCGGCTCATACTCGACACCATCGCCCGGCAGGCGGACGACGAGCACGATGTGCGCGTGATCTGACCCGCTGCGGCGCGTGTCCCGGCGGAGGGTGCGCCCCTCCGCCCTTTGTATTCCCGCGCCTCAGGGCTGGACGCGCGCCGCGGGCGCAGGGGGCGGGGAGCAGCCGCTCCCGCCCCGCAACGCGCCCGGTTTCGTTTAATAGGTGACGGTGCCGGTCGCCGGATCCAGTACGATCGTGTACTCGCCGGGATCGACCAGGATGTTGTCCGCCCCGTCGCCATACCATTTTTCGTTGGCAACGGCGCCGTTTGCGCCATAGGCCACCTTGAAGGCGACCTTGCCCTCGGTCCAGCTGTCGGTATCCGCATCCGTGAAGGTGACGGTCAGGCTGTATGTGCCGTCCTCCTGCGCTTCCATCCGGAAAGCCGTGTTCTCCTCGGCCACATCCGCCGCCCAGCCCTTGTTGCCGCAGGTGCCGACCACATAATAGGCCGGCTCGGCCACAAAGAGGTTCTTCACCGTGGGGAGATTGTTGACAAGCTCAATCTCAAGGTAGACCATATACTCGCCGGCGGTCAGGGAGAAGTTCGGCGCGGCCTCGGGATCGACGTTGCGGCCGTCATACCAGTCGCCGCTGACAAGGTTCTTGATGCCGAACGAAGCAAATTCGTTGCCGTTCTCCGTATCGTACATCTCCTCGGTGACGGTGAGGAAATAGAACCATTTGAATTCCTCTCCGTTTCTGGTCATCTTGTCGCCCTCCGGATCGTTCGCGCCCCAGCCGTTGAAGTTGCCCTGCACCTGGAAGTCAAACTCCGGCACGGACAGCTCGTCAGCCTCGCCGATTTTCTCATAGGAGAGCTTGCACAGCGCCAGCGTCTCGGCGTCGGTTTCAAGCGTCAGGCGATACTTGGCCGTTTCCAGCACCATGATGTTCGCGCCCGTGGCAAAGGCATCCTCGCCGCCCGCCATTGCGGTGCGGTCGGTCAGCGCGGAAGAGTCGATGGCGTCCCCCCAGTTGTAGTCCTGGTCGATAACGGCAATCTTGAATTCATCGCCCTCGTACAGGTTGACCTCGATGGAGAATGTGTTGAACGCACCCTCCACCGGCTGGAGCAGAAAATCGTCCTGCGGCCACGCATGTCCCCAGTTGTTCGCCGGATAGCCGGCCAGGCTGCCGGCCAGCATCCAGGCCCGCTCGTCCGCTACGGAGGACTGCCACGCCACGAACACCGACGTGTCCGCCGTAATCGCCGCCGAGAAATCGAACGGGATGAGCAGCGCGGGCGTTGCATAAAAGTCCTTGACCACATAGCCTTCGCGCGTCAGCTCCGGCCTTTCCACCGTCGCGCCGTCGGCCACCGACACCTCCTGCAGCACGGACACGCCGTCGCTGTCGAAGAAGGTGACGGTCCACCCGTCGCCTGCCGGCGCCTCCGTCGGCTCGGTCGAAGCGGGTTCCTGCGTGCAGCCCGCCGCAAACGCCAGCGCGGCGACGAGCAGCAACGCGGTCAGCAGCTTCCATTTTGTGCGTTTCATGTTGTTTCCTCCTTTTTGCTTTCACATAATGCGGATCCGGGATTCAAAAAGACGATGGCAATGCTTTGCTTCAGATATGCTTAACCGGTTAAGCATGGGTTAAGTTTATACTACGTCCTTTGCAGCCGTTTGTCAAGAGCATGGCGCGCATTTCCCGTCGCCGCGCGCAAGATATATGATTTTGCCCCGTTCGCTGCGCACACCCGCAGCGCCACGACGCCGGCCGTCAAAGCCGCGCGTGCGGCGGGACGGGGCTGCGCCGGCACGGCAAAGCCCCTTGCCGGGAGGCGACCGGGCGGGAACGGCGGCGGGTTTTGCACCGAAGGCTTTGAAACGGCCGGCAAACGTGGTATACTGAATTGGCCGCCCGTAAACTTGCGGGCACATAAGCACAATGGAAAGGGGAGCGCGCATGGAAAACTGCCTGTTCTGCCGGATTGCAAACGGGGAAATCCCGTCGAAAAAGGTGTATGAGGACGACGAGGTGCTTGCGTTTTACGACATCGACCCGCAGGCGCCGGTACATGTGCTCGTCATACCCAAGCGCCACATCGAAAGCGCCGATGCGCTTTGCGCAAGCGATGCGGCAACCGTCATGGCCATGTTCGCCGCCGCCAGACGCGTGGCGCACGAGCTGGGCGTAGCCGAAAGCGGGTACCGCCTGGTCACCAACGTCGGCGTGGACGGCGGCCAGAGCGTACCGCATCTGCATCTGCATTTGCTGGGCGGTCGTTCGCTGCAATGGCCTCCGGGCTGAGCCGGTCGGCGGGCGCCGTAGCGCAATAAAACGGCTGCCGCGTCAAAAAACGCTTGCTATCGTCGCCGGTCGCCGCTATAATTGTAAGGGCGCCCCTGCGAAATGTGGGCAAGGAACGCCTCCTGACACAGGAGGCGTTCCTTTCTTTTTTGGCGTGCCCGAAAGGAGATACCGGTATGGAAAACAGCACAAAACTCGTATTTGTCACCGGCGGCGTGTCCTCGTCGCTCGGCAAGGGAATTACGGCGGCCAGCCTTGGGCGGCTGCTCAAGGCGCGCGGCTATCGGATCAGCATCTGCAAGCTGGACCCGTATCTGAACGTCGATCCGGGAACGATGAACCCCTACCAGCACGGCGAAGTGTTCGTCACGGACGACGGTGCGGAGACGGATCTCGACATCGGCCACTACGAACGCTTTATCGACGAGACGCTCACCCGCGAAAACAACACCACAAGCGGGCAGGTCTATCTGCGCGTGATCGAGCGCGAGCGCGCCGGCGGCTACCATGGCGGCACGGTGCAGATCATTCCGCACATTACCGACGAGATCAAGGCGCGGGTCCGCCGCGTGGCGGAGACGGTTGCACCGGACGTGCTGATCGTGGAGATCGGCGGTACGGTGGGCGATATCGAGTCGCAGCCGTTTCTTGAGGCCGCCCGACAGATGAAAACGGAATGGGGTCCGGACAACTGCGCGTTTGTGCATGTCACGCTCGTGCCGTATCTGGCGGCGGCAGGCGAACTCAAAAGCAAGCCTACGCAACACTCCGTCAAGGAATTGCTCGGTATCGGCATCCAGCCGGATATCCTCGCCTGCCGCAGCGAACGCCCCATCCCAGAGTCGTTGCGCCGCAAGATCGGGCTGTTCTGCAACGTGGCGGCGGAGGATGTGATCGAAAACCGCAACGGCCGCACGCTTTATGAGGTCCCGCTCATGCTCGAGGCGAACGGGTTGTGCGCGGCGGTGTGCCGGCACCTGCGCCTTGCAAACCGCACGCCCGACCTTGCGTGCTGGCGCAGGATCGTCGAACGCGAGCTGCACCCGGAATCCGACTGCGAAATCGCCATCGTGGGCAAATATGTGGAGCTGCGCGACGCCTATCTTTCCATTGCGGAGGCGCTGCGGCACGGCGGCATTGCAAACGGAGCTTCCGTGCGCCTGCGCTATGTTTCGGCGGAAGCGCTGGAGACGGCGCCGGCCGCCTCGTTGCTCGCCGGCGTGAGCGGCGTGCTCGTACCGGGCGGTTTCGGCAATCGCGGCCTTTTGGGAAAGATGGCCGCCATCCGTTTTGCCCGCGAAGGAGGCGTACCGTTTTTGGGCATCTGTCTCGGCATGCAGATGGCCGTGGCCGAATATGCGCGAAACGTCCTCGGCTGGGCGGACGCGCACTCCACGGAGGCCGATCCCGACACCGCATACCCGGTCGTCGATCTCATGCCCGATCAGGCGCAAAACCTCGACCATCTCGGCGGCACGCTGCGCCTTGGCGGATATGCCTGCCGCCTGCAGCCCGGCTCGCTGGCGATGCTGCTCTACGGGGAGCCGGTCGTGCGGGAACGCCACCGTCACCGCTATGAGATCCGCAACGACTTCGTACCGGCGCTCGAAGCCGCCGGGCTGCGCTTCACCGGCATCAACCCGGAGCGGGGGCTATGCGAAATCGTCGAGCTCCCCGGCCACCCGTTCTATCTCGCCACGCAATTCCACCCGGAGTTCCGCTCGCGGCCGGACCGGCCGCACCCGCTCTTTGTCGGATTTATTCGCGCGGCGCTGGCCGTTGCAGCCGGCGGGGTGAGCGCAGCGCTGGAATAAAGGCATCCGGACCGGGGATACGGCGCCGCCAATCCGGCACGCGGAAATGTCCTGCATGCAACTGCGACAATGCGGCGGCATCCGCCGTCGCTGTCCCGGCCGCGCCCCTGAGCGGCGGAGGCGCGTCGCCTCCTCCCGTTTCCCGATAACAGGGGCTTTGACGACGGCGCGGCGGATCGGCGCGGTCCTCCGCCCCGGGCAGCGGCCCCGAGCCGCTTTGGGGCGACGCGACGGCTCCCGCCGTCGCCGTCCCGTTTCCCGCGGGTTGGGCGGCCGTTTGACACGATTTGCAGCGCGGCGTTGACTTTTGTACTGGGATCGTATATAATGTGCATAATTCACACACACTCCCTTTGATGCTTCCAGGAAAGCGGCCTTTGCGCCCGCCGAAGGAATGAAACTCTCAGGCGCCCCGCATCGGGGCGGGACTGGAAACGGAGGGGACTCTGGAGAAACCCGCCGCTGCGGGTGCCGAAGGTGCAAGGCGGCCGTCCGGCAAGCCGAATCTCTCAGGCAAAAGGACAGAGTACCGGGACGGATGATGGGGCCCCAGCAGGCCCATCGGAGGGAGCTTGCCCGCTATGGGCGCGGCTCCCATTTTTTACGGAGGCAAACGGATATGGAACAGAGCATCGAGCGCACGCTCCGCTTCGTCGCGGAACATGACCCGGCCGTGGCGGAGGCAATGGCGGGCGAGCTGCAGCGCCAGCAACGCAATCTGGAGCTGATCGCCTCGGAAAACCTCGCCTCGCCGGCGGTGATGGCGGCGATGGGCAGCGTGCTGACGAACAAGTATGCCGAGGGCTATCCCGGCAAGCGGTACTACGGCGGCTGCGCGTATGTGGACGTGGTGGAAACGCTCGCCATCGAGCGCGCCAAGGCGCTGTTCCATGCGGATCACGCCAACGTCCAGCCACATTCCGGCGCGCAGGCGAATCTGGCGGTCTACTTTGCGCTGCTCGATCCGGGCGACACCGTGCTCGGCATGTCGCTGCAAAACGGCGGCCACCTCACGCACGGGATGCCGATCAACCTTTCCGGTCGCTATTACCACTTTGAAGCCTACGGCGTGGATGAACAGACCGGCTGCATCGATTACGACGAGGTGGCGCGCATCGCCGAGCGCGTGCGCCCCAAGCTCATCGTGGCAGGCGCTTCCGCCTATCCGCGCATCATTGACTTTGCGCGTTTTGCCGAAATTGCGCATGGCGTGGGCGCGCTGCTGATGGTGGACATGGCGCACATCGCAGGGCTCGTCGCCGCAGGCGTGCATCCAAGCCCCGTCCCGTATGCGGATGTGGTCACCACCACCACGCACAAGACGCTGCGCGGGCCGCGCGGCGGTATGATTCTCGCGCGGGAGTCGCTGGCCAAGGCCATCGACCGCGCCGTTTTCCCCGGCACGCAGGGCGGCCCGCTCATGCACGTGATCGCCGCCAAGGCCATCTGCCTGCAGGAGGCGCTGCAACCGGCCTTTGCCGACTATCAGCGCCGCACCGTGGAAAACGCCAAGGCACTGGCGGACGGCCTGCTCCGGCGCGGCATGCGCCTGGTATCCGGCGGCACCGACAACCACCTGCTGCTGCTCGATTTGCGCGGCCTTGACATCACGGGCAAGGAGCTGGAGCACCGGCTCGATTCCGTCTACATCACCGTCAACAAGAACACCGTCCCGAACGATCCGCAAAAGCCGTTCGTCACAAGCGGCGTGCGCATCGGCACGCCCGCCGTCACCACGCGCGGCCTCGGTACGGTTGAGATGGACCTCATCGCCGACTGCATCTATCGTACCGCCACGGACTATGCGCGCAGCGCGGACGACGTGCGGCGCATCGTGACCGAGATGACCGACCGGTTCCCGGTGTACGCCTGAACTCCGCCCCACGGGCGAAATCGAACGGCCCCCGACATTTGTCGGGGGCCGTTGCCGTTGAAAACGGGGATCAGGTTCCGTCCAGCAGCGCTCGCACGATCCGCTCCGCCGCGTCCGCCGCGAGCACGTCGTGCTGCCGGTCGGCCATGGCGGTACGCGCGCGTTCATCGTCCAGCAGGGAGAGCGCAAGGCGCGCGGCATCCGCGCTGTCCGCCGCAACGGCTGCCATGCCGTTGGCCGCAAAGAAGGCGGCGTTGCGCGTCTCGCATCCGCCTACCGCGTCCGTCAACAGCAACGGCAGGCCCTTTGCCGCCGCCTCGGTCACGGTCAGGCCGCCGGGCTTGGTCAGCAGCAAATCGGCCGCGTCCATCATCAGGCTCACCCGGTCGGTAAAGGGCTGCACGATCACGCGCGGATCGCACCGGTGATCCCCCTGCAGCGCGCCAAGAAGGCGCCGGTTGTTTCCGCACAGGCAGAGGAGCCGGTCGCATGGTCCCAGGTGCGGCGCGACCGCAGCGGCCGTCTCCCGGGCGCCGCCGGCGCCCATGCTGCCGGACATGAGCAGCAGCACGCGCCCATCCTGCGGCAGCGACAACGCCCGCCGCGCCTGCGCGCGCGGCATCCGCGCGGTGAACGCTGCCCGAACCGGGATTCCAGCCGGCAACAGCTTTTCGCGCGGGACGCCCTTTTCCACGAATTCATCCGCAAGCGACGCATGCGGGATGCAGTAGAGATCCAGCGCAGTCTGCCCCACGAACGGGCTGCACGTATAGTCCGTGGCAATAAAACAGCAGCGGATATCGCGCATCCGCGCATAGGCGCGCTGGTGGCGCAGCCATGTCAGCGCCGTCGCCGGGAACACGTGCGGCGCGACCACCGCGTCGAATCCCCCGTCCCGTATAAAGCGGTAGAGCTTCGGCGCATACAGGGCGCTCAGCCGATAGGGGGCGTTGCCGCATGCCGACCCGGCATGGGTTTCGCTGTGCGCATACCCCGCGTCAAACAGGGCCGGCATGTTGCGATAAACGCTTTTATGAACGCCGCTGACCAGCTGCGATACGCCGGGCGGCGCAAAGGAGAGCGCATCCTTCAGCACGCTCTGCACGCCGAACCGCTCCAGCTCCGCCATCAGCGCGCGGGCGGCGGCGTTATGCCCCTCGCCGGTATTGCAGGAAAGCAGCAGCACCCTGCTGCATCCTTTTCGTCCTTCCATGGCTTCCATGGCTTCAGGCCGCTCCGACCGGTTGCGCCGCTTCCGTACACGGGGCCGGTTGCTGCACGGTGCGATTGCCGCCCAGGCGCAGATACAGGCGGGCGAGGCGCGGGCGGTTATATCGCTGGATGATGATGAACGGCAAGTGCGACAGCGCATAGAGCGCCGTGGCCACCGCGCCGGCTACGCCCCGCAGCAGCAACCACAGGCCTGCGCTGCACGCCAGGAGCACCCAGTGGATGCATTCGGCCACGCAGGTCTCCTGCAACAGCCGCTCGAGCGTCGCCGCAGTCGGCTTGCCCGAAAACCTTTTTTTGACCATGTCCGGCGCGTAGCGGCTGGCGTCGGGCACGCGCAGCTTCCAGCGTTGCACGCCCAACCGTTCGTAGGCCGCTCCTCCGCGCTCCCAGTCGCGGCAGCGGTACGGCCCGCGGTCAAAGTGGAACCACCTGCGCGGCAGCGCCTCGCCGACCACATGCGCGGCCACGCCCAGCAGCACGATATACAACACGGCAAACACAGCTCTCAACGCCCATCCCTCCTTTTGGCACACAGTATAGCGCGCCCGGTTAAACCAAACATCAACGCAAGGTAAACGCCAGTTGATGTTTGTCGCGCACGAATGTGTTATACTGTTGCAAACGCCTGCCGCTCTTCGGCTGGAAGGAGGAAAGCGCATGTTTCGGGTTCTGGTCGTTGAGGATGATGCGGCGCTGTCGCAACTGTTCTGCCGGGTGCTTACACGCAACGGCTACCTTGCCTTCGCCGCCTCAGACGGCGTGGAGGCCCTGGCGCTGCTCGAGCGGGAATACATCGACCTGATGATTGCCGATGTCATGATGCCTCGCATGGACGGCTATGCGCTCGTGCACGCGTTGCGCGAGGCGGGCAGCAAGATCCCCGTGCTGATGATCACGGCCAAAGACGACTTCTCCGCCATGCAGCAGGGTTTTCTTTCCGGAACGGACGACTATATGGTAAAGCCAGTTAACGTCAACGAAATGGTGCTGCGCGTGCGCGCGCTGCTGCGGCGCGCACAGATGATCAACGAGCGGCGCCAGACGATTGGCTCCACGGTGCTTGAGTATGATTCCATGACCGTATATCGGGACGGTCGCGGCATGGTGCTGCCGCAAAAGGAATTCCTGCTGCTGTACAAACTGCTGTCCTACCCCGGACGCATCTTTACGCGCCAGCAGCTGATGGACGATATCTGGGGCATCGACTCCGAGACCGAGGCGCGCACCGTGGACGTGCACATCAACCGCCTGCGCGACCGCCTGCGGGGCAACCCCGATTTTGAGCTGGTCACGGTGCGGGGCCTCGGCTACAAGGCAGTGAAGCGCCATGCAGGATAAGCCGCGCTCGCTGCGGCACCGCCGCATTCGCCTGTACTATGCCGGCATCGTGTTCGGCGTAATGACGCTGTCCCTTGCGACCGCCGGATGCGTGGCGGCCGTGCTGTATCTGACGGGGGTTTGGCCGTCGATTGCGCTGTTTGCGTTCCTCACGCTGGGCGGTGCGAGCCTCGTGATCGGAGCGGTGCTCAGCGCCATCATCAGCCGCCGCGTGCTCAAGCCGATGCTGCGCCTGAGCGAAGCATCCCGGCGCGTGGCGCAGGGCGATTTTTCCACCCGCCTCGCCTACTCCGGCCACCTGGACGAGGTACAGGCCACATACCGGAGCTTCAACGACATGGTGTCGGAGCTGGGCGCCACGGAAACGCTGCGCAACGATTTTATCGCCAACGTCTCGCATGAGTTCAAAACGCCCATCAACGCCATCGAGGGATATGCCACGCTTTTGCAGGACCTGCAGCTCGGCGAAGATGAGCGGCGGGAGTACATCGACCACATCCTCGTATCCACGGGCCGCCTTTCGGCGCTCGTGAGCAATATCCTGCTGCTCTCCAAACTCGATAACGGAGCGTATCCGGACGAAGCGGCGGCCTTCTCGCTGGACGAGCAGATCCGCCAGGCGCTGTTGCTGCTCGAACCGCGCTGGGCCCCCAAGGGTCTCCGGCTCGATGTGGAACTCGACAGCGTTCGCTATACCGGCTGCGAGTCGATGCTCATGCAGGTCTGGATCAACCTCGTGGACAACGCGATCAAATTCAGTCCCCCCGGCGGAACGGTGCATGTGCGCCTGCGCGCCCTGGCCGGTGGCGCGGAGGTCGTCGTTTCCGACGAAGGCGAGGGAATGTCGCAGGAAACACAGCGGCATGTTTTTGACAAGTTTTATCAGGGAGACACCTCGCACCGCGCCGAAGGCAACGGCCTGGGACTTTCCCTCGTGCGGGCCATCGTGCTCCGCCACAGCGGCGAAGTAACGGTAAAAAGCGCGCCGGGCGCGGGAGCCACGTTTACCGTTCTCCTCCCCGCGCAGGCATCTTAAGCATTTCTTATAAAAATAGCAAGAAGTCCCGCCGCATTCCATGCTATAATAACATCATGCGGCGGGGACGGTTATCGCCGTCCATCGCAAGGCAAACCGCTGCAAGCAGGAGGGCGCCCCATGTCGGCAAGGCGGATATGGTTTCGAGATCAGCCGGAGGAGAGGCGGCGTGCCATGCGGCGCAGCATCCTCGCCGTCGCGGCGTTTCTCGCGGCGACGGGGGTGCTGGCGCTGCTGGTGGGCAGGCCGCTGCTCCACTTCATCGGCGATCCCGCGAAGTTCCGTGCATGGGTGGATACGCACGGGCTCCTTGGCCGCGCGGCGTTCGTCGGCATGATGTTCACACAGGTGGTGCTGGCCATCCTGCCGGGCGAGCCGCTCGAAATCGCCGCCGGCTATGCGTTCGGCTTCTGGGAGGGGACGCTGCTTTGCATGCTCGGCGCGTCGCTGGCCAGCGCGCTCATCTTCTCGTTTGTGCGGCGCTACGGCACGCGCGTGGTGCGGGTGTTCTTTTCCGAGGAGCAGATCGCCTCGGCGCGCTTTCTGAACGACCCCCAACGGATGACGTTGCTGACGCTGATCCTGTTCCTCATCCCCGGCACGCCCAAGGACGTGATGACCTATTGCGTCGGCCTGACGCCGATGAAATTCTCCACATGGATGCTCATCGCCACGTTTGCCCGCATCCCCTCCATCGTGACCTCCACCATCGGCGGCAATGCGCTCGGCGTGCAGGACTATCGCATCGCCATCATCGTGTTTGTCGCCACGGCGATCATCAGCGTGGCCGGTATCCTCGCCTACCGGCGCTTCAGCGCGCGCCGCGTTACGCACGCCGAAAAAGCGCAGCCGGCGGCCGATGCGCCGACGCCGCACGCCACGGCCGACGAAACCGCCCGGCCTGACTCCGCCGGGACGGCCGCGCCATAAAACCACAGGATTTTACAAATTTAATGCAACCAAATGTCCCTTTCGAAAGTCTTTATTATAGAAGACCCTCGGAGCACCGGGGGCGAGTCCTGCGCCCGCCGCGCAAACCATGTGGAAGGAGACGGCCATGAAAACGGTCAAGGAGGTCAGCCGGATGTCCGGCGTCAGCATTCGCGCGCTGCACCACTACGACGCCATCGGCCTGCTGCCGCCCAGCGGCGTTACGGAGGCCGGCTACCGGCAGTACGACGGCGCGGCGCTCCGGCGGCTGCAGCTCATCCTGCTGTACCGGGAGCTTGGCTTTCCGCTCGACGAGATCAAGCGGCTGCTTGACAGCCCCACCTTCCATCGCCGCGACGCGCTCGCCCAGCTGGCCGAGATGCTGCGGTTCAAGCGGGAGCGGCTGGATGCGTTGATCGCGCTGGCCTGCGGGTTGCAGGCCTCCGGCGACGAGGCCGACGGCCGCATGCCCGACTTTTCCGCGTTTGACCGGCACGGACTCGACCACTGCATCACGGACGCGCTGCAGCGCGACGACCGGACGCCGTCCTCCGACGGACACGCGCAGGCGGGCACGGACGGCGACGCGGCGTTTATGGCGCAGTTCGCTGCGCTCGGCCGGCTCAAGTCGCTGCCGCCGGAGGATGCGACGGTACAGCGGCAGGTGGAACGGCTGCGGGGGTATATCAGCGCGAATTACTATGCCTGCACGCTCGACGTGTTCGAATGTCTGGCCGGCCTGTACGCTTCCGGCAGGTTTACCGACAGCATCGATGCAGCGGGCGGCGAGGGTACTGCGGCGTTTGCGGCGGCCGCCATCAGCGCATACTGCCGTGCCGCCGGGCGCGGGCGCTGAACCGGGCTGGAACCGTACAGGCACAAAGGGCCGCATCTCTGCGGCCCTTTTGCAACGCTCTCATTTCTTCGGCAAATCGATGCGGCTATGGCGCTGGAACGACGACAATGGGCGTTTCCTCCGGCGCCTCGGACGGCTGCGGGGTCTCGCCGCGGAGCTTGTCCGCCCCCTCGTCAAGCAAATCGGCCGCATCGTTTGCAATGCCGGATTCGTTCACAAACGAGGTGACCACGGATTTGATCTGCTCAAACAACGCGCGCAGGGAGCCGATGAAATCGGCCAGCTCGCCCGTGAGCAGCCCCTTCCCGTCCAGATAGAATAACACGGCCAGCAGCAGGATCAGAATGACCACAATGAGGCCGATGAGTTGAAACACCGGTTTGAGCATGTTGCCCGCCCTCCTTTTCGTACACGCAACATTTTACCACAGCCATCCCATTCTATGCTGTAAACAGACTGTAAAATGCGCGGCGCGCCGCACGCTTCACACAAGGCCGTCCGGTTGCAGGGTCATGTGCTCAGCATCCCGCAGCGCAGCCTCGATCATGTCCGAAAAGTCGACCAGCGCCTCGCTCTCGCGCAGCTTGTCCACCCGCGGCTTGGTGACCGGGTGCTGCGGCACGAACACGGTGCAACAATCCTCATACGGCAAGATGGAGGTCTCAAACGTGCCGATGGCCTTGGCCCGCTCCACGATCTCTTCCTTATCAAAGCCGATCAACGGCCGGAACACGGGCAGCGTCACCGCGTCCTCCGTCACGGTAAGGCTTTCGATGGTCTGGCTGGCAACCTGCCCGATCGATTCGCCGGTGACGAGCGCCTGCGCCCCGGTCGCCCGCGCGACGCGCTCGGCGATGCGCATCATGAGCCGCCGCATGAGCACGGTGGTTTCGGAAGCGGGACAGCGGTCGTAAATGGCGAGCTGGATGTCGGTAAACGGGATGAGGTGCAGCGCGACCGGCCCGGTATGCTGCGCGAGCAGGCGCGCCAGCTCCACCACCTTGTCGCGCGCGCGTTCGCTGGTGTATGGATAGCTGTAAAAATGCACCGCGTCCACGGTCACGCCGCGCTTGGCGATCATATAGCCGGCCACGGGGCTGTCGATGCCGCCGGAGAGCAGCAGCAACGCGCGTCCGTTGCAGCCCACCGGCATGCCGCCGGGGCCCATGAGCTCTCCCGCGTAGACGAACGCCCGCTCCTGGCGGATCTCGACGCCCACGCGAAGCTGCGGCGCATGCACGTCCACCGACAGCGCCGGCAACCGCTCCAGCAGCTCGCCGCCGAGCGCGGCGCAGATCTCGGCCGAACGCATGGGGAAGTGCTTGTCCGCCCGGCGCGCAAATACCTTGAACGTGGCGTGCGTGCGACCCTGCAGCGCCTGCGCCATCAGTTCGGTCGCCGCCTCCGTGATGGCGGCAAAATCCTTTTCCACCGCGAAGGCGATGCTGACGGAGTGTACGCCGAACACGCGCGTAAGCCGTTCGGCCGCCGCCTGCGCGCGCTGTTGCGGCACGTCGAACACGAAGATGCGCCCCTGTTCGCGCACCACGCGCACCGGCAGCGGAGCGAGGGCGCGGCCAAGCGCGCCCGTCAGGCTCCGTTCAAAATAGGGCCGGTTCAACCCCTTCAAATGGATCTCCGCATAGCGGACCAGCAGCACCGTTTCCATGTGCGTCCTCCCCTATCTTCTCTGGTATCGCCGCAAAAAAGCGACCTGTTTCCCGATCTCCTCCGCCGCCCGGTCCATTTCCTCCAGCGTGTTGAACGGGCAGAGGGAAAAGCGCAACGCGCCCTCCTGCCGTGCGCCGAGCACGCCGGCCGCGGCAAGCACGCGGTTCCTGCCCTTCCTGTGCGCCGAACAGGCCGAGCCGGTGGAGACATAGATCTCGCGCTGTTCGAGCGCGTGCAGCAGCACCTCGCCGCGCACGCCCGGAAACGACACGTTCAGGATGTGCGGCGCGCCCGCCTCCGGCGCGGGGCCGTTGACGAACACGTCCGGCAGCGAAAGCAGGTTTTGCGCAAGGCGCAGTTTGCAGGCGCGCATGGCGGCGATCCACGCCTCCTGATGCGCCGCGTAGGCGCAAACGGCGGCGTCGAGTCCCATGATGCCCGGGGTATTGGTCGTACCCGAGCGCCGGTTCTGCTCCTGCCCGCCGCCGACCTGCCCGCCGGCAAAGCGCAGCGACGCGCGCACGTAAAGCGCGCCGACGCCCTTGGGCGCATGGATCTTGTGGCCGCTCACGCTGTACAGGTCGCACGGGACGCGGCCGAACGGCAGTTTTCCGTATGCCTGCACGCCGTCCACATGGAAGGCTGCCTGCGGCGCGCGGCTGTGGATCAGCGACTGTGCGGCGGCGATGTCGGTGACGGCGCCCGTCTCGTTGTTGACATGCATGAGCGACACCAGCACCGTATCCGGCGTGAGGCTGGCGGCCAGCTCGTCGAGCGAGGCGGCGCCCGCCTCATCCGTACCGAGATAGACGGCCCGGTAACCGTACTGCTGTTCCAGCAGGCGGAACAGCTCATAGACGGACGGATGCTCCGACTGCGAGGTGATGATGCGCCCGCGGCCGTGCGCAGCGCGCAACACGCCCGTGACGGCCATGTTGTTCGATTCGGTGCCGCCGGAAGTATAGACGATCTCATCCGCCCGGCAGCCGAGCGTGGCGGCGAGGCGGGCGCGCGCTTCGTTCACGCGCTTTTCGGCGCGCGCGGCGGGCGCATACGCGCTCGAAGGGTTATAGAAATCCTCGCGCATACAGCGGGCGGCGGCTTCCGCCGCGCTGTCGAGGGTGCGCGTGGTCGCACTGTTATCCAGATAAATCATGGCTGTATGCTCCTTGATGGACGAATCGCCGCCGCCGTGCGGCAGCGGCATGGTATATACTATGAACGCGCGCAAAAAAGCGCGTCGGCACTCCGTCCAAATGGGAGTATACCATATTCCCGCGCGTTTTGTACCATATTGTTTACGATTTGTTCTTTATCATTCGGGCGGCAACGGTTGTATAATAGGATAGAATCATGCTATGCAACAGAGATACCAACGAATCAGGATTGGAGGAGGCAACCATGGTTTGTAAGGAATGCGGCGCATATAACGCGGATCATCTGACCCATTGCCGGGTGTGCGCGGCAAAATTGAAGGATACGGAATCGTCGGCCGATCAGGCGGCCCAGGAGCCGGGCCGTCCGTCGCGGCGGTTTGCACAGGCCCCCGCATGGCCCAAGGAGGCGTATGCCGGTGCGGCGGAGGCGCAGAAAGCGGCGCCCAAGGCCGATCCGGCGCCAGAGCCGGCACCCAAGGCCGAGCCAGCGCCCGCCGAAAAGGCCGAAGCCAAGGCCGAGCCGGCGCCCAAGGCCGAGCCGGCCGCGCAGGCCAAAAAGCTCTGCGCCAACTGCGGCAAGGAGCTTCTGCCGGACGCGCCGTTTTGCGCCTTCTGCGGCGCGCGTGTCGGTGCGGCGCCGGCAGCGGCGGTGCCCGCGGTTGCGGCCGCGCCCGCCCCCTCCGCAACGGAAGCCGTTTCCGATACGGAGGCGGAAGCGCCCGTCCGCAGCAGCGGACGACGGTTCGGCAAACATGCCGAAAAGCCTGCGGAAACGGCCAAGAAGGACTACGCCGACCTGTATGCGGACGACGTGGATGAATTCGACGACGACGAATACGACGACGATGCGTATTACGACGAAGACGACGACGCTTCGGAGAAAGGCGGCAAAAAGAACGGCAAGGGTTCCACCATCCTGTTCTGGGCGCTCATCGTGGTGCTGGTCGCGCTCATCGGCGGGCTCGGCTGGTATGTCGTGAGCAAGAACGGCGGCCTGAGCCAGTTCGTCGGCAACCTCTTTGGCAATCCGGCCGCCACCGAGGCGCCGGACGGCACTGCGGATCCGAACGGCGGACAGACCGTTGCGGTGGGCGGCGTCAGCGCGACCATTGAATCAACCACCACGCAGGACGGGCAGCCCGGCTTCAACCTGATCGTATCCGCCCCGAACGGCAGCAAGGTGCGAATCGTCACCAAGGCGTCGGTACAGCAGGACGAATATCCGATCGAGCGCGACAACAAGCTCACGCTTGAAATCCCGGCGGTCGTATTTCTTCCCTACGAGTATTGCGAGACCGAGACGATCTCCGTAACGCCGGAGGTGGAGGTCACGCTGCCGGACGGCTCGGTCACGCCGCTGTCCATCCCGGCGGTGACGCTGACCGTCACCAAGCTGAACCTTACGATCACGGAACCGGCGTCCCTCACGGTCGAACAGAAGCCGGACAACGGCGCCATTACCGTGGCCGGTACGGTGGATGACCATACCGCCGAGGTGCTGGTCAACGACTCGCTTGTATCCGTCTATGAGGGCGGCGTATTCCAGACCGAGGTCGTGCCGGAAGTCGATCCCGAGACCGGCGGCCAGATCGTCGTCACCGTGCGCAAGCAGAACTGCGTGACCATGACGCAGACGATCACCGTCACGCCGTATGTGGTGAAGGACCTCACGATGTCGGTCACCTCCACGCCGGAAACCCTGCGCGCCGAGAACAACACCGTCACCGTGGAGGGGACCACCGTTGCAGGCTCGGCGGTCACCGTCGCCTGCGCGTCGGACAAGGTGACCTGCGGCGAAGTGGTCGTTACCGCCAACGGCACGTTCTCCTGTCCGGTCACCATCTCCGAGGACGGTTTCTATGAGCTGACCTTTACCGGCACGCTCGAGGGCTACAACGAGGGGACGGCCACCTGCATCGTGGAGCGCGCGCCGACGAGCTCCAACACGTTCCGCAATGCCTGCACGAAGATTTCCTCCGTGTATGACAAGATCGTCGACGGGACGAACACGACCGACAAGCTACTGGTCACGGGCAAGATCAAGGAAATCATCTCCACGTCCCCGTATACCATTGTGCGCGTCGAACTGACCGACGGCAAGGAGGTCATCGTGTGCAACCGCAGCCTCAAGAACACCCTGGCCGCGGACGATATCAACCGCACCAAGGAGATCGCCGGCAGCTATGCCGGCCTGTACGAGGACACGCAGCTCCCGTACGTGTGGGGCTGGTTCGTCTGGAACAAATAACGACCGCATGAAGGTCTGGGCAAGGATCATGCGCGCGCACAGGATCGAACGCGATCTTGTGCGCGCGTTCGAAATGGAACGGCCGACGGACGCCGACGGCTGGAATCGCGTGCTCGATGCGCTGTGCCGCCCGCTCGATCTGGCGCGGCCGCTCGTGCTGGACAAACACGTGCGCGAACTGGCGCACTTTGGCCGCACCGCGTTCCTGCCGGGCGACTTCATGGAGAGCGTATCGTTCGACCGGTTTGAGGTGGAGCTGTTCCCGGAAAAGAAGAAAACGTCGGACGCCAGACGCCCATAAACGCATCCCCATGCATAGAATCGCCCCTTTGGCGTACCCTAAGCGGCAAAGGAGTGATTTTTTATGGACATTCTGGCACTGATCCTGATGATCGTCGGCGCGCTCAACTGGGGCCTGATCGGCCTGTTTCAGTTCGATCTGGTGGCCGCCATCTTCGGCGGCATGACCAGCACGCTCTCACGCATCGTCTATACCATCGTAGGCGTTGCGGGCATCTGGGGCATCACGATGCTGTTCCGCAGAGCCGGGCGCGACCATACGGACGGAGACTGATCGGCCTGCCGCCGGTGGAATTCTCGGCAAAGCCGCTCGCCTTTGGCGAGCGGCTTTGCCGTTCTTGCATTCGCCGGACGCATATATTATAATATACGACGATATTATTAGCAGGGTTGCAGCCCCGCGGCGTCCCGGCGGCGCGGGGGAGGAAAGGAGCCGTTATGTGCGGCATCGTGGGCTATACGGGCGGCAGTGATTGCGTCCCGATCCTGATGGGCGGGTTGGAGTCGCTCGCCTATCGCGGGTATGACTCCGCCGGGCTGGCCGTCTGGGACGGAGAGCGGTTGGCGCTGCGCAAGGCGAAAGGGCAACTGGCCTGCCTCGGCGAGCTGTTGGAGCGGGAACCGGTCGCCGGGCGATGCGGCATCGGCCATACGCGCTGGGCGACGCACGGGGAGCCGTCGTACGTCAATTCGCACCCGCACACCGACGGCGGCGGGCAGATCGCGCTCGTACACAACGGTATCATTGAAAACTACCGGCGGCTCAAGGAAATGCTGGTCGCAAAGGGTTGCCGGTTCGTTTCGGAAACCGACACGGAGGTGATCGCGCAGCTCACCGGCAGCCTGTACATGGGCGACCCGCTCTCGGCCGTCATGGCCGCCATGCGCCTGCTGGAGGGTTCGTTTGCGCTGGCGATCCTCTTCCGCGACGAGCCGGACGCCATCTACTGCGCCTGCAAGGACAGTCCCATGGTCGTGGGCCGCGGGGAGGATGGCAGCTTCGTCGCCTCCGACATCCCGGCGCTGTTGCCGCATACGCGCGACGTATGTTTCATGGAGGACCGCCAGATCGCGGTGCTGCGGCCGAATTCCATCGAATACTTCAATGAATTTGGCCAGCCGGTGGAAAAGACCGTCGCGCACATCGACTGGGACGTGGAAGCGGCGCAAAAGGGGAACTACGAGCACTTCATGATGAAGGAGATCTGCGAAGAGCCGGTCGCCCTGAAGAAGACGCTCGAACAGTACGCCAGCCGGCGTGCCGGCATGCTCAAGGCGGACTGCTTCCCCTGGACGGCCGCCGAAGCGGCGGCGCTCGAACGGCTGACGATCGTCAGTTGCGGCACGGCGTACCATGCGGCGCTGCTGGGCAAAAAATTCTTCGAGCGCCTGGCGGGAATCCGCGTGGACGTGGATATTGCGTCCGAATTTCGCTATGGCGATGCCCGCCTTGACGCCGGCGACGCGCTCATGGTCGTCAGCCAGTCCGGTGAAACGGCCGACACCATTGCCGCGCTGCGCATGGCCAAATCGCGCGGCTGCCACACCATCGCGGTATGCAACGTGATCGGCAGCACCATCGCGCGCGAAGCCGAACAGGTGCTCTTCACCTATGCCGGGCCGGAGATCGCCGTGGCTGCCACCAAGTCATACCTGACGCAGATCGCCGTGCTGTATCTTATGGCGCTCGACCTCGCGCAAAAACGCGGACGGATGGAGGCGGCGCAGGTCTCACAACGACTGGAAGCGCTGTTCGACCTGCCGGAACAGATGCAGGGCATCCTCGATAACCGCGAACGCATCCAGTACTTTGCAAGCCGGGCGTTTGCGGTCAAACACGTATTCTTCATCGGGCGCGGCATCGACCATGCGCTGGCAATGGAGGCGGCGCTCAAGCTCAAGGAAATCTCCTACATCCATTCCGAAGCGTACGCCGCCGGCGAACTCAAACACGGCACCATCGCGTTGATCGAGGAGGGTTCTCTCGTCGTCGCGCTCGCCACGCAGAAGAAGCTCCTGCCCAAGATGGCCGGCAATATGGAGGAAGTGCGCGTGCGGGGCGCGCACGTGCTGGCGTTGACCTGCGGCGATGCGTCGGCGGTGGCGGCCAATTCCAACGAACAGTGGGAGCTGCCGGAAACGGACGAAACGCTCGCGCCGTTCCTCGCCATCGTGCCGATGCAGCTGCTGGCCTACTATATGGCCGTACAGAAGGGCTGCTCGGTCGACCGGCCGCGCAATCTCGCCAAAAGCGTTACCGTGGAATGACCGCCGTCGCGGCGGTCAACGGCACGGCGCCCGGCCAATGGCCGGGCGCCGTGCTTTCTGCGGCAGGCGGGCTATGGGGGGGAACCCGCGCCGCATAGGGGAGAAAGGTCCGGCGGCACGCCGTCCCGCAATATGGGAGGCGTCGCAACCGGCAGGGCGGGGCCGGCGTTGGCCGGGCCGCCGCTCAGATGCTTTCGAGTGATAATTATAGCGGATGGCGCCATGTTTCCGCAAGGGGTCCCTGTAAAAATTCACATATGCGGTCGTTTGCCGCCCAGCCCCCTTTTCATCGCCCGGCTCCGGCCGCTTCCTCGCAAGGCACGCCGCACGGCCGCGCGGCATATGTTGCAATAGAAAAGCGAAGGAGGTGGAGTATGGCGACCGTCAGCCTGTGCATGATCGTCAAAAACGAGGAGGCGGTGCTCGCACGCTGTTTGGAGAGTGTGCGCGCCGCGATGGACGAGATCATCGTCGTCGATACGGGCAGCACCGACCGCACGCGCGAGATTGCGGCGCAGTATGCCGACCGGGTGTACGACTTCGCCTGGATCGATGATTTTTCCGCCGCCCGCAACTTCTCCTTTTCCAAGGCGACGATGGACTTTACGATGTGGCTCGATGCGGACGACGTGCTCCTGCCGGAGGATCTGGACGCCTTCCTCAAGCTCAAGCGCACGCTGCCGGACGATGTGGACGCCGTCATGATGCGCTATCATACGGCGTTTGACGAGCAGGGACGTCCCACCTTCACCTATTATCGGGAACGGCTGGTGCGCACGAGCGCGCCGCATGAATGGAAGGGCCGCGTGCATGAGGCGCTCGTCCACGAGGGGCGCTCGATCTACAGCGATGTGGCCGTGACCCACCGGTCGAACAAGCGGACCTATCCCGACCGCAACCTGCGCATCTATGAGCGCCAGATCGCCGAGGGCGAACCGCTCGCGCCGCGCGATGTGTTCTACTACGGCCGGGAACTGTACTATCACGGGGCATATGAGCGGGCGTGCGTCGTATTGCAGACATTCCTCGATCAGGGGCGGGGCTGGGTCGAAAACAACATCGAGGCCTGCAAATACCTGGCCTACTGCCGGCGGGAGCAGGGCGACCTGGACGGCGCGCGCGAGGCGCTGGCCCGATCGCTGCGCTACGACGTCCCACGGGCGGAGACATGCTGCGAGATGGGGGCGCTCTGGATGCGCGGCGGGCGCTATCGGGAGGCCATTTTCTGGTATGAGCTGGCGCTGCAACTCCCGCGCAACGACAAAAGCGGGGCGTTCATCTCCGCGGATTGCTACGGTTACCTGCCCTGCATCCAGCTCTGCGTCTGCTACGATCGCCTGGGGGACCACGCGCGGGCGGAGGCCTACAACCGGCGCGCCGGAGAATACCGGCCCTCGTCGCCGGCCTATCTGCAGAACGTGGCATACTTTCAGTCCCTTGCCGCGCACCCAACCTGAGCCGCAGGAATATATTGGAGTGGGACGGTGCGGCTGTTCCGCGCTGCTCCCTATCATGGGTTAAGGAGTATTGGCATATGAATCCAATGAATCCAAACAACTGCAACAGGCAGCCCGTGTGCCCGAGGTGCGGGCGGCCGGCCAACTGCTGCCGCTGCTGCTGCGTGGGACCCACCGGGCCGACCGGCCCGACCGGACCCATGGGCATCCCCGGCATTCCGGGGGCAACGGGCGCGACCGGTCCCACGGGCGCAACGGGCGCAACCGGCGCCACCGGCCCCGCAGGCGGCCCCACCGGCCCCACCGGCGCAACGGGCGCAACCGGCGCCACCGGCGCGACCGGGCCCACCGGCCCCGCAGGCCCTGCCGGCCCCACCGGCCCCACCGGCGCAGCCGGCACCAACGGCCTGATGGGTCCCACCGGCCCTACGGGCCCCGCCGGGCAGAACGGCGCCATGGGCCCCACCGGGCCGACCGGACCCACCGGTGCGGCCGGCACCAACGGCCAGATGGGGCCGACCGGCCCCACCGGCGCGCGCGGCGCTACGGGCGATACGGGCGCGACCGGGCCCACCGGCCCCACGGGGCCGACGGGTCCCACCGGACCGACGGGTCCCACCGGCCCCACCGGGCAGGCGGGAGAGAATGGCCAGATGGGACCGACCGGGCCCACCGGCGCGACGGGCGCCACCGGCCCCACGGGCCCCACCGGCCCGACCGGCCCCACCGGCGCCGGGCTGGACTCGGTGGATGCGTTCGTGCAGGGTACGCCGTATCCGCGGGGCACGCTGCTGTATTACGACGGCGCGCTCTATGAAGTCAACCAGGATGATCCGACCGGCACGCCCGGAACCTCCAGCGATTTTACGCTGGTAACCGTCACCGGCCCCACGGGCGCAACCGGGCCCACGGGTCCGACAGGTCCGACCGGGCCGACGGGGCCCACGGGACCGACCGGCGATACCGGGGCGACCGGACCCACCGGACCGACGGGTCCCACGGGATCGACCGGCGACACCGGCCCCACCGGGCCGACGGGACCGACCGGCCCCACGGGCGATACCGGGGCGACCGGACCCACCGGGCCAACGGGGCCCACGGGACCGACGGGCGACACAGGCCCCACGGGCGATACCGGGCCGACCGGGCCCACCGGACCGACCGGACCCACGGGGCCTACTGGGCCCACCGGGCCCACCGGGGATGCCGGCCCGGCGGGCGCGGAAGGCGCCAAGGGTGCAACGGGCGATACCGGACCCACGGGGCCTACCGGACCGACCGGGCCGACCGGCGACACCGGACCCACGGGCGATACCGGCCCCACGGGCGACACCGGGCCGACCGGCGATACCGGCCCCACCGGCGATACCGGCCCCACCGGGCCGACGGGACCCACGGGACCCACGGGACCGACCGGACCGACCGGGCCCACCGGGGATGCCGGCCCGGCGGGCGCGGAAGGCGCCAAGGGTGCAACGGGCGATACCGGACCCACGGGGCCTACCGGACCGACCGGGCCGACCGGCGACACCGGACCCACGGGCGATACCGGCCCCACGGGCGACACCGGGCCGACCGGCGATACCGGCCCCACCGGCGATACCGGCCCCACCGGGCCGACGGGACCCACGGGACCCACGGGACCGACCGGACCGACCGGGCCCACCGGGGATGCCGGCCCGGCGGGCGCGGAAGGCGCCAAGGGCGCAACGGGCGATACCGGACCGACGGGGCCCACGGGACCGACGGGCGACACCGGTCCCACGGGCGACACCGGCCCCACGGGCGATACCGGCCCCACGGGTGACACCGGCCCCACGGGCGACACCGGCCCCACGGGCGACACCGGCCCCTCGGGCGACACCGGCCCCACCGGGCCGACGGGACCGACCGGACCCACGGGACCGACCGGACCCACGGGACCGACGGGCGATATCCCGGAGGCGGCAGCGGTTGATGACGCAACGGGAACCGGCGACATCGTCGACCAGTTCAACGAGCTGTTGGCAAACCTGCGTGCCGCCGGCCTGCTGGCGACCTGATCCACGTGGCAAGCGCTCCGGCGCATGTACGGGCGGCCTCCCCTGGCGGGAGCGCCGCCCGTCTTTTCTGCGGTTTGTTCCTGCGGGGGCGCCCTGCTGCGGGTTCGGCCGATCCGGGCGCGGCGTAAGCGCCTGCCCGCCATACGGCCGCCGGTTCCCGCTCCTTGTCGTGGAACGCCGCCCCGCTTTGTGATATGCTTCTGCTGCATGGCGGCGGGGCAACGCGCAACGCCGTGGAAAAAGCGAACGGGAGGAATGTATGGATACGAAAAAAACCGGCGAGCTCATCCGATGCCTGCGCAGGGAGAGCGGTATGACGCAGGAACGGTTTGCGGAACAGTTTCATGTTTCGAGCAGGGCGGTCTCGCGCTGGGAAACCGGCAGCAATCTGCCCGATCTGGACATCCTGATCGAGATGGCGGATCGATATGGCCTGGATATCCGGGAGCTGATCGACGGGGAGCGGCGGGGCGCGCCCGCCGGGCGCGCGCAGGCAGGCGCGGAATCGGGCGGCGCAGCCAGGCCTTCGGCGGACGAGCGGGCGGAGCCGGAGCGCAAACCCGCGGAGTCGGGAACGCCGCCGTTGGGGGCGGCGGACAAAACAGCCGGCATGGACCGGGAAACGCGCGATACGCTGGACATGGTGGCGGATTATGCGGACGCGCAGCGGCGACGCCTCGCCAGCAGGCTCTGGAGCATGACCGCCGTGGCGGCGGCGCTGTTCATGGTGTTTCTTGTCCTGCGGTTTGCCGGGCTTGACGGCGTGACAGCGGCCTGGGAAAAACTTTCAAACCTCATCCTCGGGCTGACCGCCGCGGCCCTGGCGCTCAACATGATGTACTGCAGCGGCAGGTTGGAACGGCTGTGGGAGGCAAAGCGCTCGCTCCTGTCCGGGCCGCAGGGCCGCTGAGCGGCGCAGAGATCCCAGCAAAACAATCGCAACGAATCGGGCCGCCCGTTTGGGCGGCCATCGATTTCGCTGCATGTTTTTTTCGCCGTTTTCGGGCATACTACGGCCAGAAACCTCAACGAAACGGGTGAAGCTATGGCAAAACGGATGGTCCTCTGGTGCGTATGCGCGGCGCTGCTGCTGTTGATGCTGGGGCTGTTCATCTTTTTGCTGGCGCGCGCGCCGGGCGTGACCGGCAACGGCGTCCGCTTTGTGGCGGGAGGATATGCCCATGCCGGATAGAGAGCGCATTCGCCGCCCCGGCAGCACGCTGCACGGCGGCGCAGCGGCCGGCGTGCCGGGCGACCGGGAAACCCGGTTTGCCGGCTATGACAGCAACCGGGAAAACAAGGAGTCGTGATCACATGGAACGGTTTGACGCAAATGCCTACCAGAAGCGGGTCAACGAGCGCATCCCGCGCAGCAAGACGCTGGTCAACTGCCTGCGCGCCTTCTGGACGGGCGGACTCATCTGCTGCGTGGGACAGGGCATCGGGGACGCCCTGCGCGCGCTGTTCGTGCTGACGGCGGAGGAGGTCTCCGCCTGGACGGCAATCCTGCTGGTGTTCCTCGCCGCGCTGCTGACGGCGCTCGGCGTATACGACCGCATCGGCGCCTATGCGGGCGCAGGGTCCGTCGTGCCGATCACCGGCTTTTCCAACGCCATGGTCGCCCCGGCCATCGAGTATCGGCAGGAGGGATTCGTCATGGGCGTCGGCGCCAAGATGTTTTCCATCGCCGGCCCGGTGATCGTCTACGGCGTCAGCGCCTCCGTGCTTGCAGGGCTGCTCTCGCTGCTGTTTTCTTAGGAGGCGACGTGATGAACCAGCGCAGGATAGGAAAGCGGACGCTCCTGTTCCCGTCGGCGCCGCGCGTGCGCGCCGCCGCATCGGTCGTGAGCCGGTTTGAAAACGAGGGGCCGTTAGCCGGCCGGTTCGACCTCGTGCTCGAAGACGACACCTGGGGCGAGGACAGTTTTGAGCGGGCCGAATGCCGCATGTTTGAGGCGGCGGTACGCCTGGCGCTCCGCAAGGGGAGCGTGCCGCCGGAACGGCTCGGCTGCCTGCTCGGCGGCGATCTGCTCAACCAGATCATCACGGCCAATTATGCCGCCCGCTCGCTCGAAACGCCGTTCCTCGGCCTGTACGGCGCCTGTTCGACGATGGCCGAGTCGCTGCTGCTCGGCAGCGTGCTCGTGGACGGCGGGTTTGCCGCCAGTGCGGCATGCGTGGCGTCGAGCCATTTTTCCTCCGCGGAACGGCAGTACCGTTATCCGCTCGAGATGGGTACCACCGCCCCCGAAACGGCGCAGCATACCGTGACGGGCGCCGGCTGCACGCTGCTCGCCGCCGACGATAGCGACGGGGCGCAGTTTCACCGGGTGCGCGTGTCCGCAGCGACGATCGGCCGTGTGGTCGATCTCGGCATCACGGATGCGAACAACATGGGTGCGGCCATGGCCCCTGCCGCGTGCGATACCGTCCTGACCCATTTCAAGGATATGGGGCGCACCGAGGCCGATTACGACCGCATCGTGACGGGCGACCTTGGCCGCTTTGGCACGGAGATGCTGCTCTCGCTGTGCCGGGAACGCGGCACGGCGCTCGAGGGGCGGCATTTGGACTGCGGCAACCGCATTTACGGGCCGGATCAGGACGTCAAGTGCGGCGGCAGCGGTTGCGGCTGCAGCGCGGTGACGCTGGCAGCCGAACTGCTGGACAAGCTCGAAAGCGGCGCCTGGCGGCGCATTCTGTTCCTCGCCACCGGCGCGCTGCTCTCGCCGACGGCGGTGCTGCAGGGGGAGAGCATCCCCGGCATTGCGCATGCGCTCGTGATCGAACGGGAGGCGTAACCATGGATTTGTTGATGTATCTGAAGGCGTTCGTCGTGGGCGGGGCGATCTGCGTGGTCGGGCAACTGCTCATCAGCCTGACGCGAATCACGTCTGCGCGCGTGCTCGTGCTGTTCGTTACGCTCGGCGTGGCGCTGGGCGCGCTGGGCTGGTATCAGCCGCTCGTCGAGTTCGCCGGTGCGGGCGCGTCGGTCCCGCTCACGGGCTTTGGCAATACGCTCGCCCGGGGCGCGCTTGAGAGCGCGCGCACGCACGGGGTGCTGGGCGCGTTCCTCGGCGGGCTGCGCGCATCGGCCGGCGGCATCGCCGCCGCCATCCTGTTCGGCTACGTGTTCTCGCTGCTTTCCCGCTCCCGCACCAAATAATCCCCTTTTTGCCATGCCTCTGCCGCCGCAGGGGCGCTTTCCTTTTTGGCGCGTGAAAAACATTCGCGGGCCGGCGCAAAATGTGCTATACTGTGGCGGTAAACTGTGTTACCGGGAGGGATGTACATGTCGATCGAACGGGTACGCGCGCACTTTGCGGCTCTTGGGATGGAGGACCGCATTCTGGAGTTTCCGGTGTCCTCGGCCACGGTGGAGCTGGCAGCGGCGGCGCTCGGCGTGCCGCCGGAGCGAATCGCCAAAACGCTGTCGTTCCGCGACGGGGAAAACGGCTGTCTGCTCGTCGTTGCCGCCGGCGATGCGCGCGTGGACAACCGCCGCTTCAAGGATGCCTTTCATCAGAAGGCCCGCTTCCTGACGCCGGAGGAGGCAATGGCGCTGACCGGCCATGCGGTCGGCGGCGTGTGCCCGTTCGCGGTGGACGAACGGGTGAAGGTATATCTCGACGAATCGCTCCGCCGCTTTGACACCGTCTACCCGGCGGCGGGCAGCAGCAACAGCGCGGTCCGGCTCTCGTGTGACGAGCTGGCGCGTTGCAGCGGCGCATGCGGCTGGGTGGACGTATGCAAGGGCTGGCGCGAAGAGGAGCCTGCCTGAACGGCAGGCCGGCGCGCGCCCCTTCGATATCCCCATCGCGGGGATGCCCGGCGGCGCGCCGCCGCATCCGGGGACGGCCTGTCCCGGCAGCGACGGATGCGTTGCCGGCGCGTTTTTCCCCGCACGTCACGGCCGCGCCGCGGTTTGGCAGGCGCAGCAGGGCGCTGCGCTTTGCTGCGGCGGCGCTGCCGGGCACGCCTTGCGGGAATGTCGAAAATCCGGTATAATGAAAAAAACAGATCCGAACGGAGGCCGGGCGCATGAAACAGACGGTTCTGACCCCCGGCAAGCTGCTCGATGCACACGGGCGACTTGCGCAGGCGGGCTATGCCACGTCGCCGGTGCGTTCGTACGATCGCGGGGCGATCCGCGCCGGGCGGCTGCGCATCAAGGAATGGGACTATTATCTCGTCTACAACGAATCGTTCGGCGTGGCGCTCACGCTGGCGGACAACGCCTACATGGGGCTCGTCTCGGTTTCCTTCCTCGACTTTGAACGGGGGGAGGAACATACCGTTTCTCCAATGTTCCTGTTCCCGATGGGTCGCACCGGCCTGCCCGCCGCCTCGGACAGGGGCGACGTGCGCAAGGCGATGCGCGGCGCGTCCCTCTCGTTTTCGCACGAGGAGGGCGGGCGTCGGCTCGTCGCACAGATCGACCGGTTTCCGGACGGGCAGCCCTTTGCCTGCGATCTGCTGCTCTTCGACGAACCGCAGGATTCCATGGTCATCGCCACGCCGTTTCCGGAAAAATCGACGGCATTCTATTATAATCAGAAGATCATCGGCATGCGCGCTTCTGGCAGCGTAACGTGCGGCGGCGTCACGCGCACGGTCTCTCCGGAAGACTCGTTCGGCCTGCTGGATTGGGGACGCGGCGTGTGGACATACGAGAATACCTGGTACTGGGGCGCGGCGCAGGGGCTCGTGCAGGGCTGCGTAGTCGGGTTTAACATCGGCTACGGCTTTGGCGATACGTCGGCCGCTACGGAGAACATGCTGTTTGTAGACGGCCGGGCGCACAAGCTCGACCGGTTGACGTTCCACATCACCGTGGACGCGGACGGGAAGGAGGATTACCTTTCGCCCTGGTCGTTCACCTCGTGCGACGGCCGGTTTGAAATGGCGTTCGAACCGCTGCTCGACCGGGCGGCGTGTACGCGCGCGGCATGCCTCGTGTCCGACCAGCACCAGGTGTTCGGCCATTACACCGGGCGCGCGCTGCTCGACGACGGGACGGAGCTGTATCTGAAGGATTTCCTGGGATTTGCGGAAAAGGTGTACAACAAATGGTGAGAGAATTGCAGACGAAACTGGTCATCTGGGACTGGAACGGCACACTGCTCGACGATACGCTGCTGTGCTACCGCATCGCCAACGACATGCGCGTGGAGCGGGGCATGCCCCCCATGGCGGATGTGGAGGAATACCGGCGCGTGTTCCGCTTCCCGGTGATCGAATATTACCGGGCGATGGGCTACACGTTTGAAACGGAAAGCTACGACGACGTGTCGGTGGAGTTCCACCGGCTGTACGAGCAGCGCGTGCCGGACTGCCCGCTGTATCCGGAGGCGCGGGAAGCGCTCGCGGCGGTCCATGCCCGCGGCGTGGAGCAGCTCCTGCTGTCGGTCACGCTGCAAAAGCGGCTGGAACAGCAGGCGCGCATGACGGGCGTGGACGGCTATTTTTCCCGCATCCTCGGCCAGCGGGACGACCTCGGCACCGGCAAGGCGGAAATGGCGCGACAGACCATCCGCGAGAGCGGCCTGCAACCGGCAGACGTGCTCTTCGTGGGCGACACCAACCACGATGCGGAGATCGCCGCTTCCATCGGCTGCCGGGCGGCGCTGTTGACCAAGGGCCATCAGCCGCGTGAAATGCTGCAACGCTGCGGCGCGACGCTGATCGATTCGCTGCTGGACATCCTGCCGCTTCTGTAGGCGGGGGACAGGTCTTTCGTTCTTGCCTTCTGAAAAAGAAGGAACCAGCGATAGCGGAAAAAGCGGAGAAGGGCAAGCACGCCCGCTCCGCTTTTCTTTTGTTGGCTTCCCTTGGCTGGCTTTTCCTTGGCTTTCCTATGATTCCTTCTTTCCGAAAGTTTCTTCCGGGAAAAGGCGCTGAAACGGGCGCCGCGAGGCTCAGGCGGCGTCGTCTTCCGCCTGCGGCCATTCGACGACGGTAGCCAACCCCAGGCATACGCCGTCGTCCCCGGCGCGATACGTCGTGAACGATGCGTCTCCCGGCTCCAGAATCGTGCGCACGGCCTCTCCCGTATGGTTCTTCCCATCGGGCAGCATCTCCACGATCAGATAGGCGGTTTCCGCCGCCGGGGCGATCGTCTCCGGCACGGCGTCCACCGCATATACATCGCGGCGCAGCACGCTGCCGTCGGCGCGCATCTGCTGCACCGCAACGCAGTCGGGCGGGTCCAGCGGCGTAATGTGGACGGTGGCGGAAACGCTCACCCGCTCCACCGTCTCTTCCCCGGCCTCGGCAACGGTCGTGCTTTCGTGCGCGATCGTCTGCGTCATGGTTCCCAGGATGCCGTCGCCCGAAAAGGAAAGGCCCTCTCCGGCCGTCAGGTAGACGCTGCCGTCCGCGCTCTGATAGACCGGGTTACAGTACGCGCAGAAAAAGCGGTTGGACTCGATATACAGCGTCCCCTCCGCGCTGCTCTCCGGCCCGATGGAAAAGGTCGCGTCGCTCAGGTCGCAGCAACTGGCCGTGACGCTGCCGTACGCATCCTCATAGGTATAGAGGAACATGGCGTAACCCGCCACGCCCGGGAAGCGCCATCCGTGTCCCCCCTCCTCCTGCACGGCGTACAACCGCCCGCCGTATGCCGCCGCATCCTCCGGACCGATCTCCCCGCCGCCGGCGAGCAGTTCCTTCGCGTGGTCGTTGAAATACGCCTCAAAATCGAACAAATCGAGCGACTCGAGCGTCACATACACGCCGATGAGCCGATCCACCTCCGCCACCGTTTCCGGCCGCGCAAGCTGGCAGCCCGTCAGCATGGTGGCCAGCAGCAGGCAGAGCAGCGCCGCCCCTTTCCTTCCCTTCCCCTGTCTCCTACTCCTCCGTATCCGCATTGGTCTCCTCCTCCAGATGTCCGTCAAATTTCAGGATGTCTCCCACATCGCACTGCAGATAGTAGCAGATGCGGTTGATCGTGTGGAAGCGCACGCCCTTTGCTTTGCCGCTGCGCAGGATGGAAAGGTTCGCTTCCGTGATGTCGACCAGCGCGCACAGCTCCTTTGCCGTCATGCCGCGCGCGCGCAGCGCCGCGTCGAGATGCACTTCTATCGCCATGCGCCTTCCCCCTCAGATGATGCTGTCGTGGTCGTCCTGCAGCGCCTTGCCGCGCATGAACAGTTCCGACAGCAGCAGCGCGGCAAGCAGCAGCGCCGCCTGCCCGAGCGGCAGCGAGACGGAATACCCGCTCGCGCGCACCGCATCGGCCGCAACCGCCTGCAGCACGCTCAACGCGGCCTGCGAGAGCAGCACCACCGCGAGCGTCGCACGGCTGACGCGCGCAAGGCGGCGGGCGGCGGCGACCGTCTCGCCGCTATACGGCCCGTCGGCAATCGCGTCGAGCAACGGCAGCGCCGTAAGGATGACCGCAATGCCGGCAAGCGAAGGCAGCGCGGCCACAATCCCCCGCAGCACGAGCACCGCATAGCTCGGCGCAAGCGCGGCGGCGGAAAGCGCGGTGTTGCCCTCCCGCAATGCGGCAAAGGACGTCCGCAGCGCTGCTGCCGTGCCGCCGAACGCATCGACGGCAAGCACGCAGGCCACGGCATACAGCAGCGCCCGCAATGCGGCGGACAGACGGGCGGCGTCGGTTTCCCGGACGCGGCACAGGCGAAGCCCGACATAGGCCAGCAACAGCGAATAGACCGTGCCGCCGAGCGCCGAAGCCCCCATCGCTTCCGCCCCTCCAAAGCGCGCCGCCAGCTCCGTCGGATTGATGAACAGATCCATGACAAAGAACAGTACGGCCGAGAGCACGGCCAGCAATGCGTCCGGCCAGACGGCGCGCCGCCGAATCACGCGCAACAGCAGATAGAGCGCCGGCAGCAGGCAAAACAGCGCATACAGCACCCACGCGCCTGCGTTCCCCGCCGCACCGGAAAGCGACAGCGTCCTGAGCAGCGTCCCCAACTGCCGGAACGGAAAAGCAAGCCACAGCAGCGCGCCCACACCGGCCTCCGGCATGGCGAGCGCCGCCACAAGCGAAAGCACGGCCGAAACCGCGACCAGCAGCGGGAACAGACGGCGTTTCAAATGGCATCCCTCCTAAAATTATCGTTTTACAATAATTTACGGTCAGTATACCATCGCTTTCCGCGTCTGTCAATACCCGCCTGGCAAAAGAGGAATTATGCGAGCGGCGGCGCGGCGGACGGGCGGGGGTTGCAGGGTGATGGAGACGGCGTAGCGGGCGCTCCGCGCCTGCGGCGCTTGTCCCTTCTCCCTTTGGGTGCGTTTGCGCGCACGCAAAAACCGCCGGTTGCCGGCGGCGAGTGTGGGCGATGGAGGCATGGCGGGCGGGAGGGCGGCGGTTGCGGGCGACGGAAGTGGTGCGGTGGACGGGCGGCGGTTGCAGGCCGGCGGAGGCGGCGCGGCGGACGGGCGGGGGTTGCAGGGTGACGAAAACCGGGTGGGCGACGGGTGCGGGGCGTTGGAGGCATGGCAGGCGGATGGGCGAGGGTTGCAGGTGATGGAGGTATGACAGGCGGGCGAGTGCGCCGGGGAAGCGCGGGCATCCATGCCATGAGCCGGAGCGGCATGCCATTCGCTCCCATTGCTTCGGCGGGAACGACGGAGGCGGAAACGGGGCGGAAGGAACGGCAGGAAAACGGCAGAAAAGGGAAAGGGAAGGCGTGGAATGGGAAAAAGAAATCATGCGGGCGGCGGCGCGACGAGTGAAACAAAAGGAACGGACAAACGACAAACACGGCGGCAAGGACCAGCGGAGGGGGCGGCCGTGCCAACGCCCCGGCGCTGTGCGCGCAAAGCGCGCCCGCAGACGCGCCTTTGCGCGCCGGCAAAGCCGTACCCGCCGCAGAGCGGCGGGG
>CDTW01039694.1_pt1 | contig 59132 bp, 49 predicted proteins | sample 554901 | NCBI WGS metagenome assembly CDTW01 (sample SAMEA3182045, study PRJEB8094) | gut metagenome | biome: human; feature: gut; material: Stool; isolation source: human stools | place: Canada | collected 2011-11-01
GGTTTTTAGTTTGTTTTGTTCTAGGCGTTTTATTTAATCTTATTTTATTAATACTTCCCTTGCTATTTACTCGCAAATGTCATTCTACTATTCGTGCGCTCTGGGCTGTTAGCGCCCCCGGTTATAATCTCGGAAATATTACTCTCCCCTTTTTGCAGAACATTTTCCCGGATGGAATCCCTTTTTTGACATTGTTTGACGCAGGTGATTCCCTAATTACGTTTGGTGGAACCTATATGGTTGCAAGCGCCCTCCTACATCGTAACGAACGTGTCCATCTTTGCGGCCTTCTCAAAACCTTGCTCTCATCAACCCCGTTTGTCACCTACTTGGTTATGATCTTCCTTTCTTGTCTACATTTTCATATTCCTGATGCACTATATGAATTCTTTTCCTTTTGTGGCGAAAGCAATGCATTCCTTGCAATGACACTCATTGGTATTTCTTTGGATTTTCGGCCGGAAGGTGTGCGGTACAGATTTGTTGTCGCGCTTCTGCTCTTCCGCCTCGCCACCTCCGTTGTATTTTCGCTTGTAATATATTGTTTGTTTCCCAGCGCCCCATTGGCCATGCGGCAATGTCTCTCCATCGCTTTCTTTTCTACTATTACCAATGTTAGCCTGGTATATGCAGGGCAGCTCCAACTAGATGTTACAACAATGAGTTTGTGTAGCACTATTTCCACATTGCTGAACATCCCGTTGCTAGCAATCGTTTCAGGAATTGTTCTAACCTAACCTTCGCGTTAGATGAGGTTCACAATCAGCAGATTCTTTCTTGTCCCCTACTAAATATAAGGATTGGCTCCTTGTTTTACAAAATAGTTATATGTTGAGTGTGCTCCTGAATGCACAATAGCAATAAGACTTGCTTTAACAGGCAGTCACTTTTCCAATAAGGCGAAGTAACTCACCATTCGCTTGCAGCGATATGCCAACAATATGTTATTTGGGGTGTGTTAACAAGCTTAGCAGCTTGCAGTCACACCCCTATCTCCTACATTTGCCCTAAGCGTATCCTTGTGCAACCGCATACCCATGTGATGTATATAGACACAGCTCTTCTTAGACAGATTACAGGCCGCGCACCTCGCACATGCCGATGGCCTCGCGCACGCGCGCGGCCGTCTCCTGCACGTAGGAGGGGGGATGCGCGGGCAGATCCTCGTCCTTGCGGGGCCGGTACTGCTGCAGAAAATACCGTTGAGCGCCCTGCACGAGCATGGCTGCGCCGAGGATATCCTCCGTCGACAGCTCCGGCGCGAACGTCGTGCGGAACTCATGCGCCACGCCGCTGTGCTGCAGCAGGTAGATGCTGCGGCGCACGGCCTCCAGATCGCAGTGCACGCGCGTCACCGCGTCATATTGTTCCGGCGACGCTTTGATATCCATGGCGACATAATCGACCAGCTCGCGCAGCAGGAGCTGCTGCAACACATTCGGCTTCATGCCGTTGGTGTCGAGCTTGACACGATAGCCCAGCGCCCGCACCCGCTCGATAAACGGAATGAGATCCTGTTGCAGCGTGGGCTCCCCGCCGGAAACGGTGACCGCCGTAAGCGTGCCGGCCCGCTTTTCCAGATAGTCCATGACCTCCGCCTCCGGCACAAGCGGCACGCCCCCGCGCAGGATCTCCTCGTTGTGGCAATAGGTACAGTTCATGTTGCAATACGGCGTAAACACCACGGCGCACGGCTGCCCCGGATAGTCCAGAAACGACGTTTTTCGCAGTCCCGCGATCAGCATGTTCCCCTTCCCCTCTCCGTCCCGGCGCCCATATCCGCGGCGCCTTTTTCAAAAACGCGCACCCGCCGCCGGCCTGTGCCGTGGACGAACGGGTGCGTTGCGTTTCGCTGCCGTTCTTTGCCTTGCCCGCCGGCGGGGCAAGGGCGTCAGATGACGAACTTCTTGCGCATGAGGTACTCTTCCTTCTTGCCGGGGTTGTAGTTCTGTACCGGCCGCAGGAAGCCCACCACGCGGCTCCACACCTCAGCCTCGCGTCCGCACTCCGGGCAGGTGAAATGTTCGCCCGCAATATAGCCGTGCTCGTGGCACACGGAGAAGGTCGGCGTGATGGAGATATACGGCATCTTGTACTTCTCAAAGATCGTACGGATGAGGTTCTTGCACGTCTCGATGTCCTCGATGCGCTCGCCGATATACAGGTGCTGCACCGTGCCGCCGGTGTACAGCGACTGCAGCTCGTCCTGCAGGTCGCAGCATTCGAAAATATCGTCCGTATAGGTGACGGGCAACTGCGAGGAGTTGGTGTACATCGGCTCCTCGATGCCGGCCTGAATGATATCCGGATACCGCGCCTTGTCAAGCTTGGCAAGGCGGTAGCTCGTGCCCTCGGCCGGCGTGGCCTCGAGGTTATAGCTGTGGCCGGTCTCCTCCTGGAAGCGCACCATGAGGTCGCGCAGGAAGTGCATGACCTCGAGCGCAAAGGCAAGCCCTTCCCTGCTGCCGATGTCCTTGCCGAGGAAGTTGAGGCACGCTTCGTTCATGCCCACCAGGCCGATGGTGTTGAAGTGGTTCGTCCAATACTCGCCCGTGCGCGCCTTGACGTTGCGCAGATAAAACGCGCAGTACGGATACAGGCCGCGATCGGTCTGCCGCTCGATGATCTTACGCTTGATCTCAAGGCTCGTCTTGCCCAGCATCGCCAGATGCTCAAGCCGCTTGAAGAACTCCTCCTTCGTCTTGGAGAGATATCCGATGCGGGGCAGGTTGATCGTGTACACGCCGATCGAGCCGGTCATCGGGTTGGACCCGAACAGGCCGCCGCCGCGCTTGCGCAACTCGCGCTTGTCGAGGCGGAGGCGGCAGCACATGGATACCGCATCCTCCGGCGACAGATCGGAGTTGATGTAGTTGGCGAAATACGGAATGCCGTATTTGCAGGTGATGCGCATGAAATCGTCCACCACCGGGCTGTCCCACTCAAAATCCTTCGTGATGTTGATCGTCGGGATCGGGAACGTGAACACACGGCCCTTGGCGTCGCCCTCGAGCATGACGTCGCAGAAGGCATGGTTGAACAGGTCCATTTCCTTCTGGAAGTCGCCATAGGTCTCCTTCTGATACTCGCCGCCGATGATGACCGGTTCGTCGCGCAGCGTCTTGGGCACCTTGATGTCGAACGTCAGGTTGGAGAACGGACACTGGAAGCCGACGCGCGTGGGCACGTTGATGTTGAACACAAACTCCTGCAGGCACTGGCGCACCTGGTCAAAGGTCATATTGTCGTAACGGATAAAGGGGGCGCAATACGTATCGAACGAGCTCCAGGCCTGCGCGCCGGCGGTCTCGCCCTGCGTGGTGAACGTGGAGTTTACGATCTGGCCGAGGAACGAGCGCAGATGCTTGGCGGGCTTGGACTCCACCTTGCCCTCTACGCCGCCGAACCCCTCGGAGAGGAGCTGCCGCAGATCCCAACCGGCGCAGTACGGCCCGAAGAAGCCCAGGTCGTGGATATGCACATCGCCGCTCTCGTGCGCCTTGCACACGTCCAGCGGGTACACCTCGTAGAGCCAGTACTTCTTCGTGAACGCTTCGCGGACATAGTTGTTGAGTCCGTTGACGCTCTTTTGCATGTTGGAGTTTTCCTTGATCTGCCAGTCCTTATCGTTGAGATAATCGCCGAACATATCGATCGTGGCGCCGATGAGCGCATTGATTTCGCGCGTGCCGCGGCGCTTTTCGCGGTACAGGATATACGCCTTCGCGGTACGGGCATGCCCGGCCTCGATGAGCACCTTTTCCACGATGTCCTGCACGCCCTCCACGTCCGGCGTGCGGCCCTCATAGCGCAGCTCGGCCAGCCGGATGACCTCGTCGGTCAGCCGCTCGGACAGCGCCTCGTCGGTACCGTTGACAGCCTGCGCCGCCTTCCAAATGGCGCTCTGGATCTTCTTCCGGTCGAATGGTTCCGTTCTCCCGTCGCGCTTGATGATCTCTGTAAACATCCCGTTGCCTCCCGTTCCGTTGTGTGCTTTGATAGTGTACCGCATACAAGATGTTGTGTCAATCTCGAAAAATGCATACCATATTTTGATATTCTTGGTGGATATGCGGTGGATAATGTGGTGGAAAATTCTTCCTCCAAATGGTTTTTCTCCCAATCCGGGGAATTGCGGGCATTGTTGCAACAAGCGCCAATCGTGGATAACTCCGCGACCGGCTGCATGGAATGAATGGTTATGAATTTTGTTAAAAAAGAATTCATATTTTGTTGATGGTTTGTACAAGAATTGGTGGTCGCGATGACCTGCAAACCACAATATATTGTGGTTCCGTGTACAAACGCCGTTGTGAACCGGGTCACGCAGGCACAGGATATCGCGGCCGTCCGGCCCGGTCCCCCACAAGATGTTGTGGCCGTCCCGAAGCCAAGCGGCGCCGCCCTGCGCGCAATGCAGGAGCAGCGTTCGGCCGCGCTCCCGGCGGCAGGCGGCGCTTCCTGCGCGCAAGAAAAGGGGCGGCCGCCCGGAATGGGAGGCCGCCCACTCGCCCGCAATGGGCGTCAGAGGCCGAACTTCTCGCTGATGATATCCACAATCTCCGCGCCGATGCGCTTTTGCGCCTCGACCGTGGAGGCGCCGATATGCGGCGTGGCGGATACGCGCGGGTGTTGCAGCAGCGCCGCACTCTTCGGCGGCTCCTCGGCGAACACGTCGAGCCCCGCGCCATAGACCTTGCCCGACTCGATGGCGGCAAGCAGCGCGTCCTCGTCCACGTTCGTGCCGCGCGAGGTGTTGATGAGAATGACGCCGTCCTTCATCTTGGCGATCGTCTCCGCGTTGACGAGCGGCTGGCCCGGCAGCGACGGCACGTGCAGCGAGATGATGTCGGACTGGGCGAACAGCTCGTCCAGCTCCACATAGCGCATGGTATCGCACACGAGATCCGGATTTTGATAGATATCGTAGGCAAGCACGCGCATGCCGAGCGCCTGGCAGCGGCGGCCCAGCGCCTGGCCGATGCGGCCGTACCCCACGATGCCCACGGTGCGCCCCGCCAGCTCGATGCCCTTGTACGCTTTCTTCTCCCAGCCGCCCTCGCGCATGGTATGGCCGGCGGCGGAGATGTAGCGCGCGACGGAGAACATGTGCCCGAGCGCAAGCTCGGCCACGGCGTCGGAACTGGCGCGCGGCGTGTTGCGCACGGTGATGCCCTTTTCCTCGGCATAGGCCACGTCGATGTTGTCCACGCCCACGCCGCCGCGAATGATGAGCTTGAGCCGCCCGGTCTGGCAGGCTGCGTCGATGTGCGGGACGCGCACCTTGGTGGCAGAGCGGACGACGAGCACGTCGAACGACTGCACGGCCGTCTTGAGGGCCTCCGGGTCAAAGAACTCGCAGACCACCTCGCAGCCCTTCTGTTCGAGCGCGGCGATGGCGCCCTTTTCCATTCCGTCGGATGCTAAAATGCGGATCATTGCGCTTCCTCCTTTATGCGTGCTTGGCTTCAAAGTCCTTCAAAAACGCCACCAGCGCCTCCACGCCCTCCCTGGGCATGGCGTTATAGATCGAGGCGCGCAGGCCGCCGACGCTCTTATGGCCCTTCAGGTTGTCGAACCCGGCCGCCTTGCTGGCGGCCACGACCTCCGCATCGAGCTCCTTGCTGGCCGTCACGAACGGCACGTTCATCAGCGAGCGGAACTCCCTGTCCACCGTGCCGCGGAACATGCTGCTGCTGTCGAGATAATCATACAGGATGGCCGCCTTCTCGCGGTTGCGGCGGTCCATCTCGGCAAGGCCGCCGATGGACTGCAGGTACTTGAACACCTTGCCGCACACATAGATGCACCAGCAGTTGGGGGTGTTGTACATGGAGCCGTTGTCCGCATGCGTGTCGTACCTGAGGTAGATCGGCAACCTGGCGTCCACATCCTTGCGGATCAGATCCTCACGGATGATGACGATGGCCATGCCGGCCGGGCCGATATTCTTCTGGACGCCGCCGTAGATCAGGCCATAGTCCGCCACATTGCACGGCTTGGACAGGAACATGCTCGACTGGTCGGACACCAGCACCTTGCCCTTGGTGTCCGGCAGTTTGCGGTATGTCGTGCCATGGATCGTCTCGTTCTCGCAGATGTACACATAATCCGCATCCGGATCGACCGGCAGGTCGCTCCCGTCCGGGATGTAGCTGTAATTGCGATCCTCGCTCGTGGCCAGCAGGTTGACGCGGCCGAACTTCTTCGCCTCGGTGTACGCCTTCTTCGACCACGCGCCGGATACGATATAGTCGGCAACGCCGTTCTGCATGAGGTTCATCGGGATCATGGCAAACTGGAGCGTCGCGCCGCCCTGCACAAACAGCACCCGGTAGTTGTCCGGGATGCCCATGAGCGCGCGAAGATCCGCCTCCGCCTCGTCCACGATGGTCTGGAACACCTTGGAGCGGTGCGACATCTCCATAACGCACATGCCGCTGCCACGGTAGTTGAGCATCTCGTCCCTGCACTCCTCCAGCACCTGCTGCGGAAGCATGGACGGCCCGGCGGAAAAGTTATACGTACGGCCGTAATCCATCATCAAACACTCCTTCTTTTTTGTCCGTATTCTTTCGACAGGCGAAGTGCCCTTGACCTGTAAGCCTATTATATCGCGCCCCGGGCGGCAATTCAACCTAAAAGGGCGCGGTGTGCGCCCTTTTTCTAAAATATATTTTTGTAATCTGATAATTTTTGTTTTCGCTATCGCTCCTCCCGGAAATACGGCAGGCCAAGGCTCTCCGGCGGCTGGTCCTCGCGGCGGCGGCGCAGCGACACCGCGATGAGCACGATAACCGTTGCGATGTACGGCAGCATCTTGAACAGCTCCTTCACGGCGAAGTTTTCGCCCGTCGGCAGCGACAGGTACAGGATGTACAGCCCGCCGAACAGGATGGAGGACGGGATGCTCACGCTCGGCCGCCAGATGGTGAAGATGACCAGCGCGATGGCCAGCCAGCCACGGTCGCCAAAGGCGTTGTTCGACCAGACGCCGCTGGCATAGTCCATGATGTAGTACAGGCCGCCAAGGCCGGCGATGATGCTGCCAACGCACGTGGCCACGTACTTGTAACGGTTGACGTTGATGCCCGCCGCATCCGCCGTGGCCGGGCTTTCGCCCACGGCGCGCAGTTGCAGCCCTATGCGCGTGCGCTTGAGCACATACGAGCATATGAGCGCGATAATGATGGCCGTATAGGCGAGGAATCCGTACGAGAGGAACAGTTTCCCGAAAACGCCCAGGTCATCCGCAAACGGCAGCGGCTTGGAGAAGTAGATGCTCGTGCCGGACAGCGCGATGGACGGCACCTCGCTGCCGGTCAGCTTGATCAGCGAACCGCCGAAAAAGTTGCCCACACCCACGCCGAACGTCGTCAGCGCGAGGCCCATGACATTCTGATTGGCGCGCAACGTGACGGTCAGGAAACAGTACAGCAGCCCCATCAGCAGCGAGCCGAGCATCGAGCACACCAGCGGAATGCCGATGGCAAGAAACGCCGTCATATTCTCCGCACCGACGCCGTGCTCATAGAAGAACGAGCCGATTACGCCGCAGATGGCGCCCACATACATGACGCCCGGAATGCCGAGGTTCAGGTTGCCGGATTTTTCCGTCAGCGTCTCCCCCGTGCTGCCGAACAGCAGCGGGATGCCCTGCACCACCGCGCGCGGGAAGAACGAGATAAAATCAAACATGCGCTTCGCCCTCCTTCTTCGCGGACCTGCGGAAATGAATCTGATAGTTGATAAAGAATTCGCTGCCGATGATGCAGAACAGGATGATGCCCGTCAGGATATCGGCAAACGACTGGTTGAGCCCGAAGTCCGTGGAGATCTCGCTCGCGCCGCGGTTGAGCAGCACGAGCAGGAAGCTCGTAAAGATCATGAAGATCGGGTTGAACTTGGCCAGCCAGGAGACCATGACCGCGGTAAACCCGCGCCCGTCGGCCAGCGTGGTTGTGAGCGTATGCTCCGTGGAGCCCACCAGCAGCAGGCCCGCCACGCCGCAGACCGCGCCGGAGAGCAGCATCGTCCGCACGATGACGCGCTGCACGTTGATGCCCACATAGCGCGCCGTGCGCTCGCTCTCGCCGACGACGGCAATCTCATAGCCGTGCTTGCTGTAGTTGAGGTAAATGTACATCAATACCGTCAGCACCGCCACGACGACGATGCTGAGGAGATATCGGTATCCCCCGATCTGCGGCAGCCAGCCGATGCCGGACGACTGGTTGATGATGCCGATCTTGCCGGCGCCCTTGGGCACCTCCCGCACGATGACAAAGTAGGCGACCAGCTGCGTGGCGATGTAGTTCATCATCAGCGTGAACAGCGTTTCGTTCGTGTTCCAGCGCGCCTTGAAGAAACCGGGAATCGCGGCCCAGATCGCCCCGACGGCGATGCTGGATACGATCATGCACAGGATGATCAGCCAGTTGGGGAACACATCCCGCAGGCAGATCATGCACGTCGCGCACGCAAGCCCGCCGGCAAGCACCTGCCCCTCGGCGCCGATGTTCCAGAAGCGCATCTTGAACGCGGGCGTGACGGCCAGCGAGATGCACAACAGCACCGCCAGGTTCTGGAACAATACCCATGCCTTGCGCGCCGTGCCGAACCCGCCGTCAAAGATGGCGGCGTAGATCTCAAACGGGTTTTCGCCGGTGAGGAGCATCGTGATGATACCGCACAGCACCAGCGCAAACAGGAGCGCGACGCCGCGGATGCCCCACGCCTTCTGCCACGGCAGCGCCGCGCGCTTGGAGATGTGGATGAGGGGTGCGTGGTTCATCTTACTCATTTGCGTTATCACCTCCAAGACGGGTCATCATCATGCCGACGCTGCGCTTGTCCGCGCCGCGGCCGGGAACAATGCCGCTGACCCTGCCGCTGCACAGCACAAGAATGCGGTCGGCAAGCTCCAGCAGGACGTCGAGATCCTCGCCGACAAACACCACGGCCACGCCCTTCTGCTTTTGCCGGTTTACGAGGTCGTAGATCGTATAGGAAGAATTGATGTCCAGCCCGCGCACCGCGTACGCCGTCAACAGCACGGCGGGTGCCGAGGAGATCTCGCGGCCGACGAGCACCTTCTGCACGTTTCCACCGGAGAGCCGGCGCACCGGTGTGAAAATGCCCGGGGTGACCACGTCCAGCTCCTCCACCACCTGCTTTGCCAGCGCGCGCGGACTCTTGCGGTCGGTAAACATGCTCCTGCCGTTGCGGAACGAGCGCAGCATCATGTTGTCCGCCAGGTCCATGCTGCCGGCAAGGCCCATGCCGAGCCGGTCCTCCGGCACGAACGAGAGCAGCACGCCCTTTTGCTGGATGGCCAGCGGATCGCACCCGAGCAATTCGCTCTCGCTCCCGTCGTCCGCAATATAGCGGATGCTGCCCTTCTCCGCCGGCTGCAGGCCCGCTATGGCCTCCAGCAGCTCCTTCTGCCCGCTGCCGGAGATGCCCGCGATGCCGAGGATCTCGCCGCTGTTGGCCGTGAACGTCACGTCCTCGAGCTTGAGCACGCCGTCGTTGCTGCGCACGGTCAGCCCCTCCACGCGCAAGCGCGGCTTCGGGTCCACCGGCTCCGGCCGGTCAATGTTCAGCGTGACCGAGCGGCCGACCATCATGTTGGTCATCTCCTGCGCGTTGGTCTCGCGCGTGACGAGGTCCCCCACGAACTTGCCGTGCCGCAGCACGACCACCCGGTCGGATAGCTCCTCCACCTCGTTGAGCTTGTGCGTGATGAGCACGATGGCCTTGCCCGCATCGCGCATGTTGCGCAGCACGGCGAAGAGCTTCTCGGTCTCCTGCAGCGTCAGCACGGCGGTCGGTTCGTCAAGAATCAGGATGTCCGCGCCGCGATAGAGCACCTTGACGATCTCGACCGTCTGCTTTTGCGACACGGACATGTTATAGACCTTCTGGTTGGGGTCCACCTCAAAGCCATAGGCGTCGCAGATCTCCCTGATCCTGGCGGCGACCGCCTTCAGGTCCAGCCGCTGCTTGCCCGGCAGGCCCAGGATGATGTTCTCCGCCGCCGTCAGCACGTCCACCAGCTTGAAATGCTGGTGGATCATGCCGATGCCAAGGTCGAACGCATCCTTCGGGCTGCCGATGGTAACCTTGCGCCCATCCACTTCGATCTCGCCGTCATCGGGAAAATAGATGCCCGAGAGCATGTTCATGAGCGTGGTCTTGCCGCTGCCGTTTTCCCCGAGCAGCGACAGAATCTCCCCGCGGTAGATGTCAAGATTTACGCTGTCGTTCGCCGTAACGCGGCCAAAGGTTTTGGTGATGTTGCGCATGCGGACTGCGGCGGGTTTCGTTTCCAAAGGCTTCCCTCCCTATCGTCTCAAGTGTGGCGGCTGGCTGCAGCTCGCCGGCGCCAAGCGCCCCGGTCTCGCCGTCGAACGGGGCGGAGCGGCGGCGCGCAGCCGGCGTGCCGCCCCCTTCGGCGGGAAATGAAGGGGGAAGCCCCGTCCGCTGGGCGGGGCTTCCCGTCGGTCAGAATCAGAATGCTTCGTCCAGCAGCTTGATGCCGTCGATCCGCAGATCGAAGTACGGCGCGCTGCGATACTCGGACTCGTGGAAGTAACCGTCGCTGATGACCTCGGTGTCCGGGGTGTAGTCCTGGTCCGTATCCACATCCGCCATGTAGCTGGTGAGCGTCTCACCGTTCACCGTGAAGGTGGAGGTGTCAAACACATGGATCTCGCCTGCGATCAGCTTGGCCTCGGCCTCCGCAATCGCCTCCGCGGTGCCCGCGGCGGCAGCCTGCTCGTTGACCTCGGTCAGCACGACCGAACCCTCTTCAATACCGCCGCACCAGTCGGCCGGGATCTCCTCGCCATTCATGGCAGCCTCAATGGCCAGCTTGAAGTACGGCGTCCAGTCGATGCGGGAGGAAATGATGAACGTATTCGGGCAGGCATCGACCGTGCTGCCGTTGTAGGACACGTTCGGTATGCCGGCCAGCTCGCAGGCCGTCGGGGCGCCCATGGAGTCGGCATGCTGGCTGATGAGCTTGCAGCCGTTGGCGATGAGCACGTTGGCGCCTTCCTTCTCGGCCGTCTCATCATACCAGGAACCGGTGAAGGTAACTTCCATCGTGGCCGTCGGGCACACGGAGCGCACGCCGAGGAAGAAGGAGGTGTAGCCGGAGATAACCTCCGCGTAGGTGAACGCGCCGACGTAGCCGACCTTCGCTTCCTCCGCGGTGAACTCGCCCGCCTCGATCATCTCGTTGAGCTTCATGCCCGCCGCGATGCCGGCAAGGTAACGGCCCTGATAGATGTGGGCAAACGCATTGTGGTAGTTGTCAACACCCTCGGTATGGGCGCGCGTGCCGGTCGAATGGCAGAACTCGACATCCGGGAACTCCTTGGCCGCGTCGATCATGAACGGCTCATGGCCAAAGCTGTCGGCAAAGATGATGTCGCAGCCCTCATCCACGAGCTCGGCCGCCGCATCATAGCACTCCTGCCCCTCGGGAACGTTGACGCGCAGGATGTACTGATCCTCGGTCAGCCCCAGATCGGAGCAGGCCTGCTTGGCAGCGTTGATGAAGTTGAGGTCGTAGGTGGAGTTTTCGTCGTGCAGGAAGATGAACCCGACCTTGAAGGTGTCGGCGTCATCCCCGTTGTTGCCATCGGTCGTACAGGCGACGATGCCGAACACCAGCGTGAGGCAAAGCAACAGAGCAATGAGTTTCTTCATTCTTTTAACCTCCTTATTGTTTGTTGCCTATTCTACATCCGTTTGGATGCTGCAACCGGGAAAAGACGGGGATCCGCAACAGCAAAGGTAGGACAAATCCATTCGCGGGTCGTCTACGCGGCAGATCCGGCCGCGTAACGCGCCTTCATGCTCCGGCGGCACTTCCCACCGCCGCCGGGGAGTTCCCCCCGGCCGAGCACCGTTGCGGCTTGCCCGCCGCGCGCGGCGCGTTTTTCGTTCCTGTATGGTATGAAAGGCGGCCTGCGCCTTTGTTTTTCTTCGCCTTCCGGCGTCCTCAGTCGAGGATGCCGCTGCGCTCGAGCGCCTCGAGGGTCGGCTCGCACAGGCGCGGCCTGCCCGCCGCGCGCAGCGCGTTCTGCACGTCCTTGAGCCCGCTGCCCGTGCTGATGACGGTCACGCTCTCGTCCGGCCGGATCAGTCCCTCGGACACCGCCTGGATTACGCCCGCCGTCGCGGTCACGCCCGCCGGCTCCCCAAACACGCCCTCGTGGCGGCCCAGCACGCGCATGGCCTCCAGAATGCGCTCGTCCGGCACGGCGATCCAGGCGCCATGGCTCTCGCGCACGGCGCGCAACGCCTTGACCGGGTTGCGCGGCACGCCCACGGCGATGGAGTCCGCCAGCGTGTTCTCCGGCACGGGCTGCAGCGGACGGTTCTCCCGCGCCGCGTCCACAAACGGGCAGCAGCCCGTGGACTGCACGCCCAGAATCTTCGGAATGCGCTCGATCATGCCCAGCCGGTACAGGTCGTAAAACCCGTTGTACACGCCGCCGATGGTGCAGCCGTCGCCCACGGAACAGGCCACCCAGTCGGTCACCTGCCAGTCGAGCTGCTCGGCAATCTCCAGCGCGACGGTCTTCTTTCCCTCCGCCATGACCGGATTGATGCCCGCATTGCGGTTGTACCAGCCGTACTTCTCGATGGCCGCGCGCGACAGCTCGAACGTGGCCCGGTAGTCCCCGTGGACGGATACGACCCGGGCGCCGAAAATCATCAGCTGCGCGACCTTACCCTCCGGCGCGCGTTCCGGCACGAAGATGACCGCCTTGAGTCCCATGCGCGCGGCGCTGCCGGCGCAGGAGGAGGCAGCATTCCCCGTGGAGGAACAGGCGATCGTGTCGTATCCGAGCTCGATGGCCTTGGCCACCGCCACGCCCGAAGCGCGGTCCTTGAGCGAGGCGGTCGGGTTGATGCCGTCGTCCTTGACGTAGAGCGCCCGCAGTCCAAGCTCGCGCCCGAGCGAGAGCGAGCGGTACAGCGGCGACCAGCCGATGCGCAGGAAGGCGGAAACGTCCACGTCATCCCCAACGGGCAACAGCGCCCGGTAACGCCACATGCTGTTGTCGCGGCATGCGGCGAGCGACTCGCGCGAAAACCGGCGGGCCACTTCGTCATAATCATAGAGGATGTCGAGGATTCCTTTCTCTCCGCAGTCCGGGCAGGTCATCCTTTCCGGTCCAAACGGAAACTCTCTGCCGCAGATCGTACAGCGGTATCCGGCTACTCGGCGCACGGTTCCCTCCCACCAGCTTTGTGAATATATCAGTATCATAGCAGTTTTTTCGGGAAATGTACAGCACCATTTTGCAGACCAAATAAATTTTTGTTTGCAAAAATAAATTTTAGGTTTTCTGGCGCTTTCTATTGCGCCGGCAAACCGTACATAGTATAATGTAACCATCATCCCCGATGCACGTGCTGTGCAGGGAACGGCATTTCTTTCCCATCCTATTTCGAAAGGAGATCGTTATCTATGCTTTGGATCGGCAATGGCAGGGTCGTCACCCGCGACAATGGCGCTTTCTGGGAGAACGGGGCGGTCGTCACCGACGGCGAAAAAATCGTCGAGGTGGGCGACAGCGAGGCGTTGCGGCAAAAATATCCCGATGCGGAACGCATTGACGCCCACGGCGGCGTAATCATGCCGGGGCTGATCAACATGCACAACCATATCTACAGCGCGTTTGCCCGCGGCCTTTCGATCAGGGGTTACGCCCCGAAGGACTTCAACGACATCCTCGAGGGGCAGTGGTGGAAAATCGACCGCCACCTCACGCACGAAAACAACCGCCTGTCCGCGCTTGCGGTCTATGCGGACTGCATCAAAAACGGCGTGACCACCGTGTTCGACCACCACGCCAGCTATTTCGACGTGCCGGGCAGCCTGGATGACATCGCCGCCGCCGCGACGGAGCTGGGCGTGCGCGCCAGCCTGTGCTATGAGGTCTCCGACCGCGACGGCGAGAAGAAGGCCATGGAGGCCGTGCTCGAAAACGAGCGCTTCATCCTGCGCACACAGCAGGAGGGGTCGGACATGTTGCAGGGCATGATGGGCCTGCACGCCTCGTTCACCGTATCGGACGAGACGCTGCGCCGCTGCGAGGCGCACCGCCACGGCGCCGGCTACCATGTCCACTGTGCCGAGGGCCCGGCGGATCTGGCCCATTCGCTCAAAACGTACGGCAAGCGCATCATCGAGCGTTTCTACGACCTCGGCGTGCTCGGCGATCGGACGCTTGCGGTACACTGCGTGCACATCAACCGCAGCGAGATGCAGCTGCTGCAGGAGACCGGCTCGATGGTCGTGCACAACCCGGAATCAAACATGGGCAACGCCGTCGGCTGCGGCCCGGTGCTGCACATGATGCGCGAGGGCGTGACCGTAGGCCTCGGGACCGACGGCTACACCAACGACATGCTCGAAAGCTACAAGGTCGGCAACATCATCCACAAGCACCATCTCTGCGACCCCACCGTGGCCTGGGGCGAGATCCCGGCCATGCTGTTTGAGAACAACGCGGCCATGGCCGGGCGGTTCCTCAAATCGCCGGTGGGCGTGCTCAAGCCGGGCGCCTATGCCGACGTCATCGTGACGGACTACGACCCGCTCACGCCGATGGACGGCGCCAACGCCAACGGCCACATCCTGTTCGGCATGACCGGGCGATACGTGACCCATACCATCTGCAACGGCCGGGTGCTCATGCGCGACCGGGCGCTCACCGGCATCGACGAAAAGGCGCTCATGGCCGAATGCCGGGCCAGCGCGCAGCGGCTCTGGACTTCCATCAACGGCTGACCGGACGGCAACCAGCAAAGGAGGCGTTTTATCCATGACCGATCATATGACTCCCATCCCGTTTGACCAGCTCATGCGCTGGATCCTTGCGGAACGGAAAAACGGCAGCATATTCGGCGTCCGCCGGCCGTTCCGTCCCGTCCCCGGGCAGGCGCTCGACCTGTTCGGCGAGCGCCTGGAAACGCCCTTTGGCCCGGCCGCCGGGCCGCACACGCAGCTGGCGCAGAACCTCATCGCCGCATACTACGCCGGCAGCCGCTTCTTTGAGCTCAAAACCGTGCAGATCATGGACGGCGAGGAGCTCGCCCGCTGCGTGCCAAAGCCCTGCATCCATGCGGTGGACGAATGCTATAACTGCGAATGGTCGACCGAGCTGACCGTGCAGGAGGCGTTTGACGAATACGTCAAGGCATGGTACGCGCTCAAGCTCCTCACGCGCGCATTCGGCTGGGGCGATCCGGACGGATTCATCTTCAACATGAGCGTCGGTTACGACTACGCCGGCATCACGAGCGAAAAGATCGACCGCTTCATCGAGGGGCTCAAGGACGCTTCCGCCACGCCGACGTTCGCCGCCTGCCGCGCCTGGGCCGAAGCGCATCTGGACGAGTTGCCGGGCGTGGACAGCGCCTATCTCGACGGCATCAACCCGCATGTGTGTACCTCCATCACGCTCTCGACGCTGCACGGCTGCCCGCCGCAGGAGATCGAGCGCATCGCCTCCTATCTGATTGAGACAAAAAAGCTGCACGCGTTCGTCAAGTGCAACCCGACCATCCTCGGATACGACTTTGCGCGCCGCACGCTCGACGAGCTGGGCTACGACTATATCTCCTTCGACGACCATCACTTCCGGGAGGACCTGCAATACCGCGACGCCGTGCCCATGATCAAGCGCCTGCTCGCGCTTGCGGCGGACAATGGCGTGACCTTCGGGCTGAAGCTGTCCAACACGTTCCCGGTCGACGTGCGCAACGGGGAGCTGCCGAGCGAGGAGATGTACATGAGCGGCCGCTCGCTCTATCCGCTGACCATCGAGATGGCGCACCGCATGAGCCGCGAGTTTGACGGCAAGCTGCGCCTGTCCTTCTCCGGCGGCATCGACAGCTTCAACATCGTGCCGCTGTTCGACGCGGGCGTATGGCCCATCACGCTGGCCACGACGCTGCTCAAGCCCGGCGGCTACCAGCGTCTCACGCAGATGGCGGGACAGCTCGCCGCGCACGGGTATGCGCCGTTTGACGGCGTATCGGTCGGCAAGGTGGCGTATCTGGCCGAACAGGCGCGCCGCGACGCGCGCCATGAAAAGGCCATCAAGCCGGCGCCCATGCGCAAGCTCCCCCGGCAGGTGCCGCTCCTGGACTGCTTCACCGCCCCGTGCAAGGGCGGCTGCCCCATCCGGCAGGACATCCCGGAATACGTGGAACTGGTCGGCAAAGGCGACTACGCCGGCGCGCTGCGGCTGATCCTCGAAAAGAATCCGCTGCCGTTCATCACCGGCCGGATCTGCAGCCACCGCTGCATGGACAAATGCACCCGCAATTTCTATGAGGAAAGCGTGCACATCCGCGACGCAAAGCTGGCTGCCGCGCGCGGCGGCTTCGACGCGGTGATCGACACGCTCGCGCCCGCACCCGCGATCGACGGGGTGCGCGTCGCCGTCGTCGGCGGCGGGCCGGCGGGCATGGCTGTTTCGTTCTTCCTCGCCCGCGCCGGCGCGGCGGTCACGCTGTTCGAGCGGCGCGAAAAGCTGGGCGGCATCGTGCGCCATGTGATCCCGCCGTTCCGTATCGGCGAGCTCGGGATCGACCGCGACGTACAGATCATGGAGCGCATGGGCGTGGACGTCCGCACCGGCGCGGAGGCGCCCGTCGCCGATGCGCTGCGCGCGGACGGGTACACGCACATCGTCTATGCCGTCGGCGCGTGGAAGCCCGGCAACGTCCGTCTGGAAAAGGGCGAGGCCATGAACGTTCTGCGCTTCCTCGAGGACTATAAGGCCGGCACGCTGCCTCCGCTCGGCGAGGACGTAATCGTGATCGGCGGCGGCAACACCGCGATGGACGCCGCGCGCGCCGCCAAGCGCGCGCCGGGCGTGCGCCGGGTGCGGCTGGTCTACCGCCGCACGCGCCGCTACATGCCCGCCGACGAAGAGGAGCTGCGCATGGCGCTCGACGACGGCGTACTGTTCTGCGAACTGCTCGCACCCCGCGCGCTTGAGAACGGCCGCCTGCTCTGCGACGTGATGCGCCTCGGCGAACCGGACGCATCCGGCCGGCGCGCCCCCGTCGCCACCGGGGAAACGGCCGAGCTGCCCTGCACGGCGCTCATCGCCGCCGTGGGCGAACGGGTGGACGGCGACTTCCTCGCCGCCAACGGCATTGCGCTCGACGGGCGCGGTCGGGCGGCGCTGGACGACCTGTTGCAGACGAGCCGCGACGGCGTATACGTCATCGGCGACGCGCACCGCGGTCCCGCCACCGTGGTCGAGGCGATTGCGGACGCGCGCACCGTGGCGGACGCCATCGTGGGCGAACACGTCTACGACCTGCCCGCCGGCGGCGCCGTTGCCGCCGGTCGCTGCCTCGACCGCCAGGGCGTGCTGCGCGTGTACGACCGGGCGGAAAAGGAGGCGGACCGCTGCCTGCACTGCGCGACGGTATGCGAGTGCTGCGCGCAGGTCTGCCCGAACCGCGCCAACGTCGTCCTCACGGTCAGGGGGCTCGACATGCCCCAGATCCTGCACGTCGATCGCCTGTGCAACGAGTGCGGCAACTGCGCAATGTTCTGCCCGTACGACAGCCGCCCGTATCAGGAAAAGCTGACGCTGTTCTCCACGCGCGAGGCGTTCGAGGAAAGCGACAACCCGGGCTTTCTCCCGCTCGGCGGCAGCCGCGTGCTGCTGCGCGCCGACGGCCTGAACGGGGAGATCGACCTGAACGACCCGCCCGCCGCGCTCTCCCGCGCGCTCGAAGCGGTGCTGCGGGCGGTGCTTGGCGAATACAGCTACCTGATCGCCTGACCCGGCGGCCGCTCAGCCGCGTTCATTACGACAAGGAGGCGCCCCATGGCTGCTACCTTTACCGTCAATCAGACGACCGTAACGGTCGAAAACAATCAGAGCCTGCTGCGCTATCTGCGCGACACGCTGCGCCTCACCTCCGTCAAGGACGGGTGTAGCGAGGGCGCCTGCGGCACCTGCACCGTACTCATCGACGGCAAGCCCGTCAAAGCCTGCGTCCAGCGGACCGACCGGTTGCAGGGCAAGCACGTGCTCACCGTCGAGGGGCTGACCGGGTTTGAAAAGGAGGCGTACGTTTACGCTTTCGGCACGGCCGGAGCGGTGCAGTGCGGCTTCTGCATCCCGGGCATGGTGCTCTGCGCCAAGGCGCTGCTCGACACGAACCCCGACCCCTCCGAAGCGGAGATCGCCCATGCGCTGCGCAACAACATCTGCCGCTGCACCGGATATGTGAAGATCATCCAGGCGGTGCGCATCGCCGCCGCCGTGCTGCGCGCCGGCCGCGTGCCGGAGGGCGAGACGAGCTGGCGGCTCGGCGCGCGCGTGCCACGGCTGGACGTGCGCGAAAAGGTGCTGGGCTACGGCGAATACGCCGACGACATCGTGCTGCCCGGCATGCTGTACGGCTCTGCCGTGCGCAGCAAATACCCGCGCGCGCGCGTGCTGGCCATCCGGACCGAGCGCGCCAAGGCGCTGCCGGGCGTGGCGTGCGTGCTTACGGCGGACGACATCCCGTGCCTGCACAAGGTCGGTCACCTCAAGCGCGACTGGGATGTGATGATCGGCGTGGGCCAGATCACCCATTACCTCGGCGACGCCGTGGCGCTCGTCGCAGCCGAAACGCCGGAGATCCTCGAGCAGGCCAAGGCGCTCGTAGAAGTCGATTACGAAGAGCTGCCCCCCGTCCGCTCGGCCGCCGAATCGATGGCGGAGGGCGCGCCGCTGCTGCACGAGGACGGCAACCTGCTGGCGCACCGGCACGTATGCCGCGGCGACGCGGAGGGTGCCATCCGGCGCGCGCCGCACGTGCTTTCGGCACATTTTTCCACCCCGTTCACCGAGCATGCCTTCCTGGAGCCGGAGTGCGCCGTGGCGGAACCGTGCGACGACGGCGGCGTGCTGATCCACTGCTCCGACCAGAGCGTGTACGACACCCAGCACGAGATCTGCCCGATGCTCGGCCTGCCGCCGGAGATGGTGCGCGTGGAGAACAAGCTCGTCGGCGGCGGCTTTGGCGGCAAGGAGGACGTGACGGTGCAGCACCACGCCGCGCTGATCGCCTACCTGTTGCGCCGCCCGGTCAAGGTCCGGCTGACGCGCGCCGAGAGCATCCTGATTCACCCCAAGCGCCACCCGATGGAGATGGACTTCACGCTTGCCTGCGACGACGAGGGCAACATCCTCGGCGTCAAGGCGCAGGTCATTGCCGATACGGGCGCGTACGCCTCGCTGGGCGGGCCGGTGCTCGAGCGCGCCTGCACGCATGCAGCCGGGCCGTACCACTATGAAAACTTCGAGATCGACGGCAAGGCATACTACACCAACAATCCGCCCGCCGGCGCGTTCCGCGGGTTCGGCGTGACGCAGACGTGCTTTTGCATCGAAACGCTGCTCAACCGCATGGCCCACAAGCTTGGCATCTCTCCATGGGAGATCCGCTACCGCAACGCCATCCGGCCCGGAGAAACGCTACCCAACGGGCAGATCGTGGATGAATCGACCGGGCTGGTCGAAACGCTCGAGGCGGTACGCCCGGCATACGAATCCTCGCCCTATGCGGGCATCGCCTGCGCGCTGAAGAACGCCGGCCTGGGCGTCGGTGTGCCGGACACCGGCCGCGTGCGCCTGTGCGTGGAGCAGGGGCGGCTCGCCATCCACACCGCCGCCTCCTGCATGGGACAGGGCGTCGGCACCGTGCTCGTGCAGATCGTCACGGAAAACACCGGCCTGCCCCGCGACCGGATTCATTACGACCGGGTAAACACCTTCGCCGCCCCCGATTCCGGCACCAGCTCCGGCTCCCGGCAGACGCTGCTGACCGGCGAGGCGTGCCGCCGCGCCTGCGAGCTGTTCAACGCCGCGCGCGCCGGGCGCTCGCTCGACGACATGGAGGGCGAGGAGTTTTACGCCGAGTATCTGACCAAGACCGACCCGCTCGGTTCCGACAAGCCGAACCCCGTCAGCCATGTAGCCTACGGCTATGCCACGCAGGTCGCCATCCTCGGCGAGGACGGGCGGCTGGCCCGCATTGTCGCCGCGCATGACGTGGGGCGCGCCGTCAATCCGCTTTCCATCGAGGGGCAAATCGAAGGCGGCGTGGTCATGAGCATGGGGTTTGCCCTGACCGAGCGCTATCCGCTCGACAACTGCCGGCCCACGGCGCGCTTTGGCACGCTCGGCCTGTTCCGGGCGAACAATATCCCCGATATCGAGCCGATCATCGTCGAAAAGCCGGGGCTCAACGTGGCCGGCGGCGCCATCGGCATCGGGGAGATCACCTCCATCCCCACCGCCCCCGCCATCGCGGAGGCATATTACCGCTTCGACGGGAAGGAGCGCAACAGCCTGCCGCTTGCCGACACCCCGTACAGCCGGAAATAGCAAAAACAACAGTAAAACGCGGGGCCGGATCGCCCAAAATGAAGATCCGGCCCCGCGTTCTGTCACCGGGCGGCAAACGCTGCCTCAGTTCCTTCCCTCCGTTGCCGCGACCGGCGCAAGGTCGCATACCATCTGTTCATAGGCCAGCGGGACGAAGCCTTCGCGCTCGTACAGCGCGCGCGCCCGCGCGTTGCCGTTTGTCAGCTCCAGCCTTAAGCGCGCCACGCCTTGCAGCGCGTGGGCGCGCAGATACGCAAAAAACGCGCGTCCCAGCCCGTGGCCCCGGTACGCCGGCAGCACAAACAGCTCCTCGATCCAGAGCGTCATCCCGCCGGCCTCCGCCGAATATGACCGGGACGTGAGCGCATAGCCGGCCGCCTTCCCGTCCAGCTCCAGCAGATATCCCTGCACATAGACGTCCGAGCGCAGGAGCTCGTCAAACGTGCGCGCATGATAGGACGCCGGCACCGCATGCGATACCGCGTCGCTCCCGTAAAAGCTTTCGGCCATGTCCAGATAGGCCTGCCGGTCTCCCGGCTCCATACGGCGTACCATTTCCCGTTCCTCCCTTCCGCCCCCGCTGCCCCGGCGGCGACACAGGTAGTATAGCATATCGACGGGCGATATGGTATACTGATACCATCTTTTACAACGCAGGAGGACAACCCATGTTTCGTGACAAAGCGGGCAACCTGTCCATCGGCAGGATTATTCTCGCGGCGGTGGTGCTGGTGGCGCTGATCGCGCTCGTCGGCTCGAGTTTCACCGTCATCCCGGCCGGGCACACCGGCGTCGTGCTCACGTTCGGCCGTGTGAACGACGTGGTCTTACAGGAAGGCCTGCACTTCAAGCTGCCGTTTGCCCAGCAGATCGTGACCATCGACAACCGCATCGTCAAGCTTGAGGTCACCACCGAAGCGTTCAGCAAGGATTTGCAGACGGTCTCCACCGTGCTCGCGGTCAACTACCGGGTCAACAAGGACCAGAGCCAGAACATCTACAAGGAGATCGGCCCGAATTTTGAGGACGTGCTCATCACGCCCGTGGTAAACGAGGTGCTCAAGGCCGTCACCGCCCAGTATACGGCCGTGGATCTGGTCGGCTCGCGCGTCGAGGTCAGCGTGCTGCTCAACGAGGGCCTCAACAGCAAACTCAACGAATACGGCATCTATGTCAACGAGCTCAACATCATCAACTGGGACTTCTCGGCGGAATACATCGCCGCCGTCGAGGCCAAGCAGGTCGCCGAACAGAACCTGATCAAGACCCGCACCGAGCAGGAGCAGGCGCTGGTCATCGCCAACACCGAGGCGGAGAAGCGCATCATCGCCGCCGAAGCCGAGGCCAACGAGATCAAGGTCCTGGCGGAGGCCAACGCCGAGAGCAACCGCATCCTGACCGAATCGCTGACCGAGCTGCTGCTCCAGTATCAGTCCGTCCAGAAGTGGGACGGCAAGCTGCCCACCGTCATGGCCGGCGGGGAGAACACGCTCATCGATATCCCGCTGCCGGTGGACGACGCATCCTGATTCCCCGGCCCGGCCTGCCTGGAAAGGGCGTCCCTTTTCTTCCTGAAAAGGGGGCCCCGGCCAAACAGACGAAGGGAGCGGGCCCGTCTGCCCGCTCCCTTTTCTTCTTTATTCATCCAGGGTCCTTTTTCCTGGCGCTCGTTTCAAAAGGCCCCCATGCGCGGCGCCGGTGCGGCGCTCAAACGCCCAAGCGCTCCGCCCAGGCGGCCAGTTCGGCGCGGTCCAGCCGTCCATTGAGCACCCGGCCCTCCAGGACGGTTGCATTCCCTGACACGCTGTCCCGCAGCGCTGCGGCCGTGCGTCCAAGGCTGCTGCCGCCGGATGTCGCAAACGGCACGATGGTCTTGCAGGAAAAATCATACGCCTCGAGAAACGTATGGATGAGGGTAGGCGCCACATAGCACCAGATCGGGAAGCCCAGAAAAACCACGTCGTACGCGCCGATATTGGCCCGTTGATCCGCCAGCGGAGGACGAAACGTTCGATCGCGCATCTCCCTTCTGCTGCGCGAATCCCTGTCCGTCCAGTCCAGATCGGCCTTTGTGTAGGGCGTTTCCGGACGGATCTCATAGATGTCGGCGCCGACTGCCTCGGCGAGCGACTTTGCCGCCGCGGCCGTAACGCCGCCGGCCGAGAAATAGGCGACCAGTTTTTTGCTCATCATCGCTCCTCCCGATTGCAAGGGAACCCTTCCGAGAACCCGCCGTTTTGAAGTATGCCCGGCTGCGCCGCGCCCACCCCGGGAAAAGGCCCTGCCGCGTGAAAGCGCGCTATCCCTCCCGCACGAGCGAGACCACCTGCGCGCCGATGAATCGCTGTCCCTCGTCGGTCAGGTGCAGCCCGTCGTCGCAGAGCATGAAGAACATGTCCCTGTCCAGCAGGCAGCTCTGACGCAGGTCCACGAGCATACACTGCATCTGCCGGGCCACGCGCTCGATGAGCAGCGAGTACATCTCCTGAAAGCGGTAGATGCGCTGTTTGTCGCCCAGCCAGCGCAGGATGTTGGCCGCGTTGAGCTTGTCGCCTACGAGGAAGCGGAAATACTTCTCCGCGTCGATGGGCGGCAGCGTCATGAGGATCGGCCGGATGCCGCGCTCGCGCAGCAGCGTGACCATGCGCCGGAGCGTGTCGGCAAAGACGTGCGGCAGCGTGTTGGGCTGGTGCTCCGCTTCCGGATCGTCCGAAATGGCCTGCCAGTTAAAGTTGCAGTCGTTGCCGCCGAACTCAATGACCGCCGCATCGGCCGTCATGCCGCCATCCAGATCCTTTTCCATCAGCGCCAGCCCCTGCGGCGCAGTGTAGCCAAAACGGGCGCGGTTGATGATGCGGATATCGAGCTCCCGCTCCGCCACGGCCACGGCCGTCTCCTGCGCGTAGGCGTGGCGGCCGCGCTGCCCGTTCCAGATCACGCCCTTGGCCAGCGAATCGCCCCAGAGGGCGACGGTTTCCTTTTTCGGTTCCTGTTCCCGTTGCTGTTCCAGCGGTTGTTGCGCGATGTCCGACATGACTTTCGATCTCCCGTTCGGCACGGTCTGTCGCCGTACCGGTATAAAAACAGTATATCAAATTTTTGCTAACGGTGTTAACCAAAATTGTGAATTCATGGAAAACTCTGTGCGGCAGGCGCCCTCCGCGGCTCCGCCGCTGCGGCAACCGCAGACCCGGAAACGGGCTGCATGGGGTTTGACATCGAGAAAGGCCGTTTCTCTTTCCGTCTGACCACCCCTTACGGCGAGGAACGTCGGAAAGCCCGCCAGTGAAGCGGCGAAAGCTACCGCAAGCGGCTTTATCAAAAGCATGGTATAATTTTTTGAAAAACTATTCTCTTTCATTTAGTATTTGAAGATAAAACCGTAGTACATGGGTGAAGCCGGAAAGGAGGCGGTGAAATGATAGACGATGAAAAAATTATAGACCTGTTTTTCGAGCGCGACCAACAGGGCATACGGGAGCTGGACATGAAATATGGAAAAATCTGTCATAATCTCTCGTACAATATTGTGAACAACAGACAGGACGCAGAGGAATGTGTCAACGACGCTTACTTGGGCGCATGGAACGCCATTCCCCCAACAAGACCAAACCCGCTGTTGTCCTATATCGTAAAAATCGTTCGGAATATTTCACTCAAAATCTATTGGAGAAAGGAAGCAGCCAAACGGAGCGGTCACTACAAGATTGCCTTAGAGGAAATCGAAGGCTATATCGCTGACCAGAAAACCGTAGAAGATGAAATCGAAGCCAGAGAGTTAGCCCGTATCATTGGGGAATTTTTGGACACGCTGACCGCAAAAGAGCGTGTCATTTTCATGCGCCGCTATTGGTTTGCCGACAGCTATAAGGACATAGCCGAGTTTATAGGGCTTTCGGAGAAAAACATCTCCGTCCGGCTGACCCGTATCCGAGAAAAAATGAAACAATATTTGATAGAAAGAGAGGTGTTCGTATGAATGCGAAGAAGTTTTCCGACGCAATGAGCGAGCTTGATACCAAATATGTCGAGGAAGCTCTCAACTACAAGAAGAAAGACAAAAAGCCCATTTGGATAAAGTGGGGAGCTATGGCAGCTTGCCTTTGTATTTTAGTTGTAGGTGCGTCTTACCTTTTTGCACAATTCGACAATGAACACGGATCAGATATTGAACCCGTAATTGAACTCACTTTAGAAGAAGCAGTGAATAATGAAACGTTTGGCAAGTTGTTTCCTACATGGATTTTTGAAGATTACGCCCGTGAAGGTTCTGTTGGTATATTTGGAGATGGAGATACGGTATTAAGTGCGAGGTTTTATAGCGAAAGTCATGTTGATGAGTTAGTGATCCAAATTGCAAGTAGAGAATCGTTTTATAGCCAGCATCCAGACTTAGCGCTGAATACTGTAATTTATCGAGAAACAACACGGGGAACCAAAAATCAAATCTATATTGATGGTGGGGATTATGTTGTTCTATACTCCTGCTTCGTAAGCATGAAAAACAATAGCGACTTTTTGAAAATGGTAAATTCCGCTGCCTATTTCCAAGAACAAGGTGAGAGTTTGGTGTGGTTTGGAGATAGGTTGATAAAGACTGGCGATCTATCGGAAACGACGCTGCAATGGCTGGATTTGTATAATAGCCTGCCTGAAGAAGAACAACTTGCTATAAGTGCAATTCCCGCGGATTTGTTAGAAGCAAGCGGAATTTCCGATGCCGAGGACACAGAAGCAACAAGTGAATAAATGCTTGCAGACAATCACTCAAGAGGCTCCTCATAAGGGGGCCTCTTTGCTTTTCCTTTGATCTTTAATACAGGTAGAAAGGAGCAACCAGCCATGACGAAACCGAGAGGGAAAACCCGCGAGGAATTGACCGCCGAGATTGAGGACGGGAAGAAGAAAATCCGGCAGCTTGAAAACCGGGAAAAGGTGTTGCGGCAAAAACTGTCCCAAGAGGAACGCCGGACGCGCAGCCACCGGCTGATCGTCCGGGGCGCGGTCTTTGAGAGCATTGTGCCGGAAGCCAGGCCCATGACCGGCAAGGGCAAACCCCATTGTCACATCATGCTTCCCATGCGCCCCCTTGGCGAGCGCGGCGCGTGGGCGGTCTCCCCCATCTTTTTCTTTGCCGCCCTTCCCATCCCGTGCCGCCCCTTCCGGAAAAGGCGGGGCGGCATGGCGCAGGCCATGCCGCCCCGCACCGTCCTGCGTCCCGCCTCTCCGGCGGGAACGGCGCTTACATCTCGTTGAGCTTCTTGTAGTAGTCGATCTTCTCGGCGGCCTCCTTCTCGGCGCGTTCGAAGAGCTTGTCGGCCACCTCGGGGAACTGCTTCTTGAGCGACGCATAGCGCACCTCGCCCATGATGAACTCCCGGTAGCTCGCCTTCGGATCCTTGCTGTCGAGCTGGAACGGGTTCTTGCCCTCCGCCGCCAGATCCGGGTTGTACCGGTACAGCGGCCAGTACCCGGCCTCGACGGCCTTCTTCGCCTCGGCCTGGCTGAAGCCCATGTTGATGCCGTGGTTGATGCAGGGCGCATACGCGATGATGAGCGACGGACCCTTGTACGCCTCGGCCTCATTGACGGCCTTGAGCAACTGCGCCGGGTTGGCGCCCATGCAGACCTTGGCCACGTACACATAGCCATAGCTCATGGCCATGAGGCCCAGATCCTTCTTCTTGGTGCGCTTGCCGGCCGCCGCAAACTTGGCGACGGAGCCGGTCGGCGTGGCCTTGCTGGACTGGCCGCCGGTGTTGGAATACACCTCGGTATCGAGCACGAGCACGTTGATATCCTCGTCCATGGCCAGCACGTGATCCAGCCCGCCGTAGCCGATATCGTACGCCCAGCCGTCGCCGCCAAACACCCAGATGGACTGCTTGGTCAGCAGGTCGGCATTGTCGATGACCTCGCGCGCGAGCGTGCACGCTTCGCAGGGGCACTTCTTGCCGTTGGCCAGCCATGCGGCCTCATACTCGGTGCCGGTCAGATCGACGTCGATGCCCTCGCGGCAGGCGGTGACCAGCTTCTCGCCCGCGGCGCGCGAGCCGGCCGCGTCGTCCATGTTGGCGAGCCACTCGGCGCCGGCATCCTTGATCGCCTGGTCGCACCATTCGACGGCGATGAGCTTTTGCACCATGTCGGCCAGACGGGCGCGGCGCTGCTTGTTGGCCAGGTTCAGCCCGAAGCCGAACTCCGCGTTGTCCTCAAACAGGGAGTTGGCCCATGCGGGGCCCTGCCCCTTGGCGTTCCTGGTATACGGGCAGGTGGGCGCGCTGCCTCCATAGATGGAGGAGCAGCCCGTGGCGTTGGCCACGACCATACGGTCGCCGAACAGCTGCGTGATGAGCTTGACGTACGGCGTCTCGCCGCAGCCGGCGCACGCGCCCGAGAACTCGAACAGCGGCTGGAGGAACTGGCTGCCCTTGACGGTCTTGGGGTTCACGTCCACGGCCTTCTGCTTGAGGGTCATGGCGTAATCCCAGTTGGCCTCGTCCTGCTGCGCCTCGGACAGCGGCGCCATCTTCAGCGCCTTCTCCTTGGCGGGGCACACATCCACGCAGTTGCCGCAGCCAGTGCAGTCGAGCGGCGAAACCTGCACGCGGAATTTCAGCCCGGCCAGCTCCTTGCCCTTGGCGTCCACGCTCACGAACCCTTCCGGCGCGTTTGCAGCCTCCTGCTCGTCGAGCAGGAACGGGCGGATGGTGGCGTGCGGGCAGACCAGCGAGCACTGGTTGCACTGGATGCAGTTTTCCGGAATCCAGCGCGGCACGTCCACGGCAATGCCGCGCTTTTCATACTTGGTCGTGCCGGTCGGCACGGTGCCATCCGCGGACAGCATGGAGACGGGCAACTTGTCGCCCTCCTGGGCCAGGATCGGATGGATGAAGTTGACAAAGTACGGATCGTCCGTGACCTGGATGGGCGTCGCCCCGGTGGTCGCGTCTGCCCAGCTCTCCGGATAGCAGATCTCCTCGATGGCGTTCATGCCGGCCTCGATGGCGGCGTAATTCTTGCGAACGACGTCGTCGCCCTTCTTCCCGTAGGACTTCTTGGCGGCCGCCTTCATGTACTCGAGCGCATCCTCCGCCGGAATCACCCGGGCGAGCTTGAAGAAGGCCGACTGCATGATCGTGTTGATGCGGCCGCCCATGCCCACCTCGCGCGCCAGCTTGATGGCGTTGATATTATAGAACTTCACGTGCTGCCGGGCGATGGCGCGCTTCATCGCTGCGGGGAGTTCGCGCTCCATCTCCTCGAGCGTCCACGGGCTGTTGAGCAGGAACGTGCCGCCCTCCTTGATGCCCTCGGCCACGGCGTAGCGCGTGACATACGACGGGTTGTGGCAGGCCACAAAATCCGCCGCGTCGATCAGATACGGGCTCTGGATGGGCTTTTTGCCAAAGCGCAGATGCGACACCGTGAACCCGCCGGACTTCTTGGAATCGTAGGAGAAGTATCCCTGCGCGTACATGTCGGTATGGTCGCCGATGATCTTGATGCTGTTCTTGTTCGCGCCCACCGTGCCGTCGCTGCCCAGGCCGTAGAACTTGCAAGCGATGGTGCCTTCGGGCGCGGCGTTGATCTGCCGGGTGACCGGGAGCGACAGGTGCGTCACGTCGTCCTCGATGCCGACGGTGAAGTGGTTCTTGCATGTGCCCGCCAGGTTCTCGTACACCGCGCCGACCATCGACGGGGTGAACTCCTTGCTGCCGAGACCGTAACGCCCGCCGATGACCTTGATCGCCGTGCGTCCCTGCTCGGTCAGCGCCGCCACCACGTCGGTATACAGCGGCTCGCCGAGGCAGCCGGGCTCCTTCGTGCGGTCAAGCACCGCGATCCGCTTGCACGTGGCCGGCAGTGCGGCGACGAACCGGTCCGCCGCAAACGGCCGGTACAGGCGCACCTTCAGCACGCCGAGCTTTGCGCCGCGGCCGTTGAGGTAGTTGACCGTCTCCTCGCACACGTCGGCGCCGCTGCCCATCACCACGATGACATCCTCTGCATCCGGCGCGCCCACATAGTCGTACAGATGATAGCTGCGGCCAGTCAGCTTGCCCACCTCGTCCATGTAGTGCTGCACGATGTCGGGGATGGCATTGTAATACCGGTTGGCGGCCTCGCGGCCCTGGAAGTAGATGTCCGGGTTCTGCGCCGTGCCGCCCTGATGCGGATGCTCCGGATTGAGCGCGCGCGCGCGGAACGCCTTGACCGCCTCCATGTCCACGAGCGGCCGCATGTCCTCATAATCGATCATCTCAATCTTCTGCACCTCATGCGAAGTGCGGAAGCCGTCAAAGAAATGCACAAACGGCACCGACGCCTTGAGTGTGGACAGATGCGCCACCAGCGCCAGATCCATGACCTCCTGCACCGAAGCGGAAGACAGCATCGCAAACCCGGTCTGCCGGCAGCTCATCACGTCGCTGTGGTCGCCAAAAATGGACAGCGCATGCGCGGCCAGAGCGCGGGCGCTCACATGGAACACGCACGGCAGCAGCTCGCCGGCAATCTTATACATGTTCGGGATCATGAGCAGCAGCCCCTGCGACGCGGTAAACGTCGTGGTCAGCGCGCCGCCCTTGAGCGAACCATGTACCGCGCCAGCGGCGCCGCCTTCGCTCTGCATCTCCGCGATACGCACCTGCTGCCCGAACAGGTTGATCCTGCCGTTGGCCGCCCAGTCGTCCGCCACCTCCGCCATCGGGGACGACGGCGTAATCGGGTAGATCGCCGCCACGTCGGAAAATGCGTATGCGACGTGAGAGGCGGCGGTATTGCCGTCAATGGTCATGGTCTTTGCCATCTGTTTCATTCCTCCTGTTTTTCATCGGCACATGTTTCGTTGCTCGGACCGCAAATCCGGCTGCGGCCCGATTTTTCCCTTTTACCATATAGTATTATAGTCCCCGCGCAAATCCGTGTCAATCGAGCGTGCAGGAAAAACCTGCAAAACCCGGCGATTTTTTTGCGCGCCCGCCGCTTTTTTGCAGGAAAAGCTGCACAACCCCCCGCCCGGTCGAACCGCCCCGTCCCTATCAGCCCTGTCCCCGCCTACGGCGGCGCGAACGCGCCCACATCCCGGAGGAAGAGGGCGCAGGCGCAAGGGCATACCGCACCGGGCAATAGATCGAAAGTGACGAAGGAAGGGGTGCCGCCGAATGAGGAAACGGGACATCGACTTCGAGTCGGAGCCGGGCGGGAGACGGCGAGCGCCGGGCGGGAACGGGGGGCCGTTCCGGCCGCGGCACCGGTTTGTTCTGCGTCGACGCCGGGTGGACGGGGGGCAGCGAGCGCCGGGCGGGAAGGGAACTGCCGGGGAAAAGGAGCGGCCTTTCGGGCTAAAGGAAAAGGCGTTGTCGGATCGGGCATAAAAATCCCGGATGGGGCTACCGTGCGCGGCACAAATCTGCTATACTGTGTGCGGCCGGCGGCCCGGTTGCGCGTTTGCACGCAAAGGGCCGCCCGTCAACGGGCGGCCCGCGCCACGGGCGGCCCCGAAAAGCCGATTGGAGAAAGGCGATGACCCGCACGCCGAAACAACTGTTTTCAGCCATCCTGCGCCGGGCGCGCGCCGAAGCGGTATTGAGCATCGCTTTCGTCGCGGCGCTGCTCTCCGCGTTGTTCGTGCCGCCGGATGCGGCGTATCTTACCTATATTGATTTGCGCGTACTGTGCCTGCTGTTCTCGTTGATGGCGGTCGTGCAGGGATTTGTGCGGTGCGGCCTGTTCGACCTGCTCGCACAGCGCCTGCTCGCCGGGGAACGCACGCTCCGGGCGCTGTGCCTGCTGCTGGTGCTGTTGCCGTTCTTCGTGTCCATGCTGGTGACAAACGACGTGGCGCTCATCGCGCTCGTGCCGTTCGCCTTCTTCCTGCTGCGCCAGGCGGAGGCGGAGGCGCTGGCCGTGCGCGTGTGCGCGTTGCAGACCGTGGCGGCCAACCTTGGCAGCATGGCCACGCCCATCGGCAATCCGCAAAACCTCTATCTGTATGCGCGCTATTCGCTCGGGCCCGGGCAGTTCTTCGGTACGGTGCTGCCGCTCGCCCTCCTGAGCCTCGTCGCGCTTGCGGCGGCGGCGCTGTGGTCCGCCCCGCCCCGCGGCCGGATCCACGTATCGTTTGCGCAGCCGGCGCGCATTGCGGACGGCCGGCGGCTCGCCGCCTATGTCGCGCTGTTCCTGCTGTGCCTTGCCGCAGTGTTCCGCCTTGTGCATTACATCGCGGCCGCCGGCGCGGCGCTGCTGCTCCTGCTGCTGGCGGACCGGCCGCTGCTCAGGCGCATCGATTACAACCTGCTGCTCACCTTCTGCTGCTTCTTCGTCTTCTCCGGCAACCTCGGCCGCATCCCGGCCGTACGCGCGCTGCTCGAATCGCTGCTGGCGCGCAACGCGCTGCTCACCGCCACCGTTGCCAGCCAGTGCATCAGCAACGTGCCTGCGGCAATCCTGCTCTCCGGCTTTACCGGCGACTGGCAGGGGCTGCTTGCCGGCGTCAACATCGGAGGGCTCGGCACGCCGGTGGCCTCGCTTGCCAGCCTGATCTCGCTTCGCCTCTATCTGAAGGAACCGGACGCCCGCGCGGGGCATTTCCTCGACGTGTTCACGCTCGTCAACGTCGTGGGCCTCGCGCTGCTGCTCGCCGCCGCCCAGCTCCTGTTGTAACGAACCGCCGGGTCCGGCTTTGCCGGAGAAAGCGGACGGCGGCGCAGCTTGCGCGGGCCGGAAAACGGCGCGCGCCACCGGAAAGGCGGGCGCTTACCCGATGCGGATATCCACGTTGCCCGTCCCGGTCGTGATCTCGCACTTCCTGCCCGCCGGCTGGCTCGGCCGGAATTGCGAGCCGTCACAGATCAACTTTTTCAAAGTATTTTACAGAAATGCGATAGGCAAGCGACAGAAACGCCACATAGCAGAGAAATCCTGCAACCAGAATGGGCAGCTGCATCAACAAATGTTCCGGTTGAAAACTATCCAGCCAGGCGAGCGCCGGGATATGGGCGACCGCCTCCACCGCGATCATCAATACTGCCATGGGGGTCGATGCCAGAATAAAGGCTTTTCCGGCCTTGTAGCCGTTCTTATAAAATGCCGGGAAGAAGACCAGATCAAAGACAGCGTACACGATAAGGCCAAAGCCGTACCAGGCAAGCGTTGCATCCAGCCCCACGGGATTGTTTTCCATGCCTAACGCATTGCGAAGAAGCGCGAACGGGACGGAAAATAGCAACTGGAATGTTTGAAGGGAAACGATCAGCAGGCATTTTGCCAAAACACCTTCGTGCTTTGTCACCGGAAGGACCGCCGTGTACCAGGCGTCATTTGTCTCGCGTGCATTCACAAACGTGATATAAGGCGCCAGGCAGCCAAACAGAAAGATCACGCTATAGGGATAGGCAGGCACAAGAACAAGGCAGCCCAAAAAGGAAAATATGATCGACGTTGGATGGGCGGCCAGCCTGATTTCCTTATACAGCAGCGTCATCATCCCACTCGCTCCTTTCCGTCCGCAGCATGATCTCCTCCAGAGTGAGCGGGCCTGTATCCTCCGGCGTTTTTAGATGCTCAAAAGAGCGCAGGAATGTATCCTTGTCCGCACTTTCCAGCACGCGGCCATTCTGAATATAGGTGATGTCGTCCGCGCATTTGTCCAGGTCTGAGGTGATGTGCGTGGAAAACAAAATGGAGCAGTTTTCGTTCCTCACGGTTTGGCGGAAAATGTGCAGCAGCTCCTCGCGGGACACGGGATCAAGGCCCGAGGTTGGTTCATCCAGAATCAGCAGCTCCGCGTGGTGCGACAGCGCCAGAGCAAGCAGGTATTTTACTTTCATGCCGTTTGAAAGCTCTTTGAATCTTTTGCTTTCAACCAGGGCAAACCGCTTGATGTACTTCTGGTATTGCGCCTGATCCCAGTCCGTGTAGAACTTTCGGGTGACAGCCGTAATGGCGGAAAGTCTCTTGAACGGATAAAAATCAATCCCGCCGAATACAACGCCGATGCGCTGCTTACACTCTTTTTCATACCGAATAAAATCCTTTTGAAAGATCTCCACGCTCCCGCTCTCCGGGGACACCATGTTGAGGATGGATTTTAGAGTCGTGCTTTTTCCGGCCCCATTTTTGCCGATCAACCCCATGATGCGTTTGGGGGCAAGCGCAAAGCTCACATTCTCCATGGCAAAGCCCGGATAATGCTTGCAAAGGTTCCGGACACGCAGCACGGCTTCCATCATTTTTTCTCCTTTTCATCGGGAACCTCGGCTATATGCAGGGTGTTTCTAAACAACTGAACCATGCCCAGGAAAAATTCTTCTTTCATCAGGGCAAGTCCTGGATGTTCCGGCGATTCGTCCCCTAAAATGACCAACCGGTCTCCCGGCTTGATTTGGAACACCTCTCTGGCCTGTTTGGGAAGCACAATTTGTCCGCGCTCGCCGACACAGACCGTGCCGAAAATGTGTTTGCCCTTGGGGGGAACATAGAATCCGGTTCGCTCCTGGTCGTGATGGACCAGGTCGTCGAGTTCCACATGATACAACCGCGCCAGCGCGTCGCAGTTTGCAATGTCCGGCATGGACTCGCCGGATTCCCATTTTGCCACGGCCTGACGGGAAACGCCGATCCGCTCGGCCACATCCTCCTGGGTATATTTATTAAGCTGCCGCAACGTGGTCAAATTGCGGGCAAGGTTACTCTTCAGCATTTTCATACTTTTCATACCTCCTGAGACCATTATACCCCTGGGTATCCGGAAGTTCCACCAACCGATGCAGGCAAAGAATGTTATGTTCCATTGCGCAGGAAGGGGCCAACGGGCAAAAAACGGCCGGGACAGGCGGCAGACCTTCCCGGATGAAGTCGGAGGCGCTATCCGGGTGCCCGCCTTTGGCGGGTGTGCTTATATGATCCGACGCTGGGTATCCTTCTTAATGTGTGTCATGATTCACCCGTTCTTTCCATTCCGTTTTCTTCCCCCCGTTTTCGCGCAGCATTCACCGCGCACACCCGGCCGGAATCACCGTCCCGCATCTCTTTTCTGCTTTTGTCAATGTCCCGGCGCCCGCTTCCGCCGACCATCCCATATGTCCGGCGCAGATGCGCCGCGCCCCGTTTCTCCCCGCGGGTCCGCGCTCGTCTCACCCTTCAAGCGGCGAGCGTCCGCATGCGCCCGGCCTTTCCGCTCCATTTTCAACGCTTCCCCTGCCCCTTGTTCACAGCGGCATCCGAATCCCGCTAAACGGTTGGTTTCCCTGCCGGCGTTGCGGCTGCGCCTTCTCCCTGTGGCGTGCTGCGAATGGCGTTTCGGGGCTTTTCTGCGGGGCCGGCAGGGCGTTTGGCGCGCATGGGCATCGAAAAAGCGCCAAGCCATTCTGCCCTGACGCTTTGGTTTGGTTCGCTTTTCGTTGCACCATCCGCCCGGTATGGCCAAAGAATGTGCGGGTTCGCGGTTGGAGAAGAACAGTGGCCGGCCGCACAAACAGCGGAGCCCCCGTTCCTGCGCAGGACGTCCCGCCGGACAACAGCGCCCCGCAGCAAGATGTGCGGATATAAATATCAGATAAGCTGGTCGGTCGAACCGGCAGACCGGCCTTCCCTACGCCGTCACAGTCCCGCCCTCCAGCAGCGTGAGCGCCCGGTCCAGCTGCGCGTCCTCCCCGCGGGACAAGTCCTCGCGGGTGGCGGGGAGCAGGATATCCGGTGCGATACCGCGGCCAATGAACGCCGTGCCGTCCAGCAGGCGGTAGCCTACGGCGCATACGCGGGCGCTGCCGCCGCCCGGCATCCGCAGGAGCAGGGGCGTGCCGGTCGTGCCGCAGGTGGGTTCCCCGACAACGGCGGCACGATGACTGGATCGGAAAAAGGCCAGCGTATCCTCCGCAGCGGAGACCGTACGGCGGGAAGCGAGCAGCACGCACGGGCCGTCATACAGCGCAATGTGGCCGGGGGCGCCGTAGGTGTCCGTGTATTCCTCCCAGCTTCGGCCATGCAGCATATCGATACACCGCTGCGGCGCCTCCGCTCCGTCCAGACGCGCCAGCTCGTCCCGGGTCATCCGCATAAACTGGCTGCCAGAAGCGATATCGACTCCCCGGCTCAACCGGGTGCGCTTGCGGCAGCCGTGAAACTCCCCGGAGATGAACAGCTCCGCCACCTGCCCCCCATACCGGGTCATGCCGCCGATGTTGTCCCGCAGGTCGAGCACGACGCCGTCCGGCCGCGTCCGGCTGATGGCCCGGGCGATCTCCACGGCAGCATCCGGATATTGGCAGTCCGGCAGGGCGGCATACAGGAGGTTGCCTTCATACAATCGGACATCCAGCTTCCCGTCGGAGACCGGCCGGTACGCCCTCGACGATGATGGACACGGCGCAGCAATGAGCGTCCCGCAGTCAGCTCTCAGGGAAAACGGTACCCGGCCCGCCGGCGTTTCCAGCTCATTGTTTTCCGGCAGCAGCAGCGGCAGGATTTTTTCCAGCCGCCATGCCGGCACATAATCGTCCACATGATAAGCATAGCGGCACACTTCCTCCAGCCATTTCGAAAACGGCCGCCCGTTGATCGACCGCACCGGAGCAAGCAGATGCTTCTCCCACCCCTTCGGGCAGGCGGAGAGCAGGTAGCCTTCGCACGTGTAGCGCAGCGCGAAGGGCAGCGTTCCTGTCTGCTCCCGCATGGAGGCGGGAAAGTCGAACATCGTGTGCCCGTCCTCCAGCCGCGCCATAAACGCCGCCAGAAGCATCCAGGTCTCCCGCCCCGGCCGCGCCGCAGCAACCTGGGGTAGAAACGCGCGGTACGTCTCGTCCCAGTCGCGCACCCGGTCAAAATAGGGGAATACATCCCATGCCGCCTTCCAGAGCAGCGAAAGATCCATCACGCCGTCCAGGTTCGATCACCTCATCCTTTGGTCTTTGCTGTCGCGGAGCCGCCCTGCCGGAAGCGCGCCGCACGGTTGCCGGGCGGGTCCGCAGAATCGCCTCGGCATTCCCCGGATCTGGCGCCGCCCCACGCCCTTACGGAGACAGCCGCCATGCGGCGCCGGCGGCACGCGCTCCCCGATGCGCACACAGCGGGCGGCGCGTTCCTCGGGGGCAAACCGCTCTCCCCGCTTTGGCGCCTTGGAAAATCAGGGGTTGCGGCGGTCTTCGGTGAAGCGCCGACCCGGAAGCGGACGTCCGTGTACGGTTTTGGGGGATGGACACGCGGCGGAACGCCGCGCATGGGCGCGTTACATATCGCGGAATGAGGCGTGAACGAACCGGGTCGGCTCACGCCCCGACCTCCTTGCCGCAATGCGGGCAGTACTTCCCGCGCAAGGGCAGGGCCTTTCCGCAATATGGGCACCGGCTGCTCCAGAGCCTGTATACGGACCCCGCCAGTATGACAACAAAACAGACGGCGGCAAGATAGGCGGCGGCCCGGATCTCATAATCGCCGTTCAACAGGGAGATGCCCATAAACGCCCAGTCCAAGAAGAACACCGCGATTGCGCCAATCCACAGGCCCCAAAATGCTTTCTTCACCGCTCCGCCTCCCATAACGTCCTGTTTTACATGCAAATCACGGATATTATTATACATAGGCCGCGCCCGCGGTTCAACCGTGCCGGCCGTTTTGCGCGCGGCTACGTCGCCCTGCATGACCGGGACGCCCTGCCCCACAGGGCAGCATAAGCAACGGGCGGCGGGTGCTCGCGTCAGCCGACAAACGCCGCCGCGCATGCCTCCTGCGCGCCAAGGCGGACGGCGGGGAAAAGATATGGTGGCGCCAGGGGATCGGAAGGGGTGGCGAAACACGAGCGGGCGCAGATAAGCGCAGAAAGCGGAATTCCGTGTGTCGGCTTGCATCCGTGAGGATGGCGCATACCCCCTCCGCGCCAAGGCGGGGCGGGGAAATCTGCGGCGGCAACCAGGGGTCGGAAGGACGGCGGAGCGCAGGCGAGCGCGGATAAGCGCAGTTCGTCGGAAAACGATCGTGGCGCCGAAGGCGGCGTCCGAGCTGTCGCAGCCAGGCGAGCGCGATGCGTGCCGCACTCCTACCACCATGGCGCGGGCGCTGTCCCCGGGAATTCCGGCCTTTCCCTTATCGCAACGGCTCCCGACAGGGGGCAGACCCATAACGCCGACGCACCCCATCGGCGTCCTCAAAAAAAGCGTGCCCATAACTTGTTTTCGTTATGGACACGCAATATGGTTGCGGGGGGAGGACTTGAACCTCCGACCTCCGGGTTATGAGCCCGACGAGCTACCGACTGCTCTACCCCGCGACGCAGACACCCAGAACGGATGTGCAAAGGGTATTATAGCATGCTTCCATAGCATATGTCAAGAAAAATTCCGCCATGCACGGCGATAGGCCCCAATCCCTGCTTTTTCGGTCGTATCATTTGGCTTGAAGACGCGGCGAACAGGGGCGCCTGCTTTCCCGCACCGTTGCCACCGCTCCGAAAAGTCGGGCATCGCATGGCCGGGGCAGCGCCCCCCGCAGCCGGGCGGTTCTCCGCAAAAAAATGGCGGTCGAGGGGAGCGTGTTTACCCTCAGGGGCTGTGCGGCGTGCCCGGCCTGCCCGAAGGGGTCCTACCAGCCCCGGGCGGCGGCGCATCCCTCCGGACGCGGTGAAACCGATTCGGATGGTGACTGCCATCCCGTGTGCCGGCGGCATGCCGCACAGGCGGACACGGCGTACCCGCACGCAACGGCCGCTCCCGCGCGGCCGGGCGGTTCTCCGCAAAAAAATGGCGGTCGAGGGGAACGTGTTTACCCTCAGGGGCTGTGCGGCGTGCCCGCGCGGCCGGGCCGGGCGGGACGGGTCGCCCCCTGCAGCCGGGCAACGGTGCGTTACGGGTCGGCCCGGCAATCCGCGAGGATCTGGCCGATGCGCTCCGTCAGCGCGGCCCTGCCCTCCCCCGTCTCCGCGGAAAACGGCACGGCATACGGCGGCGCGCCCAGCGCCTTGGCCGCTGCGTTGGCCGCCTGCTGGCGGTGGGATCTGGCGAGCTTGTCCGACTTGGTCGCCACAAGCGTGAACGGTACGCCATAATAGAGCAGCCACCGGAACATCTGCCGGTCCTCCTCCGTGGGCGCATGGCGGATGTCGAGCAGCAAAAACAGGTGCGTGACCCGGCCGCTGCCCAGATACGTCTCGATCAGCTCGCCCCAGCTGCGCCGCTCCTCCCGGCTCGCGCGGGCAAAGCCATAGCCCGGCAGATCGACGAGATGAAACGAGCGGTTGAGCAGGAAGAAGTTGATCAACCGCGTTTTGCCCGGCGTTTGCGACGTCCGGGCGAGTTTATGGTTGTTGCAGAGGCTGTTGATGAGGCTCGATTTGCCGACATTGCTCTTGCCCACCACGGCGATCTCGCAGCAGGCGGGGGGCGGATACGGCGTACCCGCCCCCACGCTTGTCAGAAACGTCGCCTGTTTAATGGCAAACGGCTGCATGCCCGGCCTCCTCGCCCTGCAGCACGGCGGCGCCCTCCTGCACCGGCGGCTGCGCCAGCGCGTGCGCCAGCACGTCGCTCGCTTCGTCCACAAACACGATCTCCAGCGCGTCGAGCACCGTCTGCGGCACATCGTGCAGGCTTTCGCGGTTTTTGGCGGGCAGCAGCACGGTCGGAATGTCCGCGCGTACGGCTGCCAACAGCTTTTCACGCAGGCCGCCGATGGGCAGCACATGGCCGCGCAGGGTGATCTCGCCGGTCATGGCCACGCCGGCGCGCACCGGCACGCCCGAAAGCGCGGACGCAAGCGCCGTCATCATCGCAATGCCGGCGGAGGGGCCGTCCTTTGGCACCGCTCCCTCCGGCACATGGATGTGCACGTCGATCTTGTCAAAGCAGTCCGGCTCGATGCCGAGCGCCGCCGCATGGGCGCGCACATAGGTCAGCGCCGCCCTGGCGCTCTCCTGCATCACGTCGCCGAGCTGCCCGGTGAGCTGCAGGTTCCCCTTGCCGGGCATGACGCTGACCTCGATCTCCAGCGTCTCGCCGCCAACGGGCGTCCAGGCCAGTCCCGTCACCGCGCCAATGCGCGCCCCCGCCGCAGCCGGCTCGCGCCGGTACTTGACCGGCCCCAGCCACTCGGTGATGCGCGAGAGCGAAAGCTGCACGCGCTGCCGCCCGTCGACCACCTCGCAGGCGGCCTTGCGGCACACGCTGCCGAGCACGCGCTCGAGCTGGCGCACGCCGGCCTCGCGGGTATACCCCTCGATCAGCCGCGCCAGGCACCGGTCGTCCACGCGCAGATTGCTGCGCTTGAGCCCGTTTTTCTCCATCTGCCGCGGCAGCAGATGCCTTCGGGCAATCTCCATCTTCTCGTCGAACAGGTAGCTCGGCACCTCGATCATCTCCATGCGGTCGCGCAACGGCCCGGGAATGTGATCCGCGTCGTTGGCCGTGGTCATGAGCAGGCACTGCGACAGGTCGTACGGCAACTCCAGGAAATGGTCGGTAAAGGTGTTGTTCTGCGCGCTGTCGAGCACTTCGAGCATGGCTGCCGACGGGTCGCCGTGGATGTCATAGGCGAGCTTGTCGATCTCGTCGAACAGCAGCAACGGGTTGACCGTTCCCGCCTGCCGCATGGCCGCGATCACCCGCCCCGGCTGCGCGCCGATGTACGTGCGCCGGTGGCCGCGAATCTCCGCCTCGTCGCGCACGCCGCCAAGGCTCATGCGCACGAACCGCCGCCCCATGGCCTTTGCAATGGCAGATGCAATGGATGTCTTGCCGACGCCCGGCGGGCCGACCAGGCACAGGATCTGCCCCTGCGGGTTGCCCGTCAGCTTCTGGACGGCCAGCATCTCAAGAATCCGCTTCTTGATCGGCTCCATGCCGTAATGATCTGCGTCGAGCACGGCGCGCGCGTTGGCAAGGTCGAGATTGTCCTCCGTACGCTCGGTCCACGGCAGATCGAGAATGCACTCGATATACGCCTGCGCCATCGGCTGTTCGTGCGACCCGCGCGGCAGGGCGGCCAGCCGGTCGATCTCCTTTTCCAGCTTGGCGCGCACCGTCTCCGGCAGCGCCTTCTGCTCCATGCGGGCGCGATATTCCGCCGCATCGTCCTCCTCGCCGCCAAGCTCCTCCTGCACGGCCCGCAACTGCTCGCGCAGCACGAACTCGCGCTGGTTCTGCTCCACCGCTTCCTTCACCTTGCCGGCGATGCGGCGCTCCATCTGCATGATCTCCATTTCCTTACGGATGAGCGTGAGCAGCGACAACGCCCGCACCTCCGCGTCCGGCTCCTCCAGCAGCGCCTGTTTGTCCTCCAGCCGCACGGCGACATTCCGGCCGATCGCGTCGGTAAACGCGCCGAAGCCCTGCGTTTGCAGCACGTTGTCGCGCTGTTCGGTGGTCAGGCGGTTCTGCATCTCCGCAAACGCGCCGAACGCCGCCCCCAGGCTGCGGCGCAGCGCCTCGGCCATCGCGTCCTCCGGCTCATGCTCGGCCGGATACGAAACCTCCGCAAGGAAACACGGGGACGACTGCACCATCTCCTCGATGCGCGCGCGCGCCACGCCCGTCACGAGCAGCCGGATCGTATCGCCCTGGATGCGGAACACCTGCCGGATACGGCATACCGTGCCGACGGACGCAAAGTCCGCCGGCTGTACGTCCACCAGCTTGGGGTCCGCCTGCGCGCAGAACATGGCCAGCCCGTCGGACGAGAGCGCCTGTTCGATGGCGCTGAGCGTTTTCTTTCTTCCTATGTCGCAATGGATTACCTCGCCCGGCAGCACGGCAAGCCCGCGCAGCGGCACGACCGGAACCCTCGATTTTTCCAACGTCATGTGTATCACTCCTTCGAGACGCGGCCATATCGGCAGCCGCATCCCTGTATATAGTATAATGGCTGTCACCCGTTTGTGCAAACGGTGAACGTTGCCAATTCGTGTTTTTCTTGCGGCATTATTTTGACATTTTGCGGCCGGGCCGTCACCCGCCGCGAAAAACGGCCGGTGGCGCGCAAGGGTTCATGAAACATTCAAAGCCTTGTCATGCCCCTGTCACATCCACCCGCCATACTGATATCATGTCCATCCTTCTGCATGAAAGGAAGTGCTTTGCCGCATGAGAAGAATGCTTGCCGCCGCAGCCGCTCTGCTGCTGTCGCTGTGCGGCTGCGTCCGCAATCCGGCGCCCGTCGCCACCCCGTCGCCAACCCCGTCGCCCACGGCCCGGCAGGAGGCAGATCCGCTGTCCCTGCTCACCGGCGCGTACCTGATAGAGGGTGGGGCGGAAACGCTCGAAAGCGGCAGCTATGACAGTTCCCTCGCCGATGAAGCCGCCATCCTCGTGCGCGGCGGCACGCTCACAGGCACCTCCATACAGATCGACAAGACCGGCGATACCGGCGATGCGGCCGATGCGCTCGCCCACGGATACAACGCCGCCATAACCGTGTGCAGCCTTGGCAGCGCCGCGCTGGAGGACGCGCTGCTCGTCACCAACGGGCTGGGTGCCGCCGGCGTGTTCGTTTCCGGCGAAGGCTCCTCGGCCACGCTCACCGGCGGCCTGCTGTCCACCGCCGGCGACGATTCGCCCGGCGTCGTGGCCTCGGACGGCGCCTCGGTCGCGCTCGAAAGCGCCGAGGTGCTCGCCGACGGCGCGGGCTCGCCGGGCCTGCTGGTACGCGGCGGCGCTTCGCTCACGGCCGCCGGCACGCGCTGCAAGGCGTCTTCGGATGCGTGCCTGTCGCTTGACGGCGCCAGCGCCACGCTGACCAACTGCACGATGATCGGCGCCGGCCTGACGCTCGGCGGCGGCGCCACCCTCCGGATGGAGGGCGGTTCGCTGGCCGCCGCCTCCGGCGATGCGCTGCTGCGCGCCGTAAGCGACGCCTCGCTCTCCCTCGTCGGCGTGGCGCTCGAACTCCCGTCCGGCGGCGCCCTGCTGCGCGTCGACGGGGGCACGCTCGCGCTGCTGTGCGATTACCAGTCGCTCTCCGGCACGCTGCTGTGCGGCGCGGATGCGGCGCTCACGCTTACGCTGCAGAACAACAGCTCCTACACCGGCAGCCTGCCCGTCGAGTCGCGCCTGCCGGTCACGTTCACCCTTGACGCAACGAGCCACTGGTTCGTCACGGGCGATTCCTTCCTCATGGCGCTTGCCGACACGGATGCGGCGCTGCAAAACATCGAAAGCAACGGCTTCACCGTGTACTACGACGCCGCCATCGCGACCAACGCCTGGCTCGGCGGAGAGACGCACGCCCTGCCCGGCGGCGGCTCGCTCACGCCGCTGGACTGACGGCAGGGCGGGTTCCCGCTTTCTCCGTGAAATAAGGGCCAAAAGCGCAACGCCCGCGCCCGCCAAAGCGCGGGCCGGGCGGGCGGCGGGCGGTACATTTCCTAAAGCATTTCTTAAAATTGTATTAAACTATAAATACACCTTGACAGAACCTGGCCGGGGCGCTAAAATTGTATTAACAATCTGATACGGAAAGGAGCGATGGCATGGCGATACGGTTTGCGTCGGACCGACCGATTTATCTGCAGTTTGCGCAACATGTTGCCGAAGGAATCCTGTCCGGCCTGTATGCGCCGGGCGAGCGGCTGCCGAGCGTGCGGGAGTTTGCCGAACAATACACGGTCAACCCGAACACGGTCCAGCGCTCGCTGTGCGAACTGGAAGCGCAGGGACTGGTATCCGCCACGCGTGGCAGCGGCTGGTATGTCACGCAGGAATCCGCGCAGATCGAGCTGGCGCGCGCACGCGAGGCGGGCGACTGCGCCCGGCGGTTTCTTTCGGATATGCGGCGCCTTGGCTTTACCGCAGAGCAGGCGGCCGCACTGCTGAAGCGAACATTGGAACACGAAGACAAAGAGGGAGGGGAAGCCATTGGAAACCATAATGACCTGTGACCATTTGAGCAAAGCGTACGGGTATACGCGCGCGCTGCACGACGTAAATCTCGGCCTGCCGCGCGGCAAAATCGTGGGGTTGCTCGGCCCCAACGGCAGCGGCAAGACCACGCTGCTCAAGCTGCTGGCGGGGCTGCTCGAGCCCACCGACGGCATCATCCGCATCGCGGGGATGCCCGTGGGGCAGCAGACCAAGGCGCTCGTTTCGTTCCTGCCGGAGCGCACCTATCTCTCGATGGGGATGCGGGTAGCGGAGTGCCTGGACTATTTCTGCGACTTTTATGCCGATTTTGACCGCCCGCGCGCCGAACAGATGCTGGCGGCGCTGCAGGTGTCGCCCGACGCGCGCATGCGCACCCTGTCCAAGGGCACGCGCGAAAAGGTGCAGCTCGTGCTGGTCATGGCCCGGCGCGCCGCGCTGTACCTGCTCGACGAGCCGATCGGCGGCGTAGACCCGGCCGCGCGCGACTTCATCCTCAGCACGATCGTCGGCAACTTCCACGAGGATGCGACGGTGCTCATCTCCACGCATCTGATCTATGATGTGGAAAAGGTGCTCGACGAAGTGATCTTCCTGCAAAACGGGCAGATCGTAATGTACAACTCGGTGGACAACATTCGGCAGGAGCAGGGCAAGTCCATCGACGAGCTGTTCCGGGAGGTGTTCAGATGTTAGGCAAGCTGTTCAAACACGATATGCGCGCCCTCGCCAAGTCGCTGGCCTGGGTGCAGCTCGGGGTGATCGGTCTCTCCGTCCTGGCGACCATGGTGACAGCCATCGAGCTCCGCATCGGCCGGGCGTCGTACGAAAGCGCCTTGAGCAACCCGGCTCTGTTCGCCGCGTTCAGCATGACGCAGATTTTGACCGTCCTCGGGATCGGCGCGTCCTTCCTGCTCGTGCTGTTCTTCATCTGCCGCCATTTCTACCGCAACCTGTTTTGCGACGAAGGGTACCTGACGCACACGCTGCCGGTCTCGCCGGCCTCGCTGCTCTGGTCCAAGGTGCTCGCGGGTTTCGTGTGGGAACTGATCAGCTTTTTCGTCGTGCTGCTGTCCGTCCTGTTCTTTCTGACGTGCGGCACGTCGCCGGACACGCTGTTCAACCCGGAGCCATACCGGGTCATCGGTGAAATCTTCTCGCTGGAGATCCCGCAGGAAGCGTGGAGGCTTGTGGCGCCGTTTGTGCTGTATGCGCTCTTCGCCGTGCTGTCGGCGCTGCTGCAGCTCTACCTTGCGCTGACCATTGGCTGCGCCATCGGCCGCAGGCACCGGGTCGCCATCGCGGTCGGCTTTTACGTTATCATCGCCTTCGTCATGGGCATCATCAGCGCCGTGTTCAGCATCCCGGTGCTGATCGCCAACGTCTTCTCCTTCTCGCTGTATCCGCAAGCGGCCGCGATGGAGACGGCTCTGGTCAACTCGTTCAGCGGGGCGCTCTGGTGGCAGACCGCCATCTATGCCGCTTTTGCCACCGTGTTCTTCCTGACGGCGGAATATCTGATGCGCAAAAAACTGAACCTGCAATGATCCCTGCGGCGCTGCCGCCGGCCGGGTTGGGCAACGCCCCCCGGCCGTTTTCCGCCCCCGGCCGCGCGTCCTCCGCCACGGGGGCGGCCGCAGTGTGCGGCCCTCCACGCCGTCCCGCCACAACGGGATGGCGCCGCTCCACGCCCGCAGCGTGCGGCCGGGAGTAGTGCGCCGCAGCGGCTTATGGTATAATGAGACAACCATTCGAATCTTGGGAGGCGAATCATGACGCTGTATCGCAACGCGCTCGTCTATCTGGATGATTTTCGTTTCCATTACACCGGGTTTTGCGTGGAAAACGGCCGGTTTGCCGCCATCGGCGACCCGGCTGGCGACGCGGTGGACCTGGCCGGAGCGTATGTGCTGCCCGGCCTTGTGGATATCCATACGCACGGCAATTCCGGCGTGGATTTCTCCGACGCGAACGACGACGGGCTGCGCCGGATGGCTGCCTATCTGGCGAAAAACGGCGTTACCTCGTTCTGCCCCACGTCCATGACGCTGCCGGAGCCGGCGCTGCAGGCCGCGTTTGCAACGGCGCGGCGGTTTGTACAGGCGCCGCCGCCCGGCACGGCGCGGTTGCTGGGCATCCACATGGAGGGGCCGTTTTTCTCCGCCGCCAAATGCGGCGCGCAGAATCCGGCGCACCTGCGCGAGCCGGACATCGCGCTGCTGCGCCGGTTGTGCGACGGTTGCGGGGATCTGGTGCGGCTGATCGACGTGGCGCCGGAGTTGCCCGGCGCGCTGTCCTTCATCGGAGAAGCTAAGGCGATCGGCACGGTCTCGGTGGCGCACACCGCCGCCGGGTACGAGCAGGCGCGCGCCGCCTTCGACGCCGGCGCGACGCATGTGACGCACCTGTTCAACGCCATGCCGCCCCTGCTGCACCGCGAGCCGGGCGTGATCGGCGCGGCCGCCGAAAACCCGGCCGTCTGTGCGGAACTGATTGGCGACGGCCTGCACGTGCACGAGAGCGCCGTGCGCGCCGCCTTCCGGCTGTTCGGCGCCTCGCGCATCTGTCTCATCAGCGACGCGCTCTCCGTGTGCGGCATGCCGGACGGCGCCTATCACCTCGGCGATCAGCCCGTGTTCCTCTCCGGCGGCATCGCCCGCCTCTCAAACGGCACCATCGCGGGCGCCGCCTCCAACCTGTTGCAGAACGTGCAGAACCTCGTCCGCTTCGGCATTCCCGTCGAGGACGCCGTGCGCGCCGCCACCTTTAACCCGGCGCGCGCCGTGCATGCCGAGTGCGAGGCCGGGGCCATCGCCGTCGGCCGCAAGGCGGATTTCGTGGTGTGCGCGCCGGATCTTTCCCTGCGCCGCGTATATCTCGGCGGCAGCGCGCTCTGACCCATGTCCATCGCAGCGATGTCGTACGCCGTGCGCCGAACGGGGCGCAAGACCATCGCCGTAGAGGTGTTGCGCGACGGAACCGTGCTCGTGCGCGCGCCGCTGCCGGCAACCGACGCGCAGATCGAGCGGTTTGTATCGCAAAAGCGCGAATGGATCGAACGCGCGCAGGCACGCCAGGCGCAGCGGCTGGCGCTGCATCCGGAGCCTTCGCCCGAACAGGTACGGGCCCTGCGGGAGGAGGCCGCGCGCATCCTGCCGGAACGGGTGCGCCGCTTCGCCGCAAGGATGGGCGTTTCTCCCGCCTCGGTGCGCATCACCGCCGCGCGCACGCGCTTTGGCAGCTGCAGCCCGCAAAATGGGCTGTGCTTCTCCCTCTATCTGATGCAGTACCCGCGGGAGGCCGTGGACTATGTGGTGGTGCACGAGCTTGCCCACATCCTCCACAAAAACCACGGTCCGGCGTTTCACGCATGCGTCGCCGCCATGCTGCCGGATCATCGCGCGCGCCGCGCCCTGCTGCGGCGATAGGGGGATCGCGCCCGTTGTTGCGCGTTTTCCGCCGAGATCATTCAGGGAAATTCAGAAAATAAGAGGAGCGACATACGCGGCCGCCCCTTTGCTGTCGTTCCGGCCCTGCAAATTTCCCGACGCAAAAGCCTCGGAAATCGTCCAATCCTGTTCCGTCGCTTCATTCAAAAGAAATCCGGAAAGCAGGAGAAGCGGCATGCATGGCCGCCCCTCTGTTTGTCGCTCCGTCCCTGCAAATTCCCCTGAAAGAAAAGCCATGGAAATCGTCCAATCCTGTTCCGTCGCTCCGTTCAAAAGGAATCCGGAAAGCAGGAGAAGCGGCATGCATGGCCGCCCCTCTGTTTGTCGCTCCGTCCCTGCAAATTCCCCTGAAAGAAAAGCCATGGAAATCGTCCAATCCTGTTCCGTCGCTCCGTTCAAAAGGAATCCGGAAAGCAGGAGAAGCGGCATGCATGGCCGCCCCTCTGTTTGTCGCTCCGTCCCTGCAAATTCCCCGAAAAAAGCGTCGAAACCGGGAGCGGAGCGAAAGGGAACGTGGGCAAAGCGACGTGGCGCCTGGTCTCAGCCGCCCGCAGCAACCACAACGTGCGCGTGTTCGCGCACGGCAAACGCCGCGAGATACCGTTCCTCCATCGGAATCCAGCGCGCCGCAAACGATTCCCACGCGGCTGCGCCGTCGCGCGCAAGGATGCGCCGCCGCTGTTCATCGGGCGAAACGTCGAAAAACGCGCGCAGATCCGCGTACGCCCCCAGGCGCGGATGGTGGCTGTACGCGCCCTCGACGATGCGCCACGCGCCGGCGGGCACGTCCCGCAGCGCGCCAAACGCCATGGCAGTGCAGTCGAAGCGGCGGTAGCGGAATCCGCCGCCGCCTGCGAGATGCGGCAGCACCTCGGCGGCAAAGCGCTCATAGTGTACGTTTCCGCCCGGCTCGGCCAGCCGTTCGGGCGTGCGCAACGCCGGCGGCAGAAAAAAGTCATCCATATGCGCCACGCCCGCGCCGAGCGCCGCCGCCAGCAGTCCGGCCGCCGTGCTCTTGCCCGCCGCCGCCCGGCCGTCGATGGCGATGACGCGCGCGCCGGAATGGGACGGCAGCGCGGCAAGCGTCTCCAGAACGGGCAACAGCGGCGCATAGAGCGCATCGACGACGCGATAGGCCGGCCGCTCGCGCAGGCGATACGTTTCGCTGTGCCGCGGTACGCCGGCCGGCGGCGTTTCCCGGCGGAAGGCGCGCCATGCCGCCGCGGAAAAGGGCAGTTCTCCGGCTTCGGCCAGCGTCTCCACCGCCGCAAGGCAGGCGGCGTGGACCGCCGTGCCGCCGGCGGGGGGACCCTCCGCCGCCGTATGGGCGAACATGCCCCACAACCAGTCCGCCGGCAGGCCGCGTCCCTTCCACGCGGCGATATCGCAGCGGCAGTACGCGTCGGACAGCGGTTCAAACACGGGCGCGCCGGGCGCGCCGGTGCAACGCGAAAACTCCTCCCCGAGCGCCTGCCGGGCGCGCGCCGGATCATCCAGCAGGTGCGCCGGGCCGAACGCCGCCTGATGGCAGAGCTTGGCCGCATCCTGCGGCGCCATCGCCGGGTGCGCCGCCGCCTGCCGGCGCAGGCAGTCCTGCCAGCCGCTCATCCTCGATCCTCCCCCGCCCCGCGCAGCAGCGCAATCTCGTTTGCATAACCGGCAATCCCCTCCTGCGGCGTTTCCAGAATGAACGGCAGGCAGCAGAGCGCCGGATGCCGCGTCACGGCCAGCAGCGCCGCAAGGCCGATGTACCCCTCGCCGATGCGGGCGTGCCGGTCGCGGCGGCTGCCGAGCGGTTGCAGGCTGTCGTTGAGATGGACGGCGCGCAGGCGGCCGAGGCCCACGACCCGGTCAAACCGGGCGAGCACGCCGTCCAGATCGTTTGCGATATCGTATCCGGCGGCAAAGACGTGGCACGTATCGAGGCATACGCCGAGCCGCGCGTCGCCGCCCGCCGCATCCAGGATCGCGGCGATCTGCTCGAACGTGCTGCCGATCTCGCTGCCCTGCCCGGCCATGGTTTCCACAAGCAGCGCGACATCCGTCGTTGCGGAGGCGGAGAGCGCCTGCCGGAGCAGTGTCCCGCTCAGACGCATGCCCGTTGCGGCTCCCTGCCCGGTATGGCTGCCCGGATGGAGGTTGTACAGCCCGCAGGGCAGCACCGACAGGCGCGCAAGGTCATCCGCCATGGTCATCTGCGCAAACTCGCGCACGCGCGCATCCGCCGAACAGGGGTTGAGCGTATATGGCGCATGCGCCACCGTGGGCGCAAAGCCGTGTTCGCGCTGCAGCGCGTCAAGCGCCGCCGCATCCGCCGGGTCAATGGCCTTTGCGCGGCTGCCGCGCGGGTTGCGCGTAAAGAACTGGAACGTATCCGCGCCGATGGAGAGCGCGTCGCGCCCCATGGCAAGATAGCCGTTCGAGGGGGACAGATGGCAGCCGATGTGCATGATGGACAAGGTTCTCCTTTCCAGCGCCGCGCAGGCGTGTTATACTAAAAAAGAAGGATACTTTCCCCGGGGAGGCAGCGCATGAAACAGACGGTACTGGTCACCGGCTCGTCCCGCGGCATCGGTCGCGCCATCGCGGAGCGGTTTGCCCGCGCGGGGCACCGCGTGGCGCTGCACTGCCTGACCCGCCGGGCCGAAACGGAGGCGCTGTGCGCCGCGCTCGCGGCGGAGGGTTGCTCCGTCATGGCGGCGCAGGGCGACGTCGCGGACGAGGCGGCGGTTGCCCGCCTGTTCGCCGCCGTGCGCGAGCGGTTCGGGCCGGTGGACGTGCTCGTGAACAACGCGGGCGTCGCGCTGCCGCAGCAGCTTCTGACCGACTGCTCCACGGCCGACTGGGACCGCCTGTTCGCGGTCAACGTGCGGGGCGCGTTCCTGTGCTGCCGGGCGGCGTTGCCGGATATGGTGCGCCGGCAGCGCGGCAGCATCGTCAACATTTCCTCGGTCTGGGGCGTCGTCGGCGGCTCGTGCGAAACGCCGTACTCCGCCTCCAAGGCGGCGCTGATCGGCCTCACCCGCGCGCTTGCCAAGGAGGTCGCCCCATCGGGCGTTCGCGTCAACTGCGTCGCGCCCGGCTACATCGAAACGGAGATGAACGCCGCCCTGTCCGAAGCCGATCGGGCCGCCATCCGGCAGGAGACGCCGCTCGGCGTGCCGGGCGCGCCGGAGGACGTGGCTGCGGCGGTCGCGTTCCTCGCGCTGGAGGAAAGCCGGTTCATCACCGGGCAGGTGCTCCGCTGCGACGGCGGCTGGTGCAACTGAAGCGCATCCCCCCTTCGCCGTCATTATAGCTTTCCGCCGCCGCGTTGGCAACCCGGCGCATCCCGCCCTCCTGCAACGCTGCGAGCCGGCATCCGAAACCAGTATCTGTAAGGAAGGAGATCCAACACATGCACTGCACCCGCAAGCTGCAAGACGATCTGATCTGGGTTGGCGGCAACGACCGCCGGCTCGCCCTGTTCGAAAACGTATTCCCCATCCCCCGCGGCGTTTCGTACAACGCGTACGTGCTGCTGGACGAAAAAACCGTGCTGCTCGATACGGTGGACGCAGCCGTGGGCGGGCAGTTCTTTGAAAACCTCGCCCATGCGCTCGACGGCCGGCCGCTCGACTATCTTGTGGTCAACCACATGGAGCCGGACCATTGCGCCACGCTGGAGGAAACGCTCCGCCGCTATCCCGGCGCCAGGCTCGTATGCAACGCCAAGGCGGCGACGATGATCGGCCAGTTCTTCCACCCCGCGCTGGCCGAGGGCGCATTGCTCGTGCGCGAAGGCGACACGCTCTGCACCGGCCGCCACACCCTCGCGTTCGCCATGGCGCCGATGGTACACTGGCCCGAGGCCATGGTCACATACGACACGGTTTCGCATACGCTGTTCTCGGCGGATGCGTTCGGCACGTTCGGCGCCATGCCCGGCTGCGTCTTTGCCGACGAGGTGGCGTTTGCGCGCGACTGGATGGAGGATGCGCGGCGCTACTATACGAACATCGTCGGCAAGTACGGCGCGCAGGTGCAAGCGCTCCTCAAAAAAGCGGCGGCGCTCGACATCGACATGATCTGCCCGCTGCACGGGCCGGTATGGCGCTGCGGCATCGACGGCATCGTCGAAAAGTACGACCGGTGGAGCACCTATACGCCGGAGGAGAACGCGGTGCTGATCGCCTACGCCTCCGTATACGGCGGCACGGAGGCCGCCGCCAATGCGCTGGCCTGCCGCCTGACCGAGCGCGGCGTGAAGAAGGTTGCGATGTACGACGTGTCCGTCACGCACCCGTCGGTGATCGTCGCGGAGGCGTTTCGCTGCAGCCATCTCGTGTTCGCATCCACGACGTACAACGCCGGCATTTTCTGCAACATGGAGACCGTGCTGCACGATCTGGCGGCCCACAACCTGCAGAACCGAAGCGTGGCGTTGATCGAGAACGGCTCGTGGGCGCCGACGGCCGGCGGTCTGATGCGCGGGCTCATCGACGGCATGAAGAACATGCGCCTGATCGGCGAGCCGCTCACGATCCGCTCCCGGCTCAAGGCGGAGCAGGCCGGCGCGCTCGACGCGCTGGCCGACGCCATCGCGGCCGACATGCCGCGCCCCGCCCCCGCAAGCGCACAGAAGATCGACGCGAGCGCGCTGTTCCGCCTGCAGTACGGCCTGTTTGTGCTGACCGCGCGCGACGGGGCCGGGAACCGGGACAACGGCTGCATCATCAACACCGTCACGCAGATCACGAGCAACCCGCAGCGCATCACCATCGCGGTCAACCGCGCGAATTACACGCACGACCTGATCCGGTGTTCCGGAACGTTCAACGTGTCCATCCTCTCGACGGAAGCGCCGTTCAAGCTGTTCCGGCACTTCGGCTTCCAGAGCGGTCGGGATGTGGACAAGTTTGCGGACTTCCCGCATGCGGCGCGCAGCGCCAACGGCCTGCTCTATCTGGACCGGTATGCCTGCGCGTTCCTCTCGGCGCGCGTCATCGCGGAGCAGGAGTACGAGACGCACACCGTGTTCACCGCGGAACTCACCGAGGCGGCCGTGCTTTCGCCCGCCGAACCGGTGACCTACGCCTATTATCACGCGCACATCAAGCCCCAGCCCAAACCGGCCCCGGAAAAGAAGAAGGGCTTCGTCTGCAAGATCTGCGGCTACGTCTATGAGGGCGACACGCTGCCGCCGGACTTCATCTGCCCGATCTGCAAGCACGGGGCGGAGGACTTTGAACCGCTGCCCTGAGAACGGCGAAAACCGACGAAAGGAGAAAGGCCATGAAGAGATACGTCTGCGATGTTTGCGGTTACGTGTACGACGAGGCGCAGGGCGACCCTGACAATGGGATTGCGCCCGGCACGCGCTTTGCGGACCTGCCGGAGGATTACGTCTGCCCGCTCTGCGGCGTCGGCAAGGACCAGTTTTCCGAGGAGGCATAACGCTTCCGCCAGTCGGCGGCCAAAGGCGCGCCCTGCCGGGCGCGCCTTTGCCATGCCCGCAGCGTACAAAAGGGCCGCCGGCCGACCGCCGGCAGCCCCGCGCCGTTCCTGTCCCGGCCGGTTCAACAGCCGACGATCACGGGTTCGCCCGCGCAGCGCAGCCGCCCCTCATAGACCTCCACCGTGCTGCCGTCGATGCGGTTTTCGTAGAACCCGTCCGGCAGGCCGGTCTCGGCTACGACGGGCGCCCCGCGCAGGCTGAACACCCCGACCAGCGCGCCGGCCGCGCCGCGATGCGCGCAGACCAGCGCGTCGCCCGGCAATGCGCGCACCGTATAGCTGCTGTCGGTCATGCGCGGGTCCTTCCTGATGCGGGCAAGCCTCTGCATCAACCCGCAGAGCGCCTCGCCGCCCGCGCGGGATACGACGTCCTTTTCAAACAGATCCGGCCGGTGCGTACACGCGAATTCCTGCCCCGCATAGAGCAGCGTCAGCCCCTTTTGCAGGTACAGAAACGCCGTCCAGTTGCGCAATGCACGCTCGTCCGGGATCAGAAAGTGGGCGCGCGGGCGGTCGTGGTTCTCGAGAAAGCGGAGCTTCACATAGTTGTCGGGATAGAGGCTCTCCTGTCGGTTGAGCGCCTCCGCATAGGCCGCAAGGCTGCCTTCGCCAAGCAGGTAGCGCGCCATGTCCTGATACACGTCGTACTCATAGCACAGGTCGAACGCGCGATAGGCCTCGCCATCCGAAAACGCGGGGATGCCCGCCGCGCGATTGGCCGTAATAAACGGCGGCTCGACCGTTTCCGCCAGCCACAGACAGCCCGGCCGCACGGCCTCCACCGCTTCGCGGGCCCGCAGCCAGAAGGAAAGCGGCACGAGCGGCGCCACATCGCAGCGGAAACCGTCCACGATCGCCGCCCATTGCCGGAGCGTTTCGATCTGGTACGCCCAGAGCCCTTCGTTTGCATAGTCGAGGTCGATCACATCCGTCCAGTCCCCAATGCGGTTGCCAAACGCGCCGTCGGGCCGGCGGTAGAACCACTCCGGGTGGTGTCGCGCCAGCCAGGAATCCGGCGCGGTATGGTTGTACACCACGTCGATGAGACACTTCATGCCCAGCCGGTGCGCCTCCTCCACGAGCCGCTCAAAGTCGGCCAGCGTGCCGTAGGCCGGGTCCACGGCACGATAATCCGCGATGGCATAGGGGGAGCCGAGCGTGCCCTTACGGCCGGCGCGGCCGATCGGATGGATCGGCAGAAACCACAGCAGATCGACCCCCAGCGCCCGGATGCGCTCGAGGTCGCGGCGGACGGCATCAAAGGTGCCCTCCTCGCTGTAATTGCGCACAAAGATGGAGTACATCGTCAGGTTGCGAAGCCGTTTGGAGGTATCGAGCGCCATGGGGATCTCCTTTCCTCGCGGGCGCAGCGCCCGCCGTATGGTCGTTTGTTTGTGACGCCGCCCGGGTTTGTGCGGCGGTTCAGTATTCCTCCGGCAAAAAACGCGCGGCGGCCGCCCCGCGGTCGAACGCGGCGGCAGGGGCGAGCGCCCTGGCCATCGCATGCGGCACCACGGCGCCCGTCGGGGCGTCGGGCGGCAGCAGCGCAAGGCAATCCTTTTCCAGCGCGTCGAGCAGCGCCGCATAGTCCGCCGCCGTGCGCGCCGCCGCTTCGACGGCGTCCCCGCCCGGCGATTCGAGCAGCGCATAGGCGCGCACGCAGGCCCCGTCCGTGAGCGCGACGCAGCCCCCGCCGTCGCTTTCCACCTCCCGCAGGCGCGCGGCCATGTCCGCCGCCGTCCGGCGCTGGCGGGCGGAAAGCCGCCCCGTGGCGGCCGCATAGCAATCCGCCAGCGCCGCCGGATCGGTCCGCCCGGCGGGCAGCGGCGCGCGCACGGCCCGGCCCGTGCCGGGCGCAAGGCGCGCCGCCGAATAGGGCTGAAACCCCAGCGGCAGATAGATCGCCGGATCGACCGGGCGCAGCACCAGCAGCGACGCGCCCGCCAGGGCCGCAAGCACCCCGACCTGCGCCATGGTACGGCGCATGAGGCCCTGCCGCTCAAACCCCTCGCGGGTGGATACGCCGGCGACGAGAACCGCATCGGCCCGTTCCGTACCGGCCTCCAGCCCCACCCGCCGGCCGAGCGCCATGCTCAAAAGGCGGCCCTCCCCCGAAAACGCGCCGGCCGAGAGCGCCGGGTCAAACCGTTCCGAAAAATACCAGGCGCAGAACGGCGCGCTGTCGAAAAACCGCGCCTGCCACAGGGTAAGCGCGGCAGGCCGATCCTTTTCGGTCAGCGCGCGGACGGTCGCCGCGATCATACCAGATAGCGCGGGTCCGGCTTGGGCTGGGCCTGCAGCTCGGCGCGCTTCTCCGCATACCCGGGCTTGCCCAGCAGCGCGTAGGTAGCGTTCTTGCCCTCCTCCACCCCGGGCTGGTCAAACGCGTTGATATCCAGCAGTTCGCCGGCAAAGGCCGTGGTCACCTCGAGCAGATACAGCAGCTCGCCCACCGTAAAGGCGTTGACCTCCGGCAGCGTGATCGTATACGAAAGATGCCCGCTCTTCATCACGGCGTAGGCCGTGGCCGACTGCTCGGCATGGATCAGCTCCTCCAGCGTATGGCCGGAGAGGAACGATACGTCCGGGATATCAGCATACCCGCGCCCGATGGGGACGGACGCCCGGTATTGCTTCACGCCCAGGAACCCGATGACCTTGTCGAACGGGCCCTCGGTATACAACTGCACCTGCGAATGCTGGTCCGTCACGCCGAGCGCCTTTACGGGCGTCTGCCCCGCATGCACGACGCTGCCGTCGCGCCCGAACCGCTTGCCGAGGGATTCCGCCCAGAGCTGGGCGTACCAGTCGGCCATATATTTGAGCGAATCGGCGTACGGCATGAGCACGCTGACGTTGCAACCGCGCCCCATGGCGAGGTACTTGAGCCCCGCAAGCATGGCGGCGGGATTGCGCCGCACGTCGCGCCCGCTGCAGCGTTCATCCATATAGGCCGCGCCGGCGAGCAGCTCGCGCACGTCCACGCCGCACACCGCAGCCGCCAGCAGCCCGACAGGGCACAGCTCCGAAAAGCGGCCGCCCACGCCGTCCGGCACGAAGAACGTCGTCAGCCCCTCGCGCTTTGCAATCTTGATGAGGTTGCCCCTGCGCTCGTCGGTCGTAGCGATGACGTGCGAGGCCAGGTCGCCGCCCAGCCGCTCGCGCAGCAGCTCCGTCACGATCAGCAGCTGGGACATGGTTTCCGACGTGCCGCCGGACTTGGTGACGACGTTGAACATCGTCCTCTCCACATCGATCACGTCGAGCAGCGCGGCCATGCGCTCCGGGTCCACGTTGTCCTCCACATACAGCCGCGGGCCGCCGCGCTTCGCCTTCGGCAGCTCGTTGTAGCGCAGGTGGCAGAGCGCCTGATGCACCGCAATGGGCCCGAGCGCGCTGCCGCCGATGCCGAGCACGACGAACGCGTCGAACCGTGCGCGCACCTGTGCCGCCACGGCCTCGATGCGAGCCACCACATCCTCCTGGCTGTACGGCAGATCCCGCCACGGCATGGCCGCCCGGCTGCCGGCGAGCGCATCCGCCGCCCGTTCCAGCCGGGGCGCCAGCGCCTCCAGCTCCGCGTCGGCAATGCCGCGCGCGCCCAGACGCGCTTCCATCATGTTGTTGTAATCCACATCGAGGCGCATCGCGTCGCGCCAGGCCGCCTCCTCGTATCGTTTCATCCGGAAAACCTCCTGTTATCGGGTCGTAATCCTGTCAACTCCTGCCAGACACCGCCATTATACCACGCAAACCGGGAGAAGAACAGGCATAGACTGAATCGGGTGATGTTCATGCGCAAAGCGATCCTCGGGCTGCTGCCCGCCTGCGCGCTCGCCGCCGTGCTGCTCGTCCTGCGCGCCGGGGCGGGCGGGGCCTGCGCGCTCGACGTACAGGTTGTCGACGGCCGTACCGAAGCGCCCCTTGCCGGCGCGACGGTCGTCATCGCGGAGCTGGGCGAAGGCTTCCCCACCGGGACGGACGGCCGCACCGGTCGGATCGATGTGCCGCAGGCGACGCGGGTGCGGATCGGGGCGGAGGATGCGCCCTGGCGGGAGGTCACGGTGATCGCCTATTGCGAGGGATATTACGCCTATGCGCTATTCCATGTGGCGCTGTACCCCGGCCAGGCGCGCAACGGGCCGCGGGTCTACCTGTTCCCGGACGACGGGAGCATGGAGGGCACGCCGTTCGTGCTCATCGAATCGCCGCCCGCGGACTGGGCGGGCGCGCTCATCGAGCAGTACCACCCGCAGTAGGCTCCTCCAGCTGCGCGGCGCAGAACGCCAGGCAGGCGTACAGGTCGTCGATGCCGGCATACATGTCGCTGTATACCTCCAAAAAGGCGGGGCCGGCATATCCGTGCGCGCAAAGCGCCTGCCTGAGGGCGGCAAAATCGCACGCGCCCTGCCCCGGCATCCGCCACCGGAACCGACCCTCCCCCACTTTCTCATAGTCGCACAGATGGACGTTCACAAGCCGGTCGCCCACCGCCTCGATATAGCGGAGCGGGTCATGCCCGCTGCGCACGGCCTGCTTGACGTCGAGCGTGTAGTGCAGCCGGTCGCCCGTGCGCTCGCGCAGCAGCAGGCCGTACTCCGGCGAGCAGAACACGCAGTAGCTGACGTTCTCCAGCGCCAGCGCCAGCCCATAGTCCGCCGCCATGTCGCTCAGTTCTGCGAATACGGGCGCGATACGCTCGATCTCCAGGTTTTTCGCCGCGCCGGAGAGCGTCGCCGCCCCATGCATCACATAGCATCGCGCGCCCAGCCGCCTGCCCGCCTGCAACACGCGCTCGAACAGCCGCATCGCGTCGGCACGCTGGCGCGGATGGATCGAAAAGAGTTGCGGTTCGAACTGCGTGCTCATCGGGTGGACGCTGTATGCGGTCACGCCCGATTCCGCAAGGCGCGCCGCCAGCAGCTCCGTAAACGCCGGGTCATACTCGGAAAAGGTGTTGAGGAACAGCTCCGCAAGGGGCACGCCGTGCGCGCCGATATCGCGCACCGTGTCCTCGATGAGCATGCGGTTGAAGTAGCTCGCGGTGGAAATGCCGACCTCCACGAAAGAACCCCCTCCCAAAACTGCAACCATCATACCACATCCGCCGGTTTTGTGGTATCCTGTTTTTATTATGGAACGCCGCCGCCTGTCAAAACCCTACCGCTCCCTGCTGCTGCGCCTGCCGCTGCTGCTGCTCCTGCCGCTCGGGCTGCTGGTGCCCCAACTGTTCGCCGGAAGGACGGCCTGGGTGGAGTGGTACGCCGCCGCCGTCTACCCCGTCATCCGGGGCGCGCTCGCCACGCTCACGGGCTGGTTCCGATTCTCCCTTGCAGAATGGCTGCTGTATGCGCTCGTGCTCGGCGTGCCGCTTCTGCTCGTGGTGCAGGGCGTGCGCGCGCTGCTGCGCCGCCTGCCGTTGCACCGGTTTTTGTCGCTCCTGCTGTCGCTCGGCATCACCGCCGGCGCGCTGTGGAACCTGTTCTACGCCACGTGGGGGCTGCTGTACTTCCGCGAGCCGCTCTCCACGCGCATGGGCCTGCCGGTCGAAGCGCGCAGCGTGGACGAGCTGGCCGCGCTCACCGACCTGCTGGCTGCGCACGCCGTCGCGCTGCGCGAAGAAGTCGAAGAGGACGGCGACGGCGTGTTCACCGCGGATACGGAGGCGCAGTTCGCCCAGCTCCCGGCAGCCTATGCCGCGCTGGCCGCCGCAGACGATACGTTTGCCGGCACCGTCACGCGCGTCAAGCGCGTGACCTGGTCGACCGGACTCAGCCGCCTCGGGATCAGCGGCATCTACATCGGCCTGACGGCCGAAGCGAATGTGAACGTCGATCAGCCGCCGCTGCTGCTGTTGCACGCCGCCGCGCACGAGATGGCGCACCAGCTCGGCCTTGCCTCCGAGGACGAGGCGGAGTTTACCGCCTTCCTCGCCTGCATGCGCGCGCCGGAGCCGGCCATCCGCTATTCCGCCGTCATGCACGCGCTCATCCGCTGCGGCAACGCGCTGCACGGCGCGGATGCGGAACGATACTATGCCATCGTGGACGCGCGTTACTCCGACGGGATGCGGCGCGACCTCGCCGATTACAACGCCTACTGGGACGCGTTTGAGGGCCCGGCACAGGAAATCGCCACCGACATGAATGACGGCTACCTCAAGCACAATGCCCAGGTTAGCGGCGTCAAAAGCTATGGCGAGTCGATCGACATGCTGCTCGCATTGTATGCGACGGGCGGCGAAAAGGCGCTGTTCCCGCAAAACTTTTCGGTTAGCTAAAAATTTTTTAGAAAGCAAAAAATATTTTTATTTTTCCTGTTTACAAATCGTCAAAAACAGTGTATGCTTAACTGGATTCCATTTGGATTCCAAATCGATAATACCGTGAAGGGGAGCTGAGCAAATGATCGATCTGACCATCCACCGTGACAGCCTGCAGCGCAGCGTGGAGCGCGCGCGTGCAAAGGGCATCATCATCCCGACGTTCGCGCAAATGCGCAATCCCGACCTGATTCCGGAGAAGATCAAGGCCCGGCTCCGCGATGTGGGGCTTTGGGACCTCAACCCCCTCAACCTGTTCCGCATCACCTGGCGCAACGAGCCCAAGGAAAGCGGCGGCGTCTTCGGCGACGTCAACTTCATCGAGATCCCGCACGAACTCACCGGCGTCAAGGCGCGCATCATCCTGCTCACCGGCAAATGGTTCCCCACCGGCTGCCACAAGGTCGGCGCTTCGTTCGGCTGTCTCGTGCCGCGTCTGGTCACCGGTCAGTTTGACCCGACCTATCACAAGGCCGTCTGGCCCTCCACCGGCAACTACTGCCGCGGCGGCGCCTTCAACTCCAAGCTGCTTGCCTGCGATTCCATCGCCATCCTGCCGGCCGAGATGAGCCGCGAACGCTTCGAGTGGCTTTCCAACATTGCCGGCGAAGTCATCGCCACGCCCGGCTGCGAATCCAACGTCAAGGAGATCTTCGACAAGACGTGGGAGCTGCGCCGCACGCGCAAGGACGTGGTTATCTTCAACCAGTTTGAAGAGATGGGCAACGCCCTCTGGCACTATCAGGTCACGGGCAAGGCCATCCAGGATGCGTTCGAGGCCGTCCGTGGCGAGGGCGACCGGTTCGCCGGCGCCTGCTTCACCTCCGGTTCGGCCGGCACCATGAGCGCGGGCGACTACCTCAAGGAGCAGTATCCGCACGCCAAGCTCGCCGTGGGCGAGGCGCTCCAGTGCCCCACGCTGCTTGAGAACGGCTTTGGCGGCCACCGCATCGAGGGCATCGGCGACAAGCATGTGCCGTGGATCCATAACATCAAGAACACCGACATGGTCATCGACATCGACGACGAGGACAGCCAGAAACTGCTGCGCCTGTTCAACGACCCGGTGGGCTGGCAGTACCTCACCGACGAGGTGGGCGTCCCGGGCGACTTCGTGCAGAAGCTCCCGCTGCTGGGCATCTCGGGCATTGCAAACCTGCTGTGCTGCATCAAGATGGCCAAATATTACGAGCTTACCGAGCACGACGTGATCGCCACCGTCGGCACGGATTCCGCCGTCATGTATCAGAGCCGCATCGCCGAGCTCGAGGAGGCCGACGGCGCTTACACCGCATGCATGGCCGCCGCCGACTACGCCGAGCATCTGCGCGGCGTGCGCACCGACGTGATGGAAGAGCTGACCTATCAGGCACGCAAGCGCGTCCACAACCTCAAGTACTACACCTGGGTCGAGCAGCAGGGCAAGACCTACGAGGAGATCAACCGGCAGTGGTACGACGAGCATTACTGGACCGATATGCACGACCAGGCCAAGGACATCGACGTGCTCATCGACGAGTTCAACGAGGCCACGGGCCTGCTCAAATCCCTCTGAAACAACCGGTAAAACGGAAACGGCGGG